>QFCH01000013.1_pt1:280000-339833 | contig 339833 bp, 312 predicted proteins | sample 5346071 | NCBI WGS metagenome assembly QFCH01 (sample SAMN09062255, study PRJNA434731) | Human gut metagenome, whole genome shotgun sequencing project. | isolation source: stool timepoint B chromium assembly | host: Homo sapiens | collected 2015
GTGCAGACCCGAAACCGGGTGACCTATCCATGTCCAGGTTGAAGTTGCCGTAAAAGGCAATGGAGGACCGAACGCACATCCGTTGAAAAGGGTGGCGATGAGGTGTGGATAGCGGAGAAATTCCAATCGAACCCGGAGATAGCTGGTTCTCCTCGAAATAGCTTTAGGGCTAGCCTCGTTTTAGTCTGGTGGAGGTAGAGCACTGAATTCCCAAGGGGGCGTCAAAGCTTACTAAGGGATATCAAACTCCGAATGCCATACAGATGATGAACGGGAGTCAGACTATACGAGATAAGTTGGATAGTCAAAAGGGAAAGAGCCCAGACCCGCAGCTAAGGTCCCAAAGTGCATGTTAAGTGGAAAAGGATGTGGGATCTCTAAGACAACTAGGATGTTGGCTCAGAAGCAGCCATTCATTCAAAGAGTGCGTAACAGCTCACTAGTCGAGAGGTCCTGCGCCGAAAATGTCCGGGGCTAAAACATGCCACCGAAGCTTGGGAATGACATAGTCATTGGTAGAGGAGCATTCTTAACGCGAAGAAGCAGTACCGGAAGGAGCTGTGGAGTGCTGAGAAGAGAGAATGCCGGAATGAGTAGCGAGAACAAGGTGAGAATCCTTGTGGCCGAATATCCAAGGTCTCCAGGGTAAAGCTGATCTGCCCTGGGAAAGTCGGGACCTAAGGTGAGGCTGAAAAGCGTAGCCGATGGACAACAGGTTGATATTCCTGTACCGCATGGTAACAGAACTGTGGGGACACGGGAGGGAAACATGGGCCGGAAATGGAAAGTCCGGTACAAACGGGGTAGTCGCACAGCAGGCAAATCCGCTGTGCATGAGACGAAGCCGTGATGTGGAGCGAACTAAAGTAGTGAAGCATGTGCCCCCTCCTGTCGAGAAAAGCCGCTATTGTTTGCCATGCGCCCGTACCGTAAACCGACACAGGTGGATGAGGAGAGAATCCTAAGGCCGGCGGGAGAAGCATTGTCAAGGAACTCGGCAAAATGACCCCGTAACTTCGGGAGAAGGGGTGCCCACGCAAGTGGGCCGCAGAGAATAGGCTCAAGCAACTGTTTAGCAAAAACACAGGTCTATGCGAAACCGTAAGGTGATGTATATGGGCTGACGCCTGCCCGGTGCTGGAAGGTTAAGAGGAGAGGTTAGCGCAAGCGAAGCTTTGAATCCAAGCCCCAGTAAACGGCGGCCGTAACTATAACGGTCCTAAGGTAGCGAAATTCCTTGTCGGGTAAGTTCCGACCCGCACGAAAGGCGTAATGATTTGAGCGCTGTCTCGACAATGCACCCGGTGAAATTGAAGTACCAGTGAAGATGCTGGTTACCCGCGCCAGGACGGAAAGACCCCATGGAGCTTTACTCCAGTTTGGTACTGGAGCTTGGTATTGCATGTACAGGATAGGTGGGAGCTTATGAACCTGGGACGCCAGTCTCAGGGGAGGCGCTGTTGGGATACCACCCTTGCAATATCGGGTTTCTAACCAGCCGCCGTGATCCGGCGGTGGGACAATGCCAGGCGGGGAGTTTGACTGGGGCGGTCGCCTCCGAAAGGGTATCGGAGGCGCTCAAAGTTTCCCTCATAATGGTCGGAAACCATTAGAAGAGTGCAAAGGCAGAAGGGAGGCTGACTGCGACACCGACGGGTGGAGCAGGTACGAAAGTAGGACTTAGTGATCCGGTGGCATAAAGTGGGATTGCCATCGCTCAACGGATAAAAGCTACCCTGGGGATAACAGGCTTATCACTCCCAAGAGTTCACATCGACGGAGTGGTTTGGCACCTCGATGTCGGCTCATCGCATCCTGGGGCTGTAGCAGGTCCCAAGGGTTGGGCTGTTCGCCCATTAAAGCGGTACGCGAGCTGGGTTCAGAACGTCGTGAGACAGTTCGGTCCCTATCCGGCGCGGGCGTAGGATATCTGAGGGGAGCTGGCCTTAGTACGAGAGGACCGGGCTGGACGGACCACTGGTGTACCGGCTGTCATGCCAATGGCATCGCCGGGTAGCCAAGTCCGGAAGGAATAAACGCTGAAGGCATCTAAGCGTGAAGTCCCCCCCAAGATGAGATATCCCATCCTTATAAAGGAGTAAAAACCCTTGAAGAGTACGAGGTAGATAGGGCAGAGGTGGAAGTGTGGCAACACATGGAGCTGACTGTTACTAATCGTTTGAGGGCTTGACCAAAAGTGAGAAATTGAATGGTGACGGAAAGACACTGGTTCTGTATGAAGTTTTGAAGGTATATATCTTCAATAAAATATAGGGATATAGTTCAGTTGGTAGAACGTTGGTCTCCAAAACCAAATGTCGAGGGTTCGAGTCCTTCTGTCCCTGTAGCAGACACTGAAAAGCAGAAATGTTTTTCAGTGTTTTTTATTTTCTTGTATAGGCTCTAACTTCCCAAGAGAAAAAAATTGATGTATGATAAGAAAGAACAGATTTTGATACAGTAAAAGATGTAGAAAAAGGAGAGGAAGTTTTAGCTTATGAGTATGAAATTTATAATGATTGGTTGTGGCTGGCGGGCACAGTATTTTCTTCGCGCAGCTGAAATACTTTCAGACAGGCTGGAAGTATCAGCGATTGTAATGCATTCGGAAAAACGTGCGCAAGAGATCCAGCAAGAGACAGGGATATTAACAACGACTGATTTGGAAACCGCATTAGATACAAAGCCGGAATTTGCTTTGTTGTGTGTACCGAGAAGTGTTATGAAAGAATGGATTTTGCGACTATGCAAGTTGCAGATTCCCGTACTTTGTGAGACTCCGCCTGGGCAAGATATAGAAGAATTAAATAATCTTTGGAAAGAAGTTCAAATCTTGCATGGAAAAGTTCAGGTTACAGAGCAATATTTTTTGCAACCGTATTATGCAGCGGTTCAGAATGTGATCGACAGTGGGATTCTTGGAGAAATTTCAAATGTATCGATGTCAGCCATTCATGGGTATCATGCCATTAGTATTTTTCGGAGATTCCTTGGAATTGGAATGGAAAATTGTAAAATCAGTGGAAAAACGTATCAATTTCCAGTGACAAAAACAAGAGATCGGGCAGGGTGGCATACGTCCGGAGAAATCTTAACCGGAAATCGGGCACGGATTGATATTATTTTTGAAAATGGAAAAACTGCATTTTATGATTTTGATGATGAACAGTATTTTTCTCCAATACGAAGTCGTTCCTGGGTGATACAGGGAGCAAGAGGAGAAGTTCGGGGAGATCAGATCTGTTACATGGATCATCAGAATCGTCCGGTAAGCGAGCAGATGCGCAGAGAAGATGATGGAGTTTATAATATAGACGGTTGGAGTCACAGATATATCAGTTTCCGTGGAGAACGAATTTATGAAAATCCATTTCCGGGTGCACGGATAAATGATGATGAGATTGCAGTGACTGATCTTCTGGCTCACATGAAACAATATGTAGAGACAGGAAAAGAGTTTTATCCACTTCGTGAAGGACTTCAGGATGCCTATCTGTCTTTTCTGATGGATGAGGCAGTGAAGAATCCTGGAAAAGAAATTATATCGACAAGCCAAAGCTGGTCTGTTTAAAAAGTTATAAAACAAGTAAAAAATACTGAAATTCTATGTAATAAGAAGCATTTTTCCTGAAACAAGGTTGACAACCAGTAAGCGAATACTTATAATTGCATTGTTAAAAAATATTCAAATGCAAAAGCTATGATGAAGAGAGTACGCTGACTGGGAGCATTACAGCGAGCCGGGACGGTGGAAGCCGGTATCAGTACCGCTCAGTGGAAAATCACTTCTGAGTTGCAGTTCTGAAACAAAAAACAGAGTAGATATGGATCATGATTCTATGAAATGATACAGATATCATAGCTGTTTTCAGAGAGTAGGAGCTGACGGTGTTTCCACCGTTACAGGGAACTGGTATCCGGCAAATATGTCGCGTACTTCGAACAGGTGGTTAAAACGATTGTTAAAAGCTTTCGTCCTTTTCGGGACGAAGGCTTTTTATTTTGCAGGAAATTTTATACAATTTTCTGTGAATTATAGAAAAAGGAAAGTCTGATTTTTCTATAATAAATGCGTTCCTGGGAGAATCATAAATGAGCAGAGACAATCTGCAAAGAAATAGGAAAGAAATATAACATGAAATGAGGAGAACAGAATGTACGAAAAAGTTTCAACAAATCTGAATTTTGTGGATCGTGAGAAAAAGACAGAAGAATTCTGGAAAGAAAATGACATTTTCCGCAAAAGTATGGAAAATCGTAAAGAAGGTGAGACATACACTTTCTATGACGGACCGCCTACTGCAAATGGAAAACCGCATATCGGTCATGTATTAACCCGTGTTATCAAAGATATGATTCCGCGTTATCAGACCATGAAAGGAAAAATGGTTCCGAGAAAAGCAGGATGGGATACGCATGGACTTCCGGTTGAGCTGGAGGTAGAGAAATTACTTGGCCTTGACGGTAAAGAGCAGATTGAAGAATACGGTCTTGACCCATTTATCAAAAAATGTAAAGAGTCTGTATGGAAATACAAAGGCATGTGGGAAGATTTCTCCGGAACCGTTGGTTTCTGGGCAGATATGGACAACCCATATGTTACTTATGACAATAACTTTATTGAGTCTGAGTGGTGGGCACTGAAAAAAATCTGGGACAAAGGCCTGTTATACAAAGGTTTTAAGATCGTTCCTTACTGCCCGCGCTGCGGTACTCCGCTGTCTTCCCATGAGGTAGCACAGGGATACAAAGATGTCAAAGAACGTTCTGCAGTGGTTCGTTTCAAAGTAAAAGATGAGGATGCATATTTCCTTGCATGGACCACAACACCATGGACTCTGCCGTCCAACGTAGCTCTTTGTGTAAATCCGGAAGAGACTTATGTGAAAGTAAAAGCTGCTGATGGATATACTTATTATATGGCAGAGGCACTGTGCGACACGGTTCTTGGCAAACTGGCAGATGAAGAGACAGACACAAAAGCATACGACGTACTTGAGACATATAAAGGAAAAGACCTTGAGTACAAAGAATATGAGCCATTATTTGACTGTGCCGTAGACATCTGCGAGAAACAGCACAAAAAAGGCTACTTTGTCACATGCGCTGATTACGTTACACTGACGGATGGTACCGGTGTGGTTCATATCGCTCCGGCATTTGGTGAGGACGATGCCCAGGTAGGACGCAGATATGACCTTCCATTTGTTCAGTTAGTAAATGGTAAAGGTGAGATGACAAAAGAGACACCGTATGAGGGTGTATTTGTAAAAAAAGCAGATCCGATGGTATTAAAAGATCTGGAAGAAAAAGGACTGCTCTTTGATGCTCCGAAATTCGAGCATAGTTATCCGCACTGCTGGAGATGTGATACACCATTGATCTATTACGCAAGAGAATCCTGGTTTATCAAGATGACAGCAGTCAAAGACGATCTGGTGCGCAACAATGCTACAGTAAACTGGATTCCGGAATCCATCGGTAAAGGACGTTTCGGTGACTGGCTGGAGAATATCCAGGACTGGGGTATTTCCCGTAACCGTTACTGGGGAACTCCGCTGAACGTATGGCAGTGTGAATGCGGTCATATGGAATCCATCGGAAGCCGTGCAGAGCTGGCTGAGAAGAGTGGGGATCCGAAAGCAGCAGAAGTAGAACTTCACCGTCCGTATATCGATGCTGTCACCATCAAGTGTCCACACTGTGGCAAAGACATGCACCGTGTACCGGAAGTAATCGACTGCTGGTTCGACTCCGGAGCAATGCCATTTGCACAGCATCATTATCCATTTGAAAATAAAGAAGTATTTGAGCAGCAGTTCCCGGCTCAGTTCATTTCAGAGGCAGTAGACCAGACACGAGGATGGTTCTATTCCCTGATGGCAGAGTCCACACTGTTATTTAACAAAGCACCATACGAGAACGTTATCGTTCTGGGACATGTACAGGATGAGAACGGACAGAAGATGAGTAAATCCAAAGGAAATGCAGTTGATCCGTTTGACGCACTGCAGAAATATGGTGCAGATGCCATCCGCTGGTATTTCTATATCAATTCTGCCCCATGGCTGCCAAACCGTTTCCACGGAAAAGCCGTTATGGAAGGACAGCGTAAATTCATGGGTACACTGTGGAATACTTACGCATTCTTCGTTCTGTATGCAAACATTGATGCATTTGATGCAACAAAATACAATCTGGAATATGATAAATTATCCGTTATGGATAAATGGCTGCTCTCAAGACTGAATTCTACGGTAAAGGCAGTCGATGACAACCTTGGAAATTACAGAATTCCGGAAGCTGCAAGAGCACTGCAGGATTTCGTAGATGATATGAGTAACTGGTATGTAAGAAGAAGCCGTGAGCGTTTCTGGGCAAAAGGCATGGAGCAGGATAAGATCAATGCGTATATGACACTGTATACCGCACTGGTAACAATCTGCAAGACAGCTGCTCCGATGATTCCGTTCATGACAGAAGATATTTACCAGAACCTGGTAAGAAGTATTGATAAAGATGCTCCGGAAAGTATCCATCTGTGTGACTTCCCGGTTGTTGACGAGGCAATGATCAATCCGGAACTTGAGAAAAATATGGCAGAAGTACTGAAAATCGTTGTACTTGGCCGTGCGGCAAGAAACAGTGCAAATATCAAAAACAGACAGCCGATCGGCGATATGTATGTAAAAGCACCGTTTGAAGTACCGGAGTTCTTTGTGGAGATCATCGAGGATGAGCTGAATATCAAGAAAGTAAGCTTCATCGAGGATGTCAGTGCATATACAAATTACAGCTTCAAACCGCAGCTTCGTACCGTAGGACCGAAATATGGTAAATTCCTGGGCAAGATCAAAGCTGCCCTAGAAAACATTGACGGACACGCAGCAATGGCACAGCTGAAAAAAGAAGGTTCCATCACTTTATCTGAAGTGGACGAGAGCATCGTTCTGACAGAAGAAGACTTACTGATTTCCGTAGCTCAGACAGAAGGATTTGCTACTGAGACCGGAAATGACATCACTGTTGTACTGAATACAAAACTGACACCGGAGCTGATTGAGGAAGGCTTTGTCCGCGAGATCATCAGTAAGGTACAGACAATGCGTAAAGAGGCAGGATTTGAAGTAATGGATAAGATCGCCCTTTCCTTCAAAGCAGAGAAAACAATCTGTGAAGTATTTGCAGCACACAAAGAAGAAATTCAGAGTGAAGTACTTGCGGTAGATATCAAAGAAGGCGCATTAGAAGGCTACCAGAAAGAGTGGAATATCAACGGCCACAAAGTTGAGTTAGGAGTGGAAAAACAGTAATGAAAAATATTTTATTTGACAAAAAAGAATTCATTAAATGTGTAAAAGACAATGTGAAAACACTTTACCGCAAAACCATGGAGGAGGCTTCCGAACAGGAAGTCTTCCAGGCGGTGTCTTATGCTGTAAAAGATGTTATCATTGACAACTGGCTTGCTACCCAGCAGACGTTCGACAAAGAAGATCCGAAGATGGTATATTACATGTCTATGGAGTTTCTGATGGGTCGTGCCCTCGGTAACAACCTGATCAATCTGACCGCATACAAGGAAGTAAAAGAAGCACTGGATGAAATCGGATTTGATCTGAATATGATCGAAGATCAGGAGCCGGATCCGGCACTCGGAAACGGTGGTCTGGGCCGTCTGGCTGCATGTTTTATGGATTCCCTTGCTACGCTTGGTTACGCTGCTTACGGATGTGGTATCCGTTATCGTTACGGTATGTTCAAACAGAAGATCAAAGACGGTTATCAGGTGGAAGTACCGGATAACTGGCTGAAAAACGGTTATCCGTTTGAGCTGCGCAGACCGGAGCATTCTTTTGAAGTCAAATTCGGTGGTTATGTACAGGCTGAGCCGGCTGAGAACGGACGGACAAAATTCGTTCAGAAAAATTATCAGTCCGTACTGGCTGTTCCATATGATATGCCGATCGTTGGATACAACAACAATATGGTAAACACGCTGATGATCTGGGATGCTGAGCCGATGGAATGTTTTGAGCTGGATTCCTTTGACAAAGGTGATTACAGAAAAGCCGTCGAGCAGGAAAACCTTGCAAGAAACCTGGTAGAAGTTCTCTATCCGAACGACAACCATATCCAGGGTAAAGAGCTGCGTCTGAAACAGCAGTATTTCTTCGTATCTGCCAGTGTACAGCGTGCCGTAGCCCGTTATAAAAAATATCATCCGGATATCCACAAACTTTCTGAGAAAGTAACCATCCAGATGAACGATACACACCCAACCGTAGCAGTTGCAGAGCTGATGAGAATCCTTCTGGATGAGGAAGGTCTGACCTGGGATGAGGCATGGGCGATCACAACAAAGACCTGTGCATACACCAACCATACCATCATGGCAGAAGCATTGGAAAAATGGCCGATTGAAATCTTCTCCCGTCTGCTTCCGCGTATTTATCAGATCGTTGAGGAGATCAACCGCAGATTCCTTCTGGAAGTAGAAGAGGAATATCCGGGAAATCAGTATAAAAAAGACAAAATGGCGATCATTCATGACGGACAGGTCAAAATGGCACACCTTGCCATTGTTGCAGGTTACTCTGTAAACGGTGTAGCGAGACTGCATACAGAAATCCTGAAAAAACAGGAGTTAAAAGATTTCTACGAGTTATTCCCGCAGAAATTTAACAACAAGACAAACGGTATCACACAGCGTCGTTTCCTGTATCACGGAAATCCGCTGCTGGCTGAGTGGGTATCCAACAAGATCGGAAACGACTGGATCACAGATTTAAGCCACATGAAAAAACTTGCTGTCTATGTAGATGATCCAAAAGCACAGCAGGAATTCATGCAGATCAAATATCAGAACAAGCTGCGTCTTGCAAAATACATCCAGGAGCACAACGGCATTGAAGTAGATCCGCGTTCCATCTTTGATGTACAGGTAAAACGTCTGCATGAGTACAAACGTCAGCTGATGAACATTCTGCATGTTATGTATCTGTACAACAAGATCAAAGAGCATCCGGAGATGGAATTCTATCCAAGAACCTTCATCTTTGGTGCAAAAGCAGCTGCCGGTTACAAAAATGCAAAACTGACGATTAAGCTGATCAACGCTGTAGCTGATGTGATCAACCATGATGCAAGTATTGACAACAAGCTGAAAGTTGTATTTATCGAAGATTATAAAGTATCCAATGCTGAGTGGATCTTTGCAGCAGCAGATGTCAGCGAGCAGATTTCTACTGCAAGTAAAGAAGCATCCGGAACCGGTAACATGAAATTTATGTTAAACGGTGCTGCAACAATTGGAACAATGGACGGTGCAAACGTAGAGATGGCTGAAGAAGTCGGCAAAGAGAATATGTTTATCTTTGGTATGAGTTCCGATGAAGTCATCGCGCATGAGCAGAACCGCGATTACAATCCGATGGATATCTTTAATCAGGATCAGGAAATCCGTCAGGTATTGATGCAGCTCATCAACGGATTCTATTCCGGAAATGATACAGAGCTGTTCCGTGATCTGTACAATTCACTGCTCAATACACAGTGCACACAGTTCGCTGATACTTACTTCTGCCTGAAAGACTTCCGTTCTTACGCAGAGGCTCAGGAGCGTGTGGAGAAAGCTTACAGAGATGAGAAAGGCTGGGCAAAACTCGTTATGCTGAATGTGGCACATGTTGGAAAATTCTCTTCTGACAGAACCATTCAGGAGTACGTAGATGATATCTGGCATCTTGATAAAGTAAAAGTAACTGTAACAGAGCAGTAAATTCGAGTTGAACATAGGTGAAACTTGGCGTGTGATTCTGATCAGTGTAAGCTGACGTATTCTTATTAGAATCACTGTGCATTTTAAGTTGGTATACTGTCTGCCGTACACAGAGTGCCCCATCCGATATAGGGATTGGGGTATTCCGTGAAGGCAGGCAGTTTTTTTGTGCCCCGAATCAGGTAAGCTTTTACTTTTTCACTGTACAGGTAGGGATCATTGCCTCGCACAATCCCCCATTCCATCAGCAGGGCACAGCTTCCAGTGACAAAAGGAGCGGCCATGGAAGTGCCGCTTTTGGATGTATAGCCACCGCCGGGAGCGGCAGAAATGATATTGACGCCGGGAGCTGCCAGATCCGGTTTGATCCGGTGCTCCATCCGGGTAAATCCACGCCCGGAAAAGGCGGCATAACTGTTGAAAGCAGCATTATAGGCACCTACCGAAATGACTTTGGCAGCAGTAGAGGGAATCGTGAGCGTAGTGGTTTCTGTCGGATATAAGAATCCGGTGCCGCTGCCGATTACGGACTCTCCCGGAAGCCACAGGTCATAGGAACCGGCGGTGATGCGGCGGGGATTAAGCGTCAGTTCCCAGATACCAGCATCTATGTAGCTTCCCCGGGGAAGAAAATCCAGATAGATTTCCTGGCTGATGCTGTAGGGACTTGGTTTTCCGTAATACACCAGAAGTTCGGTCGTTCCGGCGGTAAATCGATAGGTGCCAAGCCGTTCCTGAAATGGTCCGACAATCGTGCCGTTCGGATGGCGCAGGGTTACTTCAATTTCATCCGCGTAAGATTTCCAGAGCTGAATATTCAGTCCGGATTCATAATCACTGACCGAAAATGGAATGGTGACGGGGGAACTATTTGTGAGAAATGATCCGGAAGTGTGAATCCGGGAAGCACCTTCGTTTCCGGTGCCGGTGATAATGCAGGACTTCCAATAAGAAGATACATTATCAAGGTAAGTTTCCAGCAGGGTTGCACCGTCATGGGAACCGTAATTATTGCCAAAACTTAAGTTAATGGCTACAGGCATCTGCCATGAAAACGCTTTTTGCAGGACATAATCTACCGCACGCATCAGTTCCGTAGTGCGGGGAAAACCATCCGGATCGGAAATGCCAAGTTTTACGATCAAAAGGGAACTTAGCGGGGCAACACCGCGGTACTGGCCGTTCGATGCACGTCCGTTTCCGGCAGCAATTCCGGCTACATGTGTGCCGTGGCCGGATAAGTCCCGGCTTGGGACAAGTTGGTATCGTTCCTGAGACGAGGGTGCCTGCAGGGCTTCGTTGATTTCAGCTTGCGTGAAAATGCGGTCGAGACTCTGATCCCAGAGTTCAAGGATCCGGGTGGTGCCGTCTGCGTTGCAGAAATCCGGGTGGGCGTAGTCAATGCCGGAGTCGATGATGGCAGTGATGATACCGGAACCATAGAGATTGTTTCGTTCTGGAGCAGGTGTTGTCTGAAGTGGCGTGATACAGGAAGCCGATCGCCCGCTATTGACAGCAAAAAAGAGCCGTTTCGGTTTTTCCATGTATTCAATTTCCGGGCGTTCTGATAAGGCATCCAGAAGATCGGCAGGTACTGTCAGAATGCCATATCCATTTAATAACGGATGGATCGTGATCTGTGGAAACAGCTCCGGAAGCAGATCAAAGCCACCGGAGGCTTTCACAATCACTTCCCAGCTGCGGGAAGCAGTATCATATCCAACATTCAGTTCTAAAGATTTTTCGCGTTCTTCCGGTGTGGCGTTCAATGCCAGATTCAGGAGATTTTCTAATTTTTCATTATTCATGATAGCAGATTCCTTTCCTAAAAGTTTTAGAAACTGTAATCATATGATTTGGGTGTCAAAACACCCAAATCTTGATTATACGGATTGCTCCGTGCTTTCATATTATTGTATATGTGCAAAATGTAGAAAATACATCCGGAGCAAGATTATTTTGAAAGAAATGTATCGTCTACATCCCTTGAATTTAGCGGGAAAACTCTGACTTTTTTTCTTGTGAAAATTTTTCGTCAATATGCACAACGCCAAAAAAACGGGTATACATCAATTGACAGTGATATTACTGTAGAATATAATTTGCACTATATTAATCGTTTCGTATTGGCCAGTAATCAGACGATAGTAAAAACTTACAGGAAGGCAGCAAGGAGAAAAAGTTTATGAAAACAAAATTGCAGAAATATTTTCCGGATTTAATTCGAAGCAGGGAAGCGGTGGAACATGAAATTGCTCAAAGAACAGGATTGACCTTGATTTATAATAGCTGGACAAAAGAGCGACAGCAGGAATTTTTAGACTTTTGCACAGGAGTCAAAGGAATTAATGTAATGTATGATTTTGTGAGTAAATCTGTTTTAAATCCTGATGCGGCACCGGAACGTTTGAATGATCTGTTATCTGTTTTATTGAAACAAAAAGTCAGAATTAAAAGTGTTCTTCCATTGGAGGGAGGACATATCGCAGATGATCAGACACTTGTCATTATGGACTTGTTGGTAGAACTGGAAGATGGAAGACTGGCTGATTTTGAAATTCAGAAAATAGGATATAAATTTCCGGGAGAGCGTGCTGCATGCTATGTAGCTGATTTATTACTGCGTCAGTATAAGAGAATTCGTAGTCAGAGTAAAAAGAATATTTTGAATTATCATGATATTAAGGATGTATATGCGATTGTTTTATTTGAAAGAAGTTCAAAAGAATTTCATGAATTTCCAAATGTTTATCTACATCGTTTTAAACAAAAATCTGACAGTGGATTAGAATTGAATCTTTTACAGAATTTTATTTTTATTCCGCTTGACATCTATCAGAAAATTCAGCACAATAAAGGTGAAAATGACAACAAGTTAATTGAAACCCGGTTGGATGCATGGCTGAATTTTTTTAGTAGTGATGATCCGGAAATTATCATAGAAATATGTGAAAAATATCCGGATTTTAAGGAAATGTATCAGGAAATCTATGTGATCTGCCGGAATCTGGAGGGCGTGATGACAATGTTTTCAGAAGAATTGAGACAGTTGGATAAGAATACAGTACGTTTGATGATTGATGATCTGCAAAATGAGTTGGATCAGGCGCAGGGAATGTTGGATTTGACGCAGGAAGAACTGGATCAGAAAAACGAAGAACTGAATCAGAAAAAAGAAGAACTGGATCAGAAAAGAGAAGAACTGGATCAGAAAAAAGAAGAACTGGATCAGAAAAAAGAAGAACTGGATCAGAAGAACGAAGAACTGAATCAGAGAAACGAAGAGTTAGATCAGGTAAAAAGAGAAGCCGCACAGAGTGCAAAGCGCGGAGAATTAACGACTCTGATAAGACAATGCGTTAAAAAATTACAAAAGGGTATTTCTGCGGCAGACATTGCAGACACGTTGGAAGAGGATTTTTCCGTAATTCAGAGTATTTGCAATATAGCAGAAAAATATGCACCGGAGTACGAAGTTGAAAAAATATGTAACGAAGTGGAAAACATGCTGTGAAATCGATGTTTTGTGGAGCCTGAGGCATTCGAGGATTGCATAAAAGTGTAGCAGTGGAGCAATCCTGATATGTGAATAAGTATTTATGTGTTGACGTGTGAAAAAATATGGTAAATGTAATTAGGTGTTAGAAACAACTAAAAAAGAATCCTGAGAAAAGGGGGTTCTTTTTTATTAATACAAAGTTGTACATATCTAATCTGAAAGAGATGAGTATATATGAATGATGTGGCACTGGTTACATTCAGCAGCTTTGATAGCGGACGGCATCCATCGGGAAAGAGACAGCAAGAGCGATTTTGTCATGGATTTGTACTTGGATTGCTGGCAGAACTTCGGGACCGGTATGTGTTGAAGGAAAAATAGTATTGATCGGGGGACGATAAAGAATGAATATAAAAATCATAGACGAAAAAGAACAATTTGCGCAGTGTGAAACATTTGAAATCACACATCTTTTATGGGGGACAAAAGCAATTCCAAAAACATATGGAAAAATTGCCTGTTGGAAAGAGCATGGATTTCTGGTGGAAATGACCTGTGAAGAAGCAGATCCGCTCCGGACCTATCTCAAAATGAATGATCCGGTGAGCCAGGACAGTGGAATGGAGGCATTTCTTGGTTTCTGGTCAGACGAGACACCTTTGTATGTCAATGTGGAGATGAATGCAAACGGAGCCACATTGATACAGTCTGGGACAGAGCGTACGGATCGGACATTTTTCACAGAAGAGCAGATCAGAATTTGTCAGCCGCAGGCGGTCATTGAAAAGAATTGCTGGAAAATCTGTTTCTTTCTGCCGTTAGAACTTCTGGAAGAAATTGGTGGTCCGATTCTGCAAATTGCGGGTACAAAAATTGCCTGTAATTTTTACAAAGTGTGTGAAGGCGGTAATGCCGAACAGATTCATTATGCAAGTTATTCGCCGGTAGATGTGCCGGAACCGGATTTTCACAGGCCGGAATTTTTTGAAACCGGAGAATTGCAATAAATCTGCATGGAAGAACAGTAAATTCAGATTGAAGCGGATGAAATCAGTAAATAAAAAGAATAAAATCCTTGTATCGGTAATGATATAGCTGAAAAATGTGCTATTTATAGCTTTTCTTATGAAAGTTATGATAGCACATTTTGATATTTTACTATAGGACATATTTTGCTATGTGCCGTTGTGTTTCTGGAAACGCAATGTTATACTGATAATAATACAGAAAGGCAGGTGCAGCACTGAGATGACAAAAACAGTCAGTATAGGAAAACAGGATTTTGCGAGTCTGAGAGAACAGAACAGTTTTTATATTGATAAAACGGACTTGATCCGGGTATGGTGGGAATCACAGGATGATATTACATTGATCACACGTCCGCGCCGTTTTGGAAAAACTCTGAATATGGATATGCTAAAATGTTTTTTCTCAAATCAGTATGCTGACAGAGGAGATTTGTTTGAAGGTCTTTCTATCTGGACCGAAGAAAAATGGAGGGGATTGCAGGGCACGTATCCTGTACTTTTCCTGAGTTTTGCGGCAGTGAAAGCAGATCAGTTATCAGAGGTGAAAAAACAGATCAATATGCAGATTGCACGGTTATATGAGGAACACCGCTATCTTCTGGATGGAAATTTGCTTAGTGAAAATGAGAAAGCAATGTATCGAAACGTATCGATGTATATGGAAGATGCAGAAAGTTCATTTTCAATCAATTTATTGTGCCAGTATTTGTATCGCTATTACGGGAAAAAAGTGATTGTGCTGTTAGATGGATATGATACGCCCATGCAGGAGGCATATGTACACGGTTATTGGGATACGTTTACCTCTTTTTTGAGAAGTCTTTTCAATGCGACATTCAAATCAAATCCATATCTGGAACGTGCAGTTTTGACAGGAATCACACGGGTATCAAAGCAGTCTATTTTTTCTGATCTGAATAATTTGAATGTGATCACGACAACGTCGGATGAATATGCCACTTATTTTGGTTTCACAGAACAGGAAGTATTTCAGGCATTGGAAGAATTTGGCCTGGCAGATAAAAAAGAACTGGTGAAACAGTGGTATGATGGATTTACATTTGGTAATCATACGAATATTTATAATCCATGGTCAATCACAAATTATCTGGATAAAAAGAAAATCGGGGCGTACTGGGCGGCGACCAGTTCCAACACGCTGATCAACAGCCTGATTCAGCAATCAGCAACCGATATGAAAGAAAAAATGGAAATTCTTTTGCAGGAAAAAGAGATTTTGGTTACCTTTGATGAACAGATTGTTTTCGAACAGTTACAGCAGGATAAAAATGCAATTTGGAGTCTGCTGCTTGCCAGTGGATATCTGAAAGTGTTGGAAGTGGAACAACGTGGCATTTTGTTGGAACCGTGGTATCATCTGAAAATCACAAATCTGGAAACACTTGGAATGTTTACCGGAATGTTTAAAAGCTGGTTTTCGGCTTCAGATTGTAATTATAATGCGTTTGTTCAGGCATTGCTGCAGGGAAATCTGAAAGAGATGAATGTATATATGAATGATGTGGCACAGGTTACATTCAGCAGCTTTGATACCGGACGGCATCCATCGGGAAAGGCACAGCCGGAACGATTTTATCATGGATTTGTACTTGGATTGCTGGCAGAACTTCGAGAACAATATGTGTTGAAATCGAACCGGGAAAGTGGATATGGCAGATATGATGTGATGCTGATTCCGCGGGATTTCATAGAACAGGCGTATGTGTTGGAATTTAAGGTGCATGATCCGGAAGAAGAGGAATCTTTGCAGGAAACTGTACAGGCGGCATTAATGCAGATTCAGGAAAAACAGTATGATGCGGAGTTGTTGGAGCTTCATATAAAACCGGAGCAGATTCATCATTATGGATTTGCATTTGAGGGAAAAATAGTATTGATCGGGGGACGATAAAGAATGAATATAAAAATCATAGACGAAAAAGAACAATTTGCGCAGTGTGAAACATTTGAAATCACACATCTTTTATGGGGGACAAAAGCAATTCCAAAAACATATGGAAAAGCTGGAAAATCTGTTTCTTTCTGCCGTTAGAACTGCTGGAAGAAATTGGTGGTCCGATTCCGCAAATTGCCGGTACAAAAATTGCCTGTAATTTTTACAAAGTGTGTGAAGGCGGTAATGCCGAACAGATTCATTATGCAAGTTATTCGCCGGTAGATGTGCCGGAACCGGATTTTCACAGGCCGGAATTTTTTGAAACCGGAGAATTGCAATAAATCTGCATGGAAGAACAGTAAATTCAGATTGAAAAAATAAGGTGGACAGCGATGAAGAGATTGCCAATAGGAATTGAAGATTTTGAAAAAATCCGACAGGAAGATTATTACTATGTGGATAAAACAGGTATGATTGGGGATATTATCCGAAATGGCGCAGAGGTGACATTGTTTACAAGACCACGCAGATTTGGTAAATCATTGAATATGAGCATGTTGGAACAATTTTTTTCCCTGAACGGAAAACCAGAATTGTTTGAAGGACTTCAGATCATGGGAGAACCAGAATTGTGTCAAAAATATATGGGACAGTATCCGGTGATATCACTGAGTTTAAAAGGAATCAATGCGGTTTCTTATGAAACTGCTTTTAAAATTGCTGTACGGGGAATCAATGAGAGTGCAGCTATGGTTGATTATCTGGAACAAAGTGAAAGATTAACAAAAAATGATAAAGAATCTTATCGTGAATTATTAAAACGTGACATGGACGAGGCAGAATTTTATGTCAGTCTGAGAGAATTGTCAAGGCTGCTGGCAAAGCATTTTGATAAAAAAGTTATTATTTTAATCGATGAATATGATGTGCCGCTGGCGAAGGCATATGAAAACGGATATTATGATCAGATGATCTTTACGATGCGGAATTTTCTGGAACAGGCATTAAAAACAAACAGAAATCTTCAGTTTGCGGTTTTAACCGGATGTATGAGGATTTCCCGGGAAAGCATTTTTACCGGTCTGAATAATTTTCAGGTTCTGTCCATATCGGATGTAGGATTTGATGAGTATTTTGGCTTTACGGATAATGAGGTCAGACAGTTACTGTGCTATTATAGACAGGAGCAGTCATATAGGAGCATTCGAGAATGGTATGACGGATATCGTTTTGGAAATGTGGATGTATATTGCCCGTGGGATGTGCTGAACCATTGCCAGAAATTGCTGGCAGATCCATCGGTACAACCACAGAATTACTGGATTAATACAAGCAGTAATGATGTGGTGCGCAGATTTATTGAAAAGTCGGACAGTGGAATGACGAGACAGGAAATAGAGGCACTGATTGCCGGAGAAGAGATAGAAAAAGAAATCTGTCAGGAACTGACCTATCAGGATATGTATGCCAATATTGAAAATATATGGAGTGTGCTGTTTATGACAGGTTACCTGACTTACCATGGGAAACCGGAAAATAACCGGTTTTGTCTTGCAATTCCGAATCTTGAAATTCGAAATATTTTTACAACACAGATTATGGAATATTTTCGGAAAAATGTACAGGCAGATGGGAAAACACTGAAAAGTTTTTGTGATGCACTGGAGCAAGGTGATGCCGAAACAGTGGAAGAAATTCTACAACAGTATCTGAAAAAAACGATTAGTATCCGTGATACATTTGTACAAAAGCAGATGAAAGAAAACTTTTACCATGGCATTCTGCTTGGAATTCTTGGTATTAAAGAACGATGGGCGGTTTCATCGAATCGGGAAAGCGGTGATGGATACAGCGATATTGTTGTAGAGACGGAAAATTCGGAGAAAGGAATGATTCTGGAACTGAAGTATGCTCAGGATGGAAATCTGGAGCAGGCCTGCAGGAAAGCACTTGCTCAGACCACAGAGGTTCATTATGCAGAAATATTAGAAGATCAGGGGATTAATGAGATTTTGTGTTACGGAATTGCTTTTTATAAAAAACGCTGTATGGTAATGTGTAAAAAGCAGAAATCGACTGTATTCATGAGCAAGTAGCGAAAGCGGATTGCGAATGTCCGCTTTACAATGTAAGTTCACCAGATGGTTAAGTGAAGTCAGAAGCACAGAATCTTCTTGCGAAAAAAATACTTATATAGTAAAATATATCAGAAATGCGCAGGAGACATACAGTAATTTTCTGTATGAAGGTAAATCAGAAGAGGGATAAAGAATGAATAAAAAATTATACAAATCAGAGGACAATAAAGTATTGTGTGGCGTATGCGGCGGTCTTGGAGAGTTTCTTGGTATCGATCCGACGATCATCCGACTGATCTGGGTGGTACTTGCATTTGCAGCAGGAAGCGGATTACTGATCTATCTTCTGGCAGCGGTTATTATTCCGAGAAGACCACTGGACTAAGATATGCTGTTTTCGTTCGTGCATTGATATGATGATGCTGCAGAAAAAATAGCAGGCAACATGCATGAAAAGTGTATGAAAATTAAAAAATATGAGCAGTGAGAGGACAAAAGTCTTTTCACTGCTCTTTGCGTTTACTGGAAAACCAAGAAAAACGCTAGGATATAAAAACCAAAATCCGATATGGGAATAAAAAATTCCGAAAAAGACGGAATGGAATGATTAAAAAAACAGAAAGAGAGAAACAAGATGCTGGAATTGAAAAATGTGTCTTTTGAAGTATCAGACGAAAAAGCACAAAAAGAGATTATCAGAGGAATTAATCTGAAAATTGACGACAACAAGTTTGTAGTCATTACAGGACCGAACGGCGGTGGAAAATCCACCCTGGCAAAATTAATTGTTGGTATCGAGAAACCAACTTCCGGTCAGATTTTATTTAACGGTGAGGACATTACAGAAAAAAGTATTACGGAACGGGCAAAAATGGGTATCAGTTTTGCTTTTCAGCAGCCGGTACGATTCAAAGGAATTCAGGTGCTGGATCTGATCCGTATGGCAGCAGGACGCAGAATGAGCGCAGCAGATGCCTGTCAGTATCTGTCTGAAGTAGGACTCTGTGCGAAGGATTACATCAACCGTGAAGTAAATGCGAGCCTTTCCGGAGGTGAGTTAAAACGTATCGAAATTGCTACGGTACTGGCAAGAGGTACACAGCTTTCCGTATTTGATGAGCCGGAAGCCGGTATTGATCTGTGGAGCTTCCAGAACCTGATCCAGGTATTTGAGCGTATGCAGGAAAAAACAAAAGACGGTTCTATCCTGATCATTTCTCATCAGGAGCGTATCCTTGATATTGCAGATGAGATTGTAGTGATCTCTGCAGGACAGATCATCAATCACGGTCCGAAGGATGAGATACTTCCGCAGTTGCTGGGAACATCTTCCGCAGTGAATATGTGTGATAAATTTAACAAGTAAAAATCTATATTGTGAATAAAGGACTAACACTGTTAGTTGAAAAGAGAAACCCTAATGGTATTAGGAATAAGAAGTGATCAAAAATGAATAACGAATGGTGTTAGTTGAAATTTAGCCAATCTATGAATATATAGGAAAGAACGAGGATTAGATAGATATGATGGATGAGATTCAGAAAAGACTTCTGGCGGAAGTCGCTGATCTGCATGGAGTTCCGGAGGGAGCTTACAACATCCGTGCAAACGGTCAGATGGCAGCCAGAAATACAACGGCAAATATTGATATTGTATCCAAGACAGATGTCAGCGGTATCGACATCTATATCAAACCGGGTACCGTAAACGAGAGTGTACACATTCCGGTTGTATTGAGCCAGAGCGGCATGAAAGAGATGGTTTATAACGATTTCCATATCGGAGAAGGCAGTGACGTGGTCATCGTAGCTGGCTGTGGTATCGACAACTGTGGGGATCAGGATGCAGAGCATGATGGTATCCACCGTTTCTTCATCGAGAAAAATGCAAAAGTAAAATATGTGGAAAAGCATTACGGTGCAGGTGACGGAAAAGGAAAACGTATCCTGAATCCGGGCACGGAAGTGTATATGGAAGAAGGAAGCTACATGGAGATGGAAATGGTCCAGATCAAAGGTGTAGATTCTACGGAGCGTGATACGAAGGCAGAACTGGCAGCAGGTGCCAAGCTGGTAGTCCGTGAGCGTCTGATGACACATGGTGATCAGCATGCAGTCAGTGGATATTCCGTCAGCCTGAATGGTGAGGGAGCCAGTGCGGATGTCATTTCCCGTTCCGTGGCAAAAGATACCTCCTATCAGAAATTTGATTCCAGGATCATCGGAAATGCACCATGCAGCGGTCATACCGAGTGTGATGCCATTATTATGGACAAAGCACGGATCCTTGCAATTCCGCAGCTGGAGGCCAATGATCTGGACGCAGCGCTGATCCATGAGGCAGCCATCGGAAAAATCGCCGGTGAGCAGATCATCAAACTTATGACATTGGGTCTGACAGAGGAAGAGGCAGAAGAGCAGATTGTCAACGGTTTCCTGAGATAAACACTCCGCGAAGATGTGCGGTGATTCTGAGATAAATATGTCAGCTTATGTATTAAAACAGGTACAAAAAGCCAGTAATCCACTTTTTGCATAACAAAAATGGAATACAGCTGATTTTTCATGAAAATTTGTTAAAAAATATACGCGTTATAAGAGCCCCGGGAGAATTCCCGGGGCTTTTTGATGCAAAATGTACATTTGACTAAAAAATAAGATAAATTTATAATAAAAATACACAAAGAAAAGCAAGATTGTGATATAATACGAGTAACTGGTCAGCTGGTAAAACCAGAACGGTTACAAACATTTGCTGTGCACGAAAACAGGCGATGAAATATAGAAATAGGATAGGATTTTGACACATAGGTTTGGTTTCATCATAAGAGTTACAATAAGAGTAATGTTGCATGATGCTGCAGAAATATGACATCCGCTTCGTGAGGAAAATGCAAACGTATTTTTAAAATATGGGAAAACGTATTATATCTAAATCAAATGTATGCAGGTAAATTAAAGGAGGACAAGTATGAAAATTTTAGGTGTTTCACTTGGAACAAAAAACGGTAACAATGACACAATGTGTCGTGTGGCTCTGGAAGCAGCAAAAGAAAAAGGTGCAGAGATCGAATTTATCCACCTTCTTGACTGGGATATCCAGTACTGCTCCGGTTGTGTTGCCTGTTCCCGTGGCCTTGTAATGGGCAAAGGAATGATCTGCTCCCGTCAGGATGATTTCAAAGCTTTCTATGAGAAAGTTGTCGAGGCAGATGGAGTTCTCTTCGTAGATCCGATTTTTGAGTCCGGTGCAACCGGTTTATATCATTCCATCACAGATCGTATGGGACCGGGACATGATACAGGTATGATGAAAATGCTCGATGGAAAACTCAAAGAAGCTGGAAAAGAAGGTCTGAATCCAAGATACTTCCGTCAGAAAGCACTTTCTTTCGTAGGAATCGGTGGATCTGACTGGGCAGTTCGTTGTGAGACAGATCATGCGATGTTCGCTTTAAGTCCGGGATGGAAAGTAGTAAACAACGAGTTCTTCTCCTGGTGTAAAGACGTTATCATGCAGGATGACAAAGTTGAGCGTATGAAAGAAATCGGACGTAACCTTGCAGATGCTGCACAGCAGATCATTGATGAAGATATGCAGATCGAAGGATCCGAGAAAACTTCTCTCTGGAAAGGCAAAGAAGGCGCTTGCCCGCATTGCCAGGGTAATAACTTCTACATCTACCCGGGTACAACACACTGCGTATGTGAGCTGTGTGGTCTTGAGGGAACACTGGAGATCGTTGACGGAGCATTCAAATTCAAATATGATCCGGCTACAGAGCATCATGCACATGACATTCTTTCCGGTAAATTCTTACATGGACAGGATATCTTTGAGAATGAGGGTCGTCTGATGAACCTTTACAAAGATCCTGAGTTCAAAAAACGTAAAGAGCATTATACAGCAGTATGCGAGCCGACACCAGCTCCATCCAAACAGAAATAAATTCCATAAAGTTTATAACAGGCGGGGACAAAAAATGGTTCCCGTCTGATATAAGTTATAGAAATAAGAGAAAAGAGGGTATTTAGAAATGGCAGATTTCAAATTCGAACCAATGAGAAGTCTTATCTACGTTGACTGCGTAAGCGAAGACTACAGACCAAAACTTCAGAGATGGCTTTATAAAGTACATGTTCCGGACAGCATCTCTCAGTTTGAGCCGTATGTTACCAAATATGCATTTTATCCGTCCTTCCCGATTCCACCACAGGGTGATCGTTTCGGATACGCAAGAATGCAGCTGACAGAGCATCACTGGTTAGTAAGCGACCTTGATCCTCGTCTTGAGATCAAAGCAATCGCTGAGACATTCCCGATGGACGTACTTGTATGGCAGGGACAGATCCCGGCAGCAGCTCATACAGACGCTCAGATTGATTCTGACGGAGATGCAGGAAATGCAGCCCGTAAATCCAACAATGCAGAAGGAAATCCATTTATCTTTGCATTCCTTCCGATGTGGTGGGAGAAAGACCTGAAAGGAAAAGGACGTACGATCGAGGATGGCGCAAACTATCGTTTCAATATGACCATCGGTTTCCCGGAAGGCGTAGACAAAGCAGAGGGAGAGAAATGGTTATTTGAGAAAGTAGTTCCGATCCTTCAGGCAGCTCCGGAGTGTACACGTGTACTTGCAAGTGCCGTAAAGAAAGACATCAACGGATGCGCAATGGATTGGGTACTTGAAATCTGGTTTGAGAATCAGTCCGGATGGTACAAAGTAATGGTAGATGACATGAAAGCACTTGAGAAACCGTCATGGGCTCAGCAGGATGCTTTCCCGTTCCTGAAACCATACCACAATGTTTGCAGTGCAGCAGTTGCTGATTATACACCAAGCAACAACCTTGCAAATTATCGTGGATACATCACCATGAGATAAACCATAAGGTTGTGTTGGGCCGGAGGCTCAGAAAAGAATACCGCAGACGAAAACGTCCGCTTGTATGATTTTCTGAGCCTCCGGTCCTTTTTTTCGTTACAGATAGCAGAAGGTCATTTATCCACCATTGTGGAAGCACAGGTGGATTCAGATTTTTTGTACATCGTGACATAAGTGTATTCGTGTGGTATACTGAAAAATAGGGAAATGTAATATAGGATTCAGATAACAGAGGAGTACAATACATGAATGTAGGAATTATTACAGCCAGTGACAAGGGGTATCTGGGAGAGCGGGAAGATCGTAGCGGAGCCAGAATCGCAGAGATTATGGAAGCCCAGGGCTATACCGTCAGAAAGAAAGTAATCCTGCCGGATGATCAGCAGATGCTGCAGGATGAAATGATCGCCATGTGCAATGATGATATCCAGCTGATCCTGACCACAGGCGGAACCGGTTTTTCCAAACGGGATGTGACACCGGAGGCAACAAAGGCAGTGATCGAGCGGGAAGTGCCGGGAATTCCCATGGCAATCCTGCAATATTCGCTGACAATCACAGAGCGGGCGATGCTGTCGAGAGCAGCGGCGGGCATCCGTGGCGAGACACTGATCGTCAATCTGCCGGGCAGTCCGAAGGCTGTGGATGAAGCATTGAGTTATATTCTGCCATCCTTAAAGCATGGGCTGGATATTCTGCTTGGTAACGATGCCGAGTGCGCAAGAAAGTAATAGAAAATAGAATCATAGGTATAAATATAGGTATAAGTTCATTCAGAACAAAAACATGTATGAATGGTAAAAAACAGGTGACAGGAGAGACAGGATATTATGAAACTGATAAAAACAGAAGATGCGGTAGGGCATGTACTCTGCCATGATATTACTCAGATCATCCGGGGGGTGACCAAAGATGCAGTATTCCGCAAAGGACATATTGTGACCGCAGAGGACATTCCGGTACTGCTTTCCGTAGGGAAAGAGCATCTGTATGTATGGGAAAAGGATGACACAAAATGGCATGAAAATGAAGCAGCGGAGATTCTGTATGAAATCTGTGCCGGTGAGCATATGCATCCTTCCGATATCAAAGAAGGAAAGATCGAACTCATTGCGGATACAGACGGATTGCTGAAAATCAACCGTGAAGCGCTGGTTGCAGTCAACAGTCTGGGGGAGATGATGATCGCCTCCCGGCATGGCGATTTCCCGGTGCGTGTCGGGGATAAACTGGCAGGAACGAGAATCATTCCGCTGATCATTGAAAAAGAAAAAATGGAACGTGCAAAGGAAGCAGGCGGCACGGAGCCGATTTTTACGATCAAACCATATAAAAAGAAAAAGTATGCGATTGTGACCACCGGCAGTGAAGTGTTCAAAGGACGTATCAAAGATACGTTCAGTCCGGTCATCCGGGAGAAACTGGCAGCTTTTCCATCCGAAGAAATCGGTCAGATCTATGTGGACGATGAGAAGACACATATTCTGGAAGCAATTCAAAAGCAGATCGCGGCAGGCGCAGACCTGATCATCTGTACCGGAGGCATGAGCGTGGATCCGGACGATTGTACCCCGGGTGCCATCATGGCAACCGGAGCAAGGATTGTCAGCTACGGTGCACCGGTGCTTCCGGGAGCGATGATGCTTGTTTCCTATTATACGAACGAAGCAGATGGAAGAGTAATTCCAATCCTCGGTCTGCCGGGATGTGTCATGTATGCAAAACGCACAATCTTTGATCTGGTGCTGCCAAGAGTGATGGCAGAGGATGAGATTACCACGGAAGATATTGCAAGACTGGGTGAGGGCGGTCTGTGCCTGAACTGTGAGATCTGTACGTTCCCAAACTGTGGATTTGGAAAATAATATTATCGTAAGCGATTCGAATGATACTAAAATGCAAGGAGAAAAAAATGGCAGAATTAACACATATCAATGAGCAGGGCAGAGCCAAAATGGTGGATGTTTCAGAAAAAGCAGATACCAAGCGGATCGGCGTGGCTTCCGGCCGGATCTGTATGCAGCCGGAGACTTTTGCGCTGATCACAGACGGCAAAATCAAAAAAGGAGATGTGCTCGCCGTAGCGCAGGTAGCAGGTGTCATGGCAGCGAAAAAGACCTGGGAGATCATTCCGATGTGCCATCCGCTGCTGTTGACCGGTGTGGATATTCATTTTGAACTGTATCCGGAAGATGCAGAGATCGAAGCCATCGCATCTGTGCGGACTACCGGAAAGACCGGGATCGAGATGGAAGCATTGCACGCCGTATCCGCAGCATTGCTGACCATTTATGACATGTGCAAGGCAGTAGATCGCGGCATGGTGATCAAAGATATTTTACTTCTGGAAAAAGACGGCGGAAAATCCGGACATTATATCAGAGGTTGATAAAAACGAAGAAACAAAATGAAAAAATATAATCATTAACCCTCTTGACGAAACAAGAGGGTTAATTTATACTAACTACATAAAAAATGAGCGGATAACCAGGAAATCCGCTTTCTTTTAAAAATTGCGGTTAGGAAATACTAATAATAGATGAAGGAGGCTAACATGAGTATCGTAATTATCGGAGGACACGAAAGAATGGAAACACAGTACAAACAGATCTGCAAACAGTACAAATGTAAGGCAAAAGTATTTACGAAAATGAAAACAGATCTGAAAAACAAAATCGGAAGTCCGGATCTGCTGATTCTCTTTACCTCCACCGTTTCTCATAAGATGGTACATTGTGCCGTGGCAGAAGCAGAACGCAAAAATATCATAGTGGAACGTTCCCACAGCAGCAGTGCCAGCGCATTAAACGGAATATTAGAACAATATGCATAATTTCAGAGCCAAGCAGATTTATATTCAAACGTGTGAATCATGCTTGCATGAATGAACAAGTTTGAATAAAAATCTATTTGGCGAGAAGCCACATCGAGATGAAGCAAAGCGAAATCGAGATGGCTGGCTCTGAAATTAAGAAGAGCCAAGCAGATTTACATTCAAAAACATGAATCATGCTTGCATGAATGAACAGAGGAGGACAGCAAATGCCAACTGAAGCCGTATTAAACCAGCTTTCCAGCAGGAAAGTCACAGAAAGCCTTATGATGCAGATCATTCTGCATTGTGCACCGGTTTTAAAAGATATAAAAATGTCAAGTATGTTTACCGTTCCGGCGGCTTACCTGAAATTTGTACGGTCCGCATTTCGGGGTACCGGGATCCGGGTCAAATGTCTGTGCCAGGGAGCAGGACGTGCAGTGGTATATGTATACCGGGAAGCAGAGGTGCAGCAGTGTCTGGAAGATCCGCAGGTGGCTGTATTTTTACAGCAGTACGGATATGAAAGTACGCAGGTAGAAGCCTGTCTGAATCATCTTGGGGCGCGCGTTTCCCTGTCGGCCCGGGGGATGGAGCATTATCCCCATGAAATGGGCATATTTCTCGGCTATCCGTTGGAGGATGTCAGAGGATTTATCCGGCATGAGGGAAAGGAAAGCCGCTATACCGGATATTGGAAAGTCTATGGTGATGTGACACAGGCGAAGCAGATTTTTCAGGCATATGATGATGCCAAAGAATGTGCTGTGATGGAATATATGGCAGGAAAACACATGAGTGAGATTGCCTGCTGATAATAAGGTAAAGCGTTCACGCAATTGCCACAATCGGAATAAATACAGAAAAGTGTGGCTAATACAACGAAAAAAAGAATAAAAAAGGTTTAAACTGTATATCGATTCCAAAGCAGTCATACAAGTGTGAAAGAGCGGAATCTGTATACAGAAAAAATAAAAAATATAAAATCAAGGAGACAAAAAAATGGCAGAAGTTAAAATCATTTATTGGAGTGGTACAGGAAATACAGCAGCAATGGCTCAGAGCGTAGCGGATGGTGTTGCAGCAGCAGGTGCAGAGGCAAAGATCATTCCGGTTGAAAACGCAGGCGCAGCAGATATCGCAGATGTAAAAGCATTTGCACTTGGCTGCCCGTCCATGGGAGCAGAGCAGTTAGAAGAGTCCACCATGGAGCCATTCGTTGAGGAGATTCTTGGCAGTGTATCCGGCAAAAAAATCCTGTTATTCGGATCTTACGGCTGGGGCGATGGCGAATGGATGCGCAACTGGGTCGAGCAGATGACAGGCGCAGGTGCAGAGATGATCGAAGCAGAAGGCATCATTGCCAACGAAGCTCCGGATGCAGATGCACAGGCTGCTTGTGAGGCAGCAGGAAAAGAACTTGCAGCAAATGCATAACATATAAACTGATAGTAATCAGATAAGAAAAACAACAACTGAATCCTATAACCAAAAACCAAAAGATAAAAAATAATGTAACGTATGAACAAACGTAACTAGAATTCATTCCACACGAAAATCCCACTTGCACTGGCAGGACTCTGCCCGTGTGAGTGGGATTTTTTATGTAATAGGAAATTACTACGTAATATTCCTATTACATAAAAACGCTCCGCGAGGATACGACCAGATGCATGAGGAATAATTTTTTACTCTTGCATTTATGCATAATCTAAGCTATGATAACAATTAAGTTGTCTGACAGAAAGAAAAAACCTCAGACAACAGAGTTGACCTATGCGGCAGGAGGAAAAAGTGATGAATTTAGAAGAGTTAAAAGTAGTTGATGCAGACGTGGCAGCAGCGATCGAAGCGGAGATGGACCGTCAGAACAGCCATATCGAGCTGATCGCATCCGAGAACTGGGTCAGTGATGCAGTTATGGAAGCACAGGGAAGCATCATGACAAATAAATATGCAGAAGGATATCCGGGAAAACGTTATTACGGCGGATGTCAGTGTGTAGATATCGTAGAGAATCTTGCAATCGAGCGTGCAAAAGAGTTATTTGACGCAGAGTATGTCAACGTACAGCCGCACTCCGGTGCACAGGCAAATATGGCAGTACAGTTTGCACTGCTTCAGCCGGGTGACACTGTGATGGGTATGAACCTGGATCACGGCGGACATCTGACACACGGAAGCCCGGTCAACTTTTCCGGTACTTATTTCCACATCGTACCTTATGGGGTCAACGATGAAGGATTCATTGATTATGACAAAGTAGAAGAGATCGCGATGGAGTGCAAACCGAAAATGATCATTGCCGGTGCAAGTGCTTATGCGAGAACCATTGATTTTCCTCGTTTCCGTGAGATCGCAGACAAATGCGGCGCATACCTGATGGTAGATATGGCACATATCGCAGGTCTGGTGGCAGCAGGACTTCATCCAAGCCCGATCCACTATGCAGACGTCGTTACCACTACGACACACAAAACACTGCGCGGACCGAGAGGCGGTATGATCCTGGTATCCAAAGAATCCATGGAGAAAAACAACTTCAACTTCAACAAAGCCGTATTCCCGGGTATTCAGGGCGGACCGCTGATGCATGTCATCGCAGCAAAAGCCGTATGCTTCAAAGAGGCATTGCAGGACAGCTTCAAGACATATCAGCAGGGTATTGTAGATAACGCACAGGCATTGTGCAACGGTCTGAAGAAACGTGGCATCAAGATCGTATCCGATGGTACAGACAACCATCTGATGCTGGTAGACCTGACACCGTTTGAGCTGACCGGAAAAGCCATCGAGAAACTTCTGGATGAGGCTCATATTACAGCTAATAAAAATACGATCCCGAACGATCCGAAATCTCCGTTTGTCACAAGCGGTATCCGTCTCGGAACACCATCTGTTACATCCAGAGGCATGAATCCAGAGGATATGGACAAGATCGCAGAAGCAATTTCCATCGTCATCAAAGAAGGCGATGAGGGCGTAGCAAAAGCACGTGCAATCGTAGATGAACTGACCGCGAAATATCCGCTGAAAAAATAAAACACAGACAATTATCCATTGACATCATTGTAGAACAGAAAGAATCCCGTTATATTGCAGTTTGAATATAACGGGGTTCTGTTTGCGTAAAAAAACATTTTATCTCAGTCGAGGAGATTCCCACTTCTGCAAGTGGTAAGTAATAATATAATACCGTATAAGGATAAATGTGCATAAAAATCATTACATATGAAACAAAAAAATGTGAAAAACAGAAGTAATTAATTTCACCGTTGACAAAAACTGGTAGTGCGAGTTACCATAACTTTGTATGTATATAAGGAAAATGGATAAAAAGAGACAAAAAGGAGCAAATAGCACATGACAGGATACTGGGATATACATAATCATATACTTCCAGGTGTGGATGACGGTTCCGGATGCATGCGTGAAACGATGGAGATGCTGGAAGAAGAATACCGGCAGGGCGTGCGCCATATCGTTTTTACACCACATTACCGTCGTGACATGTTTGCGATACCGAGAGAAGAAATACAGACGGTCTATGCGCGCGTCTGCGAAATGGCAGCAGACCGATTTCCGGAGATGGAATTTTATCTGGGATGTGAGTATTACATCCATTCCGATGCATCGGTGGAACGCCTGCGCGGGAATCCGAAGTATTACATGGCAGGCAGCCGCACCGTATTAATGGAATTTGCGTATGAGGCTTCCTATACATGGATCATGCAGACCGTGTCTGAAGTACGTCAGATGGGATTACAGCCGGTGCTTGCACATGCGGAACGGTATGAATGTCTGTATAAAGGCAGGGACCGGGTCGCAGAACTGAAGACGCAGGGCGCATACATCCAGATAAACTGTGAGAGTATTCTGGGGAAATGCGGCAGAAAGGCAAAGCATTTCTGTATGAAACTGTTAAAAGAAGATCAGATTGACCTGATGGCCAGCGATGCACACGATACCGAGTATCGTATTGTGAATATCCGGGAGGCAGCGGAGCTGATCAGCCGGAAGTTCGGACAGGAAAAAGTGGAAACAATTTTTATTCATATACCAAAAAAGATAATTTTAACATAGAGAGAAAGGAATACGATAGATGCAGGAACTGATTTTGGAGGAGAAAACGACGTTATCTCCCGTTATGAAGGAAATATACCGGAGACTCCGGACAAATCTCGAGTTTACCGGAATCGAAAATAAAGTAATCTGCCTGACCAGCTGTATGGAAAATGACGGAAAATCCAGTGTGTCATTCAATCTGGCAAAGATTCTGGCAGAAAATGACAAACGCGTGCTGTTCATCGATGCAGATATGCGAAATTCTGTACTGACGAAGAGAACCGGGATCCCGGATGACCTGAAAGGCCTGAGCCATTATCTGGCCGGCAAGAATGCCGCTTCCGAAGTAATATACGCAACGAATCATAAGAATTTCTATGTGATCCCGACAGGCAGATTCCCGAAAAACCCGACCGAACTTCTGAATAAACCAGCGTATGAAGTTCTGATCGAGGGCATGAAACAGACCTTTGATTATGTGATCATCGATACACCGCCACTTGGAAGTGTTGTCGATGCAGCGCTGATCGCAAAATCGGCAGACGCTTCCGTACTGGTGATCTCTGCCAACGCTGTCAGCCGCAGAATGGCAAACAGCGTAAAAGAACAGCTTATCAATGCAAATCCGAATTTCCTGGGCGTAATTCTGAATAAAGCAGACGAAGGAACAAAGCATTACGGTTACGGAAAGCGTTATGGCAGCAAATACGGCTATGGCTATGGTTACGGAAGATACGGACAGAATCCGAAAGAATAAATAGTTATAATACAGACAAAGGAAACGAGAAAAAATGGAGAATAGAAAGCAAAAAGAAGAGAACGAAATGGAGATTGACCTTGTCAGCCTGTTTTTCTATCTGATCGACAAATGGAAACTGCTGTTTCTGGGAGCCGTCGTAGGAGTTGTACTCGCAGGGGCACTGGTGTTTTTCCAGACACCGATGTACGAATCGAACTCAACCCTGTATGTGCTGTCCAAAACAACCAGCATTACATCTATGGCAGATCTGCAGGTAGGAACGGAACTGACGTCCGATTTTTCCGTTATCGCTACCAGTAAACCGGTTATCGATGGCGCAATCAAGACATTGAAAAAGACAACATCAAGCTGACACGGAAAGAAATCAAACAAATGCTTACCGTAGCAAACAAGACAGATACACGAATGCTGTCCATCACGGTGACAAGCGATGATGCAAAACTTTCCTGTGCAGTGGCAGATGCCATTACCGATGCGGCAGTGGATCAGATGGCGAGCATCACACAGACAGATCCGCCTACCATTGTAGAACATCCGGAAGTCGCATCTGCGCCGGTAGACAACGGCATGATGAAAAAACTGGCCATGGGCATTGTGCTCGGAATCTTCCTGGTAGGCATGGTACTCACGATCCGCTTTATCATGAATGACAAGATCCAGACAGAAGAAGATATCGAGGATTACCTGGAGACAAGCGTACTGGCTGTGATCCCGGTGGACAAAGAACTTGCTTATTACAGCAAACAGGAAGAAAAGACAGAAAAAGAGAGACGTCGTTCTCACAAGAAAAGAAAAAAATCCTGAAACAGCCAATATCAAAGGAGATGAACATAGAACGTGAAACAGAAGAATCTATTATTTCGAATATTCCTTGTGATATTTCTGGTAGCTGTGGCAGGTATCATAGGACTGCTGGTGCGGGATCATATTCAGAAAGACAAAGACCAGAAGCTGCGTGAGAAAGCAGCGGTATCCGTGCAGGAAGAGCCGGAAGTATCCGCAGAAGCTGAGGAAACACCGGTACAGATCCCGGTGGATTTCAGTGTCCTGCAGGCAGAAAATCCGGATATCTATGCATGGATCCATATTGCAGATACACCGGTTGATTATCCGATCCTGCAAAGCAAGGTGGACGATGATTACTATATGGATCATACCGTGGATGACAAAGAAGGACTTCCGGGAGCGATCATGACAGAATACAGCTACAATCCGGAGCCCTTTGAATCCGATGCTGTGACGGTTGTCTATGGTCATAACATGCTGAACGATTCCTTCTTCAGCAGACTGAAAGATTATCAGGACGAGACCTTCCGCCAGGAACATCCCTATATCGAGATCTACACACCGGAACACATTTACAAATACCGTGTGTTCGCGGCGGTCACTTATGACAACCGACATATTTTATACAATTATAATTGCAGGACGAAGGAAGGCTATCAGGCATTTCTGGATTCTCTGTCAGAGGTGCGTATCATGCCGACCTGGATCGAAGATCCGCTGCCGGTGACGACAGATGACCGGATGATCGTATTGTCTACTTGCAACGGCAATCATGACGAGCGCTTTCTGATCTGCGCGGTCCTGACAGAGGAACAATAATTTTATGAAAAAAGAATCAAAAAGACATATCCTGTCCACCGTTGCAGTTATACTGGCAGCAGTGGCAGCTGTGACCGTTCTGTTTGTGCTGCATCACAAACAGCAGCAGGAAAAGGCACGTCAGCCGGAGGAATCCATTTCCCAGGCAGAAGACGATACCATTGAATGGAACGGAAAACGATATACATACAATAACAATCTGATCAATATCCTGTTTCTGGGAATTGATCATGCCAATGATATAGATACCAGTTATATGCCCGGTGATGCCGGACAGGCAGACTGCATTATGCTGCTGTCACTGGATAAAGAGACAAAAGAAGGAAGAATCCTTCAGATCAACCGAAACACTATGACACAGATCGATACCTATGATTCCACCGGAAGTGCCTTTGGTACGGTAAATGCACAGCTTGCAACGCAGTATGCGTACTGCATCGGCGGAAGCCGCAGCTGCTGGGCTACCGAAAAAACAGTAAAAAAGCTGCTGTACAACCTTCCAATCAGCGGATATTTTGCCTTATCTGTTGACGGAATCCCAGAGATCAATGACGCGCTGGGCGGTGTCACGGTGGAAATGACAGAAGAAGATGCTGCGATCAATCCGGCGTTTGAGGCGGGAAAAGAAGTCTGTCTCAAAGGAGCGGATGCGGAGAACTATGTACGTTATCGTGATACAAATGTGTTCAACAGCAATGAAGGACGTATGCAGCGTCAGGTGAAGTATGTGACAGCGTTGATCAAAAATGCCAGATCACACGGAGGAAGTGCTTTATACAATCTCATTTGCAACGGTGTACAAAGGGAACATAATAAAAAACTTAATAATGGACTGCCAATCTTACACAAAGTACCGCCCAAACGAGACTACGGGCGGTATTTTTGTATCATGGCGGAGAAAGGAGGAACTTCCCACGGGGGCTTGACTGAAAAGTTGAGCCCCTTTTTTCATGCCAAAAAACAGGAGGTAAATGCTTATGGCAGATGATAAAACCACAAAAACGCCGGAACAGCCGGTAACGGATAGCGGGCCGGGCAAGGAAACACCGCCTAATCCCCCAAAAGAGCCGGAGAAGGTTTCCGTTTCCCCGGAGCCGGAAAAAAAGACGGAACCAGAGGTAAAGACCCCACAGGTTTCTGTCTATAACTTCGCTGAAATTATGAAGGAAAAGAAAGCCGAGGAACGAGCGGCAGCTCCCGGCGTGGAAAAGCCTGACCCGGCAAAAGCGGAGAAACCGGAAAAGCAGCCGGAGGCTCCGAAAAAAGCAGAGGAAAAACCCAAAGAGCCGGAACAGCCGAAGCGCCGGGGCCGTCCCCCGAAAGCAGATAAGGACAAGGACGCAGCCTCGAAATCCAAAGCTCCCGCACAGAAAACGGAAAAGGCGGTCAAAAAGGAACCGGAGAAAAAAACGGCTCCAACGGTACAGGCCGCTCCCGCTCCGAAGGAACCCGCAAAACCGAAGGATGCACCACGCCGGGGCAAGGAACAAATCGTCTATATCAAGCTGAACGAGCTCCACGCCTTCAAGAACCATCCCTTTGAGGTTAGGGATGATGAAGAAATGCGGGCTATGGTGTCCAGCGTCAAGGACAAGGGCGTGACCCAGCCCGCTATCGTCCGTCCCCGTGAGGATGGCGGCTATGAGATCGTGTCCGGCCACCGCCGCCAGAAAGCCAGCGAGCTTGCCGGATATGCGGATATGCCCTGTATCGTCCGAAACCTGACGGATGATGAAGCCATCACCCAGATGGTCGAGGATAATCTGAACCAGCGTGAAGAAATCCTCCCCAGTGAGCGGGCCAAAGCCTTGAAAATGCAGCTTGAAGCTATCAAGCACCAGGGCTCCCGCACTTCGGGCCAGATTGACCCGAAGGACGCAGGCAAACGCTCCAACGAGATCGTGGCCGAGCGCAATAAGATGGCGGTCAAGCAGGTGCAGCGGTATATCCGTCTCAATGAGCTGGTTCCCGACCTGATGAAGCTGATGGATGAAAAAAAGCTGGGTTTTACTACGGCGGTGGAGCTTTCCTATATCGGCAAGAAGAACCAGAACTATATCGCCGTCGCCATTGACAGCCAGCAGTCCTCGCCTTCACAGGCGCAGGCAAAGCGTATGCGTGAGCTGGACGAAAAGAAGCTGCTCAACGGGGATGTGATCGACGGCATTATGATGGAGGACAAAAAGGAGGTAGACAAAGTGATTTTGACAGGTGCGGAACTGAGCAAGTATTTCGGCAAGGAAACTACGCCGAGGGAAATGAAGGACCAGATTATCAAGCTGCTGGACGACTGGAAGGGCCAGCAGAAGGAACACGAAAAGCCGGAGAAGAAAAACGAACAGGAAAAGTAAGCCGAAACTTCGGGTCAACGTGGCCCGAGGATTGCGGGGCTCTGCCCCGCGCCCCGAAGCTCTGGAGATATAAATTATTCCCCGTCGCCAGTTATTCCGTAGCATAGCCGGGAAAATCAGTCAAGGGCAGCGCCGCCGCAGGCGGTGCCAGAGGCACCCTTGACGGATTTCTCCCGGTTATGCTTTTTCCCGGTCAAGCGACGGGGATATAAATTCTCCAGAGCCGTTCCCCTTCCCGGGGGAAGGGGCGGAGGGGTTGGGCGATACCTTGCTTTTCCCTAAACCAAAACAGAAATGGAGGTTCAACCAATGAAACGACCTTTAGCGTACCTGACCGCCGCATGGAGCGGCGAGCCGGATGTTGATATGGAGCTGGCGGCCCACTACTGCCGCCTTGCTTATGAGGCGGGCTTTTCCCCGATCTGCCCGCTCTTGTATCTGCCGCTGTTTTTGAATGACAGCGTTCCCGAGGAACACAAGGCCGGGATTGATATGCGCCGGGATATGCTGCGGCGCTCCCACACCCTGATCGTCTGCGGCAGCGTTGTGGACGAGGATGTAAAAAACGATATTGCGGTTGCCGGGCGGCTGGGCATTGCGGCGACAACGCTGGAAGGGGTGCTTGCCGTGAAGGGACACGGCACCCCGGGCTATGCCGGACATTAAGCTGGGGAGCCTTTTTGACGGGATCGGCGTGTTCCCTCTGGCTGCTTCCCGGTGCGGTATCCGTCCGGTATGGGCCAGCGAGATTGAAAAAGCGCCCATCTCCATAACCAAAAGGCACTTTCCCGATATGGCGCATTTGGGAGATATTACGAAGGTGGACGGCGGGAAAATCCCGCCGGTCCATGTGATAACCTTCGGCTCTCCCTGTCAGAACCTTTCTCTGATCGGCAACCGCTCCGGCCTTGCCGGGGCAAAATCAAGCCTGTTCTATCAGGCGTTTCGTATCATACAGGAAATGAGGGATGCTACTGATAACCTATATCCAGCTATCGCTGTTTGGGAAAACGTCATGGGAGCGTTTTCTACAAATGACCGGATGGACTTTAGAGCCGTCCTATCCGCCTTCTCGGACACCGAAGTTCCAATGCCTCCTTCGGGAAGATGGGGAAACGCCGGAATGGTGCGAGGGGGAACGCCTGATGTGTGCTGGCGGCTCATGGACGCCCAGTATTGGGCAGGCACCCGAAGGCTGGCACGAAGGCAGCGGATTTTCGTCGTGGCGGATTTTGGAGGCAGATGTGCCGCAGACATACTATTTAAGCCCCGTCCAATGCTCCCACTTCCTCCGCCTTGCGGAGAGGGCGGGCGGGCCGCCGCCGAAGGAGATCGAACAGCTTCTTTTGAAACAGGGCGGCAGATACCAGTCATCCACCCATTTCAGTGCTTCCGTATGCGGGGAGCGGCAAAAAGGCAGGAAGAAACGGCCTTCCGAAACAGCTTCGGATTACCAACTGACCCTTTTCCCACTCTTTTAGCCAGTGATGTAACGCCCTTTGCCTTCTGGTATGAGGGCGACCCGGAGGGCGGCTGTATCCGTTTTCTGACGGAAACAGAAAGCGAACGGCTGATGGGGCTGCCAGAGGGCTGGACAAAGTACGGGGCGGACGGCGTGGAGATCCGGCCTCTGCAACGCTACAAGGCGCTGGGAAATGCGATTGCCCTCCCTTGCGCCGATTACATTATGGCCGGGATTTATGAGGTGCTGGCTGACCGGGCCGGAAAGGAGGAATGAGCCCATGTTTGAAGCCTATATAACCAATACAGCCCTATACCCCTTAATGGGGATTGAGGTAGGGACAACGGTACATTTCCCCATGACGACACAGGAGTTGCAGGCCGCCCTTGCCAAAATCGGGATAGACGGAAAACGGTACAGCGAAGTGTTCTTTACCAGCTTTGACAGTGATGTGCTGGGGCTCTACGATCATCTCTACGAATGTGAGAACATCGACGAGCTGAACGAGCTGGGCCACGCCCTGCTGGAAGTACGGGATAAGGGCGGACTGGAAACCTTTGAAGCCGCTCTTGTCTTAGGAAACCACACAAGGAGCGTGAAGGATTTGATAAACCTGACGCAGAACCTTGACCTTTACCGCTTTTACCCGGATATTTCCGATGATGAAGGGCTGGGCCGTCTTTACGCCGACGAGCTTGGGACTATCGACATACCGGAGCACATTCAGAACTACTTCGATTATGAAGCATATGGGCGGGATGTGCGTATCAACGAGGGCGGCGTATTCGCTCCCGGTGGGTATGTGTCGGCAGTCCCGGAGGGCTTCAAGGAGTATTACCACGGGCCGCAGGACATTCCGCCGGAACACCGGATATTTGCCTATCCTGAAAAGGCCGAGCCTGTCCACTCCATTCTCGCTGCACTCAAACGGTTTCAAGAAGCCCCGCCCGCTCCGAAAAAGGACAAGGCGGGGCCTTCCCATGAAGAACGGTAAGACTTCGGGCCAGCATGGCCCGAAGCATAAAGGAGGTGCATACCATCAACTATTACCCTATCAATGAAGGAGCCGCCCGCCGGGCAAAGGAAATGAACAGCTTTTCCGACTACAAGGAAGGGAGCGCAACGGCGGAATACCGGGCAATGGTGGACAAGGCCGCCGCCATAGCGGAACAGCAGAAATCCCGGGTGGACCCCATGTACCATGAGAAGATCGACCATCTGTTAGACACCTACGCCCGCAAGCTGGCCGAAAACATGAACCAGGGCTTTGCCATTGACGCAAGGGTTCCCTCTGTGATGATCGCCGGACCTGCCAATTTCCCGGTGGGAAAGAAGGAAAAACAGAACCGGGCCCGGGACAGCAACATGGAGGAATGGCGGTATATTCAAGGGCTGCTGGATAAGATACGCAGTACCGGCATGGGCGGGATCAGCGCCGATGACCCGGCAGCGATTGAAAAGCTCCAGAAGAAGCTGGACGGGCTGGAACGCTCCCAGCTCATTATGAAGGAGGTCAACGCCTATTACCGCAAGCATGGCAAGCTGGATGGCTGTGCGCTGCTGTCGCCGGACCAGATCGAAAAGCTGAAAGCAAGCATGGCGGCAAACTGGCGGAGCGACCCGAGGCCCTTTGAAAGCTACCAGCTTACCAACAACAATGCGGAGATCCGCCGGGTAAAGGCCCGTATCGAACAGCTCTCCAAACAGGCGCAGCGGGAGTTTTCCGGCTGGGAGTTCGACGGGGGCCGTGTGGAGATGAACCGGGAGGACAACCGCTTGCAGGTATTCTTTGATGGAAAGCCTGACGCGGACACCCGGGCCGAGTTGAAAAGCAGCGGTTTCCGCTGGGCTCCCAGTGTAGGCGCATGGCAGAGGCAGCTCACGGACAACGCCATCCGGGCGGCTGACCGTCTGGAATGTATCAAGCCGCTGTCCGGCGAAAAGCCCTCCCAGCTTCAAAAGAAGCCCTCTATCTTGCAGACCATGCGGGAACAGGGCGAAAAAATCCAGACGGAGCCGGAAAAGAAAGCTCCGTCCGGCAGAGATGCCGAGCGGTAAGCCTCGGGCCACATTGGCCCGAGGTTTTCTGTTCCCCGAGATTGTACGGGGGCCTCCCGGATAGCGGGAACCCCGACGGAAAGGAGGTTTTATGCAGGAAGAAGTAAACCAAAAAACGGTTGCCCTTTCGATCAGGACAACGAAGCTCACGGGAAAAGTGCTGGCTGCCGCTCTTGGGAAGGTAGCGCGGGCGCTGCAAAAGCACCACCGGAAGGCGCTGACCCCGCAGGGACGCCAGAGTGTAAAAAAGCTGATGAACCACTATGGCGGCAAAAGCGCCATGCCCTATGTGGGAGCCCCAAAGGATTTTGACCGGATCGCAAAGGAGTTCCATGTGGACTACGCTTTCCATAAAGTGAGCCCCGGTCATTACCTACTGTTTTTCAAAGCCAATCAGGCGGACGCTATCACGGCGGCCTTCCAGAAGTACAGCGCAAAGGTGCTGAACAAAGAGCAGGACAAGGCTTCCATCCTCGGCCAGCTTCGGAAATTCACGGAGCAGATCAGGACGCAGGCAAAGGAAAAGCAGCGGACCAGAGAGGCGGTGAAGGACGGACGTTGAGTGACAAGATTAGAAAATATGTGCTCCCAAACCTGCCGTACCTCTTTGTGTTCTGGTTCTTCTCCAAAATCGGGACGGCCTACCGGATCGCCCCCGGCACAGACTTCGGGACAAAGCTCATGGGGATGCTCGATACCTTCCCCAAAGCCTTTGAAACCTACTGGCCGGGGCTTGGCGGTATTGACCTGCTGGTGGGCCTTGCCGGTGCGGCTGGGATGTATCTGCTGATACAGTCAAAGATCAGGCAGGCGAAAAAATTCCGGCGGGATGCGGAGTACGGCACCGCCCGCTTTGGAACAAAGGAAGATATAAAGCCATTTGTTGACCCTAAATTTCAGAACAATGTCATTCTGACCGGGACGGAGTTCCTTACCATGAACACCCGTCCGAAGATACCCGCCAATGCCCGGAACCTAAACACCTGTGTCATCGGGTCGTCCGGCTCGGGAAAGACAAGGTTCTGGTTGACCCCGCAGCTCCTTCAAGCCCATTCCTCGTATGTGGTGGTAGACCCGAAGGGCGGCACTCTCGACCAGTGCGGGCGGTTTCTGCAACGGGAGAAATACAGGGTGCGGGTGTTCAACAGTATCGACTTTTCAAAATCCATGCACTACAATCCGCTGGCCTATATCAAGACAGAAAGCGATGTTTTGAAATTTGTTACCGCCCTGATTGCCAACACCAAAGGCGACGGCAAGGAGGGCGACGAGTTCTGGACAAAAGCAGAAACCCTCTTGTACTGCGCCCTTGTGTCCTACATCGTCTTTGAGGGGCCGGAGGAAGAACGCAACATGAATACGCTGGTGGAAATGATAAACAGCATGGAAGTCCGGGAGGATGACGAAACCTTCAAAAATGCGGTGGACTATATGTTTGACGGGTTGGAACGTCGCAGCCCCCAGCACTTCGCCGTGAGGCAGTATAAGAAATACAAGCTCGCCAGCGGCAAGACAGCCAAAAGCATTTTGATTTCCTGCGGTGCAAGACTGGCTCCCTTTGATATTCCCCAACTTCGGGAGATCATGTCTTATGACGAACTGGAGCTGGATAAGCTGGGGGATGAAAAATCAGCGCTGTTCTTTCTTATCAGCGACACGGACACCACCTACAACTTTTTGGTTGCCCTCGCTTTTTCGCAGATGTTCAACCTTCTGTGTGAACGGGCTGACAACACCTATGGCGGGCGTCTGCCCTATCATGTGCGGGTGCTGTGGGACGAGGCTGCCAACACCGGGCAGGTGCCGGGGCTGGAAAAGATTGTGGCCGTCATCCGCTCCCGTGAGATCAGCCTGACGCTTTTTTATCAGGCAATGAGCCAGTGCAAGGCATTGTACAAAGACCATTCCGAAACCATCATGGGCAACATGGACAGTATCGTATTCCTCGGAGGCCGGGAGGCTTCCACCCTAAAGGATATTTCGGAAAACTGGCTGGGCAAGGCCACCATCTCTATGCAGACCGAGGGCCGAAGCCGTGGACAGTCTGAAAGTTATAGCCAGAATATGCAGCGGCTTGGCCGGGAACTGATGACCACCAGCGAGATCACCACCATGCCCGGGGATAAATGTATCTTGCAGCTTCGGGGGCTCCCGCCCTTCCTGTCCCCGAAGTATGACTTGAAAAAGCACCCGAATTACAAGTACACAGCCGAATTTGATAAAAAGAAAAACGCCTTCCGCTTGGAAAGCCTGTTCCGCCACCGGCCATTGAGACTAAAGCCGGAGGACGAATACACGGTGTACGAAGTGGACGGCTCCGACACGGACGAAGAAGCTGACCTGTTGAATTTCGATGATCTGGACAGCGACGAGTTTGTGTAACTTCGGGCCATGATGACCCGAAGCGCCGCCGATGTGGGCGGCTTTTTTTGTACCCAAAACCATCAAACAAACAAAATGGAGGAACGTATATGGAATTTTTCAATCAGGCAATCGACATTCTTAAAATTCTGGTCATGGCTCTTGGCGCTGGTCTGGCGGTATGGGGCGTCATCAACCTTCTGGAAGGTTACGGGTCGGACAACCCTGCGGCAAAAAGCCAGGGCATTAAGCAGCTCATGGCTAATTAGATGTAATAAAAGCGGAGAAAGGAAAAGCACAATCCAGACGGAACCGGCGGTGTAGTCAAGAAATATTGTGGAAACGCAAGATTTCTGCTATAATGGGTATAAAACACTTGACGATGGAAAGAAAGGCGGGAAGCCTATGCACATTAGTTATCAGCCACTATGGAACACACTGAAAGAGCGTGGCATGAGGAAAGAGGATTTGCGGCTTGCCGCCGGTCTTACCACAAATATGATTGCCAACATGGGCAAGGGAAAGAATATCAGCATGGAAACGCTGGTTCGCATTTGTGAAGCCTTGAATTGTGGTATTATGAATGTGATTAAATTAGAACAGGACAATATCTAAAGCGATATAATTTTATATTTGATTCGATTTGCACAAAAAATTAAATTTTAATGGTGTATATTTTCTATTGTACCCAATGTAAATAAGTGCTATCATAAAATAAAACAAGTACATTTGAAACATTTTATGATTTGAGAGTGTGCTTGCAGGTTAGTAGCATATTGCCAATAACTGAATACAAAAAATGTAGGTTCTGGTCATTTTAGAAAGGAGCATTGTTTATGAAAAAATTTAGTAAAAGATTGTTTACCTCGTTGGTAGCGTTTTGTATGCTTTTTTCTGTGAGTGCGGTTCCTGCTTTTGCAGCGGAAACAACAACGGAAATAACGGATACTCAACAGCCGGTAGTCATTGGAGAATATGACGGATACTTAACCGATGTTATGATTTCCGATGGTGTCACCAAAAGAGCAGTCGCTAATGTTCGTATTAACTCTTATGCAACTTATGATGAGGATGATGGGATTCAAGTTCATGTGAAGTTGTATGTACCGTGGTATGAATCTCCAAAACCGGAGTTCACTGGTATGACTGGTACAGTTAATGTGCTTATGAACAAAAAATCCACCAATACGGCATTTGCAGAATTAGCCGACGGTGAAGAAACAATCGAAACTGATGTGGATACTGGAAGAACAGGTAATAGCGGAGATAAGGGAACGGTTTCTGTTTCTGGTGTTGCTACCGCTAATAATGCCTTGGCAGGCGGTGGAGCTTTCGCTATTTCTTACCCTGTGACACTTCCCTAATTAAATGCAAAACAGTTGTGAATTAAGGTTGGTAATAGGTAAAATGAAACGGTTATTGGCAATATGCGTATGTTTTTTTATGTGTGTAGGCTTATGTTCGTGTGATTCTTCCCAAACTCGGTCGGTATCATCATATAACTGGTCTTTAGAATTTATTACTGATTTAGATGGTAATATGTTATTCTCAGGTTCAGTGCATGATGACATACCAGTATTGGATTTGACATTGAGTTTTGAAGAAAAAAGTTTTATCTTAACAGATAACACTCATAAACAAGAATGGACAGGTACATATTCGCTTGAAAAGATTGACAATTCTTCTTCGAAACTCGGATTAACTTTTGAAAATTTAGAGGAGCCTGTTACAGGCGTATATGGAACAAGAGTTTATTCTGATGATTCAGAAAGCGCAACAATTACATTACAAACTGATGAAAATATCCTGTCTTTTGTTGGAGAAGATTCATAAATAAAAACAGCCGCTGTAGGAACAAAATCCTACAACGGCTGTTTTTATTTCCACGGCCTGCGCCGGAAGTTCATACCAGACTGTTTTATCAGCGGGGATTTCTTGAACAGCTTTTTCAAAAGGCTTCGTTCCTCTTGTGAGAGCCGCTTGTATTTGAGCCGGAACGCCTTGCAGAATATCTCCGTGAATTGCTGAACCCTGTCCCCCGGAGATTGCATGGCCTTTTGTACTTCCCGTATAAGTTCATCGGCAGGCGTGGTATCCGGCGCACTTTCGCTGTCATTTTCGTGCGCCTTGCGTATATCATGGAGAATGACGTCCCATGTTTTGTGCGTCACATGGCAGAAAAAATCTTCTTCCTCTATCTGACAGGCTTCCAACACTTTGATTGCCCGGTCTGCCGCAGCTTCGGGGTGTTCTTCCAGTACCATAGCCCGTAAAGCAGCCAGTGAGCTGTTTGTGTCATGGAAGTGCATGGTTGCTATCCCGTCCACATAGATTTCTGCGTCTGCCAGCAATTCCTTAAATTTTTCATGGGAGATAATCTCACACAGCAGCCGGTTATTGAAGCGTTCACTTTTCAGCAGTTCCACGACTTCATCACTCAAATGTAATTCTTCTATCGGGGTGTTTTCATATCTCCGATTATTGGTAAGGCCGAGCAGATAGTCAACCGACACCTGATAGAAGTCTGCCAGCTTCAACAGGCTGCCGTGGTTAATTTCCTTGTATTCGTCGTTGTCGTTTTCATAACTGCCGAGGGCTGATTTTGAAATGCCGGTTTCCTGTGCCAGTTCTTCCAGATTCAAGCCCCGTTCCACCCGTAAATCTTTCAGGCGTTCCTGTACGGAAATGCGGGTTTTCATAAACACATCGCTCCTTCCTGCGGCTGGCTGCCGCTGTTATTCCTTATTATACCATATACCGTTCCGAAATCGTGGAATTTTTCGATTTTGGGGCGGTTTTCCTATTTTATGGACATACGGGAAAGGGTTCAAAAATGAGCTATGATTAAGTCAGTTCATCGATGGATTATTTCCAATCGAATGACCGGCCTGATGGGATATGCTCCCCGGCGATGTAGCGCAACGACCTGCGGCAAGGAAATGGAGGAACCTTGACCGCAGCGAGCGTACCAACGGGAACGAAACGCCGCTGTGAGATTCAGGGGCAGGAACGACAGCAGGACAACCCGGCAGAACTGATACCAAAACGCTACCCAAACACGACAAATCGGCGGGGTGTAGTCTGCCCCGTCCGTAATACTATGGGGCATTTCAAAGCGGCTCTATGGCCGTATTTTCCTTGAAAATCGCCCCGAAACATGACACCAAAAACCTTTATCCGCCTGTTCCCGTTGTTACGGCTGAAATGGGCGGATTTTCTATGATAGGAGGCACTATGCCGAGAATGAGCAAGAAACGGAAGTTGGAGCTTTCCTTCTTCCTCAATGACCGGGGGCGTGTGGCCTACAACGACCTGTGCCGGAAGTGCCAGCATAAGTGCAAGCAGAGTTTCCGGGCTGTCGTGATAGACTGCCCCCATTACCTGTCAAAACGAGCCAAGCGAAAGGAGAAAATCAGTTAAATGGAATTTGAATTTATGAGCGCAGACACGGTTCTGCCGCCTTGTATGCCGCTACCCGCCGCAATGCTTCGGCTGCCGATCAGCAGCACAGCAAAAGTCATGTATGCCCGTCTGCTGAACACCACCCTTACGGCAGGGATAGAGGATAGCAACGGCATTTTGTTTGTCCGTTTTCCTATCATGGAATTAGCGGCAGCCCTCTCCCGCAGCCCCGTCACTGTGAAGCGTTCCCTGAAAGAATTGGAGGACATCGGGCTTATCCTGCGGGTGCGCCGGGGTGTGGGAGAACCAAACCGCATTTACACGCTGCTTCCCAAAGGAGGGCTGCCATGATAAATGAGAAGCTGGAAAAGCTGAATCAGGAGATTGCCAAAGGCGAAGCCAGACTGCGGCGGGCGCAGCATGAAGAAAAAATACTGGAACACCAGGTGAAGCAGCTTACCCGGAAGGAACGGACGCACCGGCTCTGTACCAGAGGAGCTATGCTGGAAAGTTTCCTTTTAAGGCCGGAAGTGCTGACAGACGAGGATGTGATGGACATTCTGAAACAGGCATTTTCTCAAAGTGGCATGAAGGAAATAGTTGCAGAAAGCGTGAAAGGGCGGGTAGCCGGGGAATCCCTTACGGAGTAAGGGCGCAACTATACACCGGTCAAGCCGGTGCGTTGCGCCCTGCCGGGGGCTTCCTGCGGAAAGCGGATGATTTTCAGCACCGTTGCGGCTGCTTCCAATCATCACAGGGGACGCTACACTTCCCCTGCGCTGGCTGCGCCAGCTACCCCTTTGTGGACTTGCCGCCCGGGAACACCTTGCGCTGCAAGCTGTTCCCGTCCAGCAAGTTTACAATTTATCTATTCCAAAACAGGACTGCCCGTAGTATAATAAAGCTAATGACGAACACTATCTAAGGAGATGGTTTTATGTATGGATTGATTGCTTTGAATTTCATCATACCCTTTGTTATGGTTTTTGTAGGATATATCTTAAAGAAGCACCCGGTAAAAGATATGACATCCGGTAACGGATACAATACGCCTACATCTCGGAAGTCACAAGAGCATTGGGATTATGCACAAAGCATAGCACCTAATATTTTTATTGGTATTGGCAAAACATTAGGTTTGGTAGAAATCGTTTTGTGTATATCCTTACTTCTTCTTAATATTTCTACACAGACTACCGTATTTGCAGGAGTAGTTGTTGGAATTATTTTTCTGATTTTTGGATTTTATAAAACAGAAACTGGAATTACAAGTAAATTTGCGAACAAAAACTTTTAAGCTATTAGACAGCTTTCCATCATCGAGCCAACCTGACCCGAACCTTCAAAACTGAATACTAATCGCCTACCAGCGACACCACTAAGCAGGAAATCAGAAACGGTTTCCTGCTTTTCTTTTGCCCAAAATCAACCACAGGAAGGAGGAACGCTATGCCCTGTCCACACCATGATATAAAAATAATCCAGCGCAGCAACCACCAGTCAGCCGTTGCGTCTGCCGCCTACCAGAGTGGGGAACGGCTGTTTTCCGAGTACGACCAGAAGCAGAAATACTATTCCCATAAAAGCGAGATTGTCCATACAGAAATCATGCTGCCGCCCCACGCCCCACCAGCGTATGCAGACCGCAATACTTTGTGGAACGCCGCCGAAGCTATCGAGAAGCAATGGAACTCCCAGCTTGCCCGGAGAATCGTGCTTGCCATACCGAGGGAAATCCCCCCGGAACAGCACGCCGACCTTATCCGGGACTACTGCCGGGAGTTTTTTGTTTCTAAAGGCATGATTGCCGATTTTGCCATCCACGACAAAGGGAATGGGAATCCCCACGCCCACATCCTGCTGACCATGCGGGCAATGGACGAAAACGGGAAATGGCTTCCCAAGAGCCGGAAGGTTTATGACCTTGACGAGAACGGCGAGCGTATCCGGCTCCCGTCCGGGAGCTGGAAAAGCCACAAGGAGGATACCGTGGACTGGAACGACCAGAAGTACGGAGAGATCTGGCGGCAGGGCTGGGCGGCTACCGCTAACCGCTATCTGGAAGCCAACGGACGCCCGGAGCGCCTTGACCTTCGTTCCTATGAACGGCAGGGGCTTGATAAAATCCCCACCGTCCATATGGGGCCAGCAGTCAGCCAGATGGAGAAACGAGGGATACAGACCAACATCGGCAACTTGAACCGGGACATCAAAGCCGCCAATTCCCTTATGCAATCTATCCGGCAGATGGTACGCCACCTGAAAGGCTGGATTGCAGACCTGAAGGAGAAAAAAGCCGCCCTGCTGGAAGCCTTGCAGGAATCGAAGGAACCCACCCTGCCGGAGCTGCTGGGGAAATATCTGGATTTGCGCCGGGAGGAACGTACAGGCTGGACAAGCAAAGGCCAGCTTACAGGCAGCGTTGCCGATTTCAACAAGGTTATGGAAGCTATCCGCTATCTGCGGGAAAAGGAGCTGTCCACTGTGCAGAGTTTGGACGCTTATCTGGATACCGTCAGCGGGCAGGCCGTTTCCATCCGGGCAGAGATGAAGCCGAAAGAACAGCGTATGAAAGAAATCAACACCCTGCTTTCCCATATCGCCAACTTTGAAGCCCATAAGCCGGTTCATGTGGAGTATGCTGCCATCCGGTTTAAGAAGCCACGGGAACAGTTTGCCGCCGCCCATCGGGACGAGCTGGACGCCTATAATGCCGCTATCCGTTATTTCAAGGTGCATTTGAAGGAGAAGAAGTACAGCATTAAAAAGCTGAATGAGGAACAGACACAGCTTGCCGGAGAAGTTGCCGGATATAAGGAACGGTTGTCCGCATTACAGGAGGATGTGAAGATTCTCCGGGATGTGCGTCACTGGCTCAATCAGGTTCTTCCGTCTGAACAGTACCGCCAGACCGCCGAGCCGGGAAAGAAACCGTCCATCCAGCAGGCAGTCAAAGGCCGGACGCAGCGTATCCGGGAAGAACAGGCCGAGAAACGGAAGCAGCCCCGCACAGAGAAAAAACAGGATATGGAACTTTAATAGGCGCTTGCTATTTTCTTTTTCGAGAATGACAGGCGCTTTTCTTATTTTCAGGAGGATTTATTTGAATGTATTTAAAGCTGTCAAGCAGTCTGTTACCACCCGGCAGGCTGCGGAGCATTTTGGAATCCGGGTGGGACGAAACGGGATGTGTGTCTGCCCCTTCCATGCTGATAAAAACCCCAGCATGAAGGTTGACCGGCGCTTTCACTGTTTCGGCTGTCAGGCAGACGGGGATGTGATTGACTTTGTTTCCCGTCTGGAAGCTGTCAGTCCGAAGGAAGCCGCCCTCATGCTGGCGCAGGAGTTCTCCATCCCCTATGAGGACAGGGAACCACCCGGCAGGAGAAAACCCAAACCCCGGCAGGAAACCCCGGAACAGCGGTTTTGCCGCATGGAGCGTTACTGCTTCCGGGTGCTGTCCGATTATTACCATCTTCTGCGCCGCTGGAAACGGGACTATGCCCCTAAGATGCCGGAAGAAGCATGGCACCCGCTTTTTGTGGAAGCCTTGCAGAAGCAATCCCATGTGGAATATCTGCTGGATGTGCTGCTCTCCCCGGATATGGAGGAACGGGCAGTCCTTATCGTTGACTATGGAAAGGAAGTGAGCAATCTTGAAAGACGAATGGCAGAGCTTGCCGCCCAAGATACGGCAGGCCGCAGAACAGACCATACAAGAAGCAGCCCCGCCCCGGAGCATTGAGGAAGTAAAGGCCATGCTGGAAAGCACCGAGAAAGGCAGCGTCCGCAACAGTATCCGCAACTGCCTGACCGTCTTTCAGAATGACCCGCTGCTTTCCGGGGCAATCGCAAAAAATCTGCTGACCGAGCGAGTGGACATTGTAAAGCCCATCGGCTACCACCGCATCGGCACCGCCATCACGGACACGGATATGAACTATCTGCTCCTGTATCTGGAAGAAACCTATGGGCTTACCAGTGAGAAAAAGATTACCGCCGCCATCGGGATTGTTGCCAATGAAAACGGCTACCACCCCGTCCGGGACTACCTGAACGGCCTTTCATGGGATGGGCAGGAGCGTATCCGCTATTGCCTGCGCCACTTTCTGGGAGCCGACACCGACCAGTACACCTATGAAGCCCTGCGGCTGTTCCTGCTGGGAGCCATCCACCGGGCATTTTGCCCCGGCTGTAAATTTGAAGTCATGCTCTGTCTGGTGGGCGGTCAGGGAGCCGGGAAATCCACCTTTTTCCGGCTGCTGGCAGTAAAAGACGAGTGGTTTTCCGATGATTTGCGGAAGCTGGATGATGATAACGTGTACCGCAAGCTGCAAGGCCACTGGATTATCGAGATGTCGGAGATGATTGCCACCGCCAATGCCAAGAGCATTGAGGAAATCAAGTCATTTTTAAGCCGACAGAAGGAGGTCTATAAAATCCCATACGAAACCCACCCGGAGGACAGGCTGCGGCAATGTGTGTTCGGCGGCACTTCCAATGCCCTTGACTTCCTGCCCCTTGACCGTTCCGGCAACCGGCGCTTCCTGCCGGTCATGGTGTACCCGGAACAGGCCGAGGTTCACATTTTGGAGGACGAAGCCGCTTCCAGAGCCTATCTTGCACAGGTCTGGGCAGAAGCCATGACGGTTTACCGCAGCGGGGATTTTAAGCTGTCTTTCAGCCCGGAAATGGTGCGCTATCTCAAAGAACACCAGCGGGATTTCATGCCGGAGGACACCAAGGCCGGGATGATACAGGCATACCTTGACCGCTATACCGGCGGCATGGTGTGTTCCAAGCAGCTTTTCAAGGAAGCCCTGAACCACCCCTTTGACGAGCCGAAGCAATGGGAAATCCGGGAAGTCAACGACATCATGAACCATTGCGTGACGGGCTGGAATTACTTTTCCAACCCCCGTGTGTTCCCGGAATACGGCAGGCAAAAGGGCTGGGAGCGTGAAACGAAAGCAACGGACATCAGCAACGGAGCTGAAAAAATCCCGGAAGGATTTGAGGAAGTCACGGAACAGATGGAGCTTCCCTTCTGAAAAATGCAGCCGGTTGCCGACCCTGTTGCACTCCCGTTGCCGAGCCGGTTGCCGGGAAACCCCCCGTAACTGCGGGCTTTTCCCCTTATCAGCAACCAAAACAACAGAAAAATAAAAGAAAATAAAAATAAGAGCCAAACTGCCAGACAGAGATAGTTTTCAGGTTTTTTGAAGCCCGTTGCCGGACTTCGTTGCCGACCTTCTCCTTGTCTGGCTTATTCTATTATGGAGGATAACTGCCTATGGCAAAAACGAAAACAGAGATTCATGTTACCACAGTTTTTGACGGCGAACTGGACGCCACAGACGTCTTTGTGAGCCTGATTGCCCAAAAATATGGGCAGAATACCAGCAAAGAAAATCTTGCGAAAACACAAGATTTAGAGTATAATAAGGATGAGGTTCAGAAGAACCGTGTTCCGTCTGGATTGTGCGGGTAAACGGTTATGATGAACGGATATGAATATACAGACATGGACGCAATACTGGCAGGCAGCTTCCGGGCAGCCATCTATTGCAGGCTTTCCAAAGACGATGACCTTGACGGGGAGAGCGCCAGTATTGCCAACCAGCGGGATATGCTGGAAAAATACTGCGAAAAGCAGGGATGGGAGGTTGTGGCAGTCTATCAGGACGATGGCTACACGGGGCTGAACATGGAGCGCCCCGACCTGAAACGGATGCTCAAAGCCATCGAGCGCAGGCAGATAAACCTTGTCATAACGAAAGATTTATCGAGGTTGGGCAGAAATTATTTGCAGACCGGCACACTCATTGAGGACTTCTTTCCCCGCCACGGCGTCCGCTATATCGCCATGAATGACGGTATCGACACCATGCGGGAGAATAACGACATTGCGCCGTTCAAGAACATCCTCAACGAGATGTACAGCAAGGATATTTCCAAGAAGGTACATTCCTCTTACCTTCTGAAAGCCCAGCAAGGCCAGTTTACCGGCTGTATCGCCCCTTTCGGGTATCAGAAAGACCCGGAGGACAAAAACCATCTGCTGGTGGACGAGGAAACCGCCCCCATTGTCCGGCAAATCTTCCGCTGGGCGCTGGAAGGACACGGCCCGAACTTTATCCGGCGCAGGCTGGAAGAACAGAAGGTGCCTTGCCCTACATGGTGGAACCGGGAACGGGGCTTCCGCAATGTCCGCACTAAATGGGAAAAGAAAGACCCGGTAAACGGGCGGTATATGTGGGATTTTTCGGTAATCAAGGACATCCTGATGAATCCCGTCTATACCGGGGCTATCGCTTCCCAGAAGAAGGACTACCGCTTCAAAATCGGCACCATCGGGGAAAAAAAGCCGCAGGACTGGATTGTGGTGGAGGAACGGCATGAGCCGATTGTTGACCGCAAGAGCTTTGACATCGTGCAGGACAAGCTGAAATCCCGGCAGCGTTCCCGCCAGACCGGGGAAATCAGCCTGTTTGCGGGGCTTCTCAAATGTGGCGAGTGTGGGAAATCACTGACTATCCGCTACACCAACGACAAGCACCCGAAGCAGATTTATTCCTGTAAGACCTATAATGCCTATGGGAAACAGCACTGTACCCAGCACCGTGTGGAGTACGAAACCCTTTACCGCCTTGTGCTGAACAAAATCCGGGAATGTGCGAAGGCCGCCCTGATGGACGGGGAAGCTGTTGCCGGACGGCTTACCAACACCTGTGAAGCCGAGCAGAAAGGCCAGCGGGAAGCGTTGGAGCGTTCCCTGACGAAGCACGAGGAACGGATTGAGGTACTGGAAAAAATGGTGCTGCGGCTCTATGAGGACATGGTTGCCGGACGTATCAGCGAAGCAAACTTCAATCTCATGCTGGATAAGACGCAGAAGGAACAGGCTGAACTAAAGGAACGGGTTGAACAGGGGCGCAGGAAGCTGGCTGATGAAATCCGCCTTGCCGTGGACGCCAAGCAATGGGTGGACGCCATTCAGGAATACGCCGACATCACGGAGCTGGACGCTGCCACCCTCAACCGTCTGATTAAAGAAATCGTTGTCCATGAACACATCGACAGCGATAAGACACGACACATTTCTATTGAAATTCATTTTAATCTCAAACCCATCCCGGAGGTGGAACAGGTCACGGCCTGACCTGTTCCCGCCGGGGCGGTTCTAAAAAAATTCCATAAATTTCTTGACACGCCGCCGCCCGCCATCGAGCAGAGTTTTACACCTATTTTGGTATGAAACAGCTCATGGCGGGCGGCGGTGTCGTTCTGATCGGCCTTCAGCTTATCCCTCTGCTGTCCGGGCTGTTCAGCTAAATGTCACCCGTTGTCCCTTTTTCCAGAAAAGGAGCTGATGTATGGACTTTATCATCGACGCAATCGTTGAATGGCTGAAAGGTCTGCTCGTCGATGGTATCATGGGAAATCTGGACGGCCTTTTCGATAACGTCAATCAGAGCGTTGGCGAAATCGCCACACAGGTAGGCACGACCCCGGCGGACTGGAACGCCGGGGTCTTTTCCATGATACGACAGATCTCCGAAACTGCCATCCTGCCAATCGCCGGGGTCATCCTCACTTTTGTTATGACCTATGAGCTGATACAGATGCTCATAGAACGCAACAACCTCCATGAAGTTGACACATGGATGTTTTTTAAGTGGGTGTTCAAAACCTTTGTGGCTGTGATGATCCTGACGAATACCTTCAATATCGTGCTGGCGGTCTTTGATGTGAGCCAGCATGTGATCCAGCAGTCAGCGGGCATTATCCAGAACGGGACAGAAATCACGCCGGATGTGCTGGACAGTCTGCGGACAGAGCTTGAGGCGATGGAGTTAGGCCCTCTGTTCGGACTCTGGCTCCAGTCCTTCCTGATCCAGCTTACCATGATTGCCTTAAACATCGTGATCTTCGTTATCGTATATGGCCGTATGATTGAAATTTATTTACTCACAAGTTTAGCGCCTATCCCGTTTGCCACAGTCCCCAACAGGGAAACCGGACACATGGGGCAGAACTATTTCCGCTCCCTCTTTGCGGTGGGCTTTCAAGGTCTATTGATCTTAGTCTGTGTCGCCATCTATGCGGTGCTGATCCAGAGTATCGCCACCGACGGCGACCCCATCGGGGCGATCTGGGGCTGCGTGGGATATACGGTGCTGCTGTGTTTTACCTTATTCAAAACAGGCAGTCTTGCAAAATCCATCTTCGGCTGCCATTAAGAGACTTCGGGCCATGCTGACCCGAAGCGGAAAGGAGAAATCCATGCAGGAAAAAACTGCGGGCGGAACACCAGCCGCCCCTATAAAGCTGGATGTAAGCGTGCGGGTCATCGAACCTGTGAAAAACCTCATGGGCTTTGCCAGCGTGAAATTCAATGACTGCTTTGTGGTGGAAAATCTGAAAATCGTACAGGGCAGCAAGGGCCTCTTTCTTGGGATGCCCAGCCAGCCGGACGGAAAAGGCGGCTACCGGGATATGGCCTACCCTGTCACAAAGGAGTTCCGGGAACAGCTCAATACCGCTGTGCTGCAAGCCTATGAGGCAAAACTGGAACAGATGGCGGAGCGCGGCTCTGTGGGGCGTGCCTCCATCAGCGACCAGCTCAAAGCCGGAAAAGCGGCTGCCGAACAGGTAAAGGCGGAACGGCCCCCAAAGGAAAAGCCCAGCCGCAGCGCAGAGCGTTGACCTCGGGCCATGCTGGCCCGAAGCAGAAAGGAGGCGGGAACCATGCCACGCAAACGGACGGGCTATGACGCGGCCTGCTATTACGACGGAAAACTGCTGGGCCGCTGTACCAAAGCGGACAGCGACGCCTATACCCTGTTGATGAACGCCTGCGGCGGGGATGCCGCCCGTGTCCTTCGGGAATATGCCTATTTTTCCCCGGAACTGAAGGCCATCTTGGAAAAGGCGGCGCTCATGCAGGCAGACCGGAGCCGGACGGGCGGAATGTTCCATGCGCCGAAAAGCTCCCCGTGGGGCGAGGTGCAGAGCTGTGAAACCCTCTGTCCGGGGGTGTTTTTGGTATCTACCGCCAGCCACGGCGGAACGATGGTGGCAAACGAGGTAGCCGCCGTTCTCTCCCCAGCGGCCAAAAAATGCGGCTTCAAGGACAAGGGCTATATCTGCTATGAGGAGGACGCACAGGAAAGCGTAGTGCTCCGGGAGCTGCTGGACAAAAAGCTCTGGAAGATCCCCGACCGCATTAAGGACAAAGGACAGTTTGAAGAAAAACTCAATCAGTCCATCCGGCAGTATCACCCCGAATACTGGCGGGCAAGGCAGAGCGGACGAGAGGCCGCCGAAGCTGCCCGCAGCACAGCCCCGGCCAAAGAGGCCGCAAGATAACCTCGGGCCATGCTGGCCCGAAGCAATAAAGGAGGTGTACCAAAATGGCCTATGTGCCAGTACCAAAAGACCTTTCCAAAATCAAGACAAAGCTGGCCTTCAACCTGACGAAGCGCCAGCTTGTTTGTTTTTCCAGCGCAGCGGCGGTGGGCCTCCCGGCTTACCTGTTTTCCCGTGGCAGTATCGGGAACAGCGCCGCCATGTTCCTGATGATCGGCCTCATGCTCCCGTTCTTCTTTCTGGCTATGTATGAACGAGACGGTCTGCCGCTGGAAAAAGTGCTGAAAAACATCATCCGCACCCGGTTCCTCTATCCCCGTGTGCGGCCTTACAAAACCGAAAACTTCTATGCGCTGCTTAGCGCCAGAAAGGAGGCGCAGCCGATTGCGAAACAGCAGAAGGGCCGGAAAGCCCGCAGGCAGAAAGCCTGAAAAGCAGGGCCTTACCGGCCTGTTCACGAAAGGAAAGAACATTCCCACCACCGCCCAGCAGACCCTCCCTTACCGGGAAATGTACCGGGACGGGGTGTGCCGGGTAGCGGACCGCTATTACACCAAAACCATTGAATACGAGGACATCAACTACCAGCTCGCACAGTCCGAAGATCAGGCAGCCATCTTTGACGGGTGGAGCGCCTGCCTCAACTACTTTGACAGCAGCCTTCCGTTCCAGCTTTCCTTCCTCAACCACCGGAGCCGCCCGGGCAGCCGGTACAGCGTGAACATCCCCATGCAGGACGATGATTACAACAGCGTCCGGTGTGAGTATGTGGAAATGCTGGAAAACCAGATCGCCAAAAGCAACAACGGCATTGTCCGCACAAAACTCCTGACCTTCGGCGTGAATGTGGACGACCTTTCCACCGCCAGGGCAAGGCTGGAACGTGTAGAGGCGGACATTTGCGGGAACTTCAAAAAGCTGGGCGTCAAGTGCCGTTCCCTTTCGGGGCTGGAACGGCTGGAGCTTCTTCACGGGCAACTCCACCCCGGCAGCGGCTCCCCCTTCCGGTTTTCATGGGATATGATCCCCAAAACCGGGCTTTCCACCAAAGACTTTATCGCCCCGGACAGTTTCGATTTCCGTTTCAGCCGACTGTTCCGGGTGGGGACGACCTGGGGCGCTGCCTCCTACTTGCAGATTTTGGCCTCGGAGCTCTCGGACAAGCTGCTGGCGGAGCTTTTGGAAATGGATGCGGAAATGACCATCACCCTCCATATCCAGACCGTCGATCAGGCCGCTGCCGTAAAATCCATCAAGGCCAAAGTCTCCGACATTGACAAGATGAAGGTGGAGGAACAAAAGAAGGCAGCCCGGTCAGGGTACGACATGGACATACTTCCGCCCGACCTCGTAACATACAGCAACGACGCAAAGACCCTTCTGGAAGATTTACAGAGCCGGAATGAAAGAATGTTCCTGCTGACCTTCCTTGTGGTAAACATGGCCCCGACCCGCCGGGAGCTGGACAATGACCTGTTCACGGTGTCGGGTATCGTCCAGAAATACAACTGCACCTTGAAGCGGCTGGACTTCCAGCAGGAGGATGGTTTTCTTTCCAGCCTTCCGCTTGGCCATAACGGCATTGAGATCAAGCGCGGCATGACGACCAGCTCCACGGCCATTTTCGTTCCCTTTATGACGCAGGAGCTCCGCATGGATGGCGAAGCCGTCTATTACGGGCTCAACGCACTTTCCCATAACGTCATCATGGCAAACCGGAAAAAGCTCAAAAACCCCAACGGCCTGTTCCTCGGCGTGCCGGGCTCCGGCAAATCCTTTGCCGCAAAGCGGGAGCTTGTGAACGTGTTCCTTGCCACCCGTGACCGGATCATTGTGGTGGACCCGATGGGCGAATACTCGCCCCTTATCAAGCGGCTGGGCGGACAGGTCATCGAGATCGCCCCGGACAGCCCCCACCACATCAATCCGATGGACATTGACCTGAGCTTTGACGAGGAAAACCCGATGGCGCTGAAAGCCGACTTTATCCTGTCGCTGATGGAGCTGATCGTTGGCGGCAAGGACGGCTTGCAGCCGGTGGAGCGTACCGTCATTGACCGCTGTGTGCGCCAGATGTACCGGGAACACTTGCAGGACCCGGAAACAAGCAAAATGCCGACCCTCCAAACCCTGTATGACCTGCTCTGTTCCCAGCCGGAGGGCGAGGCGGTGCGGCTGGCAACGGCCCTTGAAATCTATGTGTCGGGTTCCCTTAACGTGTTCAACCATGAAACCAATGTGGACTTGAACCGCCGTTTGGTATGCCTTGACTTAAAAAAGCTGGGGGCCGGGCTTCGGACGATTGCCATGCTCATTATGCAGGACTTGGTAAACTCGCAGGTGTCCATGAATTTCCTGCGTGGTATCGCTACATGGTGCTACTTCGACGAGTTCCATGTGCTGCTCCGTGACCGGCTGACGGCAAGCTACTGTGTGGCGATCTGGAAAATGCTGCGAAAAAAAGGGTGCGTTCCCAGTGCTTTAACGCAGAACGTAAAGGATTTTCTGGCAAGCCCGGAGATTGAGAACATCTTTGAAAACTCGGACTTCCTTGTGCTGCTCTCGCAGGCACAGGGGGACCGGCAGATTTTAGCCAAACAGCTTGGGAGCAGCCCCCACCAGCTTTCCTATGTGACCCATACCAATTCCGGCGAAGGGTTGCTGTTCTTCGGGAACACCACCATCCCGTTTGTTGACCGCTTCCCGCAGAACACAGAGCTGTACGCCATTATGACCACCCGCCCGGAGGACAAAAAACAGGAAATGAACCGGGCATAACACACTTCGGGCCATGTTGGCCCGAGGTTTGGAAAGGAGGGATACATCATCGGAAAGAAACCGGACAAACGGAATTTTCAAAGGTCGGGGCCGACGGAGGATACCGGGGGCAATCGCCCCGGACCGGCTGAACGGGAAAGACCTTCCCCCGCACCATCCCGACGTCTGCGGTTTGAGGACGAGGATACCGGGCAGGACAGTCCTTCGGACCACGATGGCCCGAAGTCCAAAAGCGGCAAGTTTCAAGAGGACAGCCGGAAAAGCCGTCCCTCTGACCGCATGAGGCAGGAAGATGAAGCGGGCGAGCCGCAGGATACCGGCAAGGCACAGGAGCCGGAGGGCTCCGCCGAGAAGGCCGGGAGCAAAAAGGACAAGTACCAGAAAGCACAGGCAAAAGCGGAACACGCCGGGGGAAAGCTGGGAAAGGCCCGGGAGAAACTGGACAAGACCGAGGCAAAACGGGCAGCGAAGAAGCCGCCGGGGCTTGCAAAAAAGGCAGTCCGGGGAGTCCGTACAGAAGCATGGTTCTATGTCCACAACAAGATACACGAGGTCGAGCATGAAAATGTGGGTGTGGAAGGAGCCCATAAATCCGAGCTGGCCGCAGAGGCCGGAACCCGGAAACTGACCCGCTATGCCAAACGCCGCTGGCAGGAACACCCGGCCCGGAAGGTGGCAAAGTGGGAACGGAAGGACATAAAAGCCCGGGCCAATGTGGATTTTCAGAAGATGGTCTCCGAGCACCCGGAGCTTACCAGCAATCCGCTTTCCCGTGTGCAGCAGAAATGGAAACTGAAACGCCGGTATTCCAAAGAGGCAAAGGCGGCTGCAAAACAGGGTGCAAAGGCCGCAAAGAAAACCGCTGCCGCTTCGGGAACTGCGACCCGTCGGGCGGCGCAGTTTGTGACCCGTCATCCCGTGGCGGTGCTGGTCCTGCTCCTGCTGTTGCTGCTCTGTTTTCTTGTGTCGGCGGTAAGCTCCATCTTCCCCACGCTTGGCAGCGGCCTTGCCAATGCGTTATCCGGCACCTCCTACGCCTCGGAGGATACGGACCTGCTGGGGGTGGACGAGGACTATACAGCGCTGGAAAACGAGCTGGCGCAGACGGTAGCGAACATCGAAAGCACCCATCCCGGCTATGACGAGTACCGCTATTCCGTGGACGAGATCGGCCATAACCCCTATGAGCTGGCGTCCTATCTCTCGGCAAAGTACCATGTGTATTTCCGTGAACAGGTGCAGGACGAGCTGCGGGAGATTTTCGAGGCACAGTATGAGCTGACCTTGACGGAGGAAGTTGAGATACGCTACCGCACCGAAACCAGCACCGACCCGGAGACCGGGGAAACCACCACCGAGGAAGTCCCCTATGAGTATTACATTCTCAATGTGACCCTCACAAACAAGACGCTGCCCGCCGTGATCCTGCCGAGGCTTAACGAACAGCAGCGGGAAATCTACACCGTTATGCAGCAGCTCAAAGGCAACAAACCCTATCTGTGGGAAGGGATTTACAACGGCGGCGAAGATACCGGCCCCAGCTATGAGATACCCGGCGAGGCGCTGGATGACCCGGCTTTTGCGGCGCTCATGAAAGAAGCCACAAAGTACATCGGCTGGCCCTATGTGTGGGGCGGCTCCAGCCCGTCCACCTCCTTTGACTGTTCGGGCTTTGTCTGCTGGGTGTACACGGCCAGCGGCGTCCACAACCTGCCCCGTACCACGGCGCAGGGCATTTATAACCAGTGTGCTATCATTTCCCCCTCCGAGGCAAAGCCCGGCGACATTATCTTTTTCACGGGAACCTATGACAGCCCCGGCCCTGTGTCCCATGTGGGGATTTATGTGGGCGACGGGATGATGCTTCATTGTGGTTCGCCCATCCAATACGCAAACATCAATTCAAGCTACTGGCAGACACATTTCTATGCCTTCGGGCGTTTGTGAGCCAGAGGAAAGGAGTCCTTGCATGAACAAGATCGACAAGCTCGATAAGGAACTGGAAAAAGCCCGGGAGAAGGCTGCCGAGTGGCAGGCCAAAATCCGGGAGCTGGAAAAGCAGAAACAGGAGGAAGAAAACAGCCAGATCGTGCAGGCGGTGCGCTCCCTCAAACTGACGCCCGCCCAGCTTATGGCTTTTCTGAATGACCCCAAAAACAGCCTTACCGCTTCGGGTCATACTGACCCGAAGCCGGAGGCACCCGAAAAGGAGGACACAGCCCATGAAGAAAACTAAATTTCGCAGGCTGGCGGCGATGGCTGCCAGCCTTTTGTGTTGCCTGATCTTTACAGTCCCGGCTTATGCACAGAGCAGCGAGCCGCAGCCGGAGACAGTTCCCTCCCCGGCAGAAACCGAAGCAGAGCCGGAAACCCAGAACCCCTTTACCCCGGACGGGACGGGAACCGTGGTGGACAACGCTACCGACGAGGATGGAAAGGAGTTCTACACCATCACCACAGCAGACGAAAGCGTGTTTTATCTGGTGATCGACAAACAGAAAACCAGCGAGAACGTCTATTTCCTCAATACCGTTACCACAGACGACCTTCTGCCTCTTGCTGAACAGGGTAAGGAACCGCCCAAAGAAGTGACCCCTGAGCCAGAGCCAAAGCCCACTGAACCGGTGGAGGAAGTACCGGAACCCGAGCCGGAGAAAAAGGACAGCCCCCTTCTCTCTCTGCTCCTGATCGGTGCGGTGGTGCTGGCCGGCGGTGGAATTGGTTACTATTTCAAGATTTACAAGCCGAAGCATGAGGCCCCGGATTTGGAAGATGATTACTGCGAATATGAGGACGGGGAGCTGGAGGAGATCGCAGAGGAACCCGAGGACGAAGATACCCCGCCGTGGGAGGAATGAGAATGAATTTTACAAGCAGCCCTTTTGAACGAATGATGAAGGAAGTACCGCACCCCGGCTGGGACAATGACGACCCTTGTAAGGGATGCCGTTACTACAAGGAGTGCAAAGGAAAGAAAAAACAGTGCCGGAAGAAGTTCCGGGCGCTGATCGTGGAGCCTCGCCCTTCGGGCCATCGTGGCCCGAAGTCTTAAATGGACGCCCGGGAGCTGACCCGTGACGAGAAGAAGAAAATCCGTTCTCTTGTCACGGGGATGTGTGCCAACTATGACCGGGAAAGCGGCCTATGCCTTCCTCTGGACTGTGCCTGCTATATGCTGCACAAGTGCTGGACAGGGGCGTACTGCCGTTATTTCCGTGAGGCTGTCCTGCCTCTTAACCCGGAGCTTCAAGCGTCGTTGACAACGGAAGGCATCTCCCCGGAGCTGCGAGCCTGTGCGGTCTGCGGAAAGGCGTTTCTGCCCGAGGGGCGTCAAGCCTACTGTTCCGACGCCTGCAAGGCCGAAGGGAACCGCCGAAAAAGCCGGGAACGCATGAGGAAAATGCGGGAGAAAAGGCCGGGCGACTGTTACGATTTGCCGCCTCCAAAGGCTTGACATTCCGGGCTTTTTTGAGGGTGTTTCCGGGGTGGGAATATCTTATTACATTCCTCCCCGGTCTGCCCTCTTATTTCGTAACATCCAGCACTTCGGGTCATGTTGGCCCGAGGCACAGAAAGGAGGAATCTCTTGGAGACAGTACAAGGATATGTGATTTTGAAAGCTGCCACCTTTGA
>QFCH01000127.1_pt1:0-322500 | contig 332758 bp, 299 predicted proteins | sample 5346071 | NCBI WGS metagenome assembly QFCH01 (sample SAMN09062255, study PRJNA434731) | Human gut metagenome, whole genome shotgun sequencing project. | isolation source: stool timepoint B chromium assembly | host: Homo sapiens | collected 2015
CTGAGCGTACCTGTTTTTAATTCCTCCTCTGCCCACACATCCAAAAGCTGTCCGACTGTGAGATTATCCGCTTTGGCAACAAATTTCTTTTTCTCATAATCATCCATTGCCTGACGGAGCAGTTTTTCAGTTTCACTTTTGCTTTCTGTTCCAACGCATTCTTTCTGAACAAGATTGCCGCTTGCGTCCTCTACATAGAAGCGGTAGTACCATTTCTTTCCTTTTTTTCTTACAGATCCTTTTGCCATAATCGTATGTCTCCTTTCGATATTAGACAATCGGAACTGATGAAATGCTTCGTGCGTGTAAGTATATCATAACTCCGGTTGTCTTACTATACCGATTCGGAATCTTCGTATAAGACTTCTGATAAAAGATTTGCAAGCCTTTGTTCTGCTGTTTTTGGTTTCTTGGAATAGAGCCTTACAATGTCTGCCATCTCATTAAAAGCATTGATGGTATGAGTGATTTCCCTTAAGAACATAATCTCATTATATTCCTCATTCGATTCAAACCCTATTGTTTTGGCAATATCCGTCTGACCAGCATTTCCCTTGAAGTTTTTGCAGGCGAACTGGAAGGAATCCAAAAACAGACCATATTGTTTTAACATCAGCAGTAATAAATCTTTTGAAAAAGCATCTTCTTCTTTGGTAAGGGCAAGCGGTAACTGTTCCAGAATATCTCCCATCGCATCACGAATCTGTAATTCTCTCTTATCCGTAATGTCGGTTTCATATTCATCTGTTTCCCCTTTGAGCCATTCCACAGATACATGGAGTGCTTCCGAAAGACCTTCCAGCACCATTTTTTTCGTATTGTCAATCGAACCATTCTCATAACGCAGGATTGTAGAAGCGGTAACTCCCATCTTCTCTGCGACATAAGGCTGTGTCAGATTCAATTCCAGACGGCGCTGTTTTATTCTGCTGCCTATCAGCTTGCGTAATTCTTTATCTTTCATGCTGACTGCCTCCTTTTTCGGTATGTATGAATTATAGCATTGTTTTTCCGAAATTGCAATATGCAATGCAATATTTATTTTTAACATTTCGTAACGCTTGACAAAAAGATGTGAAAAGGATATACTTACATCACAGGAATTGCATAATGCAATTTATAAGGAGGTGATTATATGACGCAAAGAAAAATTGCATTATCCATCGAAGAAGCTGCCGACTATACGGGAATCGGCAGAAACACCTTAAGACAGCTTGTAGAATGGAAGAAACTTCCGGTATTAAAGGTTGGTCGTAAAGTCCTGATTAAAACCGATATTCTGGAAATGTTTATGGAAGCGAATGAAGGTCGTGATTTGAGGGATAGAGGAAATGTAAAAGCCGTAACAAGAACTGCGGCAAATTAAAAAGGCGGCTTCCCAAGAAACCGCCAAAGGTTCTATCAGACCGAAGCCATGATATACCTACACGCAAGAAGATTATACCATGTGCTTCTTCTGATACGCAACCAAGAACTTATGTTTGTGAAGGAAAGGAGAATGTAAGAATGGCAAAATCAACAAAAAGTTATGAAGCACGAATGCTTGAAATGGAAAAGAAAGAGCAGGAAAGCCTTGAAAAGGCGAAACGATATGCGGCACAGAAGAAAGAACTTCTGAAGCGAAAGAAAGCCGAAGAAAGTAAAAAACGAACCCATAGGCTCTGTCAGATTGGCGGTGCGGTGGAATCCGTTCTCGGTGCGCCTATTGAGGAAGAAGACATCCCAAAGCTGATTGGTTTTCTGAAAAGGCAGGAAGCCAACGGGAAATTTTTCTCAAAGGCAATGCAGAAAGAAGTCAATACCGATATGGAGGAAGTGTAATGGCGGAGGGGATGAGTTTTTCATTCCCTTCATTGCTTTTTCATGAGGGCGCACTTATGGACAACCAGAGGTCGTCCCAATAAGTTTGCCACAAGTGGCAACCGGTCTTCGCTCACGCTTGCCGGGCTCGTTCCGTCGGCGGGGCTTTCAGCCAGACCTGCTCATGCCGCAGGAGGCACTCTTCGCCAGAGGGGCGCATTCCATGCAGGCTGCTATGCGCAGGGCACTCTTACGCAGAGGGCGTTCCGGCAATACTGCTTTTTCTAAAACTGAAAGCAATGTTGCCGGAAATCTATGCCGGATGTGCAGAAAGGGGGAATCCAGACATGGCGATTTTTCATTACACAGTCAAAATAGTCGGACGAAGTAAAGGGAAATCTGTTATCTCCGCTTCCGCATATCTCAATGGGGATGTGATGAAAAACGAGGAAACCGGGCGAATCAGTTATTACACTTCTAAAAAAGAAGTGGTCTACACCAGTCTGATGATGTGCGAAAACGCACCTCCTGAATGGCAGATAGTACCAGAAGAAAATATAAAACGCTTTCAAAAATCTGTCCGATACAAAAGGTCAGAAGATAAAGAAGCTGCTTTAGAAAAATTTAAAATCACATTTCAGAAACAACGGTTATGGAATGAGGTATTGAAGATTGAAAAAAGTGCAGATGCCCAACTTGGCAGGTCATTTGAATTTGCCCTCCCCAAAGAATGGAGCAGACAGGAACAGATTCAATATACAGCCGACTATATCAAAAAAACATTTGTGGATAAGGGAATGTGTGCTGATTGGAGTATCCACGACAAAGGGGATGGCAATCCTCATGTCCATCTGCTTCTGACAATGCGCCCTTTTAACCCGGATCATTCTTGGGGGAAGAAAGAAGTCAAAGATTGGGGTTTTGTCAGAGATAAAAGCGGAAATATCGTGATTGATGAATCCCATCCGAACTGGTGGCAGGATAAGAAAAACCCTGACCGTCATGGAATCCGTATCCCTGTATTAGATGAAAACGGAATCCAGAAGATTGGTGCAAGAAACCGCCTGCAATGGAAACGGGTACTGACCGATGCTACGGGATGGAACAATCCAAAAAACTGTGAACTGTGGCGGAGCGAGTGGGCAAAGGTGTGTAATGAACATCTGCCTTTGCATAATCAGGTCGATCACCGTTCTTACGAAAAGCAGGGAAAACTCCAGATTCCTACCATCCATGAAGGTGCTGACGCAAGAAAGATTGAACAGAAGTTTCTTGCCGGGCAGGAAATAAAAGGTTCGTGGAAAGTAGCGGAAAATCAAATCATAAAACAACAAAACACGTTATTGCAAAAGATACTGGACACCTTTGGGAAAGTATCTGGTGCATTATCATTATGGAAGGAGCGATTAAATGACATTAGAAGAAAGCCGGGAAATTATACCCTTAATGGAGTCCATGATTGGGCAAATCGAAGAACAGCAGACCTTAATGGCAGAAATGCTTCTGGAAATGCAGAACCGGGACACCCAACTCTCTCTTATGCAGGAACAGAATCAGAAATTGCAAAAATTAAACAGCGAGTTATCCGAGCTGCTCAACATTTTGCCAAATACCGAGGAACTGCTTTCCAAGATGGAAGAACAGAAAACGAAGATAGAACTTTTGGAAAACGAAAATCAGCAATGGCAGATATTGGCACAGAAGCTGAACAGCGAAAACAGTTTATTACTGAAACAGAACACCGAATTGCTGAACTGGAACAGCAGGTAGAGAAAGGACGTGATATAGATGAACGAATCCAGAGAATTAAAGAACGCCGAACAGTTGGAAGAACTTCTGCTCTTGACCGAGGAGATACAAGAAGAGTTGGAACAGAAAGACCAGCTTATCGTGGAACTGAAGACGCAGCTCAACGAATCTCTGACCTTGAACGAGAAATTAAACAAAGAGAACAGAGCCGGGAATATTCAAGCATTAAAGAACGACTTGAAGCTGGCAGACAGAGCATTGCGGAGCGAGAAAGAGAAGCTGCGAAGCGCAAACGTCACGATAGAGGAATGTCAAGATAAAATACGATGCTTAACACAACAACGGGATTATGCCCGGACACATCAGAAAATCGTAGAGATACCGGTAGAAAAGCCGGTACTCTATAAAAAATGCGAAGCCTGTGACCGGACAGCCTATCAGAATGCAAAAGCAAGATACGAAACACAAAAAGAGCAACTTGCAGGACAATATAAAGCAAAAACGGTAATGTTCCAAACAACCTTGTTCCTTCTTGCATGGTATTCGCTGACAACCACTCTTTTTCAGGCAGTACAGTCAGATGTGTTCCTTTCCGATTGCAAATCATTCTTCCATGATGCAGCATCATTCATACAAACTTTTATCGGTTGGACGATTGATGCCGGGCAATCTGTGGCACAAATCAGCACAAAAATTCCAAATGAGATTATAGCCGGAATCATATATTGGTTATTGCTGATATTGGTTGTGGGAATATGTGTGGCAGGGACAGGGATACTGGCGATACTGATAGAAATAAAGGTTATAGAATTATATAAGAAAAACTGTTGGGATGTTATTACCCTACTGATGATACTGACAAGTGCGGCTGTCATCATTTATTTTGGAGAAGTAATTAAAAAAGCATTATCAATAAATCTGTTGTTCTTTTGGTTAATTTTACAAGGAATATATCTTACAATTCGACGCTATATAAGTCAAGATACTGATTGACTGGATACAAATTATTTGATAAAATATAAATAGAAATACAGCAGATCAAAGGAGGTAAAACTTATGAGAGCAAAGAAAGTGATTGTAGGGGTAGCCTATTAGTGCAATGTTAATTTCTTCATCAATTCCAGTAATGGCATTTTCTGTTACAAACGGGAATAAGACATTTGATAAAAAGTGGGAATTGAGCACTACATCTGATGGCGGAAAAGGTGTTTTGACTTATGGTTATAATACTCTTGCTATTAATGAAGATTATGCACACGCATATCATTCAACTAAAGATCATTACGCATATGTCAAGAATGGAAATGGTTCTTTTTCGGGTTCAAATGTTGGTAAAGGTAATTGGTCTAAAATTGAGGTTGCTCATAAAGGAAATAGTATTACCTACGGTAATAGCTACTAAACAAAGGTTCGGGATAATGGCTGAGTGGTTGGAATTCCAACCACTCTTTTTTGTGGAGTGTATATAAATGAAGAAAAAAATAAAATATATAGGAATTGTTTTGGTTATTTTGTTCTGTTGCTATAATTTATTTTGGTACTTCGGGAGTTATAAACCATATAACGAATTTCAGAAAGACTTCCCTGAAATAGAAGAATCTGGAGTAAAAATTTACACAGATAAAGATGGATTCCAGTATAGTGTGTCTGTCCCTGATTATTTGCTTTGGAATGGAAATCTTGCGATAGCTGAGTCAGATGTTCGATATGCACTAATTATTTGGATAAAACCATTTCACCAAGGAATAAGTCAAGGCGTGCTATTTAATGACTATAAGGATTTGAATACTCAAATTATGTTGTCAAGTAGCAAAAAAGCTGAAGATCAAGAAGATCAATGGATTGTTGATGAAAATAGCACAATATTGACTACGATATTTGAAAAAGCAAATAAAGTATGGAATCTGGGGTTGAAATAAATGAAAGCAATTAAAAACTTATGTTTGTTTTGTTTCCTGATTTTTGGAATACTTATGCAATCTGAAATATTTCAAGATCAGCTTTGGAACTTTTCTACAGCATATTTTACGTCATCACGCTATGAAGTTGCTAGTGAAGATATGTCGCAGTTTCTGAAAGATGTATCAGAAACTGCAACGGAGAATGATGTACATATTTTTTCTCAGTACAATGAAATCAATAATAAATACCTTTCAACACTTCATATTTATGGCGATGATAAAGTAATCAGACAAACATTAAAAAATACTGCAAACATAGAAGAATCAGAATATACCGCTTTAGTTTCCGGAATTACGAAAGTAAAATTTCATAATCTCTCAGAATTGCAAAGTACCTCTGTGGGTTATGAAAACTTTATCTCATACATAGGAAATGAGGACAATATTATCTCTGCATATCAGAAATTATCAGAAAAATATAGCTTAACTTATCCAGAATATTGGAATTCTACGGAAAAGGACATGATTTTTATTATATGGGGTATGATTATTGCATTGATGATTGTTCTAAATGTAATTGAAGTGGTTAGGCGAAAAAAAGAGGTTGTTGTACGAGTTTCCTTAGGAGAAAGTGCTGGTTTCATAGCATTTAAGGCTGCTTTATTCGATGTAACTTTTGACATTGCATTATTTATTGTTGCAAAAATATTGCTGTCAAATTATATATCGGGAGCATATGAGAATAGACTCGTCACAATTTTATATTCCATTGGAATTATTCTTTCCACTATTCCATATTGTTCTTTTTGCTTTTTTGATATTAGAAAGGCATTCGCAAATGCAACACACAAAAGAGGAGTGGATTTTTTAATTTATTCGTTAAAATTTATAGCAGGGGTAGCCGCTGTTTTTACAATTACCACTAATATTAGTAGTATTCATAATAACCTATTTACAAATGAACATTTGTTAGAAGAATATTATGATGCAAATTATTTTACCGTAAAGACTACTGATTTTAATGCTGAAAAAGAAGAAGCTTTTTGGAATAAACTATACAAGAATGAATATAACACATTAAAGCCTGTAATATGCTTGAATATTTTAAATGATAAAAATGATGTGATATATGTAAATAATCATGCAAAAGATATGTTACAAGGTTTTACGAAGCAGATAAATGCAGTAGAGAATGAATCTTCTGATTTGATTATTTTCATTCCAAAGAATAGATATTTTGCTAAAAACAAGCAATTAGCCTATGACTCCTTGAGCCACGTTTTAAATCATGATAATTTACAACAATTAAATATTCAGTACATAGAGTATAGCGAAACAGAATACTTTTCCTATTTAGATACAAGTAGAATAAATGGTATCGAAAAAAGCAAAAATCCGATAATTATTTATCAGGCAAACAAAGATTTAGCAGTCAATGGTGGGTATCTTGAAAGCTATAAAGCAGGAGCAGTTTTATTTCAATGTGATGAAAAACAGCTAAGAAATATCAGCAAAAAGTATGAAGATATGCTTGGAAATTATCAGCTAGTAATTACAAACGTACATGAACAGTATTTATATAATCACACATTTTTAATAAAACTCGTGGGATTTTTAAGTTCTCTTTGTACGATTGTATTGCTTTTAAATATTATGATTATTGTTACAGTAAGTAGACTAGAGTTCCGAGAAAATGCAATGAAAATTTCCTTGATGAAAATCTTTGGATATAGTTTATTTGAACGGCACAAAACACTTCTTAAAATGATTGTAGTGGAAAATTTTGTGATATTAGTAGGTATGCTTATCTATTCTTTATTATCGGTACAGACTGAAGTAGGAATTAGCATTCTTGTTAGTTCATTTATGGCACTAATAGAATTTACAATTATTTTCTTTAATATCACAATTGTTGAAAAAACAAACATACCGAAATCATTAAAAGGAGGTTGCTTATGATAACAATTGAAAATCTATGCAAAGCATATAATGATAAAATTTTGTTCAAAAATTTTCATTTGGAAATTCCAGATAGCCGTTTTTTGGTAATTAGTGGCGAAAGTGGATGCGGAAAAAGTACTTTACTTAATATGATTGGAGGTATTGAAACTCCTGACAAAGGTTCTATTATTGTGAATGGTTTTGATGTGGCAAAAAAAGGAAAAAAGCAGAAATATTTCAAAGAAGTTGTTGGATTTTTATTTCAAAATTTTGCCCTTTTGGAAAACAAAACAGTAAAAGAAAATCTAGAAATAATAAAAAAATCAGGTAGAACGGATATTTCAATAAATGAAGCTCTTGAAAAAGTTGGTTTACAGAAAGTAATTAACAAAAAAGTCTATCAATTATCTGGTGGCGAACAGCAGAGAGTTGCGTTAGCTCGTTTAATGCTAAAGAAATGTTCGATTGTATTAGCAGACGAACCAACTGGTTCCTTAGACAAAAAAAATAGTGAGATTGTTATGAATATATTGCATGAGTTAAGTGAACAGGGAAAAACAGTTATTGTTGTAACTCATAGTGAAGAAATTGTAGCACAAGAAAAGCATGTTCTATATTTATAATTACCCATAATAGAAGAATATGTTCTTTCGGGAGACACCTCCTCTAAGAACATATTCTTTTGGTTAAAATTGATTATAAAGATACTTTTATTTCAGTATATTCGCTATATTGATGGGATATATATTTGCATATTATTTATATGGATAAGGATTATAACTCTAGTGAGTCTTCTGCATCTACCCACATCTGTAAATTACCCTCAAGATATAATCTTGCATATTCCAAAGGCTCATCCACAGCCAATGAAGTAAGCGCACATTCTGATCCGTATGTGGTTTTTAGATTTTTTTCAGCTTTCCAGCAATCAATGCGAAGCATATATCCGGCACTTGTGTAAACATCAATACTATCGTGATTTATGTTGTATTCTGCATAAATTGTTCTCATCGTATCTTATCTCCATTTTCTTTTAATAATCAGTTATAGAGTTAAATATCGAAAACATTTCAATCAGTTCACCATGTCGTTATTGTTATACTGTGTTATGAAATTTTCTTTCCCTTATTTTTTCCCATATTAAGGTTCATGAAAACCAATGTGAGAATATAACACAAGGGAAAGAGTAAGGGAAAGCTCACTTGCTACAAACTTAGTATTTTCAAGGGTTTGCGAAGAATTTGATAATTAAATATAACAGTTATTAAATTTCCTAAAATATGTGAAATATCAACTTGAATTTGTAATTACATTCCATACATATTGGCATTTTTTACAATTACTTTATCGCCTTTTTCTAATTGTTCCTTGGAAATTCCTCGTAACCCAAGTCCAACATGCTCTGTTTTATATCCACAACCATTTGCTTTTCGTTCTTTTGTATGTACATCGACAGTAGTAATTCTGGATTCTAAGATATCTCCATTTGCTTTATAAATACACGCATTTTCCCCTTCTCTGCACATCCCTATTAATATGTTTCCTGTGGCAACTGTTCCAACCCCCATAATTGTAAATGCATCATCAATAATCAATTCAAAATTTTCTTTTAAACACGATGGAACATCTAATTTGCTCATGTATTCTTTTTCTCGTTCTTTTTTGCTTTTACCAAATAATCCCATAGTATTTCTCCTTTAAAACTTCCGATTTCACGATATCATTTCTAATACTAATTTTACCGTATTTTTCAGATTCAGTCCATCTTTTAATCCCAGTCGGTAGAAAAATTCTTCTGTTTCTGCTCCACTGCTAAAAATTGCATTACAGTATTCCGTAATCACTTCTTCCTGTTCTTGGGATAACGTTTCCAGTAATTTCTGGTATTTCTTATCAATCTCACTTACCGCCTCTTTATCCTGATTTAACTTCCATTCTGAATATGCTTTTACCATATGCTCTGTAATTGTCAGATTTACAAATTCTTGCACTTCCTCTGACATGGTACTCTCAGATTCCTGTTTGACTTTCTTTTCCTCATTTGATTTCTCAAGTGTTGTATCATCAATATAACGAATGATTTCTCGAATATTTGACTTCATCGACTGCAAATATCCCTTGATCAACACTGCAAGTTTTCTTGCTTCAGACGCTTCTGTTTCAGGATTCGACAAATAAAACTCTTCCAGTTCTTTCAGGATATCCATCCCTGCTTTCATCTGAAATTCCACCTCAAGCAAATCATCCATCACTTTATATAATTCTTCCATTATTTATTTCTGCCTCCATATAGCATCACTATATTTTCCACAATCATCCAAAAATAAAGTCCTGTAATCCACATTTCACAACTTCAATCACTGCAACTATCCCCATACCGATATGTGGAAGTAGAACAAACACTACTGTCGTAATAATCGCTGATTTCATTGTCCAGTCCGTACTGATTCCAAACCCAATGCTCAAAACTTCTGTCACAACAGAGATTCCGGCTATCAGATAGCAGAATCCAGCAGATAATCCAACCAGGAACACCAGCACAATATTCACCGCTGCAAGTACCAGCCAAACAGGAGCTGCAATAATTCGAAATGGCAGTTTTATCATAAATCTCAACATAATTCTTCCTCCTACTTTGTGCCCAGTGGACACAAGGTTATTTTAGCATATCTGCCAGATATGACTATCTCTATTTAAACTTCGTGCCCAGTGGGCACAAAGTTCTTACCTGTCCGGAATATCCTTCCCCCAGTACATGTCATGTCGAACTTCAGCATCATAAAACTGATTGATCGTTGCAGGAGCGTTATACAATACCGTCAGCATATACTGCCGGATATTCTTCACTTTGCTTGTACTCCTGTCAAGACTGAAAAACACATACTGGATGTGTTCATACCCGACTTTGAGCAAACGGCTCTTGACCACTTGTGTAGGCACAGCTTCCCCATTGATCTGTTGATATGTCTTTGTCGAACATATTGCATCCAGCATCAGCTCTACCAGCTCTTCTACTCGTCCAGTTCCATAGCTCTGACAAAGGATCTCATATTCGATATTGTCATGAATTAACTGTCGATACTCATTTCTCTCCTGTATCCTATCTTTCCCTTTCTCTTGTTCAGATAGATATTGATAAGATTCATTCTCACTAAATTCAGTATTATTATATTCAGTATTATTACAGTTTGTTTTTCAAACTTCTGTGTATTTACGGGCTTTTCCGGCTCTTTTTTCGCATATTCTTCTATTTCTGTCTCTGTATTTTCTTTTCTCTCTGCTACATTTTCCGGTGTTTCTTCCGAATCAAAGATTGCTGGCTCATCTGGATATTCTGTCAGGCTGAAATTTTTCACGTAAATAACATTTGTTTTTCCGAGTCCGATCCGCCTCTTCTCAATCAATCCAATCCCTTTTTCCTGATCCAGCTCTTTCAGACAATTCACTGCCTTATTCCTGCCACAGTTAAGCATTTCCATAATCTCTTCCACCGAAAAGAAAATATATGCCCTGTCCTCTTCGTCAAACCACCGGTTCTTGATGGACAGTGACATCCGGTCTAACATCAGTCCGTACAGCACCTTTGCTTCACAGGAGAGATTTTTAAAATATTCACTTGTAAACAGCAGTTTGGGAATACGATAAAAACTGTACATATCGCATTCCATTCCTTGAAAATAATGGAATGTTGCTCTTATACTCATGACACATCCCTCCCTTCGTACTTATCAATGATTCTGATTGCTCCATTCCTCCAAAAGCTGACATATAACAGTCCGTATCGTCTGTTCATCATACTCTGGAGGAAAATACTTCTTAATTTCATCCTGTTTTAATGTTACCGTTGTTTTCTTTTTACGCTCTCCTATAACCAGGAGCCGCACAATCTCTTTTGTCAGCGTTTTTTCTTCTCGATGTTGCCTTATTTTTTTGCCTGTTCCAGGCTTGGGTATTTTCCGGTACTCTCATGCACTTCTTCCACCATATCCTGTTCTGGAACCGTAAGATAGGAAAGCTCTACACCCACCTGCAATCCAATCACATCACGGTCTACTGCGTTTAATAAGTCATTCATCAGATACGTGAGCCGTATATAGCGATACACCTGCCTTGCACTGTCATTTCCGTTCTTTCCAATGTCTTTCGCACTGGTACCGCCTGATGTTCCCTGATGATTCATTGCTTCCATCTTCATACGGTATGCAAATGCCTTTTCACTTGGAAGTATATTAGGTCTCTGCAGATTGCTGTCTACCATTGCCCGGACAGCTGTATCCTGATCCATATTTCTGATAATAACCGGAACCTCTTTAAGACCGGCAAGTTGTGCCGCATGTCTCCTTCTGTGACCGGCGATGATTTCATATTCACCATCACCCAGCGGTCGTACCAGTAATGCCGTAAGGATTCCCTCTTCTTTCACACTTTCCACCAGTTCCGCCATTGCCTCATCATCATTTACTTGAAATGGATGGTTCTCGAAAGAATGTAAATGCTCAAGTGAAACCTGCTGGATATCGTTCATTTCTTCTCCTCCACCAAGTAATTCATCATAGGATGTCAATTTTATCTTCGATGCACTTCTACCTTTCATCCAAAAGCACCTCCTGTGTCATCTGCCAATATGCAGCCGCTACTTTTCCTTTTGGATCATGCTCAAATATGCTGATTCCTTCTGCACTGATCTCAGCTGCTCGTACTGAAAATGGAATACTCTGTGGGAAAATCTTGATCTGGTTTCCATATGTATCAAAAATCAAATCAGATATATCTCTTGCATAGTTCGTTCTATTATCCACCATTGTGATCAATATGCCTCCGATTTTCAGTTGTTTATTAAGCTGTCTTCGCACCTTTCCAATCGTCCGTATCAGCTGTTCCAGACCCTTTACAGGAAGATAAGCTGCCTGCACAGGTATAATCACTGCATCGACACTGGCAAGTGCATTGATCGTCAGCATTCCAAGTGATGGCATACAGTCAATCAATATATAGTTGTATTCATCTCTCATTCTTTCTATATATTGTTTTAAGACAAGTTCCCTGCTCATAATATTTACAAGTGATACTTCCATTCCTGAGAGTTCGATGTTTGCCGGAATCAGATCAATTCCTTCCTGGTGATGTAAAATTCCCAGGGTATTTTCAAATGGCTCATCTTCTACAATCTTTGTCAGAATAGTAGCCAGTGTGATCGGTAATTCATCTGGGTTATGATACCCAAGGCTTGCCGTCATACTTCCCTGCGGATCATTGTCAATCACAAGCACTTTCTTCCCTGCTTTTGCAAGTCCGACTGCCAGATTCACGCAACTTGTTGTCTTGCCAACCCCGCCTTTTTGTGAACGCAATGCCAGCACTTTACAATCATTCATTACTTTCTCTTCCATCCTATTTATCCTCCCATAAATAACTTGAACCTTTCAGCATCCATAATGCTGCTTCCAAAAATGCAAGATACCGTTCTGTCATACTATCCAGAGCTGCTTCTGAAATAACAGGTTTTTCCGACTTCAAATCTTTTGCCACATCTTCCAAAACCAAACTCATTTCCCTCATTTCTGACCGGATAATCTCAATTGTTTCTTTCTTTCCAACAACACATACATGATTGTAAATGCATGACCGGACGATATAATCCTGCTTTTTCATTCCGCTTACTTTCACTCGTTCTTCAATCGTTGCTTTTTCATAAGAATTCACACGAAACGAAACAGTTGTTGAATTGTGTTTTCCATGTCTGTCACCAGCCATCGCTTATTCCTCCTCTTCCTCATGTTTCTTATCCAACAAACCTGCTAATTTACTCTGTGTAGACGGATACAGATGTGAATAAGTATTCAACGTGGTTTCCACCTTTTCATGTCCAAGGCGTTCTGCAATCTCCAATGGAGCCACTCCCATATCCACCAGCATACTGGCATGGGAATGACGGAGATCATGCAAACGAATCCTTTTTACACCTGATTTTTCAATTCCAGCCGCCATACAATGCTCCATATGGGATTTTGTGAAGTGAAACAAACGCTCATTTTTCATAATTCCGTACAGATGGCTGCAATACTCTCGGAACTCATTCGTCAGGAAATCTGGCATGGTTATAATCCTGATACTTTTCGGTGTTCTCGGCTGTGTTATCACATCTTTCCCTTTTAATCGCTGATAAGATTTCGTAATGGAGATGGTCTTTTCCTCAAGATTGATGTCGTCATAAGTAAGGGCAAGCAATTCACCGATACGCATTCCGGTCCAGTACAACAGAAGAAACGCCATTCTTGTCTCCGGTTTATCACTTACTGTCTCCAGAAAATCATTGAACTCTTCCTGCATCCAAAAATCCTTCGGTTCTCCTTTGCTCTTGCCTATCGCTCCTGCCTTCCTGCAGGGATTATCCTGCAGGTTATAATATCGGATAGCATAGTTGAAGATTGCAGTCAGCTGACAGTTGATTGTTTTCAAATACGTCTGCGAATAGCCTTTTCCATTCTTATCCTTATACATCAACAACTCATTTTGCCATGCACGTACATCTGCCACCGTAATCTCACTAAGAATCTTTTTCCCAAAATACGGTCTGATCTTCAAGTCAATGATGTAACGTTTTGTATACATGGTGTGTTCCCGAAGTCTGACATCCATATCCTTATAGTAGATTTCCAGGAAGTTCCCGAATTCGATATCCACACCCTGGCTCTGTTGCTGAAGGAAGTCTCGCTCCCACTCTTTTGCTTCACCTTTGGTTCGGAATCCTCGTTTTTGTTTTCTCTTTTGGTTGCCCTGCCAGTCTTTATAATAGACCTGAACTTTCCAGTTCTTTCCTTCTTTGTAAACACCCATTGCTAATCCTCAACCTTCATTCCATAAATCTTTTCTGCCAAAAATTTGGTAGAGATTTTTCCAGCTACTACAATATAGCCTTTTGCTTTCAACTCCTTGTTGTACTCTCGCATCAAATTGTAGGCATACGCTTTAGAAACACCAAGAATTGCACACACATCATCCACATCCATATACATTTTTTCCTGCACTATACTCATACCGCTTTCTCCTCCTTCAAATACTGCTCAACGTGTTCCAGACCATAGATCTTGTCCTCTACATAGCGGGTTGGCACCCGACCGAGAATCACATAATAGTTCTTGCTTGCCAGATCGGCATTCATTCTTTCCACCACCCGGTAAGCAAACGAAACTGATAATCCAAAGAGTTCTGCAATGTCTTCCACTGATAAATACATTTTTCTCTTACGCATGAAACCATTCCTTTCCCTCTTCCTGTGGAATCTCACAAGTATCTTCCACACCGTAGAAACGCTTCACAAAATACTTTGTCGGAACTTTTCCTCTAAGCGTCAGGTAGCCCTGTTCTTCCAGTTCCTTGTTCAGATTTCCGATGATTTCATAAGCCGATGTCTGTTTTACTTCCAGAAGTTCACATATATCGGCTGCCTTTAAAAATAATTTGTTCTGCATAATCAGTACCTCCTGTGTTTTGAATATTTATCTCTTCATATACTCTGTACTGGCAGATGCAAAATCGGACATCATTTTCCGAAATTTAGCAAATTATTTTAATTTCACAGTTTCCATACGTGTTATCGCTGAACCATGGAGTTTATATCATTGAAAAAGGGTATAAAAAAACAGTCTGCCCTGACGGAAAATATTTCCATCAAAACAAACTGTTCTTCATATTCACACTAATTATATTTTCTGAGCATAGTTACTTTTTGCGAAAATCTCAGATAACTCCGGAAAGAAAACAAAGAAAAAAATATTTTTTAACTCCATTTGCACTCCACCGGAACATCCAAACAGCCCGCAAAGCCTTTATTTATGGGCTTTTTCGCAATTTAGTCCGCTACTCAAACTCAATCGTTCCAGGTGGTTTTCCCGTCAGATCATACACTACGCGATTCACATGATTTACTTCATTGACAATTCTGCTTGTCACTTTATGCAGTACTTCCCATGGAATCTCTGCTGACTCTGCTGTCATAAAGTCAATCGTATTGACTGCGCGAAGTGCAACTGCGTAATCATAGGTTCTTTCATCCCCCATAACTCCAACGCTTCTCATGTTTGTCAATGCAGCAAAATACTGTCCGACTGTCTTGTTCATGCCTGCTGCGTCCATCTCTTCACGGTAAATAGCATCTGCATCCTGAACGATTTTTACTTTTTCTTCTGTTACTTCTCCGATAATACGAATTCCAAGTCCCGGTCCCGGGAACGGCTGTCTGAACACCAGACGCTCCGGAAGTCCGAGCTCCAGACCTGCTTTTCTTACTTCATCCTTGAACAAATCACGAAGCGGCTCAATAATTTCTTTGAAATCTACGTAATCCGGGAGTCCTCCTACGTTATGGTGAGACTTAATCACTGCGGATTCACCGCCGAGACCACTTTCTACTACGTCCGGATAAATGGTTCCCTGTACCAGGAAATCAACCGTTCCAATCTTTTTCGCTTCTTCCTCGAATACACGGATGAATTCTTCTCCGATGATTTTTCTCTTCTGCTCCGGCTCTGTCACTCCTGCAAGTTTCTCATAAAATCTCTGCTGTGCGTTCACCCGGATAAAGTTCAGGTCATAGTCACCTTCCGGTCCGAAGATTGCTTCTACCTCATCTCCCTCGTTTTTACGAAGAAGTCCATGGTCTACGAATACACAGGTAAGCTGGTTTCCGATTGCCTTGGAAAGCATAACTGCTGCCACGGAAGAATCCACACCGCCGGAAAGTGCACACAATACTTTTCCGTCGCCTACTTTTGCACGAATCTCTTTGATTGAGTTTTCTACAAACTCATCCATCTTCCAGTCGCCGGCACATCCGCACACATTTCTCACGAAATTGCTGAGCATCTCTTTTCCCTGTACTGTATGAAGTACTTCCGGATGGAACTGGATCGCATACAGCTGTTTTTCTGCATTCTCTGCGGCTGCTACCGGACAGTCTGCCGTATGTGCTGTAATCTCAAATCCCGGTGCGATCTGCGCAATATAATCAAAATGACTCATCCAGCAGATTGTAGATGCTGACACGCCTTCAAATACTTTTGAAGAGGCTTTATCGATCAACACCTCAGTTTTCCCATATTCTCTGACATCTGCACGTTTTACTTCACCACCAAGTACATGCATCATCAGCTGGGCTCCATAACACAGTCCCAATACAGGGATTCCAAGTTCAAACAATTCTTTTGTGTAGGTCGGGGAGTCTGCCTCATAGCAACTGTTCGGACCACCTGTCAGAATGATTCCTTTTGGATTCATATCCTTGATCTTCTGAAGGTCTGTTTTGTAAGAATAAATCTCACAATATACATTGCATTCTCGAACGCGTCTTGCAACCAGCTGATTGTACTGCCCGCCAAAATCGAGTACGATTACTAATTCGTTTTTCACAAATGTTTCCTCCTAATGTTTATCCTAGTATTTTTATTATAATGTAGCACTTCTGAATTTACAAGTTTCTTTTCTTGTAGTTTCACCAGTTTTACTTTCAAATACTCTAATTCTAATCTGTCTGATCAAAGGATATAGCTGTCTGCATTGATCACTTTCGCAAAGAGCAGATCCTGAATTCCGATATTCTTACCAGGCAGCTCTTCTCCATCAGCTTCTCCAAGTTGCGCTACATTTTGCGAAATGGCTACAATCACACTTTTCTGTTCTTCATTACACAATACCTGTGCGCAGTTTTGAATCCTGAGGTAATTTAATATCAATTCCGGCGTTACATCTTGTGCAATCTTTACAGTGGCTATATTTCTTACAAGAACTTGATCTGAAGAATTTTCAAGCAATATTTTATCTATGCTAATATTAGGCTTATTTTCAATGATTCTTCCCTCCCATTCAAATTCAAGTCTCTGATAGTCCACATTTAACTTTTTAAATGACGCTTCTTGATTTTTCATCAAAACTACCGTTTCCTTTACCATGAGTTTTGAAATCCACTCATCTAATGTATCTAATTTGACATCTTCCGGTACTTTTAGATTTCCGTACACATAAATGCTGTCTCCCTCTTTCTTCAGTAATTCTTCATTTAAAACTGCATCTCCATAATGAAGTGCCATTCCTGCAGGGATGACTACAAAATTCACTTTTTCATCAAATAGCTCGATACACGATTCCACCATTTCTTCCGGAATGATCAACTGTTCTGTAACAAACCGGACATTTTTTTCGACTAGCTTTTGCATATCTACCGATTTATCCTGAATAATTACTTTGTCTTTTACATAATATTTGTTGTCTTCTTTTGCTCTCAAAGGGAAATATTTATCTACAATGAATGTGTCATTTAATATCATACAGTCATCCGGATAGATCGAAACGGAATTACTTGCGGATAATTTTGTCAGATAACCCGAAATACTTTCCGCACATCGAACAGAACCGTTCACATGAATTTTCTCATATTTCTCTAAAATTTCTTTTGTACCTGAATGTATATTGAGGGCTCCATTTACGATTAACAATGTATGTTCCTGAACAACCATAGAATCTGTTATTTCATACGATCCATTGATTACTTTTAACTCTGTCTCAACATCATCTGCAATTTCTATTGTATAATCTTGATTTATCGTGACAGGAAGACGATTTAAAATACTTTTACTGGAAGTACTGACGATAACAATATCTGCATTGATTATCATGTTTTTATAGTTGTTGTAATCTTCTTCTTTCATTTTTCTGGCATCACAGATATCACAATTTAATACATAGTTTTTCTTATCAAACATATTTGTTCCCTCCTAAAATTCTTTTTAAATGTTGACGTGCAGAAGAAAGTTTGGATCGGACCGTTCCTGGTGAAAGCAAAAGGATATCTCCAATTTGTTTGGAATTATACCCTTCCAAGTAACGTAACGAAAAAATTACTCCTTCCAGATCCGGTAAAGTTTCCAGCAGCTTCTCCCATTCTAATCGAACCAGTTCTTCAGAATCTATTTGTGGCTGCGAAAACTCATCCAAGATGATTTCCTTCTTGCCATGTCTGAGACGATCTACATATAAATTTTTAACAGTTCGATATAACCATGAGCGACTTTGCTGTTCTTTCAGCGTGGATAAGGTATCCTCATGAAGCATTGCGCGCAAGAAAGCTTCATGCACCAGTTCCTCCGCGGTATACAGGTTTCCTGTCATACTATGGCACCAATTGATCAATTCCTCATAATATTTCTTATACAGTTCCTCTATCATACCTTGCGATCCTTTCTTTTGCCTTTCACTTATAAGACGGATAACCGGACAAAAGTGTTGAAAAATATTTCTCTATCCTCATTTCTTCTATTTTCTATTTCTTTGTATACTGAAAAGGCCAATGCACTTTCGTACATCGGCCTTTGGAATTCTCTCCCTTAGGTTTGCTTAGTTTGGGGAATTTGGAGTCAGATTTTCATCTAACATCATATTTAGGAGGGCTGCCGCTAGGCAGCGTAACGGGAGATTTCCTTTTTCAGTTCTTCGCAATGATCACCGTAAACCTGCAGTGATATCACGTTGTTCAGCCCGAGATTCATGATTCCTAAAATAGATTTTGCATCTACCACAAATCTTCCTCTCTTCATATCCATATCATATGGATACTTTGCCACTGTATTTACAAAATTTAGAATTTCCTCGGGGTTTTTAAAGCTAACTAACATTTCGCTCATCATAAATACTCCTCTTCTATCTATACTGATGTCTTCCTATGATGCCTTCCATGTTTCACTCTTACGAGGTTATCACATTCTGTCAAAAGAAACAGGGTGAAATATCTTAAAAAGGGAGATTTTTTTAATGAACCGATTTTCTGAAGTCATTTGGAAGCATCCCAACTTCCTCCTTAAATACCTTACTCATATATTTCGGATCTGAATATCCGGCAAGCTCCGCAATCTGATTCAGTTTCAAATGTGTATTTAAAAGCAGCTCCTTTACCTTCTCTATCCTGTATTTGCGGATTGTCTCGGTAAAAGTACTTCCGGTTTCTTTTTTAAACTGTGCGCTTAAATATTCTTCCGATACATAAAGCTTATTCGCAATCTCCTCCAGTGTAATCCCCTGATCATAATATTTGCGGATCAGCTTTTTCGCCTGTTTTACCAGAACACTTGTCTCCTCGCCTTCCTCTTCCGTCTCAAACTCAAACAAACCGAAAAAGGCTTTCAATGCAGCTTCCAGCTGATTCCAGCTCACTGCTACTGTAATTTCCTGCAGGATATTCTGCACTTCCAGATCCAGTTCAACCGAAACTTTTGCCTTATAGATTCCGAATACAGCCAGGCTCAAATGAATGATCGCCTGTTTGATATCTGTCGGTGTATGAAACTCTTCTTGATAGCAGTTCGCCAGTTCCCAGAAACATTTTTTTAATTCCTTTTTGTTCTCCTGTAAAACCGCCTGTTTTGCCTTTTCTTCCAATTCCACAGGATATTTTAACGGTACCGGATGCTGCTGCTCAATCAACTCGTTGCTGATCAGTGTTCCTTTCGGAAACATCAGATTCCATTCTCTCTGTACACGGATTTCCTGCAATGCAGACGGCATATCCAACAGCCGTTCTACCGTTTTCCAGAAGCAGACCACCGGAGTTTCCAGCTGACTGCAAACCATTGGGACAACGGACTTTTCAAATCGCTCTTTCTGGGACGCTCCGTCTTTCACCTGATAAATCACCATCGTCAACAGCTGCCAGCTGTCGGATTCCAAAATGCAGGACTTATAATGTATAGCGTGATCCCCCACCGTTTCCAAAATCTGCCTGGTCAACGACTTCTGTTTTCTGTAACTGTCCCCTAGCCACACACCAAAAAGTTCTGCCGGTTCTTCCAGAGAAACACCGTATTTTTGCTGCATTGTTTTATTTAATTGTGAATTCTGGCGCACCTGACCATGCATACAGGCCAACATAATATTTTCCACGGAAAAAATCTGCTCTGTCCCCTGATCCTCTGAGATTTCTCTCTCTGCCTGTTTTAAGGCACTTTTCAATTCCGGAATCTTAATCGGCTTCAGCAGATAGCTGTCTGCTTTGAGTTCAATCGCCTTTTGGGCATACTGAAATTCCGAATATGCCGAAAGGATAATGGCTTTACATTTTATATTTTCCTCCCGCAATTTCTTCATCATGGCAATCCCATCCATTTTGGGCATCCGAATATCCATAATGACCAGATCCGGATTCAGTTCACGAATCAGCTGATAGCCGGCTTCCCCATCCGCCGCTTTTCCTACCAGCTCATATTCCGGATTGATCTTGCTTAGAAGCTTTGCCATTCCTTCACGAATCGGCGCTTCATCCTCAACCACTACAATACGCATGTAGTTTCCTCCTCTATCGGTATAAATAAGTGTACTTTTGTATAGTTTCCAACTTCACTTTCAAAATATAATGCTGCCTGTCCCCCATAATACAATTTCAGGCGCTTTCTTACATTTGCAATTCCAAGATGTCCTTCCATCTCGCACTCGTCCTGATTAAGTTTGGCTACCATGTCCGGATCCATTCCCTGTCCATTGTCCTGGATCAGAATATGCAGCTGTTCTCCGCTTTTCTTCATGCGGATATTCAAAGCACACTCTTCCTGATCTGCAAACGCATATTTGATCGTATTCTCCACAAACGGCTGTAAAAGCAATTTGTGGATTCTGCATTCCTTCACATCTTGCGGCATATAAATCTTTACATCCAGACGCTTTCCGAATTTTGCACTCTGCAGCATAATATATTGCTTCAGCCAGGCAATTTCTTCGCTGATACTCGCTGTTCCTCCTGCATTTTTCACTGTATAACGCAGAATGTCCGCAAGTGCACCAACCATTCCACTAATCTCATACTGCTCATTTTCAATCGCCTTCCAGTTGATCGTATCCAGCGTATTATAGAGAAAATGAGGATCGATCTGTGCCTCCAGGGCTGACAATTCTGCATTTTTCTGATCCAGAACCGCCTGTTTTACTTTTGCAATCAACATCTCCAGATGTGCAACCATCTCATTAAATCCTGAACTGATCTGTTGTATCTCCATAGGCAGATGCGGGTTCACTCTCACCTGATGATCAAACTCACCCTGTTCTACACAACTCATTACGCCGGTAATTGATTCTACCGCCTGAATGTATGGTCTGCTGAAAAAATGAAGCAATATGAACATGATCACGATCGTCATGCTGATAATGATAAACAGATAAATCCATTGACTGACGGACATTTTCCAGTAATACGCAAGTGGCTGCTCATTGCAGATTGCAAATCCGCTGATTTCATGATCTGCTGTCGTATACTGGTAATTTTCGGAATCCTGTATCTCACTGAGCTTCTTCCCGATCTTCTTTGGATCAGGCGCACTCACAATCACATCGTCGCTCAGCAGATATTCTCTGGAACCAATATCCGATGCAATTGCTCTGCGAATTCTCTCCTCATTGACACTTAATACGACCGTTCCCTGAAAATTCTCGATAATACGATAGTCTGTAATATTTCTTGCAATATAAAACATATAATGATTCTTGTCAGCAATCTTCACTGGCTTTCCATCTCCGAAATAAACAGCCCCCCGTTCTATTTTCGGAATCTCAACCTTATCTGCCCACGTCTCACTTCCAGAAAATGACGAAAGACTCTCATAATATATGATCTCTCCCGTCTTTAACTGTATCGTGATCCCTTCCACTCCGGTAAACTGATTGCAAATATGACTCAGTTTTTTCCTGAGACTGGTGCTGTTACTCTCACGATCCCCCCGGCTCTCGTTCAATGCTCTTACAATTTCCAGAACATCTTCATCCGTGCTGAAATCATATAAGATTGTCTCGTACTTATCCAGAACCATCTCCAGATTTTTCTCTGCCGTATCCAGATTACTCTTTATTCGGTCTGATAGATTTTCTTTTAATCGCTGCTGTATATTGATCTGCGAGATAATTGCAAAGATCAAAACCGGAATCAATGCTGTCAAAAGAAAATTTGTCATTAATCTGCGTTTCAGGGTGCCTCGTATTTGCCCGTTTTTTCCTTGTCTCAATTAGCTTCTCCTGTATCTTACTTTTTATTCTCAGCATACCTGCTGACTTTCTTCCTTATTATAGCACACATTCCTATGTCAGCTCTTGTTCTTCTCATGCTGGTGTAAATATTTTTCCTTTGTAGCCAGTCCACCGCGTATGTGACGCTCTGATTTGTTCATATCCAACACTTTTCGCGCCTTTGCCGCCAGTATCGGCCGAACCTGAAGTAATCTTTCTGTCACATCCTTGTGCACCGTACTCTTACTAATCCCAAACTGCTTCGCTGTCTGCCTCACTGTCGCATTATTTTCTATTATATAAGTTGCGATCTCAACGGCCCTCTCCTCGATATAATCTTTCATGGAAACCCCTGTATAATTTGTTTATACAATCTATGCAGGGCTAAGAGACAGTATGCGGAATGTACACTCCGATTCGTCTATATTTCTTTTGATATCTACAACAACTAATCTGAACCTGTTTCATTTTTCTGTATCTATTCGATTGTAAATAATTCAGGCAAGTTCCACCACATGATTTATACTATCAATTACAATATACTTCCATGATATAATCTCATAACATGCCTCCGTTTTTTTCGGCACAATATCCCTAAGTCTTCTATTATTGTTCCAAAATCTAAGGTATGCTCAACTTCATAATTTTCTTTTTCTTTTCATTCATCCAAAACCTCCTATTATTTAGCAATGGCAAGATAATCTTTTTCCTGCTTCGCCATTCTATTATCCTCCCTTTACTCGTATCTTTAAAACAAACCAAACAACGATGACTCATCAAAAAGTACATCATTTGATAAGCATAGCCCATATGTATCTACAAACATTCTTATAAATTCACCTGATAGTTCTTTATTTTCTTCATAATCCTTTTGTAGCAACTGCTGAAAATACGCTCACTTCTACAGCTTCATCATATACCTCGCATATTTCTAAATACGTATTCGAATAATGTCTTCTTTCTTCCGAAAAAGTATTTGTTACATTTCTGCAATTTCCCATACTATTATATCTCCTTCCTATCCTTCATTTTAACTGCTTTTCATCTGTAACTCAAGAAAATGAGTGACAAAAAGACCGGAATTCCCCTGCAGTCATTACTTTTTCCCCATTCTCCACACTTCAAAACCTCAAAATTTTATTGTAATATTTTACCAATTTTTATAGTATTACACGCCAAAAAACCATGATATTATAAAAACAATTCTTCCAGTTTTTCAAACACGCGCGATCTGAAGGATAACAAGAAGAGTAAATTTTTTATGTAGGAGGGCACTATGAAAAATCGTTTACGATCCATGTTTATAGCCGCCGTACTGGTTGGCACAGTTGTCGCAGGAAGCTTCACAGCTCCATTTTCTGTTCAGGCAGCGAAAAAGGACACCACATCTTTTGAAGATTTAAACCAGTCTCAAATAGTAGAAGCAATGGGACCTGGCCGGAATTTAGGAAATCAGCTGGAAAGTGTCACTGACAACGTTCCGGAGGAAACAAACTGGGGAAATCCTGTAATCACAGAAAAACTCATTCAAAGTGTAAAGGCTGCAGGCTTTAAATCGATCCGTATCCCTGTATCCTATTTTGCCAAAATCGACGATGACAAAGATTATACGATTGACAGCAAATGGCTGGATCGTGTACAGGAAGTTGTAGACTACTGCATTAAAAATGACTTATATGCAGTGATCAACATTCACGGAGATGGCTATAATACCATCGATGGCAGCTGGCTTTTGTGCAATGGAAAAAATCAAACAGAGATTAAGAAAAAATATAAAAAGGTATGGAAGCAAATTGCAGAAAGATTTAAAAATTACGATGAGCACTTACTGTTCGAGTCCATGAATGAAGAATTTGACGGCAGTTATTCTGAACCGAATAAAGAGTACTATCAAAATATTAATGACTACAACCAGATATTCGTTGATACTGTTCGGAAAACAGGAGATAACAATACAAAGCGTTGGCTGATTATTCCCAGCTGGAACACAAATATTGACTATACCGCCGGAGATTACGGTTTTAAACTTCCTACGGATCAATACCGCGACAAACCAATCGATAAAGAAGAACAACGAATTATGATTTCTGTTCACTATTATTCTCCTTGGGACTTCTGTGGCGGAGAAAACGGTGTGATCACTCAATGAGGCAACGAAGCGGATGATCCTTCCAAAACAAGTACAACCTGTGACGAAACTTACATGAAAAATCAGTTAAATCTGATGAAAACAACATTTGCAGACAAGGGATACCCTGTTTTCATCGGTGAATACGGCTCTATCGACAAAACATCCTATGACAGTGAAAACGAATATTACCGTGCATATTTTGCCCGAAAATTGTGCCAGCTGAGTCGTAAAAACGGATGTATTCCAATGTACTGGGACAATGGATACAATGGTGTCCACGGATTCGACTTATTTGATCGTACAACATGTGAAGTCACACAGCCTGTCATTATTGATGCCATTATGGAAGGTTTTGGTCAGAAAGCATCTCAAAACAGCACTCTGATGTCCGTCCGCCTGTATGTGTCAGACAGTAAATACTGGACGACCATTCAAAGTGATAACACTGCAAGAATTACCAAAAAAGGCGGCACCTATACGCTGAAACTGAAAGGTGATAAAGATATGCTTTTAAACATTACAACCATTGCTTTAAAAGACTGTGACGTTGAACTTGGAAATCAGACAAAATCCGACTTTACCAATGCTCAGATTGTAATTGACAAGGTCTTTTTAATGGAACGGATTACACGGTAAAAGAAAATAAAAATGATGAGGTTTTCTCTGAAAAAGGCAGCCTTCAGATGGATCTGATCAATCAGTGGAGCGAAGCAGAGCCGATGATCGAAGGTCTGCAGAAAAAAGAATCTTTTTCTTTCCAGAATGCAGACTATAAAGATGAAAATATGTTAGAGGTTACGTTCACCATCTCCAATTTGAAATAAAAATAACAGACTCATTTTCAATATTTCATGTAAAAATGAGGCCGGGAACGCAGATTATTTTGCTTTACACCAGCCTCATTTTTGCTTGTCTACTTAATTACCAAGATGGTGAATGAATACCTGTACTGTGCAAGAATCAAATTCTGCTTTGTATTCATTGTTCTTCCAACCTGTGCACATCTTCCGGTGATAATCCGGAATACTCCGCGATCTTTTCTATCGGCAACTTATCCTCCAACATCTTACGCGCCATTTCCACTGCGTGCTCATGTTTTCCTTCACGTAATCCTTCACGTAATCCTTCGCGCCTTCCACTAGCTAACATATGGCGATGATCCCGGATTGCCTTTTGTCGTTCCTCATATTCTAATCGTTTTTCCTCGTCTGCACTGATTTCTTCCAATTTATCATATGCTTTATGGATATATTCATCTTTTTCTGCCAACACTTCAATTTCCTCCCTGCTCCTTGCACCGAAAAATTGTGCCCATCGAAGGAGTTCTGTCTGTGGATATTCATACTTCGCAAGCTTTGGCAACTCAAGTACATGAATCTCGAATTTGTCGGAATACATGTCCCGTATCGTATCCTCCCAGATATGAAAACAAGAATAATATCTCTCATGTTCAAACAGTGTAAAATCCAGAATCCCTACATGGATACATTTCTTCAACTTATCATAATCTTCCCCTTCGTGGATCTGGTCTACATACATTTTCCCAAGATAAAACAAAGACCGCTCCTGCCAGTAATCATAGGCAATAGACTGCATTTCAATGTTTAGCTGCTCTCCCTCTCTTAGACGAACTCGCACATCCAGGATTCCGTACTTCTCTTCCTTATATTTCTTACGAAGCTTCTTCGGAAGTAATTCCATATCCAGAATCTCTTCCGGTGGAATCCGAAGAAACGCACCTATAAATCCTCGGCGCACTTCTTCATCTTCCATCAGCTCCTGAAAACAAAAATCCACGCTAGGTAACATAATAAACTTCTGTTCTTTCGTTTTCTTACACATATAACTGCTCCTTTCCACGGTGTGGAAAACACAATCATACATGATGTTCTTTTTTGATATTTTCATTATAAAGAAATATTGTCTATTGTACAACTGCTTTTCCATCATATTTACTTGCCTCTTTGTTCAGTTAAATTTTTTCTGAAATATCTGACCGAACGGTCTTGACCTTCTAGAAATCATTTAGAAATTTATCAGAAAGTTTAGATGATTCAAGTATAATATGACAGTATATGAAAAGCAATAAACTATTTATTAAATTTCCAAAGAATCCCTTTTAATTACTCAAACTTTGCATTTCAATAAGTTCGTATACACCTTGAAAATCCAATAATTGAGGGCGTAAAAAATAGTATGGATGCCATCCGGTTTGGTAGAATTGAGTTACTCAAAAACAATTAAAAACCGTAGGCTCATGCTATAAATAAAAGATAACACCAGACACCCAGAATGATACCCAAATTTTTAAAACTATTCGAAGATTTTTAATGGTTTTCATGTTTCTCCAGTACTCAAAACAGCAAATTCATTGTGTACTTCACTTACTATCGTTGTATTTCCGGTACATTTTCTTCTTTGTATGTTACTCTAAAATGTTTTGCCCCAAGATCCTGCACAATCTTTTGTAATTCTCTTATTCGCGCTATTTTTAAATAACTAAAAATAGTCGTCTAACGCAATATATTCATCTCTATCACTTGGGTCTACATCATAAAAAGTCGGAATCTCTCCCGACTTTTCCTTTATTCACTCAATTTAAATCGTTTCTTACTTTTTTACGCCCTGGCATTTTTGCAGCAATCTGCTTTGATACCCCTTTCGGCACATTGATCTGTACTCCAAATAACATCCGAATAAACCAGATCATAAACAAGAATATAAAAATTGGAATAAGACAAGATGTAACCAACATCACCGCGATCAACTCAATAAATTGATTTAAAAGTTCTTCCCCTTTTTCCAACAATCCTGAAATTCCATCTTTGATTTTCGATAATGCTTTCTCTATGATGTTACCTTCTGAATCTGTATTTTTCTCAATTTCATTCGTTATATCCTGTGCTTCCTTTACAGTCTCTTCCATCGTTGACTCATATGTTTTTTCTATCATTGCCGAAACATTCATGCTGAATGGAATAATCATAAATATAACAAGACCGAATGCTGCTATTTTTGCTGCCAATATTTTCAAAACCGTTCGATTAAATCCGATTCCTGCCGCGAACAAAACACACGCTGCCGGAATCAATATAGAAAACGTTGCATATCCGGTAAGTGTCACCAAATACTTTTCCAAAAATATAACGACCAGAATAATCAGAAAATATGATGTTAAATCTGTCAGCTTATTTGCTATCGGTGTTGTCGCATCTCCGGGAATTGCCGCAATGGCTGTTGATGCTGCCGCTGATGTTGCTGTTAGTTTTAGAATATCTGCCTTCTTCTCATCCAGTGCCTCTATCGTTTTTTTATGGTTTTCCGGATTGCTTGCCGCTTTTGAAACAACAGTCATCGAAAGGACCATTATCACAAGTGCCACTGCCACCCATGCCAGTTTTTTCACATTCTTCTTTTCTATCATTTTCTCATTTCCTCCTATGTGCAATCATATACACAGTATACCCTACAATTTGACTTACTTCATTAATTTTTTTCATCATGGTCTTTCCTTTCTCCGTGTAAATGAGTATATTTCATCACGCTAATGTGATAGCAATACTCATTTACGGAATTATTTGTTATTTGTTTCAGAAAAGACCGTGTAAATTTCGCGAATTATACATCAAAACGGACGTGTTAACTCTAACACGCCCGCACATCTGTCCTTATTTTATTGTCCCCGTATCCCAATATACTGTATCGGCCCCTATGAAATCTCCGCCAGCATCTTCTCCGGATCTTCTGCTGCCTTCACTTTATCGTTTGCCTGAATGATCACACCCTCTTCATCAATCAGATAGGTCGTTCTTACTACTCCCATGGATACTTTTCCGTAATTCTTTTTCTCTTTCCAGACATCATATGCCTGAATCACTTCTAATTCCGTATCAGAAAGCAATGTAATCGTCAGACCTTGTTTTTCTTCAAATCTTTTATGCGACGCAACACTGTCTTTGCTGATTCCAAGAATTACCACGCCTTTTTCTTCAAACTGCGGATAACGTTCGCTGTATCCGCAAGCCTGCTTTGTACACCCCGGTGTATTATCCCTTGGATAGAAATACAAAAGAACTCTTTTCCCTCTGTAATCTTTTAAACTGTGTAACTCTCCATTCTGATCCGGAAGTGTAAATTCCGGAGCTTTTGTTCCTGTTTGTAACATTGCATTTTCCTCCTGTTTTCTGATTTTTTTGATATTCCAACCTTCTTTACAACCGTATCTCTCCCAGTCTGCCTTCTCCTTTCAGATACTTTCTGTAAATCACAAAGAACACCAGACTGGTCAGACATGCTGCCGCTCCATCCGCGAAGGGCTCTGCATAAAATGCACTCTTCGCCGCAAACACGATCGGCAGGACACATGTCATCACAAAATACACAATCTTTCGAAACAGTGACAAGCTAAGGGAAAGCCTTGTCATCCCAAGCGCCGTCAGCGCATCCACAAACACATACTGGAGGCTGAGTGGGATCACCATCAATGTAAACACCTGGATTCCCCATATGGACAGTTCCCGGTATCTTGCATTGTCTGTAAAAATCTGCACAAAATACTGCGGCAGAATTCTGGATACAAGGAACATCACCGTTGTAAATGTAATACATAGCACCAATACCCACTTCACTGTCTTACGGATACGATCCGGTTTGTTCGCACCGTAATTAAAACTGATCAAAGGCTGTGATCCTCCCGTAATTCCAAGCATCGGAGAGGTAATCAAAAGCATATAGCTCTGTACGATCGTTGCTGCCGTGATCAGCGTATCTCCCTGAGATTCGCCGCCATAATACTGAAGTACAGCATTCAATGCAATGATGATCACACTGTCTGTCGCAAGGATCAAAAATGGCGAAAAACCGATCTTACAGATCCGCTTCCCAATCTCCCACTCCGGCTTTACAAGATGGATCGGAATCTGCATCTTCTTACTGTGTAAAGTCAAAAGTACAAAAATACAGGACGAAAGCTGTGCGATGACTGTCGCAACAGCCGCTCCTGCAATATCCATATCAAATACAAAAATAAAAATCGGATCCAGCACAATGTTTACCACTGCTCCGATCAATGTAGTCGCCATTCCCAGAAACGGAAATCCCTGCGCTGTAATAAAATAGTTCATCCCCATAGACACAAGGGCAAAAAATGTCCCCAGAGTATAAATCGTCAGATATGTATTCGCATATGGAAACGTCACTTCACTGGCACCGAACCAGTTCAGTAAAAAATCCTTGATCAGCAAAAACACAACTGTCAGCACTGCGGAAAATATAAGCAGCATGGAAAAACTATTCGCCAATATCCGTTGTGCGCTCTTCTTATCTCCTGCCCCCAGTTTCACCGAAAACGTAACCGATCCTCCGATTCCGATCAGAGCAGCAAACGAAGACAAAAGCGTAATGATCGGAGCACATACTCCGGCGCCGGCAAGGGAATCCCCGCCGATCACCGGAATATTTCCGATATAGATCCGGTCTACAATACTGTAGAGCACATTGACGAACTGGGCAAACATAAAAGGAATTGATGTCTTTAATACTAAAAGTGGAACTGAATCCCTTCCAAAATCATTTGTCTTTTTCATGCTGCACCACTATCCCACCAGAATCTGGTATCCTTTTTCAAATATCTCTCCCGGCTGCACCGCATTGATTCCCTTCTTTTCAGAAATATCTTTATCAAATCCAGTATCATCACAACGGCCTGCCCATGGCTCCAGACATACGAACGGCGCATTCTTCGGTGACCAGATTCCGTAACTGTAAAATCCTTCACTCTTTACGCCTACATATGGCTTTCTTCCATCCTTTTTGCACAGCCATACTTCTTTTAACTGATAATCATCACAGATCAGTGTATCCACCCCAAACAATTTTTCGGAAAGCTGCAGATATCCGTCCTCCAGTTCCAGAGAATAGCTTTCTTCCGGCAGGCCTGTTCCGCATTCCAGATTCAGCCCGCAGCATTCCAGCGTTTCCATCTTCGAAAACCACAGAAGATAGTCGTCTTTCGTCTCCTTTGCGCCTTCAAACATAAATGCCGGATGTGCTCCGATCGTAAAGTAAATCGTTTCTTCTGATGGATTTTTTACTTTCCAGTCTACAAAAATATTTTTTCCATCCAGACGGTATGTGATATACAGCTCAAAGTCATAGGGATACACTTCTCTCGTCTCTTCATTCGAACAAAATAAAAACTGCGCTTCCTCTGCTGCAGATTTTACACAACGAAACTGGCTGTCTCTTGCAAATCCATGCTGAGACGTCGGATACTGTGTTCCTTTGATCAGAACAGTATTTCCGTGTGTCTTCCCTACATTTGGGAACAGGATCGGAGAATGCCGGTTCCAAAATTCAGGATTTCCGTTCCACAAGATCTCTGCTCCTGTCTTTTTGTTAAAAATTCTTGTCAGTTCTGCGCCTTTTTCTGCGATTTCCACACAAAGGCATGCGTTTTCCAATTTCATAAAACTCCCTCCGCTTCTTTTCATTCGTCTACTACAACTGTACACCATTCTGCCTGTCAGTACAACCAGAAAGCACCGGAAAAACAAAATCTGTTTTCCGGCGCTCTCTTTTTATTCCTGTGCATTATCTGTACTGCTCTGATCTGAACTCTGATCGGTATTCTGATCTTTGTTCTCTGTTGTGCTGTTCTGTGTATCTTTCGCATTTTCATTCGTCGTTTCGTCTTCCTGCTCTACCTGAACACAACTCTTCTGCAGATACTTGGCAGCTTTTTCCTGCATGATGGACTGCTCGATGTTTTCTTTTCCGTTTTTCTCTTCATATTCCGCAATCTGATCTGTACGATATCCGGCAAGTGCTGCATACTGCTTCAGCCCGATCTCATACTCTTTATCTGTAGGTTCTAAATTCTTTTTCTCACAGAGAAGCTCTACTGCCATCTGATTTCTCACGGTATTCTCTGCTACTGTCTGTGCCTTCTCTTTAAACTGATCTTCTGTCATTCCCATGTACTGAGTCAAATAATCTCCCAGCTCCATCTGATAGTATTCTGCTGTACTCTCATACTGGTTTATGATCGCCTCTTTCTGCTCTTTTACTTTATCTTTCGGAAGATCTTTTTTCACTTCGATCTGATCCACCAGAGCATTCAAAAGATTCTGGTACATCTGCTGGTTTTCGATTTTTTCTTTGATCTCTTTTTTATATTCCTTTACAGTTGTCGCTTCTACACTGTTCTCTTTGACCCACTTATCTGTCAGCTTCGGCACATCTACTGTATAAATGCCATTTAAAGTAATGGTAAACACTGCGACTTTTCCGGCCATTTCTGTATTCATATACGTATCCGGGAACTGTACCGTAATGTCAAACTGCTCTCCTTTGTTATGACCGACAATCTGGTCTTCAAATCCCTGGTAGTCTCCGTTTGCACCGATAAAAGAACCGGAACCAAGCTCCAGGTCTGTTCCCTGGGCAGAACCACCCTGAAATTCCACACCGTCTACTTTTCCGACATAATCAATATTGACTGTATCCCCTGTCTGCGCTGCACGGTCTGTCACCTCTGTTCTGGTTGCATCTGCCTGCAGAAAATAATTCACATAATTCGTCACCTGATCATCTGTCAGTTCAGTTGCTTCCACCTGCGGCACTTCCAGTCCCTTGTACTGTTTAATCGTAATATACTCATTGGATAACTGACTGGAACACCCTGTCAGTGATCCCATCAGGAATACACCTGCAATTACTGCAATTAACTTCTTTTTCATCTTCTTGCCCTTCCATTTCCTATATGATCCTCTGCCTGTCTTTTTGACAGCCTGTTTTTTATTATACCACATTCTGTTGAATGAGACGTACATTTTTCTTAAGAGTTCATAAGATTTTCACTGTTTTTTCTGTCTGTTTATAAAAGCGGTGACAGCAATCTTGAAAACTGCTCTTTTCCCCGGATGATAAGACTTCTCTGGTGATACGCATTTCTCGTGATCTGTGTAGATTTTGTCATATCATTTTCAAAGCTCTGCTCCAATTTCTGCGTTGTCTCCTCGCTGTATACCACTGCATTGACTTCAAAGTTCAATCCAAAGCTGCGAAAATCCATATTGGCAGTTCCCACACACGCTACGGTTCCATCCACCATCACTGTCTTTGCATGCAGAAATCCGTTGTCATACACATAACATTTTGCTCCGGCCTCCACCATTTCACCAATATAGGAATAGGTCGCCCAGTATACAAACGGATGATCCGGCTTGCACGGAATCATAATCCTTACATCCACACCGGAACGGGCGGCAATCTTCAATGCATCCAGAATCGAATCATCCGGAATAAAATACGGTGTCTGCAGATATACATGATCTTTTGCGCTGTGAATCAGTCGCAGATAATTGTCATGGATTGTTTTGATCTGCGAGTCCGGACCACTGGAAATAATCTGCACCGGGTCTCTTCCCTCCCGCTCATACTTCGGAATCTCAAATAAGGTATCCTCCTGAAACAGATTTTCCTTTGCCGCATAATTCCAATCCAGTACAAACCGTACGGCCAGAGAGGTTACGGCTGCCCCTTCGATACAAAGATGGGTGTCCCTCCAGTAACCGAACTTCTTTTTGTCCAGTCCCAGATATTCCCTTCCTACATTGAAACCACCCACAAATCCGACCCTGCCGTCTATCACGACAATCTTGCGGTGATTCCGGTAGTTCATTCGAAGCTGAAGATTTCCAAACAGCGCCGGGAAAAATTCTGCCACGTGGATTCCTTCCTTCTCCAGACGTTCCCAGTCCCGGTTATGCATCCCTCGACAGCCCATACTGTCAAACAAAATGCGGACCTCAACTCCCTCTTTCGCCCTTTTGATCAGCACCGGCTCAATATGCTGCCACAATTCATCATTACGGATAATATAATACTGAAAATGAATATATTTTTTTGCTTTTTGCATCTCTTCCAGCAGCGCTTTGAATTTTTCCTTTCCATCGGTATAGATCCGCACATCGTTATTATCTGTCAAAACAGCCTGCCCTGCTTCCAGATTATATAAAATCAGATCCCGATATCTTGCCACCGCTGGATTCGTCAGGCGGAGCCTACGTCTGTATATCGTCTCTTCCTGCCTGCGCACAGCATATTTTATCTCTCCTTCAATCTCTTTTGCCTTAAACATCCTGCTTTTATGAAAATCCTGCCCGATCAGCAGATACAGGACAAATCCGAGAATCGGTATAAAATACAGCAATAACAGCCAGGTCCATACCGTCTGCGGAGATCTTCTCTGAAAAAACACAATGACCAGAGAAAGCAAAATATTAATCACAACCAGATTGTCCATCATAAAATGATACACACTGACTGCACTGTTCCATATCGTTTCTGCCATAAATACCTCTCCCCTATCTTTTTCTCATTTCCTTAGTATACCTGTTTTCTCCAAGAAAAGTAAAGCCCTGCCGTCCAAATCTCTTGCACTTCCAGGGAAACAATGTTACAATATTACATGCATAATTATGAAAAAAGAGAATTTTAGGAGGGTTTTATCGTGTCTACAGGATGGATCGTACTGATCGTTGTACTTGTGATTCTGATCGGTGTACTCGTCGGCCTTTATTTCTTCGGAAAAAAAGCAGAGAAGAAGCAGGCAGCACAGCAGGAACAGATGGATGCCATGGCGCAGACTGTCAACATGCTGATCATCGATAAAAAGAAAATGAAACTCAAAGAAGCCAATCTTCCTTCCGCAGTGCTGGAGAATACGCCAAAATATTTGAGACGTACCAAAGTACCTGTTGTAAAAGCAAAAGTCGGACCAAGAGTGATGACTTTGATGTGTGATGCTAAGATCTTTGACCTCATCCCAATCAAGAAAGAAGTCAAAGCCACCGTAAGCGGCATCTACATCACTGCTGTAAAAGGTGTTCGCGGACCACTCGAGGCTCCGGAAAAAGCAAAGAAAAAAGGCTTTTTTGCAAGATTCAAAAAAGACAACAAATAAGACAAAGAGCATTGCCGGCAGAAAATCTGCGCTGCAGTGCTCTTTTTTATACAGCAATCCCGCTGCCTTTGGATACAATATTCATTCGGATCTTACAATTCGCAAGCGGTTCATGATTCACATCCAGTTCATAATCCACCCGTACTTTAATCGTTTCATCCGAAACTTCAATTTCCATATTTCTGGTATTCAATCCTACCAGCATCTGACCATATAGTGTTTTGTAATATGTCAGATTCTTCTTGTTTTTCTCAAATATCATATGTGTATTCGATAATCCGCTTTTCATAATCTCAAGACTGTCTGTTCCTGATATTTTGATTTTATTCTTGATCGTGTCACTGACTCCTTCTACGATCTCATCATAGATGATATAATGTTTTCCATTTCTGTAGTAGTAAGTAGCCGGTGTCACAACTTCGATCACATCATCCTCATCCGGTCCCGGAATCTGGGCGTCCATATCCATATGCAGCCCTGAAATACTGACCAATACATCCTTTGTCATCTGTGTTCCCCTAATATTCTTCTATATTCACAATATTTGCTTTCGAAATATCAAACGGCATCACTGTATTTGCAAAATTTACAAACTTTTCCGCCGCATCGCTGACATAAAATTCATATTTGCTACTTGTGCCCTCTTCCCCGTCATTTTCCATATCTTCACTCTGAAGAAGCCGTTTGAGATCCATGGCGGTCTCATAGGCCGGATTGACGATCTGGATTCGTTCTCCCATATAAGAACGGATCTTGGAACGTAAAAGCGGATAATGGGTACATCCTAAGATCATCGCATCGATCTCTGTATGCTTTAACGATTCCAGATAATATTCAATAACCTCTTCTGTGACCACATGTTCTTTGAATCCTTCTTCCACAAGAGGGACAAACAGCGGGCAGGCTTTCTCCCTCACATGGATATTCGGATCCATCTGATGAATCACCTTTGTATAAGTACCGCTCTTCACCGTTGCATCCGTTCCTACCACACCGATCTCTCCGTTTGCCGTAGCTTCTACTGCCGCCCTTGCTCCCGGAACGATCACACCAATGATTGGAATATCAAATTCATCCCGAACAGCATCCAAAGCCAGTGCACTTGCCGTATTGCAGGCAATGACAATGGCTTTGACCTGTTTTGTTTTGAGAAAACGGATGATCTGCTCAGAAAAGCGAATAATATTGCTCTTAGATTTACTTCCGTATGGAACGCGGGCAGTGTCACCAAAATATACAATATTTTCATGCGGCAGCTGCCGTGTTATCTCCCGTACAACAGTAAGTCCCCCTACACCGGAATCAAATACTCCGATCGGAGCCTTTTTCTTCTCACATTCCATACTCATAATTTTTCTCTCCTAGATTGCAAATGATTTTGCGATTTTATACTGATACTCCGGAATTGTCTTCTTCATGGACAATGCCTGATCAATATCGAAATCTACATATTTTCCATCCTGATATCCAATGACACGGTTGGATTTTCCTTCGCACAGTAAGTCAACTGCCAGTGCCCCCATTGTAGACGCATATACTCTGTCTTTACATGTCGGGCTTCCTCCTCGCTGCATGTGTCCGAGGATTGTTGCTCTTGTCTCGATTCCTGTTGCTTCTTCAATTCTCTTCGCCATATTGATGGAATCACCGATTCCCTCTGCATTGATGATGATGTAATTCTTTTTACCGCGTTTTTTGTTCTCCAAAATATCTTCGATCAACGCCTGCTCATCATAGTCTTTTTCTTCCGGAAGAAGAATCTTTTCTGCTCCGTTGGCAATACCGCACCACAACGCAAGGTATCCTGCATCACGTCCCATTACCTCAATGATACTGCATCTCTCGTGTGAAGTAGATGTATCACGGACCTTATCGATCGCTTCCATAGCTGTATTGACAGCTGTATCAAATCCAATCGTATAATCTGTACATGCAATGTCAAGATCGATCGTTCCCGGAAGAGCAATCGTATTTACTCCGAGGTTCGCCAGCTTCTGTGCTCCGGCAAAAGATCCGTCTCCTCCGATTACTACAAGACCGTCAATTCCGTATTTTTTACAAATTGCTGCTGCTTTCTGCTGTCCTTCTTCTGTACGCATTGTCTGGCAGCGTGCTGTCTGAAGAATTGTACCACCTCTCTGGATGATATCAGACACATCGCGTGCCGTCAAATCAATGATCTCTTCTTTTAAAAGTCCGTGATATCCTCTTCTGATTCCGCGTACCTTCAGTCCTTTTGCAAGAGCTCTTCTTACAACTGCACGGATCGCAGCGTTCATTCCCGGTGCATCTCCACCACTTGTAAGTACTCCAATGGTACGAACTCTATCTTCAATCTCTTCTAACATTTTTTCTTTGTCTGCTTTGTTTGCCATAACTTTTCCACCTTTCTGAATTCTTCTACTCTTCAAAAGTAAAGTTTGCCTATTTTTTAACACTCCGGGTATATTCTACCTTATTTATATTCCTTTATCAATAGATTTTTCTACGACTTTTACTCGCTTTTCCCCGTAATGATTCATCAATCTGCTCAATACTTCCTGGCCGATCCGAATGTTTCTGTTTCTCGGAAGCCGCTTGATCGCCCGCTCTTTCTGACAATAGATCACAACCTCGTCATCTCCTTCCGAGTCTGCCAGGTATCCATATAAAATATGCTCATTTCGCAGAAAATCTTCTTTATCTGAAAACTGCACCCACAGCTCTTTTTTGGTCTGCTCAAACGGAATGATCGTCTCACAGATCAGCTTGCTCGGCCGCTCCTCTTCCTCGGATACTCTTCCCTTTACAAAGATTTTTTTATCAATCTCCAGATACTCTCTGTTTTTTTCATAGTCCCGCGGGAAGACGATCACCTCTACCGTTCCCACCAGGTCTTCCAGAGACAAAAATGCCATCATCTGATTTGTCTTTGTATGCTTGATCGTTTTTGCGGTAATCATGCCGCCTACGATCTCCCTCGTTCCGTCATGCACCTTTGCCCGGCCTGTCTCTTCATCCGGCTGGAAATCCAGTGTGGTGGCTGAAATGGATTTTCTCCATTTGTCCTCATACTCCTGCAATGGATGTCCGCTTAAGTAGGCTCCCAGCACTTCCTTTTCAAACGCCAGCAGATTCTCTTTCGAATACTCCCCGACATCCGGCAGTTTGATTTCAAACTGCTCTTTTTCTTCCTCCCCCACCATATCAAACAGTGTCATCTGACCGGTCATGGCATATTTCTTTTCCTGATTGACGTGATCGACGATCTGAACATAAATGCTCATAAACTGCTTTCTCGTGCCTCCCAGGCAGTCCAGCGCACCTGATTTGATCAAATGCTCAATTGCCCGTTTATTCAGTCCATCCTTGAATGACATCCGACTGATAAAATCTTCCAGATTTTTAAACGGCCCAAACTCATCCCGATCTTCTATGATCGCAGCGATCACCGGTCTTCCAATGCTCTTGATGGCCGCCAGTCCGTACCGGATGTTGTTGCCGTCTACCGAAAAGTTGCCGATCCCGCGGTTAATATCCGGTGACAGAATCTGAATATTCATCTGCCGGCAGGCATAAATATATTCTGCCACTTTGGACGGATTTTCAATCACAGAAGTCATCAGTGCTGCCATGTATTCCACCGGATAATAATATTTCAGGTATGCTGTCTGATAGGAAACAACCGCATAGGCCGCCGCATGGGATTTGTTGAATGCATACTTCGCAAAATCGATCATTTCATCATAGATCTTATTGGCTGTCTTTTCATCAATTCCATTTTTAATACAGCCCGGCACACCGTTCTCCTCATCTCCATAGACAAAGATCTGGCGCTCTTTCTGCATCACATCGCCCTTTTTCTTGGACATGGCACGGCGAAGAAGATCGCTTCGTCCCAGTGTGTATCCGGCAAGGTCACGCACGATCTGCATAACCTGCTCCTGATAGACAATACATCCGTAAGTAGGCGCCAGAATCGGCTCCAGCTGCGGACAGTCATAGGTGATCGATCCTGCATCATTTTTTCCCCGGATATACTGTGGGATAAAGTCCATCGGACCCGGACGGTACAGGGAAATACCGGCAATAATATCCTCCAGACTGTTTGGCTTGAGCTCTTTCATGAAGCCTTTCATTCCGCCGCTCTCCAGCTGGAAGATTCCATCGGTCTTACCGGTTCCGATATAAGAAAGTACCTGTTTGTCGTTATAGTCAATCTGATCCATATCAAGTTCCGGATTTTTGCTTTTTGCAAGCTGCACCGCATTCTGGATCACAGTCAGCGTCCGAAGTCCCAGGAAGTCCATTTTTAAAAGTCCCAGTTCTTCCAGAGTGGTCATTGTAAACTGAGTTGTGATCGAGCCGTCAGAAGCTCTTGAAAGGGGAACAAAATCATCAATTTCTCTCTGACCGATCACAACCCCTGCCGCATGCATGGAGCTGTGGCGCGGCAGTCCTTCCAGTCGTTTGCACATGTCGATCAACAGTTTTACCTGCGGATCATTTTCATATGTTTTACGTAATTCCGGATTCATCTGCAGTGCTTTATCAATCGTGATATTGAGTTCCTGCGGAATCATCTTGGCAATCGAATCCACAAATGCATACGGAAGATCCATCACGCGTCCCACATCACGGATCACACCTCTGGCAGCCAGCGTACCAAACGTCACGATCTGGACTACCCGGTCTTTTCCATACTTACGCACAACATAGTCGATCACCTCCTGCCGTCTCTCGAAGCAGAAATCCACGTCGATATCGGGCATGGTCACACGCTCCGGGTTGAGAAAACGCTCAAACAGAAGCTGATACCGGATCGGGTCGATATTTGTGATCTCCAGACAATAAGAAACAATACTTCCCGCTGCGGAGCCACGCCCCGGTCCTACTGCGATCCCGTGATCTTTGGCATATTTGATAAAATCCCATACAATGAGGAAATAATCTACATATCCCATGTTGCGGATCGTATCCAGCTCATAGCGCAGCCGTTCTTTCAGCTCCCTGGAAGGCTCTCCATAATGCTTTTCAAGTCCTTCCCAGCATAACTTGTTCAAATACTCCCAGGAAGTCATGCCGTCCGGCACATCATACTTTGGCAGCTTTGTGACTCCGAATTCAATCTCTACCTCACACCGGTTTGCAATCTTCTGCGTATTCTCCAGTGCCTGTTTTGCATATGGAAACAGCGCTTCCATCTCCTGAGGGGACTTTACATAATACTGGCCGCCCTCATACCGCATCCTGTTCTCATCGTCCAGCTTCTTCCCGGTCTGAATACAGAGCAGGATATCATGCGGCTTCGCATCTTCCGCGTACGTATAATGGATATCATTGGTCACAACAAGCTCGATCCCTGTCTCCTTAGAAAGCTGGATCTGTCTCTGGTTTACAAGCTGCTGCTCCGGGATCCCGTGATCCTGCATTTCCAGAAAGAAATTTCCTTTTCCGAAAATATCCTGATACTCCAGCGCCACCTTCTTCGCCTCTTCGGTAAGTCCCCGGCTCAGATACCGCTGTACCTCCCCCGCAAGACAGGCACTTAAGGCAATGATTCCCTCGTGATACTGACGCAGAAGATCCTTATCCACACGGGGCTTATAATAATACCCTTCTGTAAATCCTCTGGAAACGATCTTCATCAGATTGGCATATCCCGTATTGTTTTCTGCCAGAAGTACCAGATGATGATATCTGCTCTCTCCACCGGCAGTCTCACGGTCAAACCGGGAATTCGGCGCCACATAAACTTCACAGCCGAGAATCGGCTTGATTCCCTGCTTTCTGGCTTCCCTGTAAAAATCGATCACACCGTACATAACCCCGTGGTCCGTGATCGCAGCACTGTTCATGCCCAGTTCTTTAACTCTGGATACATATTCTTTTATTTTGTTGGAACCGTCCAAAAGACTGTACTCCGTATGGACGTGTAAATGCGCAAAACTCATAATTCACCTCTATATCCAGTATTGCTGTAAATCTAAAAAGGGCGTTCCCTTACAGAGAACTGCCCTTACATCTTCTCGTGTCTGTCAAAACCGGCGATTCAAAATCTGAGATATTCTTATTCACCGTTGATCATAAAATTGATCAGTCTTTCTGTATCTTCCGGCTCATAAGCAATGATCTCAAGCTCCGGAATCTCTCCGTTTGAGAAAATATTTGCCATAGATACATACTGGGAAAGTTTGGATTTCAGGTTCAGTCTGTCTCCCTCTCCTGTTACCAGTTCTACTCTTCCTTTGCAGTTGTCTACTACTTTAAAAAATGCGTCTATGTCTGTAATATTCTGTACTTTCATTTCTATCTGTCCCCTTTCTTCTCTATTTCTTTCTTCATTATAGCCTATTTACCATGGATTGCAAGGCTTTTTAGCGAATTCGGATACTGTCCGGAAAGATTTTTACGCGGTTTTCTTTCAGCAGTCTTCCGACGGCACGCTTAAATGCAGCCTTGCTCATACCAAACTCTGCCTTGATCGTATCCGGATCTGCCTTGTCATTAAACGGCAGTACTCCGTCATAAGACTGGATTCTTTTCAAGATCAGTTCTGCATCTGCATCCATCTGCTGCGGAATCTTCCCTCTGACACTTAAATCCAGCTTTCCATCCTCCTTTACATTTGTCACACGCGCTTCGATCTCATCACCGATGCGGATTTTTCCAAAAACATCCTTTTTCGGGATTCTTGCAGAAAACTGATGATCCACCGCAACAAAAACTCCAAACTCATCACTTCTGTCGTATACAATTCCTTTTACCTGATCGTCTTTCTGATACGGCGAGTCTGTACGCAGCATATGATAAACTTTCATGGTGGCGCAGAGTCTTCCGCTCTTGTCTACGTACAATGCAACAAGGCACTTATCTCCTTTCTGTACCTTTGCTGTCTGTTCTTTAAATGGAAGGAACAGATCTTTTTCCAGTCCCCATTCCAGAAAAGCTCCCATCTTTCCTGTATCTGCCACTTCCAGAACTGCCAGATGTCCCATAGTCAGCTTCGGCTCATTCGTCGTCGCGATCAGACGGTCAGATGAATCCCGGTACAAAAATACTTCCACCGGATCCCCCGGTTCAATTCCTTCCGGTACCTGCTTTTTCGGAAGAAGTACACGTTCTTCATCATTTCCCAGATACACACCAAAATCTACAATCTTTACAACAGTTAAAACCTGCTTTTCTCCTAATTTCATTTAAAATCTCCTCTTCACCGTTCTTTGAATAGTATAACATGGTCCCTTACTTGATTTCAATCACTGCATACGGTTTTCCGTTTTCATCGCACAATTCTGTCACAATACGATTTTCCTCTCTTGCCACTTTCGGAAAGATCACATCTCCAAGAACTGCTGATTTCTTGTATTCCACCCGAATCTGACGGACTCTTGTCTCTTCCGGCAAAACCTCCAGAGCCATCTGTACATACTGACAATTATTCACATGCTCGTTGGTATCAATGTGATACTTTCTCACCGGAAACGATGGTTTTTCCTCCAGATTCTCCGGAAGACGGATCTTTCTGTCTTCATACTCCATCTCAAGCGCAGGCTCTGATCCATATGGAAGTACATCTTCCGGCTCAGGTCTTGCCGGTCTTCCTTTTTCCATATCCATAAACACCCACACAGAATTGGCATACGCAAGCCGGTTTCCCCGGGCATCATCGAGCACAAAATTCCGGTTTCCATACAAGCCTTTAAATTCCGTCGCAAAGGTTCCTGCTGTAATACGCTCTCCCAATGCCGGCAGACGTTCGATCACGATCTGCCAGTAAGACAAAATCCATGCTTTTTTCTTTGCCTTTAACACCTCTGTGCCCAACCCGATATCCTCAGACTGAAACGTACTGCAGTCCTGAAAATAATTAATCAGTGCCGGCAGGGTCATATTCCCGGTATGATCGATCTCACTGTATCTTACTCTGCTGTCAAATGTGTACATCTTTTCTTCCTTCCCGAACAGTTCCTGTTCCTTATACGTGTGCCTTATAGCTGTGTTCCATCGTAATGACACACTGATATCTTTTATCAATCTCCTGCAGCTTTTCCATCAATTGAAGCTGCAGATTATTTTTTTCTTCCTCATCATATTCAAATGGTACGACCATATCAAAGATCAGATTGATCTGCCCCATCCCGTTGACAACACGCAGATCATGAATGCTGCACTGAGAATCCAGTTCCTTTAATGCGGCTTCCACTTCTCCTCTCACCGTCATCACCTGTTCATCCCTCATCTCGATCGGATCCATATGAATCACCAGAAGAATTCCCAGCTCATCCACCGCATCCCGTTCGATCCGATCGATCAGCTCATGGGCTTCCTCAATATCCGCGTCGTTTGGCACTTCCGCATGAATAGATGCCATACTTTGATTCGGTCCGTAATTATGTATGATCAGATCATGAGTTCCCTCAATTCCCTGATAACGCTCTACAAAATGCTTGACTTTATCATATTCTTCCGGATCGATTGCTTCTCCGATCAGAGGCTCCAGCGTGTCTTTTGCAATTCCGACACCGGCCCACATAACTACCAGAGCGACTCCGATCCCCACAATCCCATCAATATTAAGCCCGGTCAGCCGGAAGATCACCAAAGACAAAATCGTTGCACTGGTCGTGATCACATCTCCCATAGAATCTGTAAAGACTGCCATCATCACCTTGGAATCAATCTTCTTTCCCAGCTTTTTATTAAATACACCGAGCCATAGCTTAACTCCGATGGATAAAATCAGGATCACTACCGAAATCAACTGAAAATTCAAGGTTTCCGGGGTTCTGATCTTGGAAACAGAATCCTTCAAAAAAGTAAATCCCACTTCCAGTACCAGAAATGATACAATCAAAGCCGCTATATATTCAATCCTTCCGTGTCCGAACGGATGCTCCTTGTCCGCCGGCTTGCCCGCCATCTTCACCCCGATAAAACTGATGATCGAAGATGCCGCATCTGACAGGTTGTTAAACGCATCTGCTGTGACAGAAACACTGTGCAGCAAAAGCCCCACAATAAACTTCACAAGAAACAGAAATACATTACAAACAATCCCCACCATACTCGCCAACACTCCATATGCAGTGCGGACCGCAGATTTTTCTACCGCTTCATAGTCTTTCACAAAATGTCTGACTAAAAATTCCGTCATACTTCTCTTTCGTCTCCTTCTGTTGTTTTATTTTTGAAATATCTCCTGCAGGTAAAAGCGAAATTTTACTTTCTCCGGCTTTTTTTCTTCCTCTGACAACAGGATCCCGTCTCTCTCACTTTTCGTCTCCTCATTTACCGTATGCACTGCATCCCAAAATGCCAGCTCCGGATAGAGCATTCCCCACCAGTTGTGACCTTTGGCACTTCCGATCTCCACACGGAGTGCTTCGTAATTTCCTGCCGGAAATGTCATATCCTGATACTTCTTTTCCGGAAAATAGGTGGTTGTCACAGCCGCGTTGACCGGATCATCGTATCCCTTTTCTGTAAGGCACTTTTCTGCAGTCTGCTCAATTTCATCACAGTGGGAACGCACCCACTCTTTTGTCGCTTCTGCGCCTGCACCTGTTGGCATCTCGGTCTGCAGAAATTCCAAAATCTCATTGCGTACACACAGCTTCATCTCCTGATCCAGGGTACTGTCACTGTTTGCCAGCACATGAAATCTGAGCACCTCATCTGCCAGTTCCTTTTGTACCTTTGCCTGTACTGTTCTCTCTGCTGTACTAAAGATCTGTCCGATCAGAATTCCCGCTGCCAGCATGGACAGCAATGCAATGATTCTGTTCCTGTTCCGATTTGAAAATTTCATATGTATCTCCTCCGGTTTCATTTTGATATCCGAAGTATGTACCAAAAACAGGAAGTTTATACAAATTTCCGTAATTTAAGACGTAGTGAAGAAATCCTTCACTACGCCCTTACTTATGTCTCAATGAATCTGTCACTGCAGTCACCTGATTCTCAATATGCTGTCCCATGATCTCAGATGCTGTCTCTTTATTACTCTTCTCGATCGCCTCGATGATCGCCTGATGCTCTCTCAAAAGCTGCGGATAACATTCTTTCTTCTTGAGATACTCTACTCTGTAGCGGTACATCTGTTCTCTGAAATTATTCAAAAGCTGCATCAGCCTCTGATTGTCTGTAGAACGACAGATAATATCATGATATGCCACATCAGCCTCTGCGATTCTGGTCACATCCTCACTTCCCAGAGATTCTTCAAACTCCTTCGCCGCTTTCTTCAACGCTTCGAGTCCTTCTTCATCCATCCGCTCACAAGCCAGCTGAACTGCAAGCTCTTCCAGTGCCTTTCTGACTTCCAGCACATCATTCAGACTTTTCTCCGTGATCTCTGCGACTTCTGCTCCGCGTCTTGGGATCATCAGCACGAGACCTTCCAGCTCCAGCTTGCGGATCGCCTCCCGGATCGGTGTGCGGCTCACCCCCAGCTTATTGGCCAGCTTGATCTCCATCAAACGCTCTCCCGGCTTTAATTCTCCGCGCAGGATCGCCTGCCTGAGCGTCTTAAATACCACATCCCGAAGCGGAAGATATTCATCCATTGTCACTTCTAATTTCGGTTCCATCTTATGTCCTCCTTGCGCCATGCACATTTGTCACATATACCTGTTTTGCCAGTGCCTTCCTGCGGATCTGCTCCTGCGCTCTGCGCGCTGCCGCACGGCTTTCAAAAATCCCGAATACGGTAGGACCGCTCCCGCTCATCATCGCATTGAGCGCACCTGCTTTTTTCATCTCATCCTTGATCTTTTCAATGACCGGATACATCCCAATCGTGACATCCTCCAGCACATTGCCCATATGAGCGGCAATCTCGGAAAGAGACCCCGTCTCCAGCCCCCGGATGATCCCGTCTATGTCCGGATGATCCACGATCTCTTTTGCATCCAGTGCCTCATATACCACTTTGGTAGAAACACTGATCGGCGGTTTTGCGATCAGTACCGTACACGCCGGAAGTGCAGGAAGTGTAGTCAGCTCCTCTCCAATTCCCTCTGCCAGTACCGTTCCTCTCATAATACAATACGGAACATCTGCTCCCAGACGGACACCTCTCTCCATCAGAGATCTCTGACTTAAGCCCAAACGGAACATCTTGTTCATCCCAAACAAAACTGCCGCTGCATTGGAACTCCCCCCTGCCATACCTGCCGCTACGGGAATGTGCTTGTTCAAAACAATCCTGACGCCGCCCGGAAGCTTAAATTCTTCCATCAGCATGGCTGCCGCCTTATACGCGATATTATTTTCATCCGTCGGCAGAAAATGCAGATTCGTCTCCACTTCTATGCCCGGCAGATCCTTTCTCACGATCACAACATCATCATACAGATAAACGGACTGCATGATCATCCGCACATCATGATATCCATTTTCTCTTCTTCCCAGTACGTCCAGTCCCAGATTGATCTTGGCAAGTGCCTTTAATTCTATCTGTTTCATCCTGTGTCCTCCGTTTGTATCTTGTATACATTTGTGTTTATAGTATACCCATTTTGCCTTCAAAAATCAACGATATATCTCTACATTCCGATCTCTTTACAGATGATGAGCTTATCGCCCGGTTTGATTTTTCCATTTTCGAGATGGTTGATCTGACGGATACTCTCCTCGGTCGTCATATATTGTTTTGCCAGCGTCCACAGATCATCCCCGGATTTTACCATATACCCTACGATCCCCGGTTTTTTCGCCAGTTCCTCCCGGTCTGTTTCCTCCAGAGACACTTCTGTGATGACCTGCATCGGCACTTCTTTTCTTAAAAATACATCAAAATCCAGAACTGCCTTTACTTCTACTGAATCACTGCCAGTCATGGTCACTGAGATCTGTTCCACTCGGTTGGATAACTGATACCGCACGTCTTTTGGCATATCCGGACATTCCAGCAGATAAGAAAACGGAACCATTCCCTGCCAGTTTCCAAACGGAAGCGCATCATCCGCTTTCAGATACAAAAATGACACATGCAGGATTCCTTCAATCAGGATTCCCCCCTGTTTTTCCGCTCTTGTCTCCACATGTTCGATCTGCACACTTCCCGAGCTGTGACAGATCTGCAGAACATCGTCTTTCAGCTCCGGAAGCGACAGGTTTTCTACAATCTTGCATTTGGACTGATTCTGTAAAAGCAATTCTTCATAGACCGCCTCTCTTGTCTGATACGAAACTTTCTGTTCCAGAGAGTACAGATCTTCCAGAAGATTCAGCTCTTCCTCTTCATACAGATTGATCCGAAGACTTACGGTTCCCTCAATCCCGATGATGCGCATCTCTCCGTCCTCATCCATCCGTACATCTGCCAGTGTATCTTCCAGCGCGTGCTGCACATCATAATACATCCCTTCTGTCGCCCCGCTGCATTCGATTCGTCCCTCATAAGGAACACTCTGCTCCAGCCAGTCGGTCTTTCCTTCTTCTGAGAGATACATACAGAAAATCTGCAGTTCTCCCCGCAGAAGCAGTTCATCCTGTGCTGCCCGCACTTCCAGCTTGCGCCCTGTAATATCCGTCAGAAGCACCTGACCGATGCTCTCTTTTGTTCCGGGGATCGTAATTTCTTCTTTGATGCGGTATGTATCCTTTTTCGCAGTATGCAGCTTTAAGAGATTCACCGGTTTCTGCTTCTTGTAAATAGAAGCACTGCTCTCCAGATCCACCGCCGTCTCTTCTTCAATGAGATTTTCACATCCGACTTCCATCTCAATCATCGCGCGGATACTGATCTTTCTGGAGTGTACCAGGGTCGTACCGAACTCTACCCGGATATTCCGGACAAAATACTGGGTGCGCTCTTCTCCCTCCGTGTACACCATTTCTTCAAACGGAATCTTGCCATCCAGTACTGCCGGCATCGGCTCTCCCTGATCCGTCACATACAAAATCTGGAAATACAGCTTTCCGGAAATCCGCACATAATTTTCCACCAGCTTGACATCCTCGATCTTGACAGTTCCCTGTCCCTTGATGATACGCCGCACATCCTGCTTTGCATCCGGAACATTGTAATCTTCGTCCAGATAAAACTGGTCAAATGTTTTTTTCCCTTCCTGATTATAACGGATTGTTTTCTGTATCAGCTCCATAAACTCCTCCTACTCAAATAAAATTTCTTTTTCTGTCTTTTTTAATTTCACCACCACATACGGATAGGTTACGACATCCTTTGTTTTCTCTCCTTTTTCCGGTCCCAGAAGACTTGTCTGGATCCGCACCGTTTTTTCCCCCTCCAGGACGGCATCGACCTTGATCTGATATCCGGTCTTATTCTGCGGTCCGTAGCTTCTGGCAGCGTAAATATCCTGCTCCACGGCATATGTCAGCATAAAAGGATGGGCTTTCTCCTGTTCCATCCATTCCTTTAGTTCTTCCGGGATTTCTCTTTCACTCATCAGCTGAAATGCTGCACTTTTCTCCCCTGTGATCTCCGGCTTTTTGCGGATACAGCCGCAGGGCAGCCAGATCGCTGACAGAATCATCATCCACAAAACCACAATTTTGAATGTTTTATTTTTTCTTTTTCTGTTCACCCTCTGCTCCGGAGTCCCTCTTTCCATTTATCTTATTAACATTTCTGTCTTTTTATGACCGCGAAACTTGTATTTCACAGGATGCTTTAGTATAATCTGTACTAGACTAAAAAGATGTCAGGCATCTTTGCCCCCAACGTCTAAAAAACTAAGAGAGAAGGTTTATAACATGATTCGTTTTATTTGTGTTGTTGTTTTCCTTATTCTGTTTCTTATTCTGACAATTCCAGTATTTTTCATTGAATGGCTGATCGGAAAGTTCAACCGCAATGCAAGAGACTACAGTTGTCTTCGAATCGTACAGTGGGGATTCAAAGCAATCTTAAAAGTAACCGGTGTACACACGACCGTAATCGGATTCGAAAATATTCCGGACGAGCCCGTGCTGTTTATCGGAAATCACCGCAGTTTCTTTGATATTCTTCTGACGTACTCCCGCTGTCCGAGACTGACCGGATATGTGGCGAAAAAGGAGATGGAAAAAATTCCGCTTTTATCTACCTGGATGCGCTTTGTATACTGTCTGTTTCTGGACCGTGAGAATCCAAAAGAGGGACTGAAAACCATCCTTCAGGCGATCGATTATGTGAAGCAGGGAATTTCCATCTGTATTTTCCCTGAGGGAACGAGAAACAAAGGCGAAGAGCTCAGTATGCTTCCTTTTAAAGAGGGCGCTTTTAAGATCGCCGCCAAAACAGGATGTGCGATCGTTCCGATTTCCATGAACAACACTGCCGCGATCTTTGAAAATCAGTTTCCAAGGATCAAAAAGGTCAATGTTGTCGTAGAATACGGAACACCGATCTATCCAAAAGATCTTGCACCGGAGGACAAAAAACACATCGGTGCTTATGTACAGAATATCATTCAGGAAACGATCAATAAAAATGCAGAATTAATCTGATTTAAAAAAGGAGATTTTTTATGAGAGCAGATAATTTAACATTGCTCACAGATTTATATGAGCTGACCATGATGCAGGGCTATTTTGAAAAACAGTCTGCAAACGAAACCGTGATCTTTGATGTATTTTTCCGGGAGAATCCGGTAAAAAACGGCTACTCCATCATGGCCGGTCTGGAACAGGTCATCGAATACATCAAAAATCTGAATTTTTCTTACGAAGATGTAGATTACCTGCGGGGACTCGGCATTTTCAGTGAGGACTTTCTCCACTATCTGAGTGGATTTCATTTCAGCGGAAATATTTACGCGATTCCGGAAGGAAGTGTGATCTTCCCGAAGGAGCCGATCTTAAAAGTCATCGCTCCGATCATGGAGGCACAGCTTGTGGAGACTGCGATCTTGAATATCATCAATCATCAGAGCCTGATCGCGACAAAAACAGCCCGTGTTGTCCATGCGGCACAGGGAGACGGTGTCATGGAATTTGGTCTCCGCCGTGCTCAGGGACCGGATGCCGGACTTTATGGAGCCAGAGCCGCTATGATCGGCGGATGTGTCGGCACATCTAATGTGCTTGCCGGCAAGATGTTTGATGTCCCGATCATGGGAACCCATGCCCACAGCTGGATCATGAGTTTTCCGGACGAGTACACCGCATTCAAAGCCTATGCCGAATTATATCCGGATGCATGTACCCTTTTGGTGGACACCTATGACACGTTAAAATCCGGAGTTCCAAATGCGATCCGTGTCTTCCGTGAAATGAAGGACGCCGGTATCCATCCAAAGAGCTACGGCATTCGTCTGGACAGCGGAGATCTCGCATACCTGTCCAAAAAAGCACGTGTCATGCTGGATGCCGCAGGATTTGAGGATGCCGTGATCGCAGCTTCCAACGATCTGGATGAGATGCTGATCAATGATCTGAAGATCCAAGGTGCAGCGATCACCTCATGGGGAGTCGGAACACATCTGATCACCTCCAAGGACTGCCCTTCCTTCGGCGGCGTTTACAAACTGGCTGCCATTGAAAAAGACGGCAAATTCCTTCCGAAGATCAAGATTTCAGAGAATACGGAAAAAATCACGAATCCGGGAAACAAAACCATTTATCGTGTATACGATAAAGAGACCGGAAAGCTTCGTGCGGATCTGATCTGTTTTGCGGACGAAACCTATGACACATCCGAAGAACTGCTTTTATTCGATCCAAACGAAACCTGGAAAAAGACTCGTCTTCCGGGCGGAAGCTACACGATGCGTGAGATGTTACAACCAATCTTCATCCACGGAGAATGTGTCTACACTTCTCCTTCTGTCATGGAGATCGCAGCATATTGCAAACAGGAAAAAGAGACTCTCTGGGATGAGACAAAACGTCTCTTATATCCACACAAAGTTTATGTGGATTTGTCCCGGAAGCTCTATGACACAAAAGCAAAACTGTTAAATGAAGTAAATAAATAAGATAGGAGATCATCATGAAAATTATCGTATTAGCCGGTGGACTCAGTACAGAACGCGACGTTTCTCTCGCTTCTGCTGCCGGAATCTGTAAAACATTACTGGAGAAAGGACACGATGCATTTCTTCTGGACGTATTTCTCGGCCTTGAGAACGCACCCGAGAATCTGGAAGACGTCTTTACACTGCCCGGACACGGTCTGGAAATCGCAAAGAATATTTCCGAAACAGAGCCGGATCTTGCAGCTGTAAAAGCTTCTCGTCCGGACCAGTCTGACTGCTTCTTCGGTCCGAATGTCATCGAACTCTGCCGCCTGGCAGATATGACCTTCCTCGGACTTCACGGCGGAGAAGGAGAAAACGGAAAGCTGCAGGCTTCATTTGATCTGCTCGGAATCCGCTACACAGGACCTGACTCGCTTGGATGTGCTGTTGCCATGGATAAAGGACTCACCAAACAGATTTTTATGGAAGCCGGTGTGGACACACCTTCCGGAGTCTGCCTGTATAAAGAAGGCAGTGACTGCTCCCTGGAATCTCTTGGACTTTCCTTCCCGGTCGTTGTAAAGCCATGCTCCGGCGGCTCCAGCATCGGAGTATATATTGTAAATACAGAAGAGGAATACCGTCAGGCACTGAAAAATTCTTTCCGTTATGAAAACGAAGTGGTCGTCGAAACTTACATCAAAGGCCGCGAATTTGCATGCGGCGTGATCGATGGAAAAGCACTTCCTCCGATCGAAATCATTCCAAAAAACGGATGGTTTGACTATGCCAACAAATATCAGGCAAATGCGACTGAAGAAGTATGCCCTGCCGATATCAGCGAAGAGATTGCAGAGCGCATGAAATCTCTCACAGTCCGCGCTTTTCAGGCATTGAAACTGAACGTATACAGCCGGGCTGACTTTATTCTGGACGCAGACGGCAATCTGTACTGCCTGGAAATGAATACCCTTCCGGGCATGACTTCTGCAAGCCTCCTTCCAAAAGAAGCACTTGCAGACGGAATTGAATACGGAGATCTGTGCGAGCTGATCATCCAGAAATCCATGGAAGCAAGATATCAGTAAGCAAATACAATAAAGGATGGAACGTTTATGAAAAACATGACATTGAAAGAAATCGCCGTTGCCTGTGGTGGAATTTATTACGGCGATGATGAAAGCTATTATAAAGAAGTTTCCAGCGTTGTGATCGACAGCCGGAAAGTAGAAAAAGACTGTCTGTTTATCGCCATTCGCGGTGCAAGAGTGGATGGACACATGTTCATCCCGCAGACGATCCGGGACGGCGCTCTGTGTGCGCTCTCCGAAAAACGGATTGAAAATGCCTCTTATCCATACATTCTGGTCACCTCCTGTGAACAGGCATTGAAGGATATTGCCGAGCACTATCGGAAAAGCCTTAATCTGAAAGTCGTAGGTGTCACCGGAAGTGTGGGAAAGACCAGCACCAAAGAAATGATCGCATCTGTGCTTGGAGAAAAATATAACGTATTGAAAACAGCCGGGAACTTCAACAACGAGATCGGGCTCCCGCTTACGATCTTCAATATCCGCGAAGAACATGAGGTTGCCGTGCTGGAACTTGGTATCAGCAATTTCGGCGAGATGGAACGGCTTGCAAAGATTGCCCGTCCTGACATCTGCGTCATCACCAATATCGGAGTTGCCCATCTGGAGCATTTAAAGTCCAGAGACGGTATTTTGAAAGCAAAAACGGAGATTTTCCTCTATATGAACCCGAACGGTTCCATTATCTTAAACGGGGATGATGATAAACTCTCAACCGTTCACCCTGCAAACGGAATCCAGCCGGTCTTCTTTGGTCTGGATGACAGCCGGGATTTTTATGCGGATCAGGTAGAATCCTGCGGACTGCGCGGTACCAATGCCGTCTTCCACACACCAAATTCAACCTTCTCTGCACACATCTCGATTCCGGGAGAACATATGGTTCTCAATGCACTTGCCGGCATTGCCGCAGGGTATGCACTGGGAATGAACGACGAAGAGATCAAAGCCGGCATTGAAGCTTTGGTTCCTCTGGCAGGACGCAACAATCTGATCGAGACAGATTCCCTTACGATCATTGATGACTGCTACAATGCTAATCCGGCTTCCACAAAAGCATCTCTGGATGTTCTTGCAAAGGCAGACACTCGTCAGATTGCAGTCCTTGGCGATATGTTTGAACTGGGGCCGACAGAAAAACAGATGCACTATGAGGTCGGAAAATATGCTGCCGACCTTGGAATCGATATACTTGTCTGCATCGGACAGCTCTCAGAACATATGGCAACCGGTGCAAGTGAACAGTGTTCCAAAACACAGGTATTTTATTTTGAAACAAAAGATGACTTTTTCGAACAGGCAGACCGTATTTTAAATCCAAAGGATACAGTTCTTGTCAAAGCTTCCAACGGTATGAAGTTTTCCGAGATCGTCAGTGTACTAAAAGAGAGGTAACATATGGACTACCAGATGCTCGTTCTTGATCTGGACGGCACTTTGACCAATTCCAGAAAAGAACTTACAGAACCGACAAAACAGGCACTCATCGAGATTCAGGAGGAAGGAAAGAAAGTTGTACTTGCCAGCGGACGCCCGATCAACGGTATCGTTCCTCTGGCAGAAAAGCTGAATCTTTCCAAATACGGCGGATATATGCTCTCCTTCAACGGAGCCAGGATTACCCAGTGCTCTACCGGAGAGATCATCTATAATCGTACCCTGCCTGCCGACGTGATTGCGCCGATCTATGAAATTACATCCACCTATCCGGGACTGGATATTCTGACTTATGACGGGAACCAGATTCTGTCCGGTATTGCTTCCAACGAATATACCGAAAAAGAATCTTTTATCAATAAAATGGAAATCGTACAGGTACCGGATTTCGTATCCCGACTGACTTTCCCTGTCAACAAACTGTTGATTGCAGGAGAACCGTCTATCTTGGAAGAACTGATGCCGCACCTCCAGCAGAAGTTTCATAAGCTGCTGAATATTTACCGGTCTGAGCCGTTTTTCCTGGAGATCATGCCACAGAATATCGACAAAGCATACTCTCTGCAAAAACTGCTAAACAGCATCGGACTGACTGCAGATTCTATGATCTGCTGCGGAGATGGCTTCAATGACATTTCCATGATCGAATACGCCGGACTTGGCGTTGCCATGGAAAACGCACAGCCGATCGTCAAAGAAACGGCTGATTTTATCACGAAATCCAATGATGAAGATGGGATTTTACATGTGATCAATACGTTTTTACGGTAACCTGATTATAAAGACTATAAAAGAAGGGGAAGACTGCACGTTATAAATTGCAGGCTTCCCCTTTTATGAAGGTTCCTTTCAGTTCCACTATCGCTGGGTTTAATTATGGCATGTTCTTCATTTTATATCCATGCTAAGCTTGTTAAAGATTCGTAAGTATTTTGTAAAACCTCCTGTTTTGCAAAACATTGATTACACACTGTTCTCCTACTTTTAAAACAAATTATAACAAAACGAAATCAGAAACGGCACCAGTGCGGAACAGATCACTCCGTTAAACACAGACAGTACCACGGTCTCTTCGTTCGTATACCGTATCATCATCGGCAGTGTTGTATCTTCACTGGTTGCTCCCGCCGGCGCAATACAGGTATAATAATTCAGTTTTTTCGAAATCCACGGAATGCTGAAAAAGGAGAAAATCTCCCGCAGCAGATTACTTAAAAATGCGATACTTCCCGCCTGTGCTCCCGCCAGATTGCCAATGGTAACCCCGGAAAGGCTGTACCATCCAAGTCCACTGGCAATTGCTGTACTCTCACCAAGCGGCATCCCTGTCAGAAGTCCTCCCGCGATTCCTCCTAAAATAGAGCCAACTACGATTCCCAGGGGAATCACAAAAATTTTAATATGATATTCCTTGATCTTACTGACAATCCCCTGATTAAAACCAATGCTGATTCCTACCAGAAACATCAGCAGGTATAAGATCATATCTTTATTCGAAGTAATCCAGGATACGATCACGTTCTCGTCCAATCCTGTCATTCCGCAGGCAATGCCCCCAAGCAGCGCAATAATTGCCAGATATACCATGTCTATTTTCTCCCCTTTCCAGTCTTTTTATTTTCTAAAAAACGTCTGGTCAGAGGATAGACCAGAAGAACCGATCCCACAGACGGCAGCAAAAAGAAAATCACACTCTGAATTCCCAATGTAGAAAGTTCTTCCAGAAAGTTTTCCCGGCTTCCCAGCAGAACTCCCATGGAAAAAATCAGAAACAGTGTGCACACTACCTGCAAGATCTGATTCCACCTGTTTAAATTGCATGGCAATAAAAATTTGCCGGCCAGCACTCCAATACACATAATCACAATAACATCCATCGTTTGTATCCCCGTTCTTTCTCTCCTTTTCAGGTGTATAAAAAACACCCCATTCGTACAAGGATATCACGAAAAATATGTTATCGTCAATGTCCTATAAGTCCAGAGTTTCCAGGACTTTTTTCAATTCCGCGGCAGACTGTCTCAGTTTCTCATGCTCTTTTTCATCCAATGGAATCTCAAGCACCTGCTCTGCTCCTTTCTGGGAAACCAGAGTCGGAACACTGATACAAAGATCTTCCAATCCATATTCGCCCTCCATCAGACTGGAAACTGGCAGAACAGAATTTTCATCACGGATAATACTTTCTGCAATTCTGCCTACTGCCATAGCTACTCCGTAATAGGTCGCACCCTTTCGCTCAATGATCTCATATGCACTGTCGCGAACTTCTTTATAAATCCGCTCCATTGCCGCATCATGCTCATAATGGCCGCGCAGCTCACAGAAATCATGGATATCAATTCCCGCAACATTCGCACTGCTCCAGACAGCCAGCTCACTGTCTCCATGCTCTCCGATGATAAACGCATGAACACTTCTGCTGTCCACATCCAGATGTTCACTCAACAGATAGCGGAATCTTGCAGAATCCAGAACTGTTCCGCTTCCAAACACACGCTCTTTTGGATAACCGGAAATCTTCAATGCCGCATATGTCAGAATATCCACCGGGTTTGCCACGATCAGAAGGTTTCCCTCAAAATTTCGTTTTGTAATCTCCGGAATAATTGATTTGAAGATCGCCACATTTTTGTGTACTAAATCCAGTCTTGTCTCTCCCGGTTTCTGGTTTGCTCCCGCTGTAATGATGATCAACGCACAGTCACTGATATCATCATAATCGCCTGCGTAAATCTTCATGGAATGAACAAACGGTCTTCCATGACTGAGGTCCATAGCCTCGCCTTCCGCCTTCTCCTTGTTCGCATCGATCAGAACCAGCTCTGAAAACAATCCTTTCTGCACCAGGCTGAACGCCGTAGATGCTCCTACAAATCCACATCCTATCACTGCTGCTTTTTGAATATTTATCATATCGATCTCCCTCACTTTTGTTTAAAATAATAACTATTACTGTTTTAAACCCTACCATAAAACTAGGAATTATGCAATTCTTTTTCCTGAATTTTCCTGATTGTGTTAAAAAAAGAACAACATTCCAGTTTTGTAACCTCTCTACTAGAATGTTGTTTTTTTCTGAAATTATTCTTTTTTAACCGATTACCTGATGATTCAGCCATTTTTTATTTTTCAGCCGAATCGCATAAATGATTCCACGTACAGACCAGTCTGCAAACATTCCGATCCATACCGCCATCGGTCCCATTCCGAATCCTCTTGCGAGAATCATTGCAAGAAGCACTCTGCAAAACCACATCGAAAGTACTGATACGGTCATTGTAAACTTCACATCTCCAGCCGCACGGAATCCATATGCCGGAATGAAAGAAAATACCCATGCAACAGGTTTGACAATCGTGATCCAGGTTACCATATGAATACAAAGTCTTGCACTCTCCGCTTCCATTCCCCCGAATTTTGTAATTGGATAGACGAGAATATACATCACAAGACAGGAAATTACAATTACGACCTCTGAAACAATACTCAGCTTTTTCACATAATAAATCGCTTCATCCTTACGACCGGCGCCGAGGCTTTCTCCCACAACGGTCATCAGCCCGACACCAACTCCGATCGCCAGGATTCCATTCAGATTTTCAATCAAATTTGCCATTCCCTGAGCCGCAATGGCAGCCATTCCCATCAGAGAAACTGTAGACTGGATTGCCAGCTTTCCAAACTGGAACATACTGTTTTCAATTCCTGAAGGAATTCCGATATTCAAGATTCTTCTGATCTCTTTCCACTGCGGACGAATCGTAAAGTAATCGTACACGGGGATTTCCAGATCTGGTTTTCGAAGTTTGTACATAACTACAAACATGGCAAACAAAATGTGATAAAAATCAGCTGTCTCGCTGCCTCTTTTGCATGATCCTGCTTTTTGCATCCCAAATAATGTGAGCAGACTACCGTTCCCCGGATGCCAGTGCAAAAAATGCCTGTACGATCAGAATATTGATGGAATCCACCAACGTCACCGCTGAAATAGCTGCCGAACCAAGATTACTGACTACCAGAGTATCCACGGTTCCCATAAAGGAATTCAAAAGCTGATCGATTGCAAGCGGAATCAATAGAGCCGCCATTTTCTTGTTATCAAATAGATGCTTTTGTGCATCCACTTTTTTGCCCCCTCTTTATGTTCTGTCAAATCATTTTGATCAAATACGTTCTTAGGATACACCCATAGTTTCTATTATGCAAGAATAGAGAACAAATCTTGCAGATTTATCTTCTCACGTATTCTCTATCCTCTTTTATGAACATCAAAACAAACCCTGCCAGCAGCAGTATCGCCGCAATCCAGATCGTCCGATCACCAATCTGCCGGCTGAATAATGCTCCCATGGCCGCTCCAACCGCAAAAACCAGAATTACAAAGTAATAATGCATACTTTTTTTCTTCAGTTCCTGATTGCCCGTTACCTGATATTTACAGAGCATTTCTGTCGCACTTCGCATATTTCCGATACACATGGTCGTTGCACACGGAATCCCGTGGAATTTCCGGAAGGCATTTACCTGCATCGCACAACTGAATGACATCATCGCATTGGCCGGTACATTCATACTCTGCGGAAACAAGCCTACCAAAAACAGCAATATGATCTGAATGACCAGCACAATCTGTCTCCAGTGGATTTTTTCGCTTTCTTTGCACAGATTCTGAATGCGGACTGCCACATAAACACCACTGATAAACGCCAGCAACGGAATCAGATAATGAAGCGCAACGCCCCAGTTTCCCTCTGCAAGATTCTGTCCCAAAAGTACAATATTTCCTGTCTGGGCATTGGCAAATACTTTGCCTCTGCAATTATAAGAATAGGCATCCTGCAAACCACCGGCCAATGTAAGAAATATTGCCAGCGGCATGGATTCTGACATCTGTCCTTTTGCTTTCATTTCTAAACACCTCTTTTTTTGCAGATATCAAACAGACAACATCTGTCACAATATGGTGCTGTCCTTGCAGTACAGATTTCTCTTCCATGATATACAAGACGATGGCAAAAGCTGCTGCCCTCCTCCGGAGGAATGATCTTCCACAAAGCCATCTCTACCTTTTTCGGCTCTTTGATCCCATCTACAAGTCCCATTCGATTGACCAGACGGATACAGTGTGTATCTGTCACGATCGCCGGTTTTCCGAATACATCGCCCATGATCAGATTGGCACTTTTTCTTCCGACTCCCGGAAGTTTTAATAATGCATCAAAATCATCCGGCACTTCTCCATGATACTCATCACGCAGAATCCTCATACAGGCGCTGATATCTCTCGCTTTGCTTTTCCCAAGCCCGCAAGGTCTTACGATTGCTTCAATCTCCTGTGGATCTGCTTCTGCCAGTGCATTTACATCTGGAAACTTTGCATACAGATCTTTTACAACAATATTGACTCTCTCATCTGTACATTGTGCTGCCAGACGCACTCCTACCAGAAGCTTCCACGCCTCACTGTGGTCATAATCGAGCGTACAATCCGCATCCGGATACGCCGTGCGAAGTCGTTCTATGATCTCCAGTGCAAGTTTCTTTTTTGTCATATGTAATCAACTCCTCTTTTACTATGGTAAACTTTTATTTTTTTCACAATCCGTTTTTTATCATAGCACAAAACAGCCGACATACCAACAGGTAGGCCGACTGTTTTTAAATTGATTGTATTCTCTTATCTCACTTGATCAATATAGAATTTAAACTTATCGGTGCGATAATAGCACTTAAAATTCTCAATAGGAATCTCTTTTCCATTCACAATACCATAAGTAACACATCTAAATAATATAATAGGAGATCCTTCTTTTAGTTCCAGATACTCTGCTATTTCGTCTTTAGCAAGAATAGCCTCCATCGTTCTTCTCGCTTTTGTGATCTTTACTTTATACACATTCTGAATCGTCTCATACAACGACTCCTGATCAAATGCATGCTTCTGCGTCAGCCCCGGAAAAATTTTCTCTGGAAGAAACGTAAGCGTATAGTTTAAAGGTTCTTTATCTGCATATAAGATTCTTCCAATCATATACACATTGTCATCAATTGTAATTTCAAGTGCTTTCGCCCTTTTTACATTTGCTCTCACAAGTTCAGAAACTACTGTCTTTTTACTCGGTGTCATACCTAAACGAATTACATCTTCTGTACAACTTGTAATAGCAAACAGATTATTACTGCCTTCATCGGTTTTTACATAGGTTCCCTTTCCCTGGACTTTATAAAGATATCCCTCAGCAACCAGCTCTTCAATTGCTTTCCTAATTGTAATTCTGCTGACCTGATAATCTTCCATCAACTCTCGTTCACTAGGGATTGGTTCACCTGGCTGAAACTCTTCGTTTTCAATTTTTTCAACAATCGATTTTTTTACAAGATAATACTTAGGTAATCTATCATCTATCATATTACACCTACTATCAACCGCACCATTTTTGTTGATCTTTCTCTTTTTCTTATATCTCCATTATATTATGGTTATATTTAAATGACAAGCCTAACACTTTGCTTTGAATTCTCGGATTTTCTCTTTCATTGCCGGAATATCCTCGTGCAGTTTCAAAATTGTACTTCCTACAAACGCCGCATCTCCACCGGCCTCTTTTACCAGCTTCACATCTTCTGGAGCATGAACTCCTACCCCACAGTAAATCGGACGGTCGATGCCACAGGCTCTCAAATGTTCTACGCAGTCTTTCAATGTCGGATATTTTGCATTCTTTTCCTGTGTCGCATACGGTTTTGCTTGAAGATATACGAAACCATTGGACTGTTTTGCCATATCAATCTCCGCATCCGGCATATGGAACTGCACATAGCAAGATACCTGTAATCCAGCCGCAATAATTTCGTCTTTGACTGTATCATCTTTAAGTCCAACTAATAAAATATCCTTCAAATCATTATCCAAACAAAAGTCTATAAACTCCTGTGTCCCAATTTCTTCCACTGTATTTTCATACGCTAAGACAAGAATTTTTACATCTGGCAGCTTATTTTTAATCGCTACAATAGAATCCATATATTTTTCATAGTCATCACAAGACTCCAACGCTTTTTCCATTCTTCCTGCAATATAATCGCTTTCCAGATATGGATTTCTAGATGGGAAATCTACTTCCATCATTTTACATCCGGCATCTGCATATTCCATTGCCATATTATAGCTCGCTTCAATTGTCGGGTATCCGTTTGATAAATAACAAATAATTTCCATGGCTATTCTCCTCTCGTATAATATCTTTTAGATACATAAATGTACCTCGATAACTTAATAAATATCTGTTCAATAGGCTTAGCAAAGCCCATGATATAATTGTCCCAGTGTCAATCAGGTAATAGTTCTTTTTCTCCTTGTTGAACCAGTAATGGTTGCTTCATAGATAGTCTGTTCCCCTGACATGGACGTTAGCTTCAAACCGGCTGGCTGTTTGCTTAAGTACATGGACGACCATTTAGCAGTATGGTTTCGCATCTGTCCATCTTAAGCTGGATTCTTATATGCGAGGGTGTCGATGCTCCATGATCATGGGTTTTACCAAGCCGATTGAACACTTTATTCTACAACGAAAGAAGGTGATCACAATGAACACTCTTTACGTCGGTATTGATGTAAGCAGCAAATCCAATGTCGTTTACTTAATGCTCCCGAATGGGGATAAGCACAGTAACTTTTCTGTTGCTAATTCTCATGAAGGTTCTACCCAGTTGGTAAAAAGAATTCTTTCTGCTTTAACTTCACATTCCCTTGACACGGTTCTGATCGGTCTTGAAGCAACCTCTGTTTATGGAGACAATCTCGTGTACTTCTTAAGGGAAGATGCCACTCTGGCACCGTTTAACAGAAAGATTCATGTCCTCAATCCTAAGCAAGTGAAAAAGTTTCATGATGCTTACAATGACTTGCCAAAGAATGATTATGTGGACTCTTTTGTTATTGCTGACTGCCTGCGTTTCGGTAGAATCAACAAAGAGGTATATCTGGGAGACTATCGCTACAAAGCACTCCAGAACCTCACACGGGCACGTTTCTTCGCTGTTCAGAATCTTATCAAAGAAAAGCAGCGATTCATGAATGTGCTGTTCAAGAAGTATTCTACGATGACACAGGAGAAGGTATTCAGCGATACCTTCAGCACTACTGCCCTTGCTGTCTACGATGAATTTGATTCCGCAGAAGCACTGGCAAATATGGACTTACATGAGCTTACTGACTTCATCATTGAAAAAGGAAAAAATCGTTTTCCTGATCCGGATGCAGTAGCCAAAGCCATCCAGAAAGCTGCCCGCAGTTCCTACCGTTTGCCCAAAACGGTGAATGATTCTGTCAATCAGGTGCTTTCTATATCCATAACCTCCATGAAGGCATTGGAATCTCAGATCAAAGAGTTCGATAAAGCTATCAAAGCCCAGATGGAACTCTTGCCAAATGTATTGATATCCATTCCAGGTATTGGACCTGTATATTCAGCCGGAATCATGGCTGAAATTGGTGATATCAATCGTTTTGATAATCAGGCTGCACTTGCTAAATATGCAGGTCTTGCCTGGAAGCAACACCAGTCAGGTAGTTTTGAAGCCGAAGTTACAAGGCTCATTCCTTCCGGCAACCGATTTTTAAAGTATTATCTGTATGAAGCTGCATTTTCTCTTGTAAGATGCGACAAAGAATACAGCGACTTCTACCACCTCAAATATAAAGAGGTGAACAGATGCCAACACAAACGTGCACTCGCATTAACTGCCCGTAAATTTGTGCGTTTAGTCTTTCGACTGCTGAAAGACAATCGCCTATATGTTCCAGCAAAGTAGATTCCATCTGCTTGCTGATGAGCTATGCCCTGCTCATTTTTTTATTTGGTCGACAGGGCTTAGGTGGGTGTTTTTTGTCTTCATGAGATTTATACAAAAATATATGATTTTTTTATTATCTATCTCTTGACATCACACCGCTGGACTATATTATTTCAAAATGCTTCAACGCATCCTTTATCGCTTCCACTTTTTTCGCCGTAGGATGCTTTCTCGGCTGTTTCAATTCTTCTACCGCATTAGGAGCATCATACATCGGCAATCCTAAATCTCTCTTTACCTCTGCGATATATGCGGTATGTACTTTGAAGCCGTATTTAGCTTCTATGTACTCCTTTATCATTTTGTAGGTCACTCGTTCTTTGGGCTTATATTCTTCGGCTCTTTTAGCGATATTATCAAGCGGAACTTTTCCCTCACCCTCGCCAAACTCAACTTTTACGTTGATATGTCCGTCTGGCTTTTTGTGGGAAAGCAGTACTACCGTCTCCACATGCACCGTCTGCGAAAACTGATCAACCGCCCTCACTTTCACAAGTTCATACCCATTCCCACACAGATACTTCAGATCCCGTGCCAGTGTGGCAGAATCACAGCTCACGTACACAATCCGCTCCGGCTGCATCTGCACCATAGTCTCAAGCAGAGATTCCTCGCAGCCTTTCCGCGGCGGATCCACCACGATCACGTCAGCGTGGGCCTGTTCTCCCGGATGTGCCTTGGCATAATCCGCATAATATCCCGGCAGAACCTCTTCTGCTTTTCCAACATAAAACTTTGCATTCTCGATTCCATTGATCTGCGCATTTTTTCTGGCGTCCTCGATGGCCTGAGGAATGATCTCCACACCGTAGACTTGTTTCGCCTTCTGCGCCAGAAACAGGGATATCGTTCCGATTCCACAGTAGAGATCCCAGACCGTCTCATCTCCTTTTAAGTCTGCATACTCCAGTGCAAGTCCGTACAATTTCTCTGTCTGCACTGGATTGACCTGGAAAAAGGACAGTGGAGAGATCTGATATTTGATTTCACCGATATAATCTGTAATAAATGCCTGTCCCCACAGCACTTCATAAGAATCTCCCATGATCACATTGGTGTTTTTCTGATTCACACTGATCGTGATACTGGTCATTCCTTCGATTTTCTGCAGTAATTCAACCAGTTTTTCACAATGAGGGATTTTTTTTGCGTTGATGACAAGACAGACCATAATCTCTTTGGTTGTAAAGCCATACCGGATCAGGACATGACGAAGTAAGCCTTTCCCTGTTTTTTCATCATATGGCTCCATCTGATATTGCTCCATAAATGACAGGATGGTTTCCAGAATCTCCTGATTCTGCTCTACTCCCAGTGCACAGTCTGTATTTGCAATAATATCGTGAGTACGGCCTGCATAAAACCCTGTCACTGTCACTCCATTTTTATCTTTTCCAAACGGGAACTGCGCCTTATTTCTGTAGTGAAATGGGATTTCCATTCCCACGATCGGATCTGCAATTTTTTCCAGCAGTTCTGGCGAAAAGCCGCCGATCCTCTCCAGATTTCCCAACACTTTTCTGTTTTTAAACTCCAGCTGCTTCTCATAGGAAATCTGCTGAATCTGACATCCTCCGCACTGTCTTGCGAATTTACACTTCGGCTCCACTCTGTCTTTGGACGGTTCGATAATCTGTATCATTCTCGCATATCCATAATTTTTCTTGACTTTCATAATTTTTGCTTCCACCACATCACCGATGACCGCATCCTTGATAAACAGCGTATAGCCGTCAATTTTTCCGATTCCTTCCCCGTTCACTCCGATATCTTCAATCGTCACCTTTACTACATCATTCTTCTGCATCTGTTTTTCTCCTTTATCTGAAAAAAGAGGGCGCACAAAATTTCTTTTGGTCACCCTCTTTTGTTTCTCTGTCTCTAAATGGAACTTCTTCTCAGGTTGGTCTCAAACATCCGGTTGTAACCCAGCCAGTCATTTCCCGGTTTATTTTTAAAGATCTCCGTCAGAGTCTGCATCTTGGCATCTGCATTATCTGCCAGATTCAATGCCATCGCCTCTGCGAGGGCCGGCTTTTTCGGAGAACCATACTCCAGCTCCCCATGATGGGAAATAATACAATGCTTCAATTCACTTCCCAGTTTTTCCGGAAATCCCGGAATCTCTCTTATCGCATCATTCATCATCTCAACACCAATGATGATGTGCCCCAGAAGCTGTCCGTCATCCGTATAATCATTATCCGGAAATGCAGAAAGCTCTTTTGTCTTTCCAATATCGTGGCACATTGCCGCCGTATAAAGAAGATCTCTGTTCAAGATTTCATAGGTGTCCGCAAAATACCGACACATCTTCACAACACTTAACGTATGCTCCAGAAGTCCTCCTGCAAATCCGTGATGAACTGTTTTTGCCGCAGAATGTCCTTTAAACACGCGGATAAACTCCTCATCTTTCACAAAATAATATTCCAGCAACTGACGCAGCCACGTGTTGGAAATTCCACGGATAAATCCGAGCAGCTCTTCATACATACTGTCCACACTCTTCTCAGAAGTCGGCATATAATCCGCCGGATTGTATTCACCCTCTTCTGCTTTTCTGATCTGACGGATGTTCATCTGCAGACTTCCGTTATAACTTGTCACATCACCAAATACTTCGATGAAATCCTTCTCATCATACTCTGCGATCCCCTGAGAATTCGGATCCCATACTTTTCCATCCAGTGTTCCCGTCTTATCCTGTAAAATCAGATTGTCATAAGGCTTTCCGTTTCTTGTCTCCGCGGAACGTTTTCCTTTACACAGGTATACATTCCTGATTGTCTCGCCTTCATGTAAATCCTTGATATATCTCATAATAATTTTGTTTCCTCTCTATTTTTGCTATTCTTTACTCACGGCTGTCAAGTACCAGCTGAAACGAAATCTCCACGTATCCTCCTGCACCGAGACGTTTTCCCTGAATCCGGATCGTATCTCCCGCTTTACACTTCTGAAGTACCTTTTCATACTGAGCCATAGAGGCAATCTCCTCGCCGTCCACAGACTGGATTACATCACCGCTCTGGATTCCCGCTGCCATTGCCGGAGAGTTCGCCTGTATCTGGGTCACATACATTCCGGACGGCACCTGCTTTGATTCCGAAATATCACTGCTGACCGTCACTCCGTAAATCCCTGCATAGGGAACCGACTGACTGTTTAAAAGCAGTTCCATGATCGGTTTTAAATCAGAAATCCCATATGCATTGGCAGTATGACCCTGATTCTCTGTCCAGATCTCGGAATCAATGAGCCCGATGATCTCCCCGTCCAGATTACACAGAACACCGGAACTAAAATCCGCTGACGGAATATCTGTCGCCAGAACGCTGAATGTATGATCCGGAATTGCTTTTTCGTGTGCATTAGAACTGATCATACCATATCCTGTTCCATCTGAATATCCAAATGTATCTCCAAGGGCGATCACCGGATCTCCCTCTGCCACTATATTTGAATTTCCGAGAGCCGCTGTTTTTATCTCATCCCACGTGCTTTCAGAAATCAGGTTTCTTCTGACACCAAACACCGCCAGATGACTGTTTTTATCCTGCTTTTTCAGCGATGCTTCACAGGTGCTGCCATCTGAAAACTGCACATTCCAGACAGTGGATTCCCCGCAGACAGAATTGTTGCTGAGGATCAAAAGCTCCTGTCCATTGTCTGCTGCGATCAGCCCTGTACATCCCATATCTTCATTATTTACATCCTTTGTAAGATTCGCCGCATCCTGCTCACCCCTGACCGTGACCACACTTTTTGCAGCCTCTGCTGCAATCTGGTAAACACTCTGCATCATGGCTTCATAATCTTCTGCTCTCAGACTCTTCTCCTGCGAATCCTGCTCCTGCGCCTCGTCTTCTTCCGGATGCGTCTCTTCACTGTCTTCCGGAATGGTCACAGTTTTCGGAGATCCCGGAAATAAGTTCTGTACCCACGGATTCAGGGCATAGAAACCCAGACAGGCAAACGCACCTACCACGATTCCGTAAACAGCCAGTTTCAGAAGCTGTTTTCTCACCTGTTTTCCGGTGATCGGTTCCGGCTTGATCGTCTCCTGCAGAAAAGAAAAACTATCCTCTTTTTGCTCTTCATTCAAGTCTTTGGGGGACTTTTCTTTTGGGTCTTCATTCCACGGCATAATTGCTAATCTCCTCTGCTGTATAGTATAACCGATTCCCCCGGATTGTTCAATATTTATCCTTTTCATTCCCCCACAAATAAGGTAAAATATAGCTGTGAGTTCGAATTATAAAAGGTGAAAGAATATGAATCAAAAAACATTGACAAAATTAGAATATTATAAAATCACTGCGCTTTTGGAGGAACAGGCTTCTTCCATGCGCGGAAAACAGCTTTGCCGCAAGCTGAAACCGATGACCGATCCGGAAAAGATCAACACTGCACAGGAGCAGACCGAAGCGGCATTTACACGGATCGTCAAAAAGGGACGCATCTCTTTTGGCAATGCATTCCCCATCGGAGAGTCTTTAAAACGTCTGGAGATCGGCGGTGCACTTGGATGCGGAGAGCTTCTTCGCATCTGCAAAGTTTTACAAAATGCCGGAAAAGTAAAGGCTTACGGACGTCACGACACACAGGAAGAGCTTTGTGACTGCCTGGATGTCTATTTTGAACAGCTGGAACCTCTGTTTCCTCTGACTGCCGAGATTGAGCGCTGTATTCAGGGGGAAGATGAGATCAGCGATGATGCCAGCAGCACATTAAAGAATATCCGCCGCAGCATCGGACACATCAACGATAAAGTTCATGCAACTCTGACAAATCTGGTGAACGGTTCTCTGCGCACCTATCTGCAGGATCCGATCATCACCATGCGCGGAGACCGCTACTGTGTTCCGGTCAAAGCCGAGTACCGCAGTCAGGTCAACGGGATGATCCACGATCAGTCCTCCACCGGTTCTACACTGTTTATCGAGCCGATGGCAGTCGTAAAACTGAACAACGACCTCAAAGAACTGTATGCGAAAGAACAGGAAGAAATTCAGGTCATCCTCGCCCGTCTCAGCGAAGAGACCGCGCAGTATATTGAAGAGATCCGCACGGATTACCGTATTCTGACGGATCTTGATTTTATCTTTGCCCGCGGTGCACTGGCATTTTCTATGAATGCCAGCCGTCCGCTCCTCAACACAGATGGACGCATTCACATCCGTGAGGGAAGACATCCTCTTCTGGATCCAAAAAAAGTAGTTCCGATCACGGTTTCTCTGGGAGACGATTTTTCTCTTCTGATCATTACAGGACCAAATACCGGCGGAAAGACGGTATCTTTAAAAACCGTAGGACTTTTTACCCTGATGGGACAGTCCGGCCTTCACATCCCTGCCAGAGACCGTTCTGAACTGGCAGTGTTTAAACAGGTCTATGCAGATATCGGAGATGAGCAGAGCATTGAGCAGAGCTTGAGTACCTTCTCTTCTCATATGACAAATATTGTCTCTTTCCTGCATGATGTAGATGAGAATTCTCTGGTTCTGTTTGATGAGCTTGGAGCCGGAACGGATCCTACCGAAGGAGCCGCGCTGGCCATCGCCATTCTCTCCTATCTGCACGGACGTGGAATCCGCACCATGGCTACCACTCATTACAGTGAATTAAAGGTCTACGCACTTTCCACTCCCGGAGTTGAGAATGCCTGCTGTGAGTTTGACGTAGAAAGTCTGCGCCCGACCTACCGCCTTCTGATCGGAATCCCGGGAAAGAGTAATGCATTTGCGATTTCCGGTAAGCTCGGCCTTCCGGATTATATCATCGAAGATGCCAAAACCAGACTTTCCGAACAGGATGTCTCATTTGAGGATCTGATCTCAGATCTGGAGACAAGCAAACGCACGATTGAAAAAGAACAGGAAGAGATTGCAGCATATAAAAAAGAAATCGAAGCACTGAAAAGTCAGGCGCAGCAAAAACAAGAACGCATCGAGGAACAAAGAGAGCGGATTCTTGCCGAAGCCCGCGAAAAGGCAAATACAATCCTGCGCGATGCCAAAGATGTGGCTGATGAGACGATTAAAAATTTCCGCAAATTCGGAAAAGAAAATATTTCAGCCGCCGAAATGGAAAAAGAAAGAGAACGTCTGCGCAAGAAGATGAAGGAAAATACCGCATCTTCATCTTTGAAAGTACAGAAACCGAAAAAGGAATACAAACCAACTGATTTCAAACTCGGAGAATCTGTAAAAGTACTGAGCATGAATCTGACCGGAACCATCAGTTCCCTTCCGGATTCCCGCGGAAATGTGACAGTGCAGATGGGAATTTTAAGATCTCAGGTTCACATTTCAGATCTGGAGATTATCGAAGAGGCGAATCCTTATGCACCAAAATCATTCAAACGTACGTCAAAAGGCAAGCTGAAAATGAGCAAATCTCTGTCCGTGAGCCCTGAAATCAATCTGCTTGGAAAGACTGTAGACGAAGCAGTTTCTGAGCTGGACAAATATCTGGATGATGCTCTGCTGTCCCATTTAAGCACAGTGCGGGTAGTACACGGAAAAGGAACCGGAGCACTCCGAAAAGGAATTCACGAATTCCTGCGCCGTCAGAAGCATGTTAAGTCCTACCGTCTCGGGGAATTCGGAGAAGGAGACGCCGGCGTCACGATCGTGGAGTTAAAATAAACGGGGTTATAAGAGAGGAGTATTTATGATTGCAAAACAGAAAATTTTAATTGTGGACGATGATGAGAATATCGCAGAACTGATCTCGCTCTATCTGATGAAAGAGTGCTTTGATACGAAAATTGTGTCAAACGGGGAGGATGCGCTGTCTGCCTTTGAGACATATCAGCCAAACCTTGTTCTTCTGGATCTGATGCTTCCGGGAATCGACGGCTATCAAGTCTGCCGGGAACTGCGCGCCAAATCACAGGTACCGATCATCATGCTCTCTGCAAAAGGAGAAGTATTTGACAAAGTACTGGGACTGGAGCTGGGGGCAGATGACTATATCATGAAGCCGTTTGACTCCAAAGAGATGGTAGCACGAGTGCGTGCTGTCCTGCGCCGTTATCAGCCGGTCAAGCCGGAAGCACCTGCCGCAGAAAAGGTAAAATGTGTCGAGTACGACGGACTTACCATCAATCTTACAAACTATTCCGTACTGTGCGACGGCCAGAACGTTGACATGCCTCCAAAAGAACTGGAGCTTTTATACTTTCTGGCTGCTTCTCCAAATCAGGTATTTACAAGAGAACAGCTTTTGGATCAGATCTGGGGCTATGAATACATCGGCGACACCCGCACAGTAGATGTTCATATCAAACGTCTCCGCGAAAAGATCAAAGATCATCCGGGCTGGGGACTGAGCACCGTATGGGGAATCGGTTACAAATTCGAAGTAAAATAAACAAAAAAGGATGGATACTATGAAAAGTACACTGCGTTTAAAATTTATCATGCTGTATATTATCTTTGGATTTCTCAGTATTTTCACGGTATCCCTCTTGTCGAATCAGCTTCTGCTCAATAAACTGGAACAGGATTCCTCACAAAATATGTACCGGATTGCAAATCAGACTGCGACCTCCTACCTGCCCTCATACTTTTCAAATGATCTTTCAGCCTGGTCTGTTCATTCTCAGCTGCAGGCCATGCAGCTGTATCTGAACGCGTCCGTCTGGTTTGTCAAAACAGACGGCACACTGATTACTTCTGCCCCTCTGGATGGAATCGAAGCCCCGGAACAGATCCTGGAATTCGACCCTGCCGAGATTGGAAACAATCAGTTTATCTCCGGAAATTATCATGGATACTTTGAGGAAGATGTAATCACTGTCATGGCACCTGTCACCCAGGATTTTTCCGTGCAGGGCTATCTTTTGATCCATCGTCCGATCGAAAGCCTGAAGCAGACATGCCATTCTCTGATCCTGCCGGTATACATTACGATGGCCGTGATCTATCTGCTGTCCTTTCTCTTTCTGATTGGGTTTGAATTTTTTGTATTCCGTCCACTGAGACAGATTACAGAAGCGGCAACTCAGTATGCATCCGGAAATCTGACCTATGAGATTCCTGTAACAACGCACGACGAGATGGGATATCTTTCTGCTTCTCTGAATTACATGTCCTCACAGCTGAAGGATATGGAGGAATACCAGAAAAAGATTGTAGCGAATGTCTCTCACGACTTCCGTTCTCCGCTCACCTCGATCAAAGGCTATGTGCAGGCGATGACTGACGGCACGATTCCGCCCCAGTTGCATCAGAAATATTTGAATATCATTCTCTTTGAGACGGAACGTCTGACAGATCTGACACAGGATCTTTTGACACTCAACGAGTTTGACCGGAATGAAATGATCCTGGACAAGACAGAGTTTGATATCCAGCAGATGATCAAGAACACTGCCGCCTCTTTCGAAGGCACCTGCACAAGCAAACGGATTTCCATTGAGCTTCTGCTTCTGGCAGGCAATATTCTCGTGTATGCAGACCGACGGAAGATTCAGCAGGTTCTTTACAATCTCATTGATAATGCGATCAAATTCAGCGGAAACGACTCTTCGATCACGATTGAGGTCACCGAAAAGAATGAGAAGGTTTTTGTTTCTGTCAAGGATACCGGAATGGGAATTCCAAAAAAAGAACTGAATAAAATCTGGGAACGCTTTTACAAGTCCGACCTGTCCCGCGGAAAGGATAAAAAAGGAACCGGCCTCGGACTTGCCATCGTCAAAGAGGCCATTCAGGCTCACGATGAACATATCAATGTCATCAGCACAGAGGGCGTTGGCACAGAGTTCATCTTCTCTCTGACGAAGGTTTAAATCCTTACAGGTCTCTTTTGTTAAATATGAAAACAGCTGCTGCAAGATTCACGATACCACCAAGCAGTGTGACTGCAATCGCCGCAAAATAGTCCTTGATATCAACACTTCCCGCAAGCAGAGGTACCCCATCCAGCAAATGGATCGGGAGTGCCTCTTTTATTTTCGGAATGAAGCTTAAAATATAGCAGAATGCAAATCCGCCTCCTACACCGAGTAACGCAGATGCTGCTGTATTACAGCAGACAGACGAAACAATGGATTCAGACGACACTTTGCGTGATAAAATCAACCTTAATTCTATTCGCTAAATCCAGAATTTTTGAATCAATGAGTTTTATTGTCTTCTGGAATTCTTCATCGCTTTTTCCAGTAGGATCCTCTAATCCCCAATCCTCCCTGTGCCTGCATGAAACAGTCGGGCAGTTCACATTGCATCCCATTGTGATCACAATATCTACAGGAGGGATATCTGACAACAGCTTTGAGTACTGTGTTTCTTCCATATCAATCTGGTATATTTCCTTCATTAAGCGAACTGCATCCTGATTGATCTGCGGTTTCGTTTCTGTTCCGGCAGAATAACTTTCAAAGACATCACTTGCAAGATATTTACCAAGCGCTTCCGCAATCTGACTGCGACATGAGTTGTGAACACATATAAAAGCCACTTTCATTTTATCCATATCTGTTACGCCTCCTTCTCTTCCAATATTCTTTTTAATTCATTCTTCCTTTTTTTCAAATAATTCCATAATTCACGTTCTCCTTTAAATAAATACTGCACTGAAGATATTAAAAGTATAACCGACAATGATAATCCCTGCCGTGCATATCCCAATAAATAATACCAGTAATTTTGGTTTTACAGCTTTTTTCAGCATGATCAAAGACGGCAGACTTAATGTTGTTACTGCCATCATAAATGATAAAATTGTTCCCAGCTCTGCACCTTTTGATAACAAAGCTTCTGCAACAGGGATTGTACCGAATATATCCGCATACATCGGGATTCCAACCAGCGTTGCCAAAATCACACCAAAAGGATTCCGACTTCCCAAAACACTCTCGATCCAACTTTCCGGAATCCAGTTATGGATCACTGCTCCTATTCCTACCCCAATCAGAATGTATGGAAATACTTTTTTAAAAGTTCCTATCACCTGCTTTTTGGCATATTGTACCCTGTCTTTTTTGGTTAATGTCGGTGAACTGATATCAACACTTCTTGCATTTTTCACAAAATCCTCTACATATTTTTCCATATGCAGTTTTTCAATCAATGTCCCGCCCATAACCGCAATGACCAACCCGAGAATAACATAAGCTGCTGCAACTTTCGCTCCAAAAATACTCATCAGCAATACAAGACTTCCCAGATCAACCATAGGAGAAGAGATCAAGAACGAAAAGGTAACTCCCAATGGCAATCCGGCACTTGTAAATCCGATAAACAACGGAATGGAAGAACAGGAACAAAAAGGAGTAACTGTTCCCAGTAAAGCGGATATCACATTTGCTCCTATTCCGTCAAATTTTCCTAAAATCTTCTTACTTCTTTCCGGTGGAAAATAACTCTGGATATATGAAATCATAAAAATCAACAAGCATAACAAAATTGTAATTTTGACCACGTCATACAGAAAAAATTGAATACTTCCGCCCAGGCGGCCGCCGATATCCACACCTGCCACAGATAATACATCGCCGATCAACAGATTCAGAAACTTCATCCCCAGTATCTGATCCTGAAAAAATATCCAGATTGTATTTAAAAATTCCAAAAAATCACTCCTCTTCTTTGATATATCAACTTTTTTTGATGTATTGAGGTTTTATAAAAGCCATCCGAAGATGACCTCTATCAACAGCATTTTGACTGCTTTTCACTTTCTGGTGTTGTCAGTTCCAACAGACGTCTGGAAGCATACTCACTTCCACTTTTACTGAGACTGTAATGTGTCCATTTTCCTTCTTGCCTGCTGACTACCAGCCCTGACTCGCAAAGTATTTTCATGTGATAGGATAAAGCGGACTGTCCGATATTCATATACTCAATTAAAACACAGGCGCACTTTTCACCGCTTTTCAAATGGTTTAAAATCGCCAGTCGTTTTTCATCACAAAGTGCTTTGAAAATCTTTACATCTTTTGAATAATCATCCATACCCTTCACCTTACATCAAATATTTTTGATATGTGTATCATACCTCTGAATGCATCTTTTGTCAATATATATATCAACTTTTTTTAATATGTCTTTTTACCCGATCCAATCTTCATGCAATACTTTCATTCCCATGAAGTCCCTTCCCTTGGATCCATGGAAATCGCTGCCGGATGTACAAAATAACTTTGCATCCTGCACCACCCTATATATCCATTCTTTTTCAGAAGAATCAAATGCTGAATAATTTGCTTCTATTCCGTCCAGACCGCACGTTTTTAAATATTGCAGAATCACCTGAATTTCTTCTTTTTCCAATTTTCGTTTTTCAAAATTGCGATAAACAAAGAGGGGATGTGCCCACACAGCACGTCCCCCGGCTTTATGAATCAATCGGATTGCCTGCTCTATTGAAATATTAGCGGCATTCAACAAAGACTCAAACACTTCCAGAACCCTCTGTTTTCGCGCCTCCAGTGCTTTGATCAGATCCGGATCATTCTCATCAAAGCCATAGCCGAGCAGATGAATGGAAAATGGCAGAGAAACCGCATCCGGAGTCTTCTCCTGGCATGTAAATTCAATCCCGGAAATAAATGTGATCCGATCTCTGCTAAGCATCCTTGCTTTTTGGATTCCGTCAATCGTATCGTAATCCGTCAGAGAAAACCTTGTGATCTTCTTCTCCAACAACATAGGAAGAATCTCTTCTATTTATAGAGCATATTTTTAATGGACGCATCTTCCATATTCTCGTTTGTCACCCACACATATCCTGTATCCACAAGAGCTTCGTTTCCTGTCTGAAGGATACTCCTTGCTGCTGCCACTACAGAAGCATAACCAATTCCAAATGGATTCTGCACTGCAAGCCCTTCAATCTCCCCATTTTTCAATGCCTCGATCTGAGCTTCTCCGGCATCAAATCCTGTAAGAACAATTTCATCTGTCTTTTCTGCCTCTTTCAAGGCTGACAATCCAAGCTGCACTGCCGTAACATTCGTTCCGAACATTCCTTTGAGATTTGGATGCTGTTCCATATAATACAGGATCACATCTTCATCGCTGAGATCATCTGCTGTGATCTCTGGTTCCTCTGCCTTCTTTGCAGCATTCTTTTGCTCTGCAATCTCTTTTTTCAGATCATCCATCTGGTCACAGTAAATCGTATCTACAATCTGCACATTCGGATGTCCGCTCTTGATTTCTTCCTGAAATCCTGCCAAACGCTCTTTTGCCACTTCCGAATTACTGTCAGACGCCAGAAGCAGAACCTCTCCCGCATCCTCAATTCCATTGCACAGCTGATATGCGACTGTTTTTGCAGCCTCTGTATTGTTCGTCTTTACAGTACACTGGATTCCCTGATACGTATTTCCGGAGTCCAGAGCAATGACCGGAATCCCATTCTCTGCTGCCGCATCAAACTGTACCTTACATGCATCCTCATCAATACTTGCGATTCCTAACGCATCCGGATACCGCGCCAGTTCTTCATCCAGAATATTGACCTGTTCATCAATATCCTCTCCGTCCGGTGCATTAAAGGTTGCCTTGATCTTATCTTCCCCACTATATCCAAGAGTCTTATTCAGATCCTTTACCGCCTGTTCCACACCTTTTTTTACTTCTTTCCAATAAGACGAGCTCTCATCCTTTCCGATGATCGATATATAAGTACCCGGCTCCAGATTAAGCCCCTGTATATTGCTGTAAGCTGCCGGTGTCACAAAATCCAGATTAGCCTGATACGAAGGCTCCTCAGTCTTATCTCCTGTAAAAGTCGGAGTCTCCTCCTTTTTGCTGCAGGCACTGGCTGCCAGGGCAACACACAAGATCGCCGGTATCACTGCTCTTAATTTTCTTGTCATATCAAAACCTCCAGTATAAACTGTCTTTTCACAATAGCTTATCCCCCTTATGCATCCCGTAATACATGCTTTCGGCGGGCGGACTTCGTCCGATAAGGTATACTATACACGATTTCTGTGAAAAAAAAAGAAATATTTTCTTAATTTTCGAAAAATTTTATATTTTTACTCTTTAAATTGCATTTGATTTTAACCATAAATTCACAATGATAATGCTTGTATATTTTCCTCATTTGTATTAGAATGTTGGTAACGGTAATCCTTTATCGTAATTCCAAAGAAGGAGGATACATATTATGGCACACGTAATTAGTGATGAATGTGTAAGCTGTGGTTCTTGCGAAGGCGAATGTCCAGTAGGAGCTATCTCCGAAGGCGATGGCAAATACGAAATCGATGCTGATGCTTGCGTTGACTGCGGAGCATGTGAAGCTGCCTGTCCTACAGGTGCTATTTCAGCAGAGTAATTTTTAATATTTGCGAGTGATCACAAGCATGAAAAGAGCATTTTGAATCTCAGATTCAGGATGCTCTTTTTCATATCCTTAAAATCGCTGCTGTTCCCAGTAATCTCAAGTCACTTCCTGACACAATTTGACGAACGGTTTCTAAGGCGTTTTACACCCCCTCATGCTATAATAATACCGAAAACAGATCATAGGAGGTATATTTTAATGGGCGAGGTCAGATTTATGATTTCTGAAGCGGCAAAACAGGTTCATGTAGAATCTCACGTTCTGCGTTACTGGGAGGAAGAGCTTGAGCTTGTCATCGGACGCACAGAAATGGGACATCGATATTATACCGAAGATGATATACAACTCTTTTGCTGTATTAAAAAACTAAAAGATGCCGGAATGCTTTTAAAGGACTTAAAGCCTCTCATTCCGGAATTAAAATCAACCAAACTGAAGCTTCAAAAGACAGAGGCATTAAAAAAAGCAGCTCTGAAAAAAGAAACGGCCGCCTCGACTGTTTCAGCTCCTGCTGCGGTTTCCGCTCCGGCGGCTGTGTCAACTCCAGCAGCCATCTCCGAAGCAGAAGTCGTGCCGGTCACTCAACTGGAACAGGTCCGTTCTCTAATCGGAGATGTATTGACAGAGGTCGTCGTGTCCAACAATGAAGAATTAAAAAAAGACATCAGTAAGTCTGTCACTACTGATGTCATACGAGAAATGGACTTCCTCTTCCAGGCAAAAGAACGGCAGGAAGAAGAACATTTCCGCAAACTGGACACGCTGATCCGCCAGCAGCAGGCGAACCGCAAAGAGGCGGCCCGCGAACATCCGCTCGGCAGATTAAAAAATATGTTCAATCACTGCTGATCCTGACGAAGTTCATTTCCAAAACGGGTGTACTGCGGCATCCATGCCAGTCTGACGGTTCCAACCGGACCGTTTCTCTGTTTTGCAATGATGATTTCCGCAATATTTTTGTCTTCTGTATCAGGAATATAATAATCCTCACGATAGATAAACATACAGACATCGGCATCCTGCTCGATGGCTCCGGACTCACGAAGGTCGGAAAGCATCGGGCGTTTGTCCGTTCTCTGTTCTACCGCACGGCTCAACTGAGACAATGCGATCACCGGAACATTCAATTCTCTTGCCAGTCCTTTTAGAGAACGGGAGATCTCGGAAATCTCCTGCTGACGGCTTTCATTGCTTCTTCCACCACTTCCGCTCATCAACTGCAGGTAGTCGATGATGATCAGATCCAGACCGTGCTCTAACTTGTACTTACGGCACTTGGAACGCATCTCTGTAATAGAAATACCCGAAGTATCGTCAATGATCAGTTTTGATTTTCCGATCGTACCGGCACCTTCGATCAGTTTTTCCCAATCCGAATCTTTCAGGTTTCCGGTTCTCAGTATCTGCGCATCCACATGAGCCTCCAAAGAGAACAGACGATTTACAAGCTGTTCTTTGGACATCTCAAGACTGAAGATGGCAACGGCCTTCTCCTGACGGAACGCCACATGCTGGGCAATGTTCAGTACAAACGCTGTCTTTCCCATAGACGGACGCGCCGCCACCAGGATCAGATCCGAACGCTGCAAACCGGAGAGTTTGTAATCCAGATCAATGAAGCCTGTCGGAATTCCGGTTACCGTTCCTTTTGTCTTGGATGCTTTCTCGATCACTTCCAAAGCATTTAACACAACCTGCTTGATCGGCGTGTATTCCTGGCTGTTGCCATGCTGCGCCAGTTCAAAAATCCGCTTTTCCGCAGCATCCATGATCACATCCAGCGGTTGATTCTCCAGATAACAGTTGTTTGCAATCTCTTCATTGATCTTGATCATCTTCCGAAGAGTTGCTTTTTCGCGGACAATCTCTGCGTAATACTTAATATTTGCCGAGGTCTGGGCGTTGACCAGAAGTTCTCTTGCAAACTCCAGTCCGCTGATCTCCGGCGGAGCATTTTTCTCTTTCAAATGCTCCTGCAGTGTGATCAGATCCACCGGCTTCCCTGCCTGAAACAATTCTACCATCGCATCAAACAGCATTCCGTATGCACTCTGATAGAAATCCTCCCCTGTAAGCATCTCAGCTGCGACCATAATTGCATCTTTATCCATCAGCATGGCGCCCACAACCGCCTGCTCCGCTTCTGTGCTGTGGGGCAATATTCGTTTAATCGCTGCTTCCATAAACTCTATTTCCCCTTATGCTTCTTTCACGGAAACATTCAACTCTGCTGTCACTTCCGGATGCAGTTTTACAGATACGATATGTGTTCCCAGTGTTTTGATCTGCTCTTTCAGCTGAATCTTCTTTTTATCAATATCCAGATGCATCTGCTCTTTGACTGCCTCTGCAATCTCCTTGCTGGAAACAGAACCGAATGTTCTTCCGCCTTCACCGACTTTCATGGTAAGTACGACTTTTCCTGCTTTGAGTTCCTCTGCCAGTTTTTTCGCTGCATCCAGGTGCTCCTGTGCAACCTTGGCTTCATTGTTCTTCTGCAGCTTCAGGTCATTGAGATTTTTCCCGTTTGCTTCTACCCCAAGCTTTTTCGGCAGAATAAAGTTTCTCGCATATCCGTCATTTACATTGACAACCTCTCCTTTTTTTCCAAGAGCTTTTACATCCTGTAATAAAATCACTTTCATTTTATATATCTCCTTCCTCTATCATCTGGTCGATCGTTACCTTTAGCGCCTCGATCGCCTCTTTTACGTTTGTATGTTCAAACTGTGCGCCGGCTGAATTGATATGACCGCCTCCGCCCAGTTTTTCCGCTATGATCTGCACGTTTACTTCGTCTATAGAACGTGCGCTCAGGAAAATCCTTCCATTATACACTGTCAGCACAAAAGATGCCTTGATACCATTGATATCCAGCAGCTCATTTGCTGTCTGTGCCGCCAGTACCGTCGGACTTGCAATGTCACTCGGACACTCTGCAATGGCATACTGTTCTCTGTAGACCTCTGCCATACGCATCGCCTCTGCCTTGGCACGGTAAGACTCCATATCGTCCCGGAACATCTTTCTGACCCGGGTAATGTCCGCTCCGCAGCGTCTTAAATATGCCGCCGCCTCAAATGTACGGACACCGGTACGGTTCATAAAATTCCTCGTATCGATCATGATTCCTGCATACAGGCAGTCTGCCTCAATGGACGGCACCTTGATATCATCCACAATATACTGTAGGACTTCTGCCACCATCTCACAGGTGGAGGACGAATACGGCTCAATATAGGACAGGACCGCATTGTCGATCACCGTACTGCTCTGCCGATGATGATCCAGCACCGCAATGGTCTTAGATCTCTTTAAAAGTTCCGGACACTCTGTCATCTGTGGTTTGTTCGTATCTACCACCACGACCATAGCGCTGTCTGAAATATAATCCAGCGCTTCCCCGGAAGTCAGGAAAATATCTTTTCCATACACACTGCTCTGCGCGATCTCATCATACAGAGGTTTGATCGAGGTACTCACGTCGTTGATCACGATATGCGCCTTCTTTTCCAGAGCAACAGCAGCTCTGTAAATTCCCATACACGCTCCAAAGGAGTCCGGATCTGAAATCTTATGTCCCATGACAATGACCTGATCCTTTGCCACAATGAACTCTCTGAGTGCCTCTGCTTTAACACGGGCTTTTACTCTCGTATTTTTAGCTGTCTGCTCTTTCTTGCCACCAAAATACGTGATTCCTTTACAATCCTTGATCACCGCCTGGTCTCCTCCTCTTGCCAGTGCAAGATCGATCGCCATACGGGCATAATTGTAACTCAGCGCATAAGTTGCTGTATTCAGTCCTAACCCGATGCTCAAAGTAGCGGATCGGGCATTTCCGATGTTGACCTGCTTAACTTCTTCCAGGAGAGAAAACTTATCTGCTTCAAACTTACGGTAGCTTTCTTTTTTCACAACAAAGAAATATTTATCATTCTCCAGTTTTTTTACAATTCCGTCCACATCATTGATATACTTATTGATCTTTCTGTCGATCAGAGCGACCAAAAGAGACTGACGGACTTCTTCCACACTCTCCATCACTTCATCATAGTTGTCAATGTAGATCAGCCCGGCAATAAGCCTCTGATCTTCATTTTCACGGATGTAAGAATTCAGTTCTGTCACATCTCTCATATAAAGTGCGATAAAATACTCTTTTTCTTTCGGAATCTGCAGCATCCGCTCGCTCTCGCTGAAGCCATCCAGGGAAATCCTGCGCAGCTCCACCTGATAATCCCGCTCCTTATATGTGATCTCCAGCTCATTTCTGGTCTCATCATCCTTCGGAAAAATTCCCTTGTTCAATTCCGGGATTATCTTCTGGATAAACTTTTCTCTTCCATCCACGATTTCCGAAAAACGGTCGTTCTTCCATAAAATATGTCCATCCTCCAGAATGATCGCATAGGGAACGGTCAGTTCCTTTAACAGCGTGTTCTGAATTCCCTTGTACTGTGTTGAGAACTGGATCAAATCTGCCAGAATAAGAGAGCGGTTGTAAAAATATAACAATCCAACGATCATTGCATAAATAATGACGAATACCGTCATCGTAAGTCCGGCTTTTTGATCCGTCATATACATCCAGATATTCATTGCCAACAGTAAGATCGTCATGATCAGCGGCCACTGCATGTACATCCTCAGCTGCCCTTTTAAACGCATGTTTTTGTTCTTCATGATTTCCTATCCTCTATCCATACTTTCGTTTGCACAGCCTCCCCATACGCTGTGATTTCACAAACTCAGTCTTAGTATACCACTTTTTTGTCTCCGTGTCAGCTTTCATCCACATCCGGTTCCTTCGGCCGATATATCTCACCGGATTCCCGGTCAACAGCAATTCCCTTTTTTTCCAGATGCTCATAGACATCCCCACGGAGAAGTGCATACAGCACGGAAACGATTGGAATGAAAACCAGCATTCCCACGATTCCCATCAGACTGGCTCCGATACTGACCGCTGCCAGCACCCAGATAGACGGAAGTCCCACAGAACTGCCCACCACTCTCGGATAGATCAGATTTCCCTCGATCTGCTGAAGGATCAGGAACATGATCACAAAAACCAAAGCCTTCATCGGCGCCACCGTCAGGATCAGAAATGCTCCCACTACGCAGCCAATAAATGCCCCGAAAATCGGAATCAGCGCAGTAAACGCGATCAGAACACCAATGAGCATCGCATATGGCATCTGCAGGATTCCCATACAGATCACAAACATCGTTCCCAGAATCACGGCCTCCAGACATTGTCCTGTCAGGAAATTCGAAAATGTACGGTAACTCAGAGAACAAACATCCAGAACCTTTTTCACCAGATCTTCTTTCATGTATGCATACATCACTTTCCGGATCTGAATATTTAATTTTTCTTTCTGCAACAAAATGTAGCACGCAAAAACAAACGCAATCACAAAGGTTGTAATTCCACTGGCAATCCTTCTTGCCACTACAAACGTAGAGCCAAGAACGCTGCTCGCTCCACTCGTAAAAAACTTCACGACTTCATTTATTATTTTGTCCCAATCCAGCGTCAGACTGTCCAGCCATTCCTTGATTTCCTTATTGTTATGGAAAATCTCTTCTGCCCAGCTCTGCGCTTTCGGCATAAATGACTGTATCCCTTTCCCGATTGATATAAAAGTGTCCCCCAGCTTCGGAAGCACTCCGAATACCACCAGCCCGATCACACTGACTACTACGATCAGCGTAATGATCAGACTGACCGGACGCGCCAGCCTCTGTGCCACTTTTTTATTTTTCATCATTTGATTTTGAAACAGCTTTTCTTCAAAAAAACTCATCGGAACATTGATCACAAATGCAATTGCACCGCCTAAAAGAAACGGATATACAATTCCCACTCCCTGTCCAAGCACATCCAGAATTAATGAATAATTCCACAATGCGATCAGAAGAATCACTGTAAACACGATCAGTACCCGTATCTTTTTTAAATTTTCTTTGTTTAGATTCATACTTTACCTGCTCTTTCTGTCATTGTTCAGATTCTCTCCATGATTCCATCATTCTAACACAGAAGCTGCATTTGTTCCACTTTTTATTGCTCTTTTTATATAAAAAAACTCCGAACCTGTCACTGACAAGCCGGAGTCTTTTGTTCGTTTATAAAAGCGATTAGTCCTGTACGTATGGCATCAGAGCAATGTGTCTTGCTCTCTTGATTGCTACTGTAAGGGCTCTCTGATGTTTTGCACAGTTTCCTGTAATTCTTCTAGGAAGAATTTTTCCTCTTTCAGAAACGTACTTTTTCAGTTTTGCTACATCTTTATAATCGATTTCGTTATTCTCTTTTCCACAGAATACGCAAACTTTTTTTCTTCTGCGTGCAGGGCCTCTCTTTTTGAAGCCGCCTTCTGGTCTGCTACCTTTTTCGTAAGCCATCTTCATTACCTCCTGTTTTGATAACTATGGCTTTTGAAGTTAGTTAAACGGTAATTCTTCGTCGATTCCATCCGGAATGTTCATGAAACCGTCCCCTGCATCAATACTTGGTGCCGGGCCAGGTGCCGGTGAAGACTGGAATGAACTTCTGTTTGCTTCGCTTTCGGCTCTGCTCTCAGCAAATTCCTGATCCTCTACAATCACTTCTGTTGTGTAGACTCTCACACCGTCTTTGTTTGTGTAGCTTCCTGTCTGGATTCTTCCGGAAACGGAAATTCTCATACCCTGACGGAAATATTTCTCTGCAAACTCAGCAGAACGTCCGAACACAACACACGGAATAAAATCTGCAGTCGGTTCTCCATCTCTTTTGAATCTGCGGTCTACTGCTACTGTATATCTTGCAACTGCAGTTGCACTGTCACCCTGTGAATATCTAACTTCCGGGTCTCTTGTCAAGCGACCCACCAAAACCACTTTATTCATATATACCTCTCTTCTCTTATGCTTCCTGTCTTACGCATAAATATCTGAGTACGTTGTCCATGATGCGGATACGCTGTTCGATCTCACCTGGAACACTCGCGTCAGACTCGAAGTGTACGAAGTAGTAAAATCCTTCTTTCATTTTCTGAATTTCGTAAGCGAATCTTCTCTTACCCCATTCATCAACGTCTGTTACGTTACCACCGAAACGTGTGATCATCTCTTTTACTTTCTCGATCACAGCAGCTCTGGCATCGTCTTCGATTTTTGCGCTGACAACAACAGCTAACTCATACTTGTTCATGTTCTGCACCTCCTTATGGTCTCTGGCTCCCGGCTCCTCCGGGAACAAGGAAAATTGTGTCCGCTGATAATTCAGCAGTACGTCACAGTTTCCTATTCTACCATAAGAATCTGCTCGTTTCAAGACTTTTTCTTAATTTCTTTTGTATTCTTTTCTACCAGCCTGCGCGCCACCATGATCTGATGTCCGCATCCCTGACATTTCAGCCGGAAATCAGCTCCCACACGCAGCACCTCCCATTCACAGCTGCCGCACGGATGAGGCTTCTTCATCCGGATTACATCTCCCACATCAAATCTGTCTGCCATGTCCTACTCCTCTTTGATCAAAACTCCCTGCAGAAGAAATCTTTCATCTTCATTGACATTTGTACAAGTAGAAAGACTGACGATCTTGGAATTTCTGTCCACTCCCGGAGACGTCACATAATTGGACGTACTCTTACACTCTGCCAGATATGCTTCAAACTCTTCATCTGTCGTAATATTCAGGTTATAGACTTCTGCCGAATCCTTCACTACTCTTGCAGAAAAGACCTCGTAAGTCCGTGTCTTTCCGTCCGGTGTGTAAATATAGAAATACGGATGCGCCTTATAAAAATCTTCACTTGCATATTCATTCAGCTGGGAGAACATCTCTCCTCCGACTTTCATATTGTGTCCGTAAATAAACGTATTCCGGTCGCTGAAATCATTCTGATTGCGCATATCCATGAAAATTGCTCCCAGTTTGTTGTCATTTGCGGAAAACGTCTTTGTCAGATATTCGTTATTATCTGCACTCTTCACAACAGGATAGCTGATGATCGACGGCTGGTCAAAGCGCAGCCATGCCACGGTATCCGGATTTTCCTGCATCAATTTGTCGAAATCCACCTGAAACTTCGGAGCTTCTTCCACTCCCTCCCCAATCTTGTCGCTGACGATGGCAAGATTTTTGATCTCGTCATACTCCTCACCGCCAGTGTAGTACGGAACCATCATCATTGCCAGCTGATACGCGGAAAACACAAACACACAAAGTGCGATCAGAAGCACTGTCAGTGATAATGGATCCCAGCCTTTTTTCTTTTTACTTTTCTGCTGCTTTTTTTCTTTCATTTCAACCTCTTCTACCTGTTTCATTGTTGTTATTTTTTAAAATCCCAGAGACTCATTCACCAGGATCACTTTGATTCTTCCCGGAATCTGACTGTATCTTGTAATTAAGATCTGAGAACAGATACATCCCTGTTTCTTGCAGTCAAAACAGGTTCCGCCCGAAACACACGGCGTCTCTTTCTGAAACCGCTGCGCATTGATCGGCGCTGCCTCATTTCTTGCCCGGTGCAGTGCATCCTCCTGTGTCTTGACAACCTTGTTCATCCCCACGATCAGAAGAACATTCTTCGGACCATACGCATAGGCTGCCACCCGGTTCGCCACACCGTCGATATTCACAAGAACGCCGTCTTCACTTACTGCATTGGTGCTGCCCAGAAAGAAATCGGCAAAAAATGCTTTATGCATCATTTCTTCTCTCTCTTTTGACGTCTCTGTCTGATCTCTGTCATATAACGTGTAATCTCCGTTTCGAATGACATCCATCAGTCCGGCTTCTGCCACGCTCATCGTTCCGCCCCAGCTGATCGTACTTCCCTTCGGCATCAGCTCCAGAGCTTTTGCGACTGCCTCTTCCTTTGTCTCTACATAATATGCATCCATATTTCTGCTCTTTAAGGCATTCACAACCCTTGCCCCAAGGACAGCGTTTCTCATACTTCTGACATCCATCCTGCATTCTCCTTTCTGATCTGTGCAAGCACTCCGTAGATTGCATATGCAACTCCAAACTCTTCATTGGACTTTGTGATATATTTTGAAACCGTCTTCACTTCCGGCATTGCATTCTCCATCGCCACTGTTGCTCCAAAATCCATAGACAGCATGGAATAATCATTCAGGCTGTCTCCAAGAACCATCACCTCATCCATCGTATACCCCAGTGATTCGATGTACTGTTTTAAGACCGGTCCTTTCTGTGCCTCCACTGCCGTAATCTCTAAGTTTGTCTTAAAAGAGGAAGCCACTGCCAGTTTTTTATTTTTCTCCAGTTTTTTGCTGATCCTTGCCAGCATTTCCAGGTCGTTGGAATACAAAAATACTTTGTAGACTGATACCTGCGACTCTTCCAGTTCTTGAAATTCGGAGATGATCTTCGTATTTTCTACGATTCTCCGATAGAGAGGGGAAGATAAAACAGCACTCTCATCCGTATCCTGACCGGTATCCATATGAAACAGCTGGATCTGTTTCAAAAAACTTTCTTCGATTTCTTTTTTCGTTCCGATCCGGTAGTCATAATCTCCGGAACTGAAAATGATCGAAACCGGAAATTCTTTCAGATTTTCGTAAATCTCCTCACACAACTCCATCGAAAGCGGTGCTGTACTGACGATCTGCTGCTTTTGATCCCGCACTTCCGCTCCGCTTCCGACAATATAATCACAGACAATATCTGTTTCTTTTAATTCTTCCATTGCGCCTTTAAAGTTTCGTCCTGTGGCGATCATAAAACGGATTCCCGCATCGCATGCCTCATGGATTGCTTTTAATGTCTCAGGCGCTACTTTATGGTCATTACCAAGAAGAGTTCCATCCATATCGCTTGCTATTACTTTTATCATGGTGTTCTCCTGCTTTCCATTCTTCTGATGTTATTGTTCCCACCAGTAATTTTCTGTTGTTTCATATGTCCATAAGAATTAGCATAATGACTGTCGAACAGAAAGTCAACGATTTTTCATCTGATTTTTATGACAATTTACGATTTAATCCCGGCATTTAACAATGTTTCCACTTCCTCCATCTGCCCGAGGATCTTCTGCTGCCGTTCTTCAAATAAAAGCCCTTTATTATACCGATAGTACGCATCGGATCCGTTTTCTTTGATAAACCACACACTGTAGTAATTCGCATTTAATTCTGTAATAAATGCCACCATCTCCTGGCTCTCTCCAAATGCAGCTTCCAGAAACGCAAACACATGCTGCAGCATACCGGCTGCCTCTTCTGTCTGTTCCTCCAGCCTCTCTGCCTCCGCTTCAAACTGTGCTTTGACTTCCTCATAAACCGCTTCTTTGGAACCGGATGACTCATTCACACGGATTCTGGCAGTTTCAAAAAACGCTTCTGCCTTCTGCATGGTTTTCTCTTCTGTGCGGGTCAGCTGCTCCGCTTTTTTTCCTGCTTCCAGATCCTGCGTAATCTGTCCGATCACCGTTTCCAAAGACCACTCTTTCTGATGCTCCCGATATAAAAGCATGTATTCATAAATTTTCGTGACCATTGCATCTGCCCGATAACAGGCTGCAAACGCCTCGCCAAGACGGCCGCTCAAAAGTCCTGCGATGCTCAGATGCTCATCCAGCGGCGCATTCTTGATCTTCTGAATTATGGACGGATTCCATTCTCCTTTTAACAGATCTTCCACTGCATAATCCTGTTTGTACTTATAATAAAGCGCCAGATAGTTTGCAAAATCTTTTGCGATCATCTTGTGCTGGATATACTGATAGACCACATCCCTGTCCACTGTCTTTTCCAACATCTCATACACCTGTATCAGTTGGGATAAATCTTCCCAGCCTCTTGCTGTCGCAAATACTTTTCCATCTACTGTATTCTCAATCCGATAAAAATTCTTTCTGCGGATTTCAAGATAAGAGATCACTGCCGGGTGGATTCCCTGACGATATGCATATTCTTTCCATACTTCGAAATTTTCCTCCACATCGATCCGTTTGATACGATCCAGTGTCACCACGTCAAATTCACGCACGGATTTGTTGTACTCCGGTGGATTTCCCGCTGTTACGATAATCCAGCCTTCCGGCACCTTCTGATTTCCAAATGTTTTGCCCTGGAGAAACTGCAGCATCGTCGGCGCCAGCGTCTCTGACACGCAGTTGATCTCATCCAGAAACAAGATTCCTTCCCGAATTCCGGTCTTCTCAATCTTGTCATACACAGATGCGATAATCTCACTCATCGTGTACTCTGTTACAGATACCGTTTTCCCACCGTACTCTTTTTCCTGAATAAACGGCAGCCCTACCGCACTCTGTCTTGTATGATGTGTGATCGTGTATGCTACCAGCCCGATACGGCATTCTTTCGCAATCTGTTCCATAATCTGTGTTTTTCCGATTCCCGGAGGTCCCACCAGAAAGATCGGTCTCTGGCGGATCGCCGGAATCCGATAATCTCCAAATTCATCTTTGGCCAAATATGCCTCAATAGAATCTTTAATTTCCTGTTTTGCTCGCTTTATATCCATGTATCTCCTCCCATTTCTGATTCTTCTATAATAAGTTTCAATGCCCAGGCCGGCACGTCCACATCCCGGTAATCCTCCTGCATAAATACAAATGCCGTCTTGTATGCCGGCATTTTCCCCGGATAGATTCCGTAACCGTCTGTAAAATAGAGCAGTCCCTTCAATTCTTCAAATTCATGATTTTCCAACATCTGATCCACATATGCAAATGCCGGACGAAAATCCGTCCCGCCCTCTCCGTACAACTTTAGATGCTCCATATATTCTTTCAATTCTTCTTTGCTTGTGATCTTTTGGTCGGACTGCACAGTCTCATCACACTGCAGGATATGAATGTTGGTCTTTTTAAAAAAGCTGTCCTCTTCACACAAAATGCCATATGTCTCTTCCAGAAATTTTCGTACCAGATTTTGGGAACAGGACATGGATGTGTCGATCACAATCACAAATTCTGCAACTTTTTTGACTTCTTTTGTTTCCTGCGGTTCGATCAGCGGCATATTTCCGTACATTTGAAGTCCATAACTGTAAAACGTATAATCGAACGTATCCGGATCCACACCGATTTCCTCCCGAAACACCGCAAATTTCCGTAAAAATTCCCGGTAATCCTGTCGTTTCCTGTTTTCGATTTTTACCTGATCCAGAAAATCTCCGGTCTGCCTGGATGCCTCTTTTGAAAATGTCTCCAGATCGGTCTCCATCTCTTCATTGATCTCCTGCCATTTCTGGTTCATCTGCGGGCTTGGCTTCTGATCCGGTTTTTGATTCTCCCAGTATCTGTGGTCATCCTGATAAAACTCCTGCTCCAGCTTCAACAATTCTTTCTCTTCTAACTCCCAGGCAGTCAGAATCCGATAGATACGCTCGGCATTCAGAACTTTTTTCTCTGCTTCCAGCTTCCGGTAGGTCTCCCGTCTGAGAAGACTCCTGGAAAATCGGACACTTCTGTGATAAATCCCATCTATCATATGCTCTGCTGCAATATCACAGCTCAAATTCCAATAGCGCCCGTCCATGCCCTGTTTGATAAAATGCCGGAAAATACAGTGAAACACCATGTGCAGATATCCCCGGTTCACAAGAATCCGATTCTGCCGGTACAAGCCCCCAATCTGCTGCGGGTGAAAATATATCACTGCTCCATCCGTTCCAAAGGGACTGACAGACGAATCCATCTGATATACAAAACTGCTCAGCGCCACATCCAGAAAACGCATTCCCAGATACAGCTCATCCCTTGCAGCACCTAAAATACTGCTGCCGATCTGTTGAAGCTTTTCGGCTGCTTCTCTACTGTTTTCTTCTTCCATACGCATATATCCCTTCTATTATATTGTACATTTACAACACAAATTTTTTCTTTCTGACCGGCTGCATCTGCTGCCGTTCATTCATAAGCAGACTTAAAATCTCCGACTTCTGCTTGTCGGAAGCGCACTCGATCGCCATGTCCAGCCCCTCTGATGTCCACAGTTTTTCTCTGGAAATCAAGCGTATCCTTTCTGTCTGTTCATTCTTGATCAGATATGGAACGATTTCTTCCAGATGGGACCTGATATATCCCAGATAAGCTGTTTCTCCCCTTGTCGAAAGCCGGATGGGAAACAAAAGCCTCCCGAAACACAGATCAATGAGTACAGGCAGCTTTTCCATCACCACTGCCATAGAAAACAATTCATCATATTTCTCGTAATCCAACTCCTTTGCCAGAAAACACTGCCGGTAATTGTTTCCCGAACCATGATGCTGGGTATACAAAATCCGGGCTGGCGTATTCTCCACTGCTTCTTCATAATGCCCCGGGAATACCAACTCCGCTTTCTGACCGCCAAATGCTCCGTTTTCGTAAACGAAAGTCACATCCATTCTCTGCCACAGCTCTCCCAGAATCTCTTTTACACAGCTTTTACTTCCAAATTGCAAGTGAACAATCAGTTTCTGTAAATTTCCGCACACTGTAAACGCTCCGCTTCCGATCTGCATCAGATTGTCCGAGAACTCCAGCTTTTTTAAGTTTCTGCATCCATAGAAAATATAACGCCCGATCTCCCGCATGGTATCGGGAAAAACGACTTCCTCCACCGCATCGCCTGCAAGCAGTTTTTCCTCTGCCGACCTTTGTCCGATCTGATCCGTATCATATGTCTGTACATCAATCTCTTCCTTGTCTTTTCTTGCAGAAAACGCATAGGGCGCTGCCTTTATTACCGGTTTCCCCTCAATCTGCTCCGGAATGACAACCTGACTGTCTGTCCCGAAACACCGGACGATCTCTATCCCCTCTCCAGATACTCTGTAATGTATTTTCATAGAACTGCTTTTTTCCTCCTGCGGATTGTTCTTACTAAGAATTTAGTTTATCATGGATTGTCAAATTCAACAACTTAAGACAACGGTTAATGAAAGAATCCTGGAAAGTGTATGATACTGAAAAAACAGCCCTACCTTGCGATAGGACTGTTTTTCAGAAATAAGTTTTTCATGTATCGTTTGAGATTTTTTCAACTAACTGTTCGATCATTAATATATTAGCTGCCTATATCCCGCTATTCAGAACCCGAAGCAGCATATCCCCGGTTCCTACATTATATCCGCTTGCCGAATACACACCCTGCATTCCTTCTTTTATAACAAGAATCAGCGGCAGCTTATCCGGGTCCCCATACATTCTGCGCGCCAGTACATTGATATTTTCCGTTCCTTCATCATAGTACACCGCTGCTTTCGGCAGCTCTGCCTTTGTTTTTGCAAATGTCGGATCTGCCTGATCTTCTTTATGTTTCAAAATCAGATTTACCCGGCTTCCAAGCGCTGCAAATTCCTGACTTCTCTCACGGAGTTCGTTTAAAATATGTTCCGTTGGTTCCTTTCCAACCTCATGCCAGATAAACAACGAGGTTCCCTCTTTGACTTTTTGACTTCCCAAAATTTTTATTCCCTGCTCATCTTCTACCGCAAATTCTTCCAGCGGAATCTCTTCCAGCATATCCTTCAGCTCCGCTTTTCGAAGAGTCAGCTGGATTTCTTTTGTCTGACCATTTTCGATGTCAAATTCTGTGCAGGCAGCAAACTGGTTCCCGTTCGGCAGACGGTTTGTTGTGATCACACGGTATGTCCCCGCTTCCACTTCCAGCTTTGCCTCTCCCTGATATCCTTCCCCAAGCTGCAGGGTCTGCCAGAGATAACCTGTCTCTGATTTTTTCGCAATCGTCCAGTTCTGCATATAGACCCATCTCGTATCATCCCCGGATTTCAAATGAATCTGCGCTGTTTTTTCACATACTTCTTCTGTTTTTTCAGAGTTTTCCACATTCAAAAATGCGTTTTCCCCATAATACTGCATTTCTCCATCCAGTGGATTTAATCTTGCCGGAACGCCCAGTGTACGGCAGATCGCCACAAACAACACCTTCTTCGATTCCAGACTTGCCCTCTGATAGCGAAGCGTTCCCGCCGGGGTTGTTAAAAGCTCTTCATATTCATATGCCGGTTCTTCCTGAATATTTTTGCAGATCCAATTCCAGATCTCTCTTGGATTCTTCTGAAACTGTGTTTTCTGCTCTTCTGTAAAAAATGCCTGAATTTTTCTTCTGTACGCACTCTGCTGTTCCCTTGAAATCCTTGGATTTAAAACATATTTTGCAAAAATCTCCGAAGGAAATGTATGTCCCCATACACATGCCTCCTCAAGATGCTCCAAAAGTTCCTGCGCCTTACAGTCTCTGAAATCTTTCAGGCTCAACTGATCCAGAAGCGCCTTTTTCCAAAGTGCATTTGGTGTTTCTGCATCGAGAAATTTTTGAATTTCCTGATGATTTCCCTTACTGTTTTCCAGTGCGTTCCCTGCTTCTTCTCCAAAGAAACTGTTTACTTTCGCAAGCCGCTTTTCTGTCGCCTGACGGAATTTTTGCGCACCTGTCTGCTTCTGCTCTTCTGTCGGTCTTTTCGTGTTGACAGGAGCATCCGAAGGTGCGATCATATCGAACGCCACCCACTCCTCTGCTGATTTTTCTGCTTTTTTTCCTGCAAGAACCAGTGTCTGCGCAGAAATTTCACGCGTATCCAAAATGGCAGTCACATGTCTATCTTCCTTCCACACGGAAACAAACAGGCTTCCTTTTCCGGTCCTGAGCACGACCTTCCCGTTTGCATCTGTTTTCTTTCGGGAGATTGCAACCAGCTCTGCATAATTCAACAGTTCAAAGCTAACTTCCGCATCTGCCACAGGAGTTCCGTCTTCTTCTGTCACAAACAGCTCCAGATCAACTGTTTTTGCATATCTGGAAAGCTGGTTCACCCCTGAGGTCACATCCGGATGTTCAATCACATCTCCGTCTGCCTGTTGTGAACCGAAAATTCTGGAATTGATCATCATAGAGCGGGAAGATGCATTGACGAACCATCCCAGATCCAGAATCTCTTCCGGCTCACAGGCTCCCAGAAAATGCCACGTTCCTTCACACCATACTTCGACCCAGGCATGATTGTCATCGCAATGTGCCCAGCGGTGCGCATATACCTGCCTTGCCGGGATTCCGATACTGCGCAGCGCATTTACCGTAAATACCGACTCTTCTCCGCAGCGTCCGATCCCGTTTCGATACACGGCCTCTGCAGAGATGGTACGGTCATCCGTTGCCTGATAAGTGGCTTCTTCGGCACACCAGTAATTTGTTTCCAGAATCGCTGCTTCCATCTGTTTTCCTGCAACTCTCTCCTGTAACTGTGCGTAAAATAAAGGTCTGCAGGAAGTAATTCCTTCGGTATTGACACGGTGGAATACCACATTGTCCAGAAAAATCTCATCCGGAATCCGGGTTTCTCCTTTCCAGATCTGTTCTTTTCTTAACTGTGCACCATGTGCTGCAAACTCTCGAAACATCTCGTAGGAATAATCTGCCACATCACTAAACGGCATATTGGCGTATAAATATTTTAAAAGCAGTGCAATATCTGCCGGCTCTGCATGAATCCTGGCCTCAATCTCTTTTCCTGCTCTCTCAAATTTTTCCGTGAAAACAGCAAACTGCCTCCGGATATTTTCTTCTGTCTCTTTTAAAAACATGTCTCTTCTCCTCCTGCCAACAGATAATACAAGCTGGATGTTCCCGCAGCAGTCGCTCCCTGCGGCTGTCCCTGGTACAACGGATTGTCTGTCCATGCGGTTCCCGCGATATCCAGATGGATCCACGGACGTCCCTGGGCAAACGCCTGAATGAACAGACCTGCCGTGATCGTTCCGCAGTAATCCCGTCCCATATTTTTGATATCCGCAATCTTACTTTCGATCATCTGTTTCTGTTCTTCAAAAATCGGAAGTCTCCAGTAGCGTTCTCCGCTTGTCTGTGCTGCCTTTAAAAATGCTCCGCAGAACGCATCGTCATCTGATAACAATCCTGCTGTGGAAAATCCAAGCATTCCCACAACTGCACCAGTCAGTGTCGCAATATCGATCACCCGGTCTGCATGCTCATCCTTCACCATATATGCCATAGCATCGGCAAGGATCAGACGACCTTCCGCATCCGTATTACAGATTTCAATCTTCTTTCCGCCATAGGAACCGATCACGTCTCCCGGAACCAGCGCAGACGGGCTGATCCTGTTTTCACACATTGGGATTACGCCGGTTACATTGACCTTGACCTGATTTGCTGCAAGTGCATAAATTGCCGCCGCAACTGCCGCACCGCCTGCCATATCGCCTTTGATCCCCATCATGGATCCTGCCGGTTTCAGACAGTACCCGCCGGTATCACAGGTCACTCCCTTTCCAACCAGTCCGGTTACCGGTGCCTCTTCGTCCCCACGATAGCGCATTACCAGCATACACGGTGGATTCTCACTGCTCTTTCCCACACTGGTCAGCGCTTCCATGCCCATTGCATTTAATTTACTGTATACGATCAATTCACATTCTACAGATGTTTCTTTCATATGCTCCATGATCTCTCTTGCAAAGTCCATCGGATGAAACAGATTTCCCGGTGCATTCACCATATTTCTTGCCCAGCTCTGTGCCTCTGCCAGAGAAATCCCCTGTTTTAATTCCCCCTGTGCTGCCGGATACAGATTTTCATCGATTCCAGTCAGTGTCACATCCGGAATTTCTTTCGGTTCCTCTCCCGGAAGACAGATTTCATAAGCTCCGGTATAAATTCCTTCGATCACGGCGCTGACTGCCCGCACACCTGCTGCTTCAAGAAACGGACGGATGTCCATCTCATACGCCTTGATCCCCATTCCTTTCACCGCGCCGGCTGCTCCTGCGGACAGTTCCTGAATGTTACGGATCGTAAGCGGTTCCTTCCCCTGTCCGATATAAACCGTCAGATTCTCATCCAGACCGCCCACTCTGGATACTGCCTGATAATCTGCTGACACGTATGTCAGATTTTCTGCCTCTTTTTTTCCGATAAATGCCACCCGTACGGATGCCTTTTTTTGTTCTGCTAATACAATCACGTTCGTCATCCTCCTTCTATGTCAAATGTTTGAATCCTTTTCCTGCTACTTTTTCCGCTTCTGTAATAATCACCAGTGCTTTGTCATCCACTTTGTGGATCCGCTTCTGCAAAAGCTCGCATTCCTTCTTTTCTGACACGCACATCACCACACGCTGTACCTCACTGGAATAACCGCCTTCTCCTTTTAATACGGTCACGCCGATCTTCCTGTCCAGAAATACCTGACGTACCTTATCGGTAGATTCGGCAATCACGATCATCAGATTTTTTGCATCTGCATTCTCCAGCATATGATCCATGAACATTCCCGAAATATACACCGTCACAACCGCATATAATAAGCTTTCAATATTACGATATACCATTGCAGAGGCAAGTACAACCGCAATATTCAATCCCGAGATCCAGGCGCCTACCTGAAACTGCGGATTGCATTTCTGCATGATCAGTCCCAGAAGAGAAATGCCCCCGGTGTTGGACTGTCCCATATGCACCAGAGCCAGACCGATCCCCATCATGGCTCCGCAAAACATAGCCGCCAGAAGAGGATTTCCTTTGTATACCGGAATCCTGACGATCACCAGATCTGTCACAATGGAGAGCAGAGCGGTAGACGCCAGGGTGCGAAACACGAAAGAACGCGGAAAATATTTTTTGACCACAATGATCAGAAGCAGCGGAATATTAAATACAAAGACAAACAGACCGATCGGACATCCTGTCAGATAATTGATCAGGATCGCAATGCCGCTTGCCCCTCCGGGTGCAATCTTGTGCGGCGCCGCAAAGCTGTTGATTCCAACCGCATAAATAAAAACGCCTGCCAGATTTAACAGCACACAACGGATGATGGTCTCTTTTTCTGTCTTCCAGTTTTTTGCTTCCACCTTGAACCTCCTGTAGAAAAGGGATGTCTGAAAACCTGTATCCCTATACAAATTTCCAGAACATCCCCTTCTTTTAATATTGAATACAAATCATCTGATGTCCGTCTACTTTTTTTACCGAAAATTTAACGTATTTGCCTTCCTGAACAAAAGAAAGCGGCGTTTCATCCGGAACACTTCTGACTTCTTTTACCTGTTTTCCATCTGTATTTACCTGAATTTCCAGATCATACAAAGGAATCTTGTCTTCTACGGTATAGATGTCTTCCGATCTCTTCTCCGTAATATAATGCAGGATATGCAGAACATCTCTGTTTTTCTCTTTCTGCGCATTCAACTGAATATTCAGTGTAGACGGGCCTTCATATTTGACCAGCTTTTCTCCGATGAAATATTCCAGCGCATCTTTCACCATCAGCTTGCACCATCTTGCCGCATTTTTACGGTACAGTGCAAAAACCGGGTGGGAGAAATACAGCGCATTGTTCCAGATCGTCACCTCCGGGCTTCCCACTTTCCCGGAAGACGGTGCATGCTGGTGTGAACAGAAGGTGTTTCCTTTTCTGTCAAAATACGGCTCTATCTTATCCATAAGCACTTCTGCATGTACCGGTTTTACATCATATCCTCTCAAGTACATGACAAACTCTTCTTTTGGCAGATCTTTTCCGATCACGTCATTCGGCATCACAAATTCTCTGTAATATTCCGATTCCTTCTCAAATGCCACACCGTAAATGCTCTCACTTCCGTCTTTTGGCAGACAGGAATCAAAAGAACCGATCACATGACCACCCTGTGCCAGATATGCTTCCATCTTCTGTTTCAGATCTTCATTATGATAAATGCAGTCCGGAAGAATCACTACCTGATAATCATCCAGCGGCATCTGACTGTCAATAATATCAAACTGATAGCCCAGCTCCTGCAGGATACGCACCGTTCCGATCAAAGATGGTGACAGAACAGAATCCTTTGCATCCTCCGGATAGAATTCCTCCGGTGTGATCACTGCGATCTCCGTCCGTGCTTTGACATCCCGGCAATACGGCTCTTTTTCCTCTACGCTTTTGTAAACATTCCCGATCAGGTCGTAAGCGCCTTTGGAGAGCACACCTCTTGGATGAAGCTGATCTCCGATGGAGCATCCTGCTCCCACTGCCAGCATATGGAAACATTCATATTCCAACGCTGCCTGATTTTTCAGAGAATGGAAATCTCCCCAGTATGTATGGAATTTTCCGGTCATTCCAATCATCTCTTTTCCGAGATTACGGGCATATCTGCTGGTTGCCGGGAAGTGATCATATCCCCAGCCGCCGCTTGGCAGAGATTCCAGCTCCAGATGGCTGTATTCTTTAAAACTGTTCTTGCTTCTTGGTCCCACATGAGATCCATTGTAAAAGATCGTTGCCTCCGGCGCCATGCTGTGGATAAATTCGCTGATCTCCGTCTTAAATTCATCCAGCATATGCTCTGCGTACCGCATCCGTTCCACTTTGGATTCGGTATCCATTCCAAGCTCCTGCATCTTCCTCACACAATGCTCACACTTGCAGTCTACCTGGAACAGAATATCCATAAAAATTCCATCCAGATTTTCCACGCCGATCACCTCGATCATATCCTGAAGCTGATCCTTGAAAAATTGTCTGTAACCGCTGTTCAGACAGATCGTGTGATAAAAATGCGGCGCCGGAACTCCCTGGGTATCAATAAATTCTCCATTTTCATCTACTGCAAGCCACTCCGGATGCTCGCGCATGATTCTTCCATCCCACTGTGCAGTTGTATAAACCGGCACTTTGATCCCTCTCTTATGACACGCCTCGATCTGCTCCAGTAAAAAGTTTTTGTTCTTCAATCCCGGGTGGATGAGCTCCGGAAATTTTTTTGACGGATAGTACAGCCATCCATGATGACATCTTGCAAAACATGTAATGGAATCTACATGTGCTTCTTCCAATGTTTTTGCAAATTCTTCTTTGTCAAAATCTGCTGCGATATCCGGTATGTACTCACTTGTATGAAAATCCAGATGCACCTGTCTGTATCTGATCTTGCTCATTTTATTTTCCTCCTCATGCCTATTCTTTCACAGCTCCCGCTGCCAGACCGCCTTCTACTTTTTCCTGGAATAACAGGTAGATCACAAGCGGAACAGCAACTGTGATCACGATTGCCGCCATCAGCGGGCCATAATCACTTCCACGCTCTCCGTTGAAGTTCAACAGTCCCAGTGCGATCGGCTTTAAGTTCTTGTCATTGATGAACAGAAGCGGGAACAGAATGTTGTTCCATGCACCCAGGAAGTTAAAAATAGAAATCGTGGAAATTGCCGGTACTGTCATCGGCAGCATCACATTTTTATAAATCTGGAAATAGGTTGCTCCGTCGATCAGAGCTGCTTCTTCCAGAGAACGGTTCACACCCTTCATAAAGTTGGTCACGACCAGAATACTGAACGGAAGGCTGAATGCCACATAGATCATAACCAGCGCCGGGATATTATTTTTCAGATTCAGCGCTCCGATAATGTAAGAAACCGGAACAAGTACAGTATGTACCGGAACCATCATTCCCAGCATAAAGAATAACAGTAAAAATTTGTTGCATTTAAAATCAAATCTGGACAGTACGTAGGCTGCCATTGTAGACACGATCGCAAGTACGATCACTGTCGCTCCTGCCTGAATCAAACTGTTTAAAAAGTAGTGACTCATGTTGGCACTTGTCCAGGCTTCCACATAGTTGGACCATTGCGGGACTTCCGGCCAGGAGAATGGTTTCGCAAAAATTTCTACTTTTGTCTTAATGGAAGACAAAAGGGTAAACAACATCGGGGTTGCAAACATCAGCGCTGTCAAAATCAGCAGAATATACATGATCACACTCTGCAGCGTAATTTTCTTACGAGTTTTTACTTTCTTTTTCATGTGTTCTTCCCCCTACTCCGCTTTCTTTCTGTTTGTGATCAGATTGCTTCCAACCGTACCCACAATACAGATCACCATGATAATGATTCCGATCGCGCTTCCTACTCCGTAATGGTTGTACTTAAACGCCTCATTGTACATCAATGTTGTCGGAAGGTTGGTCAGACCGTTCGGTCCGCCTCCTGTCATGGCAAATACAAGATCGAATACTTTGACAGATCCGATGATATCCATCAGAATACACATTGCCAGGATCGGTTTCAGCATTGGAACTGTGATCTTAAAGAATTTCTGGATCGATGTTGCTCCATCGATCGCTGCCGCTTCATATACATCATCCGGGATGGTCGTCAGACCGGCTAAAATAATAACCATGTAATAACCAACACCTGCCCAGACATTGACAAATACGATCGTATTCATCGCTGTTGCAGGATCTACCAGCCATGGCATCACCAGATCGCTGAGTCCGATCACTTCCAGCAGAGAGTTGAAAGATCCGGTCGGCATGAAGATGAAATACCACATCAGACCAACTGCAGTCAGCGGGAATACAGTCGGTACGAAGAACAACGCCTTAAAGATCCTGTAGCCTTTACACTTTGTATTGATCGCAACTGCCATCAGAAGTGCGATCGGGGTATGACAGATCACACTGATGATGACCATTCTTGCCATGTTCTTTAAAGAAAGAATAAAATCTGCATTGTGAAATGCATCGATATAATTTTTCAGTCCTACAAATTTCGGCGCAGATCCTGCAATTCCGTTCCAGTCAACCAGAGAAAAATAGATGGAACCGATAATCGGAATAATCTGAAATACCAGATAGATCACAAGTGCCGGAACAAGAAACAGCATAATGCCCATTCTTGTCTTTTTACTTTTTAACTTTATCATCCGGAAACCTCCTGTTCTTTAAAAAAATGCCCTGCACAAAGCTGACAGGGCATTTTTGTACGTCCTATTTTATTGATACCTATTTATCAATCTCACTCTGAATCTCTTTTGCAACGCTGTCCGGTTTTTCTCCGGTGAACATGCTTGAGATAGAGTTTCTTGTTCGATCCTGCATAGAAGCCAGCGGATCAAAATCAAATACATCGACTCCGATTCCCTCAGATGTTCCGCCAAGCTCTACATTTTTGGCAAACAGTGGAGAGATCGCACTTTCATCCAGATCAATGTCTGTTCTCGGAATCAAGAAGGCTGCTTCCTCTGCAAATCTCTTCGCTGCATCTTTGTCTGTCAGCATTTTTACGAGTTCCAGTGTAAGCTCCAGTTCTTTTCCTTCCAGTTTTCCGCTGATCATATACGGAGACAATGTCTGCATATCTTCATTCTTAAACTCCGGTTTTTCTTCAAAGTATGGGAATTTTGCAACTTCAATGCTGTCACATACCGGTGTCTCTGCCGGATCTTCAAAAGTTCCGATATTCCATGGACCTGTGATTACCATCGCAGCTTCTCCCTGCTGGAACTGTGTCATTGCAATATTGTCTGTCATACCTGCTGCATTTTTGTCAAATGCGCCTGCATCGATCAGATCCTGTACAAACTGGAGTGTCTCTACCACTTCCGGATCTGTCCATTTCATGTCTCTGGAACCTAACTTCTTCGCAGCATCTGTTCCGAGCCATTTGTAGAATATCTGATCATGAAGATGTCCTGCCATATAAGTTGTCTGTGTTCCCATTGCGATCGGGATCACACCGCTGGCTTTTAACTTCTTGATCGCATCCAGAAATTCTGTCCATGTTTCAGGGAATTCCTTCACGCCTGCTTTTTCAAACAAATCTTTGTTGTAATAAACTCCGATCAGTCCGGATTCCATCGGAATCGCATAAGTTCCTTCTTTTCCAGGCACCTGATAATAAGAGAGCGCTCCCTCTGTAAATCCGCCGCCCCATTCCGGATCTTCGTCTAAATATGGCTGTACATCCAGGATCAGCCCGTTATCGATATATTCTGACAGATTGGCAACACCCTGGATACGGAAAATATTTGCCATTGTTCCAGATGCAATATCTGTCGATAAAATATTGTTGAATGCAGATTCATCCCCCTGTGAATCATCAACGATCGTCACTTCCGGATGTTTCTCTTTAAATTCATCCAGAATATCATTGTAGATATCCACCTGCGCTGTCGTTCCTGCCATTCTTGTCAACAGACGAATCGTAATCTTATCGCCTGAACCTTTTTCGTCTCCGTCCCCTTTGCTTCCGCATCCTGCCAGAAGTCCCACGCACATCACTCCTGCCAGCAGCGCCGCTGTGATTCTTTTCAATTTCATTCCTTTTTCCTCCGTTTTCCTTTGAAACATTTATGTGATGCACCTAGTATAGAAAATAAGCGGGTTTTTCACAATGTTCATTTTCTATATTTTTTGTTCTTTTTCAATATGGAATCTCAAATAAACTTATTTTGACATTTCTTCCTACATTCTCTATAATGATTTTAATTCTGTTACATCGACTATACTATGGAGAATTCCTGCAATGAAAAAGATCAAACACAACAAAAATTCCATCAGCTTTAGCTTTTTCCGAAGCATATCCATGACTTCTATCCTGTTCATGGTTTTGCTTTTTTTAGGGATCTCCGGTTTATTTCTGAAGCATTCTTTTCGACTGGAGGGAAGAAATGCTCTGCAGCAGCTCAGCTATATTTCCGGACAGTTTCAATATTATCTGGATGCCACGGAAAATTATTCCAAAACTATTCTGTCTGATGACACTGTACAGGAATATATGAAAGACTATCTTGCCGCAAAGTATTCTTCCAATGCAACAACCAATGTCAAACAGCATATCCGACAGATCATACAGTCTACACCGTTCATCCATTCTGTAAGTCTGTATTCCGATCAGGGACTTCTTCTGGTATCTACCGAGCCGGACTCAAGTCAGATGAACCTCAGTGATCCGGCTCTTTCTCCTGTCTGGCAGGTTGGTATGAAACGACACCTAAACGACAGACATAAAGAGGTAAAAGTCCTCTCCTACATTCGCCCGTTCTATAATATCAATTCCGGACGAATGCTCGGATATGTAGAGCTTTCCATACCGGAAACACAGATTTCCGGTATTTATAAACAATACAATACAACCAATGAACTGTTTCTGATCGATAAAAACGGACAGGTCCAGAGCAGTAACGGCAGTCCCGAACTGGACAGCCAGTATGAATATATGGATCTCATTCTTAAAAATCTGGATTCCCAGTATTTTTTTGCAGGCGGAAATCTGTTGTTTTTCACACCTTTTTCTACCCTTGACTGGTATGTTTTAAACCAGATTCCGATCGTCAGCTTTTTGGCGCCTCTGTTCGCGATATTTTGCCTGTCTCTGCTGATCGCCGCACTGGTTATGGTGCTCTGCGTATTTGCTTCTCACCATATTGCACAGAAAGTCACTTATCCGTTAAGCTATCTGATCTCGCATATTCAGACAGTCAAGGAGGGAAACTGGGTTCCAATCCGTGAGATTCCGTGTAATGACGAGGTTGCTTCGCTTCTCAGCTCTTTCAACAGTATGATCGCGATCCAGACGAAAATGAGAGACGACCTGATCGAAGCCGAAAAACTCAAACAGCAGCTTTCCCTCAACCTCCTTCAGCAGCAGGTAAATCCTCATTTTCTTTACAATACTCTGGATAACATCTGCGCTCTGGCGGAGCTTGATGAAAAAGAAACTCTGATTCAGCTTGTTATGAATCTTTCTTCTTTTTACCGCTCCAGCTTAAGCAATGGAAAGATGCATATTTCCATCGGACAGGAACTGGAAATTTCCAGAGCATATCTGGAAATCCTGCAGATTCGCTATTTCCATAAATTCGATTTCACCATCACCTGTCCGGAAGCGTTAAAAAACTACAGCTGCATCAAACTGCTGCTTCAGCCGATTCTGGAAAACAGTATTTACCATGGGATCAAGGGACTTGACCGGCACGGAATTCTTCATATTGAGGCGGAAGATGCTGGGGATTGTATCCGGTTTACGATTTCAGACAACGGACGTGGATTTTCAAAAGAAGACTACGAAAAAATCTGGCAGCAGGATGCCGACCACTTCGGAATCAAAAGTATCCAGCAGCGAATTTTGCTCTACTACGGACCGGGTTATGGACTATCTATGGAAAGTCCCCAAACCGGCGGCTGCATCACCGTGATCACATTACCCAAACAGGAGGGATTGCCATGTCATTGAAACTATTGATTGCAGATGATGAATATTTTATTCGTCAGCGCATAAAAAAGATCATACCCTGGGAAAAACTAAATCTTACTTTTGCCGGAGAAGCCGAAAACGGACAGCAGGTCATCGACCATCTGGAAAAAGAACCCGTAGATCTGCTGCTTCTGGATATCAAAATGCCGCAGATGAACGGAATCGAAACTGCCAGATATATCAAAGAGCATTTTCCTTCTGTGCATATGCTCATTTTATCGGGCTATAATGACTTCGAATATGCGCGCACCGCGATCCGGTACGGGGTAAAAGAATATCTGCTGAAGCCGGTTGCCGCCGAAGAGCTGGAGCGGGCGCTGTCTGAATGTATCCAGGCCATCCATTTTGAAGAACAGACCCGCCATACATTAAAGCATTATGAGCACTTTCATCTGTGCAGTATGCTTGCCAATATCCGGGACGGCGTGCTTTCCTATTCCGATCTGTGTGTACAGCATCCGGAATTTGAAAATCTGGCATACAGCATCTATTGCAGTGTCTATGTTTCGGAACACACTCACGATGCAGTATTACAGCTGGTGGATCGTCTGCGCGGACAGGATTTTCTCTGCGAATATATGCAGGAAAGCGAATACATCTACATGCTGCAGATTTTCCTCTCCGACAAAGAAAAACTACTCCATATCGGAAGTTGTTTTACGGATTTTATTGCACAGCAAAACGAATATACATTTTTGTATATTGAAAATATCTTTCCTGTTACAACCGACTGGAAGCCATATTACACCCGCTGCCTGCACCTTCTGACAGAACGCTATTTTTCCCGGGAATCCAATCTCTGTATCAGCTATTCCCATCCGGAAAGACCCGGATTTTCCGAGGAACTCTTAAAAATGCGGAAGCACTTTATTACAGTTTTGCACGCCCAGAACCGCAAAGATCTGCTGGAATATCTGGAAACACTGTTCCTTTCCATCAGTCAGAAGAAAAACAGTGAGTATCTTTCCCTTGTAATCCACGAGATTTTTGTTGTGTACCATGTGTATTTTCATATTCCGGAAAATCTGGCTCAGCCCGTAACCGAGTTCTCCGCTTCCATACTGGATACCGAACATTCTCTGGAGAACCTGAAAAATGAAGTTCTGTTTTACGGACTGCAGTGCATTCAGAAAATGGAAGCCGTTCCGTCAGATATCGCACTCTGCCGCCGGGTCATGGAATATATCGGAAATCATTATACAGATGCTTCCCTTTCCGTTTCTCAGGTGGCTGCGAATTTTCAGCTGCATCCTTCCTACCTGGGAAGCGTATTTAAAAAAGTACAACATACCTCTGTACTCCAGTACATTTCCGATATCCGGATCAGCGCTGCTCAGAAACTTCTGAAAGAAGGCACGATGAAAATTTCCGAAGTTGCAGAGACATCCGGATATTCGGATGTGTACTACTTCAGTAAGAAATTCAAAAAAGCCTGCGGGTGTTCTCCAAAAGAATATGCGGCAAAATACAGTTAAAAACAGGGATGTCAAACGACATCCCTAGCTTTTCTGTATATAAATGATATTACTCATCCTTCTTTCCAGACCGCTTCCGCCACTTCACACACTCTGTCAGAAGATACTCGATCTGTCCGTTCATCGAACGAAACTCATCCTCTGCCCACTGTGCGATCTCATCGTAAAGCTCCTTGGAAAGTCTCAGTGGAACCTGTTTTTTCACTTTACTTTTTTCTTTCTTTTCATTTTCCAAAATGTGTCCCACCTTCTAACTATTTTATATATACTGTACACAATCGTCCTAATACAGACTTCCGCTGTTTACGATCGGCTGTGCATCCTTGTTTCCACAAAGTACGACCAGTAAGTTACTCACCATCGCTGCCTTTCTTTCTTCATCCAACTCTACAATATCATTCTCGTTCAATTTGTCAAGTGCCATCTCTACCATGCCGACAGCACCTTCCACGATCTTCTGTCTTGCATCAATGATCGCTGCCGCCTGCTGTCTCTGCAGCATTGCAGATGCAATTTCCGGTGCATAAGCAAGATGTGTGATGCGGACTTCCAGAATCTTGATTCCCGCATTCTCAACTTTCTCCTGCAATTCTTTGCACATGATCTCAGCAATCTCCTGGGAGCTTCCTCTTAAGGACTTTTCATCTCCTTTTTCACTGGTATCATATGGGTACATTCTTGCCGTGTTACGGATAATCGCATCGCACTGAATGGACAGATAATTCTTATAGTTCTCCACATTGATCACCGCTTTGGTCGGATTTGTCACTTTCCAGATCACTACTGCGCCGATCTCTACCGGGTTTCCAAGTTCATCGTTGACTTTCTGCTTTTCGTTGTTCAGCGTCAGTGTCTTCAATGACACTTTCTTTGCTTTTCCTGAGAGAGCTGCCGGATTGGCAAGGCCTGAGGATGTAACAACCGGTGCTGCCGGACGTACAGATGGGTTGATCGCTTCACAAAATGGGTTTACCCAGAAAAATCCGGCTGTCTTGATCGTTCCGTAATATTTTCCAAACAGGGCAAATACATAGGCTTCATTTGGATTCAATACTCTCAATCCGCAAAGTTCGAGTATAAATCCCACAATCAGTAACACTCCAAGAATAATAGAACCTGCCAACAGCGCCGTATTCGTCTCACCTGTCTGACCAAACACCATGCATCCCGCAATGATCACAGCCACACCAAGCAGCATCCCGATGATACCAAGTAAAAGCATGGCATATCCACTCTTTGCTTTCAATACTTTTTCATCTTGTACTACACTTTTCTCTCCATCCATATTCTTGTCCTCCTCATATGAATTTATTTGATATCATTTTGATATCATCATAGTAGCACTCGTATCAGGAGTTGTCAATGAGGTGAAACGATTTTTTCTGTCAGTATTTACACAATCTGTGCCGTAAGAATTTCAACCAGAACACCTCTTAAATCTCTGCTGATATCCATTGCAAACAGTTCTGACAAAATCCCCGCAGCCGGACGTTCTGACCGTATTAGTTCGTATAACCTGTCTTTCTGCACAAATTCTATCTCTGCCTGATTCAGAAAATCAAAACATCTCTCCACAACATCATTTCTGGCTCCGGAAGCCGTATGTTCCAAACTCACTTCGATCATCGCATCTGTTTCTGTCTCTGGTATCTCTACTACAATTGCTTTTTTCCATCTGTCATAAGATATCTGAGCATCTGTTCCTACACCATTTTTTCTGACCACGACCGTTTCACCGGAATTTTCAAAACCAGTCATTTCAACTGTATAACTCCGTTTCTGAGGAATCAGGTCCCGATTTCCTGCAGACGGATATATTGTAAAGATTGGTTTTTCATCTTCACAATACACCATCTTCGTTGTACAACAGATTCTCTCCTCATATGCACAGGACACATTGTCGTCTTCATACAGCTCAAACTCACCATTTTGCCCTGCATAGACCATGAGATGTAAGGAATTTGGATTTTTCTGTGCCTGCACTGCACTGATTTCGTCTGTAAACGCAAGAATACTTCCTGCGGAAGCAAAAACGGGAATACTCTCAATCCCTCTGTACAGATCCAGAATTCTGTCCCCATCGTATATCATTCCTGTATAAATATCATACCAACGTCCTTTTGGCAGCCATACCTGTACTTTCGCCATATTTATTTTTTCTATCCGCGGTGCTGTTATCGGAGCAACCATCAGAGAAGTTCCGAAGAGATACTGGTTCTTCTTTTCATAAGCCTCATTACATTCCTGCCAGTTGTAGTACATGGGTGATATCAAAGGTTTATTTTCGCAATAGCTCCTGTAATTCATTGTATAAAGATACGGGATCATCCTGTGCCGTTCCCGCAGCATATGATCCATCACCATTTCTGCTTCTTTCTTATAACGCCATGGTTCTTTTCCATTAAATTCACTGCTGGAACTATGAAGCCTCATGATCGGCGAATAGATGCCAAGCTGTACCCATCTTACCGTCATTTCATCATCCTTATATCCCAGCATATGACCACCGATATCATGGCTCCACCAACCATATCCTATATTCGAAGCCGTAAGTGTAAAATAGGGCTGAAAATCTAGAGATTCCCAGGTTACGATTGTATCTCCTGAAAATCCGATTGGATATCTGTGACTTCCAGGCCCTGCATATCTTGAAAATGTCAGAGGTCTTTTCCCCTCTCTTGCAGAGTCCAGGAAATGAAAATGATTAAAAATCCAGAGTGGATCCAGTCCTTCATCCCTGCAAACTTCCCCCTGTTGCCAGTCGATCCACCAGAAGTCAACCCCCTCTTCCTCTCTCGGATGATGCAGATACTGAAAATATGCTTCCAAAAATCGGGGATCTGCCGGATCACATAAAATCGGATCCTCATTCGCATAATCTACTCCCAGAGCTTTTGCCATCTCTACATACATCTCCTCATGGGCGCGCACTCCATCTGCAGGATGTACATTCAGAGTCACTTTCATCCCTCTTGTATGTAGATTGTCCAGAAATCGTGTTGGATTTGGGAATAATTCCCGGTTCCACGTATATCCGGTCCATCCGCTTCCATATTTGGGATCGATATCCACCAGATGCCAGTCCATATCAATCACTGCAACTGTAAATGGAAGATTCTCCTGCTCAAATCGATCCATAAGCGAAAGATAACTCTCTTCATTATATCGGTAAAATCTGCTCCACCAGTTGCCAAGTGCAAATCTCGGCAACATAGGTGTTTTTCCGCAAAGACGGATCAGGTCAGCAACAGCCTCCTTATAATCGTGACCATATCCCCAGAAATAAAGATCCTTTCCCCCTTTTTTTCTCGACTTGATCCATCCATCTTCCAGTAATACATGGGAGTTGCTGTCATCCAGAAGAGAAAATCCATTTCTCGACACAACACCATGATCCAATCTGATCTCTCCATCAACTCCATCCAGAGTCCGCGCTGTACCACCAAGATCACAGATTTGTTCTCCATAGTGCCAGGTACTGTTCACACTTCCTTTCACATGTATACTAAGACCGCCAGATGAAAACTCTTTTTCATCATATACAAGATGTAGGCGGGAGGTATTGATCTCTATCCCGTTTTCTGTATGAATGACGCGGTAATCCACCTCGGGGAAATCCCGGTATAAGACCATTTGCGTGGCTCTGTCCTCAAACTCTCCATCTGCATTGTACTCAAGTCTCACCAGCCCTTCCGTAAGTACTGTGATTCTGTATTGATTTCCTATGATCATATTTTCCTGTCTCGCACAGGGTGATGTCTTGATTCTGTATATCTTCTGCATAACAACTTCCCTTCTTTTTGTTTATTCTTTTACACTTCCCACGACAATACCAGTGATCAAATATTTCTGCAGAGAATAATTATTCACCTTGGTCATATAGAGTCAATCCCTGCCTTCTTCAGAAAAGATTGGATTCTAAACGTTCCTGATCTTCATCGTCTACAATCAGCATGCAGTACATAATACGACCTCTGCCGTCTGCTATTTCTATCACAAAACCTGCCGTCTGCTCTAAGCATACGACAGGTTTTCATCTGCTTCAACCTATTTTTTCTTTCTTCTGATAATCACTACTGCGCCGACAGCTGCTACTGCTGCCACCAGAAGTACTGCCCACATGATCACATTGGCATTGTCTCCTGTCTGCACACTCTGAGAGTGTGAACCGGATGTACTTCCATTGTTATGACTTCCGCCGTTATTGTTTCCACTGTTGTTGTCATTTCCGCCGTTGTTATCATTTCCGTTGTTGTTATCATTTCCGTTGTTATCGTCGTCCGGATCTGCTTTTTCTCCTCTGACCAGAACCTTCACATCAGCTTTGGCTGTTGCTCCATTTGTATCCGTTACCTGAATGGTCACGATCACATCCGTATCGTTTTCTGGTGTTGTTACCTTTCCATCCAGTCCGATGATTCCTTCCGGATTCACTGCCACGATCTCGATCTTGCTTCCTTCCGGAACTTCCGGCAGAACCAGAGTTTCTGTTCCTGCTTTCACTTCTGATGGAATCTTATTGTTTGCCAGAATGTCATCTAAGATTTCCTGTGCACTCGGAATATGCGGCACTTCCACGGCTTTGAATTCTCCGGTCAGCTCGATGTTCTTTGTCACTTTAAACTGATATTCTGCATTCTTCGATACATATTCGGTCTGTCCTTTTTCTTTCCAGCCCACAAATTCAAATCTTTCTTTGGCTTCTGCCTTCACAGATGCTGTCGCACCCTCTTTGTATGTGCCATCCTCTTTATCCATGGAAACCCTTCCCATGTTCTCATCATTGGACTGTACCACAACACGGTAGTATGTTTCCGGAACCGGAGCCAGTCTAAACTCGGCACGCAGTACACGGTCTGACTCTGCATGAAATTTGTATTCTGCCTGAGCGCCTTCTACTGGTGTCAGAACTTCTTCTCCATCTGCTTCTGTCACTTCCAGCCACTGGGTAAACTCATATCCATCCTTCGGCTCTGCTTTCACCGTGATCTCTGTTCCCTCTTTGTAGATGTTTCCTTCATTTGCAGGATCCATTGTGACCGTTCCCATCTGCGGATCCGGTGACTCTACATAGATCAGGTAGGAATGCTCTACTTCTTTAAAGTTTGCAGTCAGTTCCATATTTTCCTGGATCTGGAATACGTACGGATTCTCCTTGCTGACAATCTCCTGGGTTCCTTTCTTTGTGAATCCTACGAATTCATAATCCTCGGATACCGGCACTGCACTCACCTTGATCTCGGTTCCTGCCTCGTAGGTATCCTGCTGCGGTTCTACTGCAACGCTTCCCATCTTCTCATCATTTGCTGCAACAGAGAATGTATATTTTTCTGCAGGGATCTTTTCAAAGTTTGCAGTCAGATCCAGATCCTTTGTCACCTCAAATACATATGGATTGGACTCACTGATCACGTTTCCTTCTGCATCGGTCCAGTTTACAAAACGGAATCCTTCGTTTGCCACTGCGATAACTTCTGCTTTTTCTCCTTTTTTGTAGCTTCCGTCTGCTGAATCAATGGTTACAGTTCCCATACTGTTGTCATTGGCTTTGATTGTTACGTGGAATGTCTCCTCCTGATATACAAATTCAAACTGATTTAACTTTTCTAGAATTTCAGCCACTTCTTCAGGTGTCGCATTCTCGTTATCCAAAGTAACTTTTGCCTGTTCTTTAAGTTCTATAAATTCTTTCCAGGATGTATCTGTCACCTGTCCTTGTGTCATATCTCTAATTTCATCATATTTTTTCTGAAGTTCTGTCTTATCTGCACGCAAGCCCTGAATGCGCTGTTTCAAAACAGCTATCATGTTATCTACTGTTTCCTGTGTGCAAGTACCATTCAACAATTTTTCGGCTTCCTGAATACCTTCCTGCAATGCTTTAAAACTCTCTTTTGTGTATCCATCCTCTGAAATTTCTTTTGCTATTTGAAGCAGTTCTTTCAATGCATCGGTATCTACCGTAACATTTTGAAGATTTTCTCTCGCTGTCTTTACTTCTACCGCCTTATCGTTCATCTCAGAAGTACACGTTTCTTCATCTGCCTTTTTCAAAAGCACTGTTGCACTTTCAAGGACTGCCTGGAGCTTCTCCCAGCTTTCCTTTGTATAATCTTCAGAATTTAATTTTTCACAAATCTGAATTTCTCTTTGCAATTTACTCCTGTCTACTGATTCTTTCTTTTCCTTACGAACTGTAAGCGCTCCAACTTCAACCCATCCTCTTTTTTCCTGCGCCTGTGAACTTTTTCCAACACGCTCAAACTGAATTGTATAAGTTCCCTCTTCAAATTCTTCATTCATAAGTTCTGCACTTTCTTCTCGTTCTGGCGCGTAAGTATCAATTTCCTTTTGATAAATCTGTCTGTCAGATGAATCCAGAATTGTAATTCGTATAACTCCATGATCATTTCCTTTTACCGTCGCAACACGAATAGAATGTCCCTTAAACTTACCAGTCAATGTTCCTGCGTTCTCATCTTCCGTTGCTTTAAAGTTTCCTGCCTGGATCCATTTCCCACTTCCCTGTAAATCTGTGGAAGGAATCTGTATCTCTTCAAATCCTCCCTGTTCCAAATTATTCAATGCATTTTTCAGATTTTGTACCATTTTATCGACTGAAGGTTGTTTTACATTTTTATCTTCCATCATTTCTTTTGCTTCTTTCAGCACTTTTTTTAGCTGATAGAGAGATTCATTTGTGTATTCACCACTCAGTGCTTCTTCACCCTTAGCGATGAGTTCTTCCAATATCGTTTTATCCGTTTCTCCAAATCCAAGTCGATTATATCTGTTCAGAAGAAATTCCGTTCTGGAATCCATGACATCCTGTGTGGCAGTTCTTACTTCTTTTCCGTCTAAAATACTTTCTTCAAATGCTCCCTTCAGTTCCTGTGGAGCAGTTTCATATTCCTGCGATGTCCTGTCTGCTGCCTCAGCCAGTTCAAGCATACGTTCTAACTCTGATGCATCACCTACATTATCTGTTTTTTCATTTCCCGACAATGCTGTCACTTCATACAATGAAGGTTCTCCTACAAATCCTTCTTTCAATACAATTTTTAAAGAATTGGTTAAAACTTCCGGGAATTTTGCCAGACAATATGCATGATATCCTGCACTGGAACCATCCATATCCCCTACTTTATCCCCTATATCTCCCATTTTAACACCCTCATACACTGTCTGGTATTCTCCATCTGTCAGCGCTTGGATTTCAAATGATCCGATTCCATTATTGTTTGATACAAATAAATCAAACACCAACTGAGCAAGTACCTCTTTTTCTTCAAATGTCAATGTAATTTCCATCGGCTTAGAAGAATCTACGTTCTTAGATGCCCATCTTGTTGTAGAATTTCCGTCAATCATTTTTTCTTTTGTATAGGTTTCTCCCCAAACATCTGCATGGGATACCTCTACATTTTGAATTGGACTTGCCTGTGTCACATATGTCTTCGTATATATAGGACTTACTCTCTGTCCTCTATAAAACAATGCCGCCCTGACAACAGAATCCGTTTCCTTGCTCAACTGCAGTGGCTGCTCATAAAGCGAAGAACTCTTCCTTGGAATACTGCCATCTATTGTATAACGAATGTCATAATCCGATGCCCGTTCGCTTTTACTCAAAGTCAGTGTAAGATTGGCTGCATCAATAATTCCAGAATCTTTACTAAATGTAACCTCTCTGTTTTCCATCTGTTTGTTCAGTTGATTGACAATTGCTGAAAACTGATTTTCTTCATTTTTATAATACTCAAGGTCTCCTGTATTTTCCAGCAGCGTCCTGCGCAACATTCTTAATTGCGTATAGATTTGATCAATCCGAACATATGTCAAGCCTTCCTTATCCGTAAGATAATAAACCTTTTCTGCTTCTTCCAGATAAATGCGATACAATCGTTCCATCTGTTTTGCTTTTGTCAAAACGCTTCCCAGTTCTTTGGAAGACTGTTCGATTGCTGTCCCCAATTCTTCTTTTACTTTAACAAGATCTGGATGAATCTGTTTCAAAAATGCTGTTGCCTGTTCTTTTAATTCATCCATATTTGTTTCAAACATATCAATGGTATATGTTCTGCCTGAAACTGCCTTAAAAGAAATACGTCCTTTTTCTTCATCTTTCTTTACAGAAATCTCTTTTCCATCTTCATATACTTTTGCAGATGTAATATTTTTATAAGAACCTGTAAATGTATTGCTTTCGTTTTCACCATCATAACGTACTGTAAATGTCTCGGCTACTCCGTTTGCCCATTTTTCTCCAATGGTAAAATTACCACGTGCTTTCAATCCCTGGATATTTCCTTCTTCCCATGCATTTGGAATTGCCGGAAGAAACTGCGTATAGCCAGACTGAGACTGTACCAACATCTCTGCAACACCAGATGTCAACCCAAAGTTTCCATCAATCTGCCATACAGGATTCCCATTCTTCATAGTTTCTCCACCACCGGAGCCATGAGAATCAAACAAATTATACTGCAACCCTGAAGAATTTCCGCCGATCAGATTGTTTAAAAGCTTGTATGCTTTTTCTCCATTTTCTGTTCTGGCCCAAAGATTGATTTTGTTTGCTTTTGACCAGCCAGTTGAATACTCCCCACGCTCTGTCAGCGATTGAATTGCTGCATCCATATACTCTTTATTTTCTTTATTGATCAATGTCCCCGGGAACAATCCAACAAGATGAGAAGAATGCCTTTGTTCTCCCGGATGCCCAATATCCCATCCACTGTTTGGCACTTCAATTTCCGGCAGATTTCCCGCTTTTGCATATGAACGATTATGACCATTCTTTTGCCCAACACGAGTCTCCTCATACCATTCTTTGATACCGTTTGTCTCGTTAATCTCAATCGGATCCAACTTCTGCATATTTTCTTCCCAAGATTTTAATAATGCTTCATCTTCCCCAACAATTTTACCTGCCTGAATACATTCTTTATATAATTCCCAGACAAGTGACTGATCATAAGTCGTACCAATCGCCGTTGGTCCTTGTTCCTCAGAAAAACTTGGCGCTACCACTAATCTATCCTGTCCATTATATGGCGAACTTTCATCATTGATTTTCTGATACTCTGATGTCCAAAGATAAGAATCCCAAAATTGTGCAGCTTCCTTCATAATCGGGTAGATAGTATTTTTTAAGTAATCTTCATTTTGAGTGAATTCATAATGCCACCAAAGGTTTTGAATTGCCCACGCTGCTCCTGTTGGATTCCATCCATATTCCTGTGCATTTGTCGGTGCTGTCATCCCAAATGGATTATTTTCTGTATGCACTGTAAAACCAGTATGATTTTCCACTGCCCCTTCAATTCCATGAACTCTCTCTGCTGTCAAACGCCCCGGCTCTCTTAGCTTATCCATATAATCAACAAAGGTAACTCCACATTCTGCCAGATTTGTTGTGTAAACCGGCCAGTAGTTCATCTGCACATTGACATTAAAGTGATAATCCCCGGTCCAGGCAGAATCCCCTACTGTCCATAAACCAACTAAATTACTTGGAAGTGTTCCTCTGGACCCCGCAATCGTCAGATAGCGTCCATATTGGAATGCAAGCACTTCCAGATAATGAGAGTAAGTTCCATTTCGATATTCATCTACAAGCTGATTTGTCGGAATGTTAGTGCGCTGTTCACCTAAATCTAAGCTCACTCGATCAAACAATTTCTGATGATCTGCAATATGCTTTTCTTTCAATTTCTGGTATGATTTTTTGGCATTGCTATTGACACGGTCATCTACCATTTTTTTCAGATTTTTCTCTTTATCACGGTAAGTTGGATAATCATTTTTATAATCCGTCTCTGCCGCCATTACAATCATGACCTGGTTTGCATCCTCAATCTGATAGACCTGATTTTTCTCATCTACCTCTAGATCTCCCCCTTCGAGGACAAGTTTCATTGTTGTGTAAAATTTTAAATCATTATCTTTAACTTTTCCTTCAATTGTACAGGTTTGATTTTCCGGATCAAATGTAGTTTTCCCTTCTAATCCATTGTTATTAAGCTCCATTTTTACACTCAAATCAAGCTTTCCACTTTCTGATGCTGAAAGCTTTGTAACCATGATCTGATCTGGATTACTTACAAAGTGTTCCCTTTTATAATTCACATCTTCATAAGAAAACTCTGTTGATGCAACCCCAGTTTGAAGATCCAGCTCTCTCCGATAATTTTTTACATTCTGGTCTTGAAGTCCCATTTTAGAAAAATCAAGCCAAATATCTCCAAAATCCTGATAACTTCCTTTGTTCAGATTATTTTCTCCCGGAAATTTGATCTGTGCTCCCATACCATATCCACCGAGACTTTGATCATCATTAAATACTTTTGTTGATTTATCATCTAAAAGTTTTCTGTAATTTTCAATTTCTTCATCCGTATATGCTGTTGCCTTATTCCCAAACTGATACCCCGGACGACTCGGAGAAGGACCTCCTGTCCAGAGCGTCTTTTCATTAAAATGTATTCGCTCTTTCGAAATTCCCCCAAAAATCAGATTACCCAGATTTCCATTTCCCAAAGGTAATGACTGTTGCATCCACTCTCCACCATTAGTTTCCTGTGTATTGATATTTGCCGGTGACGTATACCATAATTTTAGTGATTGACTAATCGACTCCGTCGATACCGAATTCTCCTGTTTCTCTTCTTTCGCAAAAACTTCACATACCGGTCCTATTGGTAACACCAGTATAGTGCAAATACCTGCAAGGAATTGTCTGATTCTTTTTTTAATCATAATGCTCCTTTTCTCAACTTATACCGTTTTAAATTTCCTCTGAAAAGTAAGATATACGAATCCCCATATATGAGGAATCCGTATATCTTGTTTCCGATTCTGTTTTGATTATTTTTTCTTTCTTCTGATAATCACTACTGCGCCAACAGCTGCTACTGCTGCCACCAGAAGTACTGCCCACATGATCACATTGGCATTGTCTCCTGTCTGCACACTCTGAGAGTGTGAACCGGATGTACTTCCATTGTTATGACTTCCGCCGTTGCTGCTTCCACCATTGTTTCCTGTATTGTTATTTCCGCCGTTATTGCTTCCGCCATTGTTATTGTTTCCACTGTTGTTGTCATTTCCGCCGTTGTTATCATTTCCGTTGTTATCGTCGTCCGGATCTGCTTTTTCTCCTCTTACCAGAACCTTCACATCAGCTTTGGCTGTTGCTTCGTTTGTATCCGTTACCTGAATGGTCACGATCACATCCGTATCGTTTTCCGGTGTTGTTACCTTTCCATCCAGTCCGATGATTCCTTCCGGATTCACTGCCACGATCTCGATCTTACTTCCTTCCGGAACTTCCGGCAGAACCAGTCTTTCTGTTCCTGCTTTCACTTCTGATGGAATCTTATTGTTTGCCAGGATGTCGTTTAAGATTTCCTGTGCACCCGGAACGTGCGTTTCTTCTGTCAGTTTTGCCTGCACCAGCATCCGTGCATTTCCTTCGTCTTCTCCGACATCACCTGCTGTGAAATAATATTCCAGTGCAGAAGCCGGTCCTGTATAGAATACTTTTCCGCTCTCTTTGTCAAATGAAGCAATCTGACTGTTTTCTCCCATCAGAACTTCCGTTCTCTGCAGCTGTTGAGGTGTCAGTACCTCATTTAAATCTGTCCAGTACTTTTCACCGTCATATTTCCGTTTTAACTCGATCGTCTGCGGAGATAACTGTAAATCCAGAGCCTTTCCTGACTCTGTCCATGCCAGATGATTCTCTGCACAATACAATGTTTTCAGGTTTGAAACATCTCCAAACTGCAGCAGTGACAGGTTATTTCCGTTTCCATAAACACTTTCCGGCGCAGCACTGTCCATCTTAAGACTGGTAAGCTGGTTGTTGTTAAAATTTAAGTATGCAATATTTTCTTCTGCCCCGATCAGATTTGTGATCTGGTTGTTTTCCACACTGACCTGTTTTGCTGTTCCGAAACGGAACTCTCCGGATAACTGATTATTTCCTGCAAGAACCGTTTTTAATGCAGTTGCTTCATCCACGATCAGTTCTCTCAGACTGTTATTTGCTGCGTTAAATTCCTCCAATGCTCCCAGACCTGAGAGTGAGATCTGCTGCAGGTTGTTATTCTGACAATGAAGTGTTTTTAAATTTCCAAGTCCTTCTACGAGAAGGCTTTCCATTCCATTACTGTCTGCCTGAAGCACTTCAAGAGCCGCTGCCGGTCTTGCATCCAGTGTATGCAGCTGATTTCCATAACAGCTTAATGCACGCAGTGAAGTCAGGCCTGTCAGATCCAGATCTGTAAGATGATTATTTTCAATCCGTACTTCTTCCAGACTTCCAAGTCCTGTCACATGAAGCTCTGAAAATGTACTATTTTGAGCATACAGCTTTTTCAGACTGCTGCATCCTGTCACATCCAGCACGGAAGCCGGATTTCCGTTTACTTTCAAAATCTGCAGAGATGACAGATCTTTTACCGGTGTAAAATCCCCAATCGCATTTTGGCTGACATCCACGCGCTGCAAATTTCGGAAATTCTCCACACCTTTTAAATCGGTAATTCCTGCATTCGGCATTGCCAGTTCTTCCACTTCCATGCACTCTGCTTCCGACAGGCTTCCATTTCCATCTTTGTCACAGGTTCCTGCAAATGTCAGTATCACCTGATCCGGAAACTGTTCTGCAGAAAGTTCAATTTCTCCCACCGGTGCTGCTTCCGTCACTTCTTCATTCTCTGGTTCTGTCTCCGGCTGTTCAGGAGTTTCCGGTATCTGAGGTGTCTCATTTTCCGGTGTCTTATCCTCTGTTTCTTCTATTGTTTCTACAGCCTGTGCTTTGATCGTATACAAATCGCTGCTCATCGTTCCTAAAATCATTCCGGACATCAGCAGGTACGCAGTTAATTTCTTTATTTTCATCTTTTTCCCTCCTACTATCTACTGTGCCATAGTGACGAATTCTACTGTTTCTGAACGGAGAGATTCAATTCCTCTCTCATTTACTGCAGTTACATAAACCTGATATGTAGTAAGCGGGGTCAGCTCCTGAATCGTCTGATTCATTTCTTTTCCTTCCCATACCATCTTACCATTTGCATACACACGGTATGTACATCCCGGTTCTTCCGCAGCCCAGCTGATATTTGCAGAAGACGAAGATTTGCTGTCAATTCTCACGTCGCTTGGAGCTTTCGGTGTTTCCCAGTTGTCCTGACTCTGCGCTCCGATCAGGTAATACCAGGAACCTGTTCCATACTCTACCCCATCTTTTCTTGCTGCTGCCCGCAAAATTGTATTTTTCTCGACTGTAATCGGTCCTTCATATTTTTTAGCGGACTCAGAAACTTCTTTATTTTTCTCAAATGGCTGACTGCCGTCCAGAGTATAATAAATCTCTGCTCCTTCACCTGCTGTCAATGTCACCTGCTGTGCAGAATCATATTGTCCGGAAGCAACATCTGCGCTTACCTGAATATCCATTGCTGTAAAGGATACTTCTGCCGCTTCAGATTCATTGTCATATCTGTCCACAGCTTTTACCTGAACAGTATACTCGCTGCCAGCCTCCAACGGATCTAAGATCAGCGCAGTCTGTGTAACTTCACGGAAACCAACCTGTTCTCCGCCTTTACTCCAGCTTACTTTGTATTTTTCGACTCCTGTATTATCTACTGACGGAAGGAAACGAATTTCTGCTTCCGATGCCTTCGGAGATACGACTCTCAGATTGCCCGGCACAGTTGGTGCTTCTTCATCTTTGATCACCACATCCCCTGTTTCGCCCATTACTTCCAGTTCTACAACGTGGTTTGTATTTCCTTCTGTACTTCCGTTCATATATACGCGGATGTATCCCGCATCAAAATGTTCTCCATCTTTCGGCAATGGTGTTTTTGTGTCCGTATCTAACCAAGATACACCTTCACCATACACTTTCATGTTTTTTCCATCTTTTGTCTCGATGTATTCTTCTTTTTCGCCTTTTGGAAGTTTGTGTGTCTCTCCTTGTGTTCCACTTAAAGATGCCGGCCACTCTCTGTCTGCATCCCGATTTCCGTTCCAAAGCACCAACGTTTTAGTAGGATCAAAGGAACTGTCCGGTGACAGAAGTACGACGGTATCATGATATTTACGCGTTCCATTCCAATACCGATACAGGTTCACTTCCTCAACATGATGTAACCCACCAAGATCTACCTGCAGCCATTGTGCACCTCCGTTATTTCTGCCAGGATCTGAGTAGTTATCAGGATTCGTCTTATTTCCATCTACAGCATCGTCTCTTCTGGAAGCTTCACTTGCATCTTCTGAAAAGCTCACATTTTTGCCTCTTGCCAGATTGGTTCTCTCAGATTTGATCGGCTCATCTTCTATTTTCTGTGCATTCTCATCATATACAAACTCCAGACCTGTAATGGAAAGATCCACCCAGCCGTTTGTCTGGATCGTGATAACTGCTTTTCCTGTTTCTTCGTTAAATTCTACTTTTGGTTCTGTGTACTGCGGCTGTCCGTCTGTGTCCGGCTGCTGTCCCTTTACAACCTGCACTTTTGGTTCCTTCGCCAGTTTTGTCAGTTCAAATGTAGTGGTACGCAGCTCATTATCTTCCGGAGACAATTTTCCTTCCGGCGCATTTACCACATTGTACTCATCCATATATTTATATACTGATAATTTTCCATTAATTGTAGTCTGTCCCGGTGAAAAATCACCTGTCCACGTTAAGCCGAATTTATTATCAAAAATAATCTCATCTTTATTTACCCTGTAGTTATTCAGCGTGATATCCATCGCTGTTCCGTCTCCAGATTCATTCATGATCATAAATTCGTGAGGCTCCATCTCTACTTTCAGACGTGCGCTTTCTTCTTCCCCTTCCAGAGGTAAAATTGCATGCTGCTTTTCATTTGTATTAACTTTATTGTTGTAGAGATACCATGTGCCCTCCCATTTGTCAGCAAATGCATTTCCTACATATTCGATTGGATACAGATCTTTGAAATACTTTTGTTTTGCCTGTCCGGACAGATTCTTGTCTTTGACATCCAGTACATTCGGAGGGGTTACGCCCAGTTTGTCTGCTTCCTGAATCAGTTTTTTTGTTACTTCCGCTCTGGTTCCCCATGCCGGAATAACCGGAATAATGCCATAACGTCCTGTTTCATAAATCTGGAATCCTGTCGGTTTTCCGGATAAACCACTGTAAAAATCAGAACTTACATTTCCATAGAGAACCGCTTTGGTCTCTTCCATGATCTCTTTTTTGGACGGTGCCGGATGATTGACAATGTAACGGAACAGTTCTGTCAGGACATGTGTATTTGCCGGACTGTTCGTGTTGCTTGTTCCATATACGATTTCCGGGAACTCAAACGTGTAGATCACACCACCGCCCAGATAGGTGCTCATCATTTGCATTCCAAGCAATGCTTCCGGTTCTCCACAAAGTCTCTGCCAGTTGTTATAGCTTCCAGCTCCTTGCCAGAGTTTTGAGAACTGCTTGTCCCATGCCCAGGTATCGGAAAGCATTCCCCAGCCTCCGGTATATCCTGCCAGCCAGCTTCCCTGGAAGAAACTGCTTGTTTTCAAATCATCCGGTTGATTTGAACTTGTGTTCTTATAAATCAAGTAGAATGCATCTCCGTGTTTTTCCAGTGCCTTTTTCATATTTGCATTGCTGACAATATTCGTCACTGTAGAACCGTGATCCTGATCTGACCATACAAAGAATCCACCGAATCGGTCAGCAATCTCCAGCATCTTAGCGCTTCCTTCGCATGGAGGATGAATACCTGCCCAGAAGTTCTCTGTATTGAACACACCCTGCATATTCGGATACATACGGTACATCAGATCCAACCAGCCGTAATCCATATCCGCTGTAATATTGTACTGTGTTCCTCCATTTTCCGGTGTTGCAGCTGCTGTCAATCCAAGAAGCATAATCGGCGCTCCCTGTTCATAGGCAATCTGCAGCCCATGTTCATGGAATGCCTGCAGATAAGCCTGTCCGATATGATCCGGAGCAAACTGTCTGAGGTTGTTTGTATGTAACAGCAAAACGTTATTCTCTTTCAGATCATCCGGAATAGCATTCCATCTTCCGTCTACTGTGTTAGATCCCTGTAATTCTGGTCCTTCTTCCTGTCCTATCTCATAGACATCGTTGGAATACGCTGTTGCGATCATCATCGGATGTTCGTTATCGATCACACGTCTTGGACCATCCTGTGACTGCACATCCTGCTCATTTTCATATCCATAAATACCCAGTTCCATGAATTTTACTGCGGCACCTTTTGGATTCTCTGTATACACTCTGATATAACGTGCCTCTTTTGTTGTTCCAAGCTCTGTGGCCCCAAGTCCATTCTTGTTTGCATAATCCATATAGAACCACTGTCCACCCATCGCTTCTTCGTATGGCTTTGAAACATTCTCCGGCTGTTTCACTCCATCCGGAAGTGTCGGATTTCCTTCATAATAAACGATCTGACCGTCCGATAAATCCTCTTCGTTTCCAATCACAATGGCAGTATTTTTATAAGAAATCTTGGTTCCTTTCAGACGTTTTCCCTGACCACTCGGATTTCCATTTCCGATTGTCGCCTGTCCATCATATACCTGTCGTTTCAGGTTGATGACTTCCAACGGATAGGATGCACCCAGATCCACCTGTACCCACACCCCGTTTTTTCCTTCTGCAGTGCTAGTGACTTCTGTTCCCTGTTCCTGATAATTCTCCCAGTTGTTTCCCTCTTTATTACCTGTAGCATCATGCTGCAGATAATATTTGTCACCGTCGGTTAATAAATCCGCATTTTTCAGATCCATATTTTCCCCGACTGTGACTTTGACATCCTTTTCCTCTGCCAGATTGACCAGTGGCGGTGCTTTTTTTGCATCTGCCGCATCTGCACGGACTCCTGTTACCCCAAATGCCGTCAGCACAAGCGCCATGCATGACAGTCCGAGTAATCTGGCTTTGCTCCCTTCTTTTCTGGTTTTCATCCTCATTTTCCTCCTTTTCTTCCACATGAAAGTAAAACCAGAAAATGCTTTATTTTTTCTGGTTCCTTACATGTCTGGGATTTTCCCGCTTGAATTCTAGAGTACTATACTGTTCCCTCCTTTAATATGGAATATATTTACCAGAAATTGTACTTTCTTTACTATCACAATAGATTTTGCTCATTTATTTTGTCTATTTTTTACATTTTACGTTTTCACATCAAATTTTTACGGTAATTTTTCAATCATTTCTGCCAATATTTCTTCATCAAATCCTGATTTTCTGTCCAACGTAGATCATGTTCGGATCTGCAATTCCATTCCATGCTGCCAGTTCCAGATAAGTTGTTGCAAAACGCTTTGCAATCTCTGATAAAGTATCATTTTCCTGCACAACATAATATTCCGCCGGAGCCTCATTTTGACTCAACTGCCTGTTTACTTCCCTTTGAACAGTATCCGGATCGTATCCCATATCACACAGCTTCTTTCTTCGTTCTTTACCGTTTGCATATTTTCCTTGTATCACTTCCCCGGCAACTTCCTCAATACTTTTGGAGGGCCGCCCTGTCACACCTTCTGTATACTTCGGTCTTGCATAGCCGCGGATCTGACCCCAGCCCACCGGAATTTGCCTTCTCGCCACTGCCTCATTATAATTTCCTTCCATCACTGTGATCATTTGTCCTGAAACAGACTCCACGTATCCAATGTGATCAGAATACCCGTCATTTGGCTGTGCCTGACAGTCCCAGTTATACAAAATGATATCTCCTGGCAGTGGCACGATAGTTCCATCTTCAATCCAGATCCCCTTTTCTTTAAAGATTTCGATATGCTTTTCACATCCGCATTCTGTTCCGATCAAGTCCACACATCCTGCCTGAATCGCCGCTGCAGAAACTGCGGTATCACACCACTCATCGGTATACTGCACAGCATATCCCCTTGCCAGCGGCAAGTAGGAATTATACAGATCAATAATCTGCCGGAACTTCCCGTTTGCTTCACTGTAGCCAATCCACGAACGCATCACGTTCAATACATCCTGAGCGCTTCTTCCCGATGCATTTTCATCATACTTCATTAACTGATACTGCTCGATCAGTTCCATATTTTTCTGCACATAGACGGAACTGGTCGCATACCCATCTGCCCAAATGGTTTCCAGATATCGTCCGGGTTCTGTGATTCCCTTCAGATTTTGATAACGTGGAATCTGAAGCAGTTCAAAATATCCTTTCACCCCCTCTTCCATATTGTCAAATATCCGGAAATAATCGGAAATCACCATCGCCGTTCCGGCTTCGTATTCCTCCCAGGTTGCCAGATTGACGGACTTCCCCTGCCATTTCGTCCCACATTTCAACCCAAAATAATTGTGATAGTCTTTCGCCAGCCTGGATTCTCCCCAGCCGGACTCCAAAATTGCCTGTGCAATGATGGGACTGCATACTTTGATTTCATATGCAGCCGCATATTTCTTTACATATCCTGCGATTTTCTGAATAAATTCCTCTTTCTTCATCGTTCTCCCCTGCTTTCTGTATATTTCTCTGCTTTTCCATTTAAAATGTCAATTGCCTGTCTGAGTACTTCTGGAATGGGCATCCCCATAAGCCCGGCATTTTCCAGAATAGACAATGCTTCATTTGCGATAAACGCAATGCACACGGCATCCCTCAGATAATTTGTCCCCATCAAAAGGTCCAGACGGACTGCGATCAAAACAAACAACAGTGTCATTCCTTTTCGGCACAGCCCTTTCCAGCCCGCACGACTCTCCAGTCTGCCATTTTCTGACTTCGGACTTTTCTTAAAAATCACCGGCAGAAGAATCCCGCCTGTGATCCAGTCGATTCCCATAAAAAGAACCAATGTCTGCAGTGCGATATCCCATCCGCCAAATAAAAGGGCAACTGCACTCCCAAACATTCCAAACAAGCTCGTCACCATTTGCTTCATATCCTTCACCACCTTCAATTAAAAAAGCAGAATAGACGGCATTCTTTTCAAAGAATGTTCTACTCTGCCACTCATTTTTCTTTTCCTTTTTTCATTCGATCCTCACTCAAGGATGCTCCCTTGTTTCTGCATAATCGTCTAACACATATCTTGCATATTTTGTTGCCTGACGCTCCATCCCGATCGGGGTTAATTCCAATGCGTTGATCCACTGAAAATAATGTGTCAGTTCATGCCCTATTGTAAGCAAGATTGCCGTCAATGCACTGTCCTTTCCCCATTTGTCACATAAATCTAAATAGTCTCCTGCCGCAACCCGGATATACGGTTCCACTGTATAATCATCTTCCATACTCCAGAATGTCCCATATACCAGATCCCCGTCCATTGCCCGTATTTTCTTTTTATTCTTTATGTAGGCAACAACTCTGAGGGGAAAGAAATATTCTTTTCTCAAAAATGCCGCAAACTCTTTACATGCCCTTCGTACCTCCGGATCTATCCCACTGTCAAACCGAAGCCTGAAGCCCGTCCGATGACCCTCTTCCATAAAATCAATGTTCTGTTCCCAGTTTTCTATCGTCCAAATGTGATCCATAATGTTTATCCCTTTTCATCATAAACTGCTTTCATGCCATGATACTGCATCTTTTCTTTTTGCACTCCACATAATCTGTCAATAAAAAATAAACCTATTTTTATGGCAAAGTATATTACAAACGCAAAGACTATACGCACTTCTTGTTTTAAGTATTCTAAATCTATTTTAATCATGCACACTAAAATAATTAAGAATAGAATCAAGAACATTACCTGCTTTAATACCACATAACGATATGTATTTGTGAATTTCATATGTCTTCTCCTTACAGCCATTCAGATATTTTCCCTTTTATCGTATCGATAAAATGCACTTACTTGCTTGCTCTTATACTCTATCTCTGTTGCATTTTGTTCTTCAAACATCCTTTAAAATGGTTTCATAAATTCCTCTTTTGCCGATATACATCGGAAGTGGCAGTTTCCTCTGTATATCGACAGTTTACTTTACGGTGATGTGTATACCACATCTATTTTCCATTAGATAATAATTGAAATAATTCGTTCATATCATTTTCAATATCGTCGGTATCCGAACTCAAGGATACATTGAGTTTAAAAAACCGCCTTTCTATGGATGATACTGTCCATGAAACTGATAATACATAATAATCCACTTCGCCATCATTACTTCCTATACGTACCTCTGTACCATCTTTCTGTACCTCGCAATAAATATAACACTCATACCCATTTTTAAAAGGCAGCCTATTTGTTGAATGTTCTTTTTTTAAGAAATTTTCCCATCCGTATCCTACTTCCAATGAACAATTGTACTCCTTAAATATTGCTCTATAACTGTCAAGAATATTCGAACATTTTTCTAACATTATTTTTTCGTGTTTCACTATTTCATCATCTTTATCAGATGTATAAACAAATTTCATTAAAATCTCCTCACAAATAATCCCCAACAAACTGAACGTCCTGTAATCCATCCATTTGACAATTCTATATCTTAATCAAACACGATTTACTTAACAATAACAATACTTATTCCTCATACGCCACCTTTTCGATTTCAAGATCAAAAATCAAATCGTCAAAGTCATCATCCCAATCAATATCGTTGCAGTAAAACCGAAACTTATCCTCGCCCAATTCTTCTTTGATCATGGCGCAGCCTTCTACGAAACAAGTGATCATATCTGATCTAGGTCTTAAACACCCGTTGCTAATCCCAATATCTCCTTCTTCCAAAATGATTTCTAGTATAGAATAAATTAAATTTCTACTATATATTTTGAGGATAATGTATGGTAAAATAGTGTTATCTAAGAAAGGATGAACACTATGAGAAAAACATATCTTCCTCTGTCAGATGAAGACAGAGATTACCTTAAAGCATTATCCAAAAAGAGAACCATTCAGGCACAAGTTGTGGACCGTGCCAGAATCCTTTTATATAAAGCCGATGGAATGACATTCCAGCAAATTGCTGATAAACTTGCCATTAGTACCGCAACGGTACGCCTTTGTATTTCGAAGTTTCAGAAAGGCGGTTTAGATGCTGCACTGTTTGATGTTCAGCGTCCTGGACGTCCATCGGAAATCACTGATGATGCAAAAGCATGGATGATTCATATTGCGTGTCAGAGACCGACAGAACTCGGTTATGCACAGGAATTGTGGACGTTGACCTCTCTCCACAAATACATTCAGAAACATGCAGAAGAAGCGGGATATCCAAGGCTTTCAACCGTTACCAAACCGTATATCCAGAAATTTCTTAAGGAACAGGATATGAAACCCTTTAAAATCAAATATTACTGTGAAAAACGGGATCCTGATTTTGAATCAAAAATGCATGAGGTTCTGTTGGTTTATAAGCAGATTGAAATGCAGTTTGATGAAAATGGTGATCTCATTGTTCCAGACGATTATAAACTGACGATTACGGTATCGTATGATGAGAAGCCGGGCATTCAGGCAATCTCCAATACGGTACCGGATTTACGCCCGACATCAGAACATGGGGAAGTATATCGTGATGCAGAATACAAACGTCTGGGAACGCTCTCTTTACTGGCTGGCATTGATTTACTCACTGGAGAAGCAATTCCGTTAGTAAGTGAGACCCATAAGAGTTCTGATTTTATTGAGTTTTTAAAGATACTGGACAAAAAATATCCATCACAGGATACCATTCGGATCATCCTGGATAATCATTCTGCACATACTTCCAAAGAAACACGGCGCTTTCTGGATACTATGCCAAAGGGACGTTTTAAATTTGTGTTTACACCAAAACATGGCTCATGGTTAAACATGATTGAAAGCTTCTTCAGCAAGATGACCAGACAGATGCTTCGAGGAATTCGTGTCAATACCAAACAGGAGTTGGAAGAACGAATTTACAAGTACTTTGACGAAGTGAACCGTGAACCCGTGGTTTATCACTGGAAGTATAAAATGGATGAAATCAGTGAAGAGGAAGCAGTATCAATTTAATATAGCAATTATTTAATATTCGTTATACTAGTTCAAATTCTTTCGGAGCCCAGGTTTCCTCAAAAATAATCTGCGGAAATCTTCTCCTTTCCTTTTTCAAACGTTTTCCATTCCAGAATATTTTCCCCTTAAATCCATCCAAATGTAAAATAATTGACTGTTCATGTTGCGAATTAGTACTTACAAAAGTAAATTTTAGTCGATACTTCCCCTTTTTATCGTATCGATAAAATGAACTTACTTGCTTGCCCTTATACTCTATCTCTGTTGCATTTTGTTCTTCAAACATCCACTTAAATGGTTTCATAAAAATTTCCCTTCGTATATCAAATTAAATCTAATATCGCCGCTATCCATGTCATATCTTTTTCGCATATTTTTTCTTTTTGTAAAATATGTTTCACAATCCATCTGCTATATGTGGGAAAATAGCGATTCATTCGATACAACATCGGACATTGTGGAAGCTTAAACAGAACCAGATTATTCTCCTGGATTGCATTTTTCTTTCCAACAATCTTGCATATAGCATGGAACACTGAATCTGGCATCCCTTCTTTTCTAACACAATTCATATAAAATACACCTACCATTTTATTCTTCCAATGATTCCTGTAGTTTCCTATATGATTTGCAATTCGCACGTCTTCTATCGTATTCAATCCATTATAAATACCTGACATCAAAAATCTTCGATGATTTCCGCCGTAACAGTGCACAAACGCAGAATTTACCCTATATTTTCTGTTTTCAAACACCATCAAAATTTTTTCAAATTCTTTCAATGACAACTCTGTTTTTAATAAATCTCTTCTAACATTTACTTCAGCTATTAAATAATCACTATGAAATGTATAATCAAGTTCAATTGAAAAATACGGAAATATATCCTTATTTTTCATATGGCATTCAAATTCTATCGTTGGCGAAGAATCTGTTTCTTCGCCATAATACAACATAGGAATTTGTAAATTTATAAATTTTGTTCTCCCCTTTTTTCCATTACGGAAACTTTTTCCAATTTGCTTATAATCATAATCTGGATGCAATAATGAATATCCTAATTTTTCATAAGTACATCCTAACCCGGATAAACCGGAAAAGTTATTTTTATTTTCTACCCCTTGTGTTATTCTAAAGAAAAAGGGGGTTTTTATATGTTACTCACTGATAAATACGCTGATAAAATTCATGGCATCATTACCTGTTATGACCGCATGATCATTCAGGGATATATCCCAAACTGGAGCCATGCGGAAGCAATGACTGCCTATATGAAACTCAACGGTATCCGTATTTTTGATTATCCCACCAGTTTCTCCCAGCCCCTTACGGAACAGGTCCGTCAGAATGCGGAAAAGATTGCTCACGAAAATGGAATGGAAATTGAGTTCATCCGAAAACTCCATGCTTTTCGAAAAGATGACCGCATCCAGAACATCATTGCCGAAACCGGAAAAACGGAAGGTCTGATCCATATCTTTTCTGCTATGGAATGCTGTAATACCTACAGGCCCTGGCATGATAAAACAACTGGGAAGACCTTCCTGAAGTTTGACCAGAGCAAGTGTCTTCATTACTATTTCTATTTTATCGACAGGGAACTTGGCCTTTGCTATCTTCGTGTCCCTACATGGCCGCCTTTCCGTCTTCAGTTTTACATGAACGGTCATAACCTGCTCGCCTATAAGCTTGATAAAAAACAGCTTTCTTACCGGATGCAGGACAACGCGTTCCTTGAAATCTCCGATATTGAAACTGCTCAGAAACTTTCTGACCGTATCAACCCGCAAGGGCTCCATAAAGTTCTCGATGTCTTTGCCAGACGCTACAGTCCCGTTCCGGAATCTCTCGGGCTGGGTTATACCTGGACGGTTCAGCAGATCGAATGTGCCACGGATATCATGTTCCGTAAGCCGGAATACCTGGCACCAATCTATGATGAAATCATCCACACTGCGATATATACTGTGAAGCCTGACAACATCGCCACTTTCCTTGGACAGCGAATCACTTATAACTGTACCAAAGAGATTGGCACAAACTATAATCAGCGCATCCTCGGAACGAGGATCAAGCACCACATGGGTGATGTGTCCATAAAAATGTATGACAAGTTTGGCTGTGTACTGCGAATTGAAAGCACCTGCAATGATATCAGTACGTTCCGTGTGGAGCGGGAAGTTCAGCATAGGGATGGAACATCCGATATTCGGAAAGCCCCTTTAAAAAAGAGTATTTACAGCTTATATCAGTTATTCACAATCCTGAAATCTGCGAATTACAGATATCTTGAATTTATCTCATCCTTTGATGATCACAGCAGCGGCAGGAAGAAATTGGATGAAGTCAGTCATTCCCGGAGGGAAAAGGAACGAACCTATCGCGGATTCAACTTTTTTGATTCCCGTGATCTGTCTGTACTGGAAGCCATCAGCAAAGGGGAATACATGACATTCGGGATACAAGGAAAACAGATCCGCCAGCATCTTCCGAAAATCACTCCGTCTGCCATGACAAGGATCTTTAAACGTCTGAAAGTCCATGGACTGATTGAAAAAATCCCAGGATCCTATAAATATTTGATAACGGCTCTTGGAAAAGAGATCATAGCTGCTGGTTTATCGATAAAAAACCTTATCCTTGTTCCGGCGCTTACATCTTGATTTTCCTGATGCCGAAATTTTGCCATTTTGCGTAGAAAATCATTTATAAGTGGCCTAAAATAGAAGAAATCTCATCTGCAATTTCCAACATTTCACGTCCAATGATTTCTGATGGATAGCTTCCGATATAGATTTTCATCGTATAATAAAAATGATTCATCACAGATTTTTTATCCCCCCTCTTGCCGATATACATCAGAAGTGGCAGTTTCCTCTGTATATCGACAGTTTCTTACTGTTTTACTCTTTATTGACTTTCATCAAACACAATCTTCTCAGATTAATACAACATATATTCCGATGGTAACTCGAACTTATATCCCCATCCATAATATTCATCCACTGTTCTTGGCAAGTCCTTATTTTTTAAATTATAATGCTTCCGGTTCCTTTCACAATACACATATGGAATCTTCATACAAGGAGTCAGATCTCCATCCAACACATTCATAGAAAACAGAAACGTCTGTATCTGAGGCATTTGATTCAAAAAACTCAAACTCGGAATTTCATTTCTTCCGGTCAACTCTAAATGTCTCAGATTTACCAGTTTTTCCAATACAGAAAAATCTTTTACCTTCGGACATCCACTGATACAAAGCGCCTCGACAGATTCTGCTATATGTTCTAGCGCCGAAATATCTTCCAACCTTTTTAAATCTTCCAATTGAACCCATTTTAAGTTGGGGGCTGTTTCTATATGGTCTAAATTTCGAAGCCTTGAATCATATATCATAAGATACTTCATTTTTTCTGAGCAAAAATATTCCCTTAAGTCTTCTTTATTACAATCAAATATCTTAAGTAGTTCTAAATCCTTCACTTTTTGAAATCCTGTTCCACTTCTGAAATCATTTAATGATATCTTGATTTGTTTGATATGTTTCATTTTCGTGAAGTCCACAAAAAATTTATTAACTCGTGGAGCACCTGCTAAACTTTCTGCTCCACAATCCACAGCTTCTAAATTTTCCATCTCATACAACGGAGAAAAGTCAAATTCTTTCTCAACGCACAGGGGAACATAGACAGATGCTGCCTTTATTCCCGGACATTCTTTTAAAAATTCAATACTTTCCGTAAAAACATCTACTCTCTCCACATTATTTTCATTGATAAATTTTACATGTTCTTCTATGGTTCGTTCTGTACGGCGTTTGGGTCGTTCCTCCTGTGTATTTGAAATTCTCATAGTAGTGTTCCCTTTATAATCGCTGAATACAAATCCGTCTATTTTGATCGTTCCATCAAAATTTTTAAAATACAAATCATTCCTTTGCTCTTCTGTAAGTTCAAATGTCTTCATGTAATTTCTCCTTAATTCAAGACGGCAGAACAGCCCTACTAATATTCTGTTCCATCCTGCCGCCTCGTCAAATCATTTCACTCGTCCACTTTTGTTCTACAGTACCTTTTCGATTTCAAGATCAAAAATCAAATCGTCAAAGTCATCATCCCAATCAATATCGTTGCAGTAAAACCGAAACTTATCCTCACCTAATTCTTCTTTGATCATGGCGCAGCCACCCATAAAACAATCTATCCTTCCTACATCAGTTTTTGAATATCCATTACTAATTTCAATATCCCCGTCTTCCAAGATAACTTCTAGTTCAAATTCTTTCGGAGCCCAAGTTTCCTCAAAAATAATCTGCGGAAATCTTCTCCTTTCCTTTTTTAAACGTTTTCCATTCCAGAATATTTTCCCCTTGAAATCATACAAATGTAAAATAATTGACTGTTCATGTTGCGAATTTGTACTTACAAAAGTAAATTTTAATCGATACTTCCCCTTTTTATCGTATCGATAAAGTGCACTTACTTGCTTACCCTTATACTCTATCTCTGTTGCATTTTGTTCTTCAAACATCCACTTAAATGGTTTCATAAATCCCCCTCTTGCCGATATATATCGGAAGTGGTATTGTCCTCTGTATATCGACATTTTCTTGTTGTTTTACTCTCTATTTTCCTTCGTCAAATACAATCTTCTCACCCATTACCCATTTTGTGTGTTTTGCCTAATCTTCTTTTAATTTTTCTAAAAATTCCTCCCATTCATCATCTGCAAAAAGATGATAATAATAGTCTGCTTCTTTCAAAATGTAGGACTTTCCATAATGTATCGCTGGCATAATATGCTCTTCAAATGCTTTATCAAAATATGGCCTGAGTTCATCGGGTGTATATAGTTCATAGTCTATCAACCCAGTCAACGTTTTGTCCTCTTTAGTCAAAACACCTATTCTCCTATATACATCGGAGTCATATGTTGTCGGATACTTTTTCACATTTGAAAAATCTCCGAAGAAAAAATCATACTCTACATAAAATGCCTCCGCCATTGATTTTTGCAGATACATCCCACACAAAAGACCTTTTCCCTGTAAATACCACATATTTCTTCGCTTTTTAAAACCTCTTTTTGTGAACTCCTCATGGCAAAATTCTTTAAATTCTTGTTTTGTCATAGGCTTTTCCTCCATTAATAAAATTCTAGTCGTACATTACTTCTTTTCCCAATTTTTTTCTTGTATTTTTTAAGTTGTTTAACACCCGCTTTGGCAGATCGTGGATTATAAGGCTTTAACTCATAAATCGTTTTAGTTTTAGGATTGTAATAATCAGGCCTAATCCCTTTTACTTTTTTATATTCTTTATACTCCGCTTTAAACGCTGGTCCTGATTTATACCCCTTATGTATCTTTCTACCCGCACTTCTTGTGGACTTAGTGAAGCCATTGGTATGTTCTAATGATTTAATAATATCTCTTGCATCTTTGGTAAAGTCTACTGCTTCTGCAATTTCTAGCGTATTTCCCATCTTATCGGTAAATCGCAGTGCTCTCACAGCTTCTCCTACACCTGTAACAATCGGAATCAAATCAATTGCATCACCAACTACACCTGCCCATGCACTTGGATCATATGGGTTAGCTGCAACTTCCGCAATACTAAACCCTAAGGAAACTACATCAAATACAGTCTCCCAAACCGCGCCTGTTCCATCTTTTCTGCCAACCGGATTATTATCACAATAACTATATAAGTTTTTATCCGTCAATGCTGTTGGCGTTGTCTTTAAAACCTCTACATCATCCGCATTGACAAATCTCCCCGTCTCCGGATCGTAATACCGACTATTCAGATAGTACATTCCCAGTTCTTCGTCATAGTAGTATCCCTTGAAACGGAATGGATTCCTTCTGCCCAGTCCATTCGAACTGTAATCCGTCAGATTCAGCAGTTTTCCCCAGGAATTATACTCATATTTTACAAGTTCCGTTCCGTGACTGTCAAGAATTCCCAGAATATCCCCAAAAAGATTTTTGCGGTAGAAATACATCTCATTCTGATACTTCATGGCAAACACATTACCCTTGTCATCGTAGAAGAAATCGATCCTGCTGCCGTCACTGGACGTCTGCATCAGAATGGCCGAACCATCCAGATAAAAGTCTGTCGTAACGCCATTGACCGTCTTTCGGATTCTCTTTCCGCTGTCATTGTACATGCAGTACATATCCAGTCCGGCGCCTGTGATGTGCCTCAGCTGATGTCCTTTTTCCCATTCCATCTGCATCCCCAGATACTGGAGCGGATTTCCCATGGCATCGTAGGTAATTGCCTGTCCGTTGTAGAAACGAAGCTGATCTCTCCAGCCTCCGGTCTGATACTTAAATGTATCGGACTTCCGCGGAGCTTCTGTGATCACCGGATTTTCGGTATAACGGTACTCGTCTCTTCTGACCATATTTCCACCCACATCATAGGTGTAACAGATGGTCTGATTCTGCTTCTGATTGTCTTCTCGTACCAGCTGATTCAGTGCATCATAGTAGTAGCGGATTTTTCTTTCGCTGCCATCGGCGCTTCGCTCCACCATAGTTTCCACATTTCCGCAGGCGTCATAGGTGTAGGATTCTGCACGGTTTCCTTCTCGGACAGATGCAACCAGATTCGTGGTCACTCCTGCCTCTTTGCCTGAGACGTATGTATACTCCTGAGTCGATGTATTCATATCGGAGAAGTGATTGTGGGTACGGATCACACGCCCAAGGGCATCATACTCATAGGCAATCTTCTGGGCACCGTTGATCTTGATTCCATATCCAAGCCCCGGTTTCTGCTGTTTTTCCACATCCCCGTAAAGGAATTCCACCTCATGTCCAACTCGATCTTTCTGATACGTATATCCTTTGACACGATTTTTCTCATCATACACTTTGCGAAGTTTCATTCCGTCAGAACGGTCTGTTCCTACCATTCTTCCGATCAGGTCATACTGGTATGTGCTGGTCACTCCACTGCAAAGATCTTTGTGCCTTGCAATTTTTCCACAGCTGTCATACGTATTTTCAAACAGTTTTTCTTCTCTGCCGTCTGCGGTGATCAGATACTGTGCCGCAAGCTGTTCTTCCGAATTGTATTCATTTCGAACGGCTTCCCCTGTCGCATAGGTAATCCTGTCCGCAAGACCGTTCCGGCTTCGAAGCGTGGTGCGCTCCAGTTCTCTTCCTCCAACCGACACGGATTCCAGATTTCCAAACGGATCATACGCATAATCATACGTAAATCCATTGTGACCGATGGACGTCACTTTTTCGTTTTCATAGGTGTAAGAAACTTTCACTTCTTTTCCATCCACCATTCTCGCAACTTCTGTCATCTTATCCGTGTTAGCATCGTATGCATAGGAAGTGGCATTTCCTTTTGCATCTGTCAGCTTTGTCAGAAGACGGTTCTTGTCATCATATTCATAATGCACGGTATTTCCTCTGGAATCTGTGATCGTCTTCGGCTGCTTATAATCGGATGTGTATGTCATAGACGATTCCATGCGCTCACTGCACTCTTCCAGGATCCACCATTTGTTGACCTGGCTGTTTGACTGGTGGGCTGTCAGAATGATATCTGCCAATTTTTGATGGGAATAATCCATCACATCCAGAGACAGGTTTCCATCCTTACAGATGATCGCATATCCATTTCCCGGTGACACCTCTTCGAATCGGAACAGCTGATTTGCAGCTCCCGACATAGCCGTCTCCAAAGAAAGAATAGAAAAGCCTCTGTCGTTGGTTCCTGATTTTGCCAGCACTTTTCCCGGTGCGTGAACCGGCTCTAACTGATAATACGTGCCGTCATATGGCAGCAAACGATACTGCTGGTTCATCCCGCCATTGTAGTTGAACTGCACTGCCTGTGTTCCTGCTGCTGTCGAAGCATTCTTCACATCAATATATTGTCCCGAATGACGTACCCGGATATGATAAGTCCCTCCCGCTTTCGGAACTGCTGAAACAGTTCCCTCATCTGCCGGTTCAAAATACCAGTCCTGATGTTCGTTTCCTTCTTTTCGTGTATAACTCTGCACCGGCTGTCCGCTTGTGGTACTCTTTGGTCCATTTGTCAATGCTTTCTTATCTTTCGTTGCCTTGCTGGTGATCTGGAAACTTCCATCTGCGTTTGGATGCAGCTTCCATTTCTGTGCATCGGTATTGTTGTTTCCATAGATCTGGATCTTTTCTCCTTCTGCATCAGATTTGTTATTAAGATCCAGGCGGTATCCAGAGCCACAAAGAGGCTCAAACTGCATATATCCGTCTTTTCCATCGATCAGCTTCCATTTCTGCGCAGCACTTCCATTAAATGTATAAAGCTGAGCTGTTACTGCATTATTTGCTTCCCCGCCTTTCACATCCAGATAATTTCCAGAAACTTTTTCCCGGATATAATACACTCTGCCCGGTATGACTGCCCCAAGATGCTTTCCGCCATCTGCCGTCATCCGGATCGGCTGTCCTTTGTCATTGTATGTGAATCGATAACGGACTCCTTCGGAATTGGCAGCCTGAGTCAGATGATTTTTCGTATCGTACCGATATTCAAACCCCGTTCCATCAACACTTCCCATCTTGGTCAGACTTCCTTTTTTGTCGTATGAAAAACTCTCTTTTTCCGCTGCACTCACTGCATTGATCAGATTCCCGTCATCATCATACTGATAGCTTTCCCCATCATCTCTGACAAGCTGAACTCCTTTAAACAAGACCTGATTCACCTGATTGTAATACATCAGATACACATGGATCGCCTTGTATGTTTTCTTCGCCCCTTCATTTTGATCGTCTGTACTGAAGGTGTTGCTGACAAACTGCCATCCTTTGATATTTGGATTACACTGGAAATGATGCCATTTCACAGAATCATCCGTATAAATTACCGCTGCGGATAAAGAAAAATGTTTCTCTGGAATTCCAAAGCCCTTGACCCAGCAGCTCAGGTTAAAAATGTCTCCTTCTTCTCCGGTAATATTAATCCCCTGCATCAAATGGAGATTTTGTTCCATCTGTCCGTTTAATACCGCACATCTGCCTTTATCTGCAGTCATCACACTTTTGACCCCGGATGCCGCCGGATGGAATTCCCATTGATCCGGCGCTTCATTCGTACACCGTTCAAATCCCGGATTGTGGATCAGATTCAGTTCATTTGCCACATTTCCTGTTTCCAGCTGAACACCACTTACCAAAAGTGTTCCTCTTGCTCTTGTCATTCCCACAAACACGGAAATGGTTTCTTCTGCCGGAAGCTGGAATGTGAGAACCAGTCTCTCCCATCCGTCATCCACGTTTTTATCTGTCACATAGTCAATACAGCGTTCCCCCATGATTCTGGTCCGGTCTGCCCGGATTACGGATACAACCGCTCCCTGTTCCTGGTTTTCCGGGTTCAGCGATTCTGTTTTTACATAAGCAGACAACGTATATGTTCCAGCTGACAGATGCACATCCTGACAGATTCCTTCTTCTGATGTCAGCTCTGTTTTTGTCAGTTTCGCACTTTTTGTACCAATATATCCATCTGCATGTGTGATCGCTCCCCGTTTTCCATCTGACATACGACAGGTGTACCATCCGCCATCTCCATGAGACGGATCAAATGTTGGATTTCTCAGCAGACCATACACTGTTTTCTGAACAGAACCATCTTTACTCAGCTTATGATTTTTCATGCCGGATGTATAGTAAGAATAATTATTTGCAAATCCATCTGCATCCAGCACATCTGTCGGACGTCCCATATTGTCAAAATGCCACGTTGTTTTCTTATTATCTCCCGGACGTTCCATCTGACCATCCAATCCAGGTTCTTCAAAAATCGTAGTATTTCCGTTTTCATAGGAAATCTTTAATTCCTGACCCGGTGCATTTTTCTGTCCCGTTTCGGATACTTTGCTGACACGGGGTACCCGGAAATCATTTGTGTACTCGTAATTTACACGATAGCCATCCGGATTGGTCACACTGAGCAGTTTATGAGAACCATCATAAGTAAACTGGCTCTTACTTCCATCCGGATAAGTAATGGATGTCAGATTCCCCTGCGCATCATACCCATATCGGATCTCTCGCCCTTTGGTATCCTGAATAGCTGTTATCTTTGATTTCCCCTCATCCGTTGAATAAATGATATTTAAAAATCCACCTGACGCATCTGTAATATATCCCAGATAATTTCCCGCTGAATTCGGACCATACTGGTGTTTCACGGAATTTCCGTCCAGATCTTCGATGAATCGTAAAAATCCGTCCTGTCCGAATATATACTTCACTTTGTCTTTTGTTTCCATCGTGCGATAACGGTCATGTTCAGAACTTGACGTCACTGTGATCGTCAGTCCCAGCCCATCCTCATCTTTCAGCTTATTACCGTCATTGGTATCTTTATAGAAATAATGTTTTGTTCCGTCTTCATCGATATACACATACGGATAATCTTTGATCCCACTTTCTTTCAACTCCTGCTGGCTGCTGAGCCTCCATCCGTACCCCATACGGGAAGAGGTATCCGCTTCACTGGAATTATACACATGACGGATTTCTGTTGTCATCGGACCTCCCTCTGTTGCCACATCCAGATGACTCCAGACAACATTTCCTGTAAAGTCATTCGTGTAACCGATTCCTGCGCGCCCTGCTGACTGCTCATGGTAACTCTGATAATCCTCCAGACCATTTACATTCCTGTAATAAAACACACCGCTTGGAAACTGTTCAGAAGAGATACTTGGTGAGTCAGATGCATAGAATCTCGCATAAGCACGGTTTGCCAGATTTTCATCATCTTCATATTTTGATTTCACCATAATTCCATAGTTTTTTCCTGTGTTATACCACTGACGCACCAATCTGGTCACATTGAATCCTATCGGTGTGATCGAAACTGTATTTCCATTGATTACCTGTTTTACTTTTTTATAATCCAGTATTGCACCATCTACTGCCGGCTGATTTCCCCAACGGACGCTTTTTTCATCCCAGCTGTTTTTTACTTCATAAGCAAGAAGCGGCAGCTCCGGATTGCTGTAGGATGAATATTCAAACTGCCAGATATACATGGTCGCTCCGTAAATGATCGAACCTTTTCCAATATCCGGAAGGTCTCGAAATCGAAGCAGCGCTCTCATTTTTCCAAGTTCATCACTTCGCCCTACCACGAAAGATCCATATGCATATACGTTCCCCGGATTCTCCGGTACATTTCCTCCTGTGAAAACATACGTATCTTCAATATTTCCTTTTGTTTTACTCGTCTCTGTCATTGGATCGATCACGATTGGATAAACACGTTCTGTGTCCTGCATCCATTCACGATCTGGCACAACTTTGATAACACTGCTCTCTGTGCCGATTTCTACTTGAAATTCCACCTGAAGAGACTGATTTCCTGCGGCATCATACATATACGGTTTCACCAGTCTGAAAATCCTTCCTGACTCCTGATTTTCCGAATCATACAGCCCAAGTCCTCCATCTTCTTCGCTTCGCAGCTCCATTCCAGGATGCGTCAGTTGAAAGCTCAATTCCTGTTCTGCCGCCTCTTTTCTGTTCAGTCGAATATTCTCTTTTAGCTGCTCTCCCTGGATTGAGTAATGCAGATCAATTCCCGGAAGAATTTCCTCATACACACCTTCTCCGTTTAAATGCGGAACACACATCATCTTTCGGATCTCATCCTCTTCTGACTCTTCCTCTTCTAAAACAGACACTTTCATATCCAACATTTCTGCTTCTTTCCAGAAATCTTCCTTTTCCAAAACACGAAATGTAGAAATTTCACCTTCATAATTCACGTTTCGTGTACTTTTTGTGTGTAAAAAAGGTGACAATCCCCATAAGATTTTCTTTCCGTCTTTCTCGATCGTTACCAGTTCCTTTGTATCTGACTCTTTTGCAAAACTTACACGAACTGCGGACGCAAGATTTCGATAAACTTCTCTCCCGTCTTCCTGTACAGCTTCCAGACGGTTATCAATTTCTTTCCACTGTCCGTCTTCTTCATAATGGACCGGAGCCGGATATACAGCTGCCGCCATTCCCTTCTGTGTCATCTGAAAATGTTTGACACAACGCTCTCTCTTTTCCGGTACTTCCCGTAAAATTCTATCTCTCATATTTACCTCCTGCCGAAATTCTCTGTATTCGGTCTTTCTATTTCTTTTTACACGTTTTGTGCACGTTTCGTGTAGTTATACAATACACGATTCGTGTTCTTTTGTCAAGCACATTTTGTGGATTTTTTATTTACTTTTTCCCACGTTTTGTGTATAATCATATTGTATTCATAAAAAGTTTTGATTTTTACAAAAACTTCCCAGCGCAGCAAAAAAGCTGCTTAGAAAGGACGTGTATGTTATGGCTGTATTTGCCAATATACTCAAAACACTGCGAACAGATAAACACTTATCCCAGCAGGAGCTTGCCACTCGCCTTGGCATCTCAAAGAGTGCAGTCAGTATGTATGAACAAGGACGGCGTGAACCTGATTTTGATATTCTGAATAAAATTGCAGATATCTTCCAGGTCGATGCAGACTATCTTCTCGGACGTAGTTCACTCTCTCACGAACCCGAACCTGTCACGATTGCCGCACACCTTGATACCTCTGACCTTACGCAGGCTGAGTTGGATGATGTTGAAAAATACATTCAATTTATCCGTTCAAAAAGAAAACAATAAAGGAGCATTCAGAAACGGCTATGCTGAACAAATATGAAGAACTGTTAGAAGAGGCTGCCGCCCAGAACATATCAGTAGATGAGAACTTTCCTTTTCATGGAAACTTAAAGGGATTGTATGTAGATCAAAATATCGCCCTCTCGGACCAATTGGAGACCTCTGCAGAAAAAGCCTGTATTCTGGCAGAAGAACTTGGTCATCACTACACTTCTGTTGGAAATATTCTGGATATCTCCGATCCTGCAAATGCAAAGCAGGAACGCCAGGCACGAATGTGGACCTATGAACGGCTGATCGGTCTGCGTGGTTTGATCGATGCCTATCAGCACGGATGCCGGGAATATCACGAAACTGCTGAATTTCTGGATGTAACAGAAGAGCAGCTTCGCGATGCCATTGCCGATTATCGCTCAAAATATGGAGTCTGTACCAAATATCAGAACTACTATATTATGTTTGAACCCTATCTGATGATAGGAAAGAAAAAATGAGGACAACGCCATCGTCGTCCTCATTTTTTCATTCTTTCTACAAAAAAATTCCATAGACATTACTATCTATGGAACTTAATAACTCCCCGAGTTGGGTTCGAACCAACGACCCTTCGGTTAACAGCCGAATGCTCTACCACTGAGCTATCGAGGAATACTATAAAATTGTCTCAGCTCTTATCACTGAGTAAATGGAGAATACGAGATTCGAACTCGTGACCTCCTGCTTGCAAGGCAGGCGCTCTCCCAACTGAGCTAATCCCCCGTTCAAGCTGTTCAGTTATCACCGACAGCTATTAAAATATACCATATTGCACAGTACCTGTCAATAGATTTTTTCAATTTTTTGTAAAATATATATTTTATCTTCAAAACCGACTTTTCAAGATCGAAAATCCCTCTTAAAATGACAACAGCTTCGTAATCAATATATTGTTATCATACAAAAATGTCAGAATACTGCTTTTCTCAATCATCTCAAAGCAAGACTGCCCAATCGCATTATTATACAATAATGTTATGATCAAAAACAAGAGCCAGACAATCAACAGTGCCGCCGCTGCTCCGACAACCGCTCCGCCCAGGTGATTGAAAAATCCCAGAATCGGAAGCTCGCCGATCAGATCTACTGCAGCCATCAGTGCCCTGACAAGAATCCACACAAGGATAAATGTAACAAGAAATGCCACAACTTTGAGGATCATCCTTGCAATATACGATGCCGCATACTCAGGAAACGACTTAACTCCCAGTTCCTGATAAATTGTGCTGTTATTGTTTTCCAGCAGCCGGTTTTTCAAAAACTCCGGCAATGCTGCATTTTCAATCTCCTGAATCTGCACTTCTTTTGGGATCTCTCCGATGATATTCAAAATATCCTGAATGTTGATCCCCAACTGGTTCCAGTCCAGATTGTTGATATCCGCCAGCTGATCCTGATTCAATTCCCCAAGTGAAGTCCCGCTTAAATCTGCATTTTTCAATGTATCTGCAGAAATCTGAGGCATGAACATCTCCATACATTTTTCTTCAATCATCTCATCCGCAGGTGTCCATTTAATAAGCGCATCACTGACATAAGGCGCCAGAAACATAACCAGCACGATCGACAGAACCGTAGCCAGCAACGAAATTCCGATTTTGAGCAGTCCTCTGACATAGCCTGCCACGATACTGATCAAAAATATCACTCCTACAATAATCAATAACCAATTATCCATATTTTCTCCTAATTTGTCAGGTAAACAAGCCGCAGTTCATCTTCACCGGCGATCAGGTATCTGTGAATTCCGGCAGCCGGAATCACTTCCTGTGCTTCTATTCCCCAGTCTCCCTTAAATCGCTGTATTCCCGTGTCGCTGATGATACATCCTTTTGTTCCGTCGAACATGATGATCTCATCTCCTGCTATCTTTACATGACTATATTCTCCTGTTATTTCCCGGTTTATTATCTGTTTTCCCGTTTTATCATAAAGCTGCACTTCATATCCTGATTTATCTTTATTCGTAAGAATAAACCCGATATACCTGTCCGAGTGAAATTCACTGCGTATCTCCTGATTCAGCTTCACTTCGGTTTTCTTTTTCACGGACTTCGTACCTTCATAGATCACAAATGATCTATCACCAACCGCAACGGATGTGGACGCGTCCATATAAAACACATCCGGAACGACTGTCTGCTCAAAATCTTCTGTATAAATCAGGTTGTCCGTTTTTTCCTGACCTTCTTTTCCAAAATTATAAAAAGCAACCATGGACTTCAATGTTCCGTTTTTTGTGGAAAGATACGATACCATCAGGTTCTCCCCATCCGCCGACATGTCCAGTGAGATTGGATATCCGGTACTGTTTAGATTCACCTGATGCTCTACGAGTATATTTCCCACTGCATCATAGGAAATGATCTGCGGCGTAGATTCGTTTTTCAGGATCGCGCTTACAATCCCCTGATTTGAAACAGAAATCTTTTCAATCGGAAGCGTAGTCTCAATCTCCCCCTTTAATCCACTCTTCTGAAAGATCATGATCGTATTACCGCCCACATCTGCTATTGCAAACACATCCTCATTAACGTCCACTATCGGATTCTGAATCTGACAGGGCTGAATCCATTTTTCCTTATTCTTTTTATTCAGAAACACAACGCCATCTCTGCTGTATCGGATCACACCGTCCGAAAATGCGATATACTGGTTGCTGTCTTCTGTATCTTTCTTATGTGAGTCCGCTGTTGCAACGGACGTATACGTCTGATTTTCAATCACAAGATAGGTTCCTGTCACGATCATGGCTGCCACGACGATCCGGATCGTCCACTGTCCCAGCACGCTTCTTCTGTGCCTTTTGACCTGCCTCCGAATGATCTCCATATCTATGGATCCAGAAAATCGAAACCGCGGATTTTTCTTTTGCTTCATATCCGACCCCTTATCATTTTGTTTTATTTTCCGATTATAGCATTATTTTATGGTAATAGCAATTTCTGACCTACATAAATCAAATTTCCATCCGTAATTCCGTTCATCCGACAGATAGAATCTACATGCGAAACATCTCCGTAGGCCTTTTTGCTGATGATCGCCAGTGTATCTCCCTGCTCCACTACGTACACTCCCTCTGAGGAATCACCTTCTCCTTCTGTACTCTCCTGTTCCTGGACAATATCATCTGCTTTTTCTTCTTCCTGTTTTATTTCCGGATCTGATGCATCCTTTTCTGATGGTGGTGTTTCTTCCTGTTTTTTTACGTCTCCCTCATTGGATGCTTCTGTCACTTCACCGCTCACCGGCTGCACCTCCTCTGTATTATTTTCCTGTAAGACCGCTGACGACGCCTGACTCATCACTTTCTGGACAGCTTTCATTTTCCCGAAATTATTGAGTGTGGTAACTCCCATAATAACTGCCACCAGTATCAGTATGGAACTTGCTACATACATCAGACGGTTGTTTTTTTTCTGATGCGTCCGGCTTCCTCGACTGCGGACCATGTTCCGAAAGTCCTGAGCAGCTCGATCCTCAACAGTTTCCGAGGGAGACACCCCATTCTTTCTTCGAGCAGCAATCATATAGTTCTGCATACATGGATTTTTCTCATAATATGTATAACGACCGCCGATCTCCATCAGATCATTCAGTTTATGCACAAAATAAGATTCTTCCTTCTCTGCGGAATCCTTCATAACAAAAACAGTATTCTGTTTCGGGAACGATTTTTTATGAAGTTTCACTATGTTGCTCTTTGCATCCAGTTCTACTCCGGGCTGTGCGACAAACCAGCCCAACATTTCTCCGTCTTCAAAATACTGTTTACAGTCCTCATATGCATTTTTCCATGTTTCATCATCGATCACGTATTCATTGCCGACCAGCTTCAAGTCGTGCATCTGAATCGCACCATATATGTATACATATTCCTCATCCTCGCTCTTTTGCATATCTCCTACGAGAAATGCCCCGATCGGTCCGTCCTTCGCCTTATCACAAAGCTGTAGGAAAAAAGTATCTACATAGTCCTCCACATAAATTTTCGGGCTGTCACTCACGTTTCCAATCTGACGAACATTTTTTGGGATCTGTCTTTCCATGCTGTATATCCTCCTTGATTCAATTAATTTTTTGCCGGAAGCCTGTCCGCTCCCCCGGGTTCTTTTAGAGAATAGCACACGAAAAAGGCCGATTTTATCAGTTAATGTCACATAAGTTCGACAAAATTTTTGCCCGAAATTCTTCTATTTTCTTTTCATACTTTCAAATGCTCCGCAATATTTGTCTGTCAGTGTGATGATCCATCCTTCTTTTGTGTGAGGAATGCTAAAAAATGTGACTGGCCACATATGCGCCCGGATCACATCTTTCTCTATATCATTCAGAGGAAATAAACGACATGCATGGTTTAAGGCTGTTTTCGGATGTGTCAGCCCGTGGAAACGCTGCCCCGTCTCTTTTGCATGGGTATGCCAGTCATACAGAAACAGATCATGCAGCATCCCGCCTCTTGCCGCTGATTTTGCATCCAGATGAAAAAAGCGGCACCACACATAATTGTAGTAAGATACATGAAGGCAATGCTGATAACAATTCGTATTTCCATGATGCGGATATAGTTTCATACGAAGCACAACCGGATGCTTCGCAATATCCTGAATACATTCATAAAATTCTTCATCCCACTTCTGTTTCCTCAACAGGAACTCTTCTTTATGCTTTCTTATATAAATTTCTTCCAAACGTCGAATCATTCGATACCATAATTTCAAGTCTTTCCACCTCCGGATTCTCACTGTACAGACAGCTCCTTTCCCTATTATAGCACGCACTTTACCTGCAAAAAATATTTTCGGACATTTTTCTGTTTTTTGTAGACGATACAAAAATTGTATGGTATAAATATACAATAAGATTCCATTTACAGAGTATATATCTGTAACTATCAACCAATTAAAGAGAGGGGGATTTCCTATGGCTTTTTGTAAAAACTGTGGCAATCAGATTGAGGACAATGCCGCAACCTGTCCAAACTGCGGAGCTTCTCAAAACACGACTCCACAAGCCACGGATAACGGTGGCTTTCTCTGGGGATTGTTAGGCTGCTGTATCCCGATTGTAGGTCTTGTTTTATTCCTTGTATGGAAAGACACCAAACCAAAGACATCCAAGGCTGCCGGTATCGGCGCATTGGTCGGTGTAATCCTGATGATCCTGTATTATATACTGATCGCAGTGGTTGGTGTAGGCTTTGCCGCTATGGGATTCTAAGGCTCGATGAGAGTTTGGATTTATAAGTGGCTTCCTATTATATTTGGCTGTCATTGCAGAAGTGACCGTTCCTTTTACTGGAAGGGGACACAGTTTCCAATCTGTGCCAGGTGTACCGGAGAACTGGTCGGCATGATTTTATGTCCGCTTACCTTTCCGCTTGTTTCCTGGTCTCCATGGATCTTTGCAATACTGATGCTGCCGATGATCCTGGATGGGGTGATTCAGATGGTCACTTCTTACGAAAGCACAAATATAAGAAGGTTCCTTACAGGATTCCTGTTTGGATATGCATTGATGAGACTGTTTCTTGTCTCTACGATATGGACATTCCACTTTGGCTACAATCTAGTGCCAAAGTAAAAATCCCCTGACGGAGAACAATTTGTTTCTGCCGGCAGGGGATTTCTCTTTTCTGAATTTTATACAAACGCTTTGATCTTCTGATAGATACTTTCTGTATCCAGTCCGTATTTTGCAATCAGCTCCAAAGCCGGTCCGGACTCACCGTACGTATCATTGATTCCGATCTTCATCACCTGTGTCGGTGCTTTTTCTGAAAGGACATCACATACTGCACTTCCAAGTCCTCCGATTACGGAGTGCTCTTCCACTGTAACAACTTTTCCTGTTGCCTTTGCAGCTTCCACGATCAGTTCTTCATCCAGAGGTTTGATCGTATGGATGTTGATCACTTTCGCATCGATTCCGTCTGCTGCAAGCTTCTCTGCAGCTTCCAGACAGTTGGAAACCGGAAGTCCTGTTGCCACGATAGTCAGATCTTTTCCTTCGCGCAGCACAACACCTTTTCCGAGTTCGAACTTGTAATCTTCTCTGTCATTGATTACCGGAACCGCCAGACGTCCAAAACGCATATAAACAGGTCCTACATGCTCGTAAGCCGCTTTTACTGCTGCTCTTGCTTCTACATCATCAGAAGGGTTGATCACAACCATTCCCGGAATTGTTCGCATCAGAGCGATATCTTCGTTACACTGGTGTGTCGCACCGTCTTCTCCTACAGAGATTCCTGCATGTGTCGCACCGATCTTCACGTTCAGTTTCGGGTATCCAATGGAGTTTCTGATTTGCTCAAATGCGCGGCCTGCCGCAAACATTGCGAAAGAGCTTGCAAATGGTACCTTTCCGGCTGCTGCAAGACCTGCTGCCACACCCATCATATTACTCTCTGCGATACCACAGTCGATAAATCTCTCCGGATGTGCTTTTTTAAACACACCTGTCTTTGTAGCTGCCGCAAGGTCTGCATCCAGTACAACTACATTCTCATGTGCAGTTCCGAGTTCGGCTAAAGCATTTCCGTAACTGTCTCTTGTTGCTATTTTCTTTACATCTGACATAATGCTTCACCTACTTTCTCCAAATCTGCCATTGCTACTGCGTATTCTTCATCATTCGGCGCTTTTCCGTGCCATCCTGCCTGATTTTCCATGAATGAAACATCTTTTCCTTTGATCGTCTTGGCAATGATCGCTGTCGGGCACCCTTTCACTGTCTTTGCCTCTTTGAATGCTGCATCGATCTGATCAAAATCATTTCCGTCGATGTTGATCACATGGAAATTGAATGCTTCAAATTTCTTATCAATCGGATATGGGGAGTTGACTTCATCAATCGCACCGTCAATCTGCAGATTGTTGTTATCTACGATCACAACCAGATTATCCAGTTTTTTGTGCGCTGCCAGCATCGCTGCTTCCCATACCTGTCCTTCCTGAATCTCTCCGTCTCCAAGAAGTGTATAAACTCTGTAATCTGCGTTGTCCAGTTTTCCTGCAATCGCCATACCAACTGCCGCAGAAATTCCCTGTCCCAGAGATCCGGAAGACATATCCACACCTGGAATGTGCTTCATATCCGGATGTCCCTGCAGATAAGATCCTGTATGACGCAGTGTCTTTAAATCTTCAACCGGGAAATATCCTCTCTGCGCCAGTACAGAATACAGTCCCGGAGCTGTGTGTCCTTTAGACAGGACAAATCTGTCACGGTCTGCTTTTTTCGGCTCTTTTGGATCAATATTCATCTCTTCAAAATAGAGATACGTAAAAATGTCAGCTGCTGATAAAGATCCGCCCGGATGTCCCGCTTTTGCGCTGTGTACCGCTGTGACAATCCCTTTGCGGACTTCATTTGCAGTTTTCATCAATTCTAATTTGTTCATGATTGCCTCCTGCTTTTACTCTCCGAAAACAGCTTTATAATCAGCCTGGAATTTCTCAATTCCGGCGTCTGTCAACGGATGATGTGTCATCTGTTCGATTACCTTGTAAGGCACTGTTGCAATATCAGCCCCTGCAAGTGCACAGTCTGTAATGTGGATCGGATTTCTTACGCTTGCGGCAATGATCTCTGTATCAATTCCTGCAACTTCAAAGATCTGAGCGATCTCTGCAACCAGATCTGTTCCTCTTACCGAGATATCATCCAGTCTTCCCAAAAACGGTGATACATACGTTGCACCCGCTCTTGCTGCCAGAAGTGCCTGATTTGCAGAAAAGATCAAAGTCACATTTGTCTTGATTCCCTCAGATGAAAGGACTTTACAAGCTTTCAGGCCTTCCACTGTCATTGGAATCTTCACTACCATGTTCGGATGAATCTTTGCAATCTCACGTCCTTCTTTGATCATGCCTTCTGCGTCTACTGTTGTCGCTTTGACTTCTCCGCTGATTGGTCCGTCTACGATGGATGCAATCTCTGCGATTACTTCTTCAAATACACGTCCTTCTTTGGCGATCAGGGATGGATTTGTTGTAACTCCACAGATCACACCCATGTCATTTGCTTTTTTAATATCCTCTACATTTGCTGTGTCAATAAAAAATTTCATTGCCTGTCCCTCCTTAAAATCTTCGTCGATTTGTTATAATTCGATTATATAGACTCCCTGGAAACAGGTCAATAGGCCCAAAAATTATTAGTAATTTTGCCGTACTAATAATATCACATTATTAATGAAAAAACTACTGCTAACTTTGGTTTTGCCTTTTACTGTTAATTTTTATTACTAATAATTTACTTTTTTGTACTAATTTTTCTTTTTTTCAGATTTGGATATCCGGTTGTTCCCCGCATCACGATCTGTGGCTCATACTCCACATGATAGATGCTCACCGGCTCGATCCCGGCATACGGCTCACTGCGGGCTTTGATCTTTTTCATGATGATATCGCAGGCGTCTCTGCCTTTATAGATCACGAAATGTTCGACTGTTGTCAGCGCAATATGATGCATTCTCGCAAACAATGTGTTGTCGCATCCCATCACGGACATCTCTCCCGGAACTTTGTATTTCTCCTCGTACAGAGCATCTAAAATACCAAAGGCGATCATGTCATTGAGCCCCACGATCGCAGTCAGATCCGTATGCTCTTTCAGCAATTCCTTTGTCAGGTCATATCCGATCCGATATTCCGAATCGATTCCCGGCACATCTTTATCAATCTGCTCATCCGCGGCTTTGATCACCACATGATCTCCAAGTCCTGCTTTCTGAAACTCCTTCAAAAATCCTTCTACCCGCTTGGAACGCTGCTTCTGCCTTACAGTCAGCGGCGGCGCAATATATGCCACATGGGTATGTCCGAGTTCCAGCAGATGCTTTGCCATAATTCTGCCAAGCTTTGAATTATCCAGCTCTACCGCATCCACATTCAGCCGTTCATTCTGATTGTTGATGACAGCAAAGGGAATCTTGTTGGACAACTGCTCCACTGTCTCCATAAAGCAGCTGCTCGGATTACAGGTGTAGATGACCCCCTGCGGATTCAGAGAGGGAAGCATCTTTAAATAACGCTCCTCCAACTCCAGATCTCTCTGGGTATTACACACAAACAGCCCGAACCCCTGCTCCGTTGCTCTTGCTTCGATTCCCTGCAAAAGCATGACATAATACGGATTGGTCAGATTCGGGCAGAAAACCACCAGAAGCTTTTCCCTGCGGCTTTCTTTCTGTGTTCTGCGCTTGGGAAGCACATACCCCAGCTCCCGGGCTGCATCCTCCACTTTTTTTACCACTTCTTTGGAAAAAGAAACATTGTACTTCTTATTTAAAATCATAGAAACCGTCGTCTGGGAAACGCCGGCATATTTCGCCACATCCGAAGATGTCACTTTCTTTTTGTTCATGATTTCTCTTCCCTGTCCTGTTAAAGCTCCGTTCTGCCTTCCAGTGCACGCAGAAGCGTCACTTCATCAATATATTCCAGATCTCCGCCTACAGGAACACCGCTGGCAATCCTGCTCACTTTGATCCCGGTCGGCTTGATCAGCTTGCTGATGTACATTGCGGTAGTCTCCCCCTCCAGGCTTGAGTTGGTCGCCACGATCACTTCATCTACATCCTGCTGCAGTCGTTCCATCAGTTCTTTTAAGCGGATATCCCCCGGTCCGATCCCCAGCATCGGAGAGATCGCTCCATGAAGCACATGATACACTCCGTTATATTTTCCGGTCTTTTCATATGCTGCCAGATCTCTTGGAGTCTCCACTACCATGATGGTCCGCTGATCCCGTTCCGGATTGCTGCAGATCGGGCAAAGTTCCCGGTCCGTCAGAGTACAGCACTGTGCACAGTATCTCACATTATTTCTGGCATCCACGATCGACTTTGCCAGATTCTCCACCTGATCTTTCGGCATATTGATAATATGAAATGCCAGTCTCTGGGCAGACTTCGCTCCGATTCCCGGAAGGCGTGAAAATTCTTCGATCAGCCTGCTGATCTGATTACTGTAATAATCCATTCTTTTTCACCTCTGTCCGGATTAGAACATACCCGGTATTCCTCCGCCGAGTCCTCCTGTCAGTTTGGACATTGCAGAGCTGGATTCTTCATCCACTTTGCGAAGCGCTTCATTTGTTGCTGCCACGATCAGATCCTCCAGCATTTCAATATCATCCGGATCCACAACCTCTTCTGCCAGCTTCACCTTTAGAACTTCTCTTTTACCGGAAACGGTCACTTCCACCGCTTCTCCTCCTGCAGTCGCAGTAAATTCCTTTGCTTCCAGCTCTTTTGCCTGTTCTTCCATCTGACGCTGCATTTTCTGTGCCTGTTTCATCAGATTTGCCATGTTTCCCGGCATTCCTCCGCCAGGAAATCCACCTCTTTTTGCCATAAATCAGTCCTCCACTATAATCTCCATATTGATCTTCTTCTCAATATCTACAAATGTATCCTCAAACCGGCGTCCTTCTTCTACGTGGCGTACTTCTACTTCCACCTTCTTGCCGATCCTGTTTTCAATCAGACTTTCCAGTTCCTTCCGTCTATCTTCTCTGCCAACAAAATCTGCCCCCAGTGCATCCGGCATCACGATCATCAGACGGTTGTCACCTGCAAGGCTTAGACGCGCTTTTTTCAGGTATGTCCGAAGCATTCCCGATGCCTCATCTGCGATCGGTCTGAAATTCTTTACTACCTGCTGCACATCTTCCGGTACTGCGTTTGGAAGTTCCGGTCTCGGCGTTGGCTCCGCCGGTGCCTGACCATCTTCCTTTACATAAACAACTCGTTCCTGACCACCTGATATAACGCCCTGTTCCAGCTTTTCTTCCAATACACGGATCCGATCCAGAATAGAATCTGAGCTCGTCTCCATGGCAGGCGTACAAAGCTTGATCAGAGCCACTTCCAGAAGCACTCTTTTTTGCGCTGCATATTTCAGCTGACCTGACAATTCCGAAAAAATCCGAATGTAACGGAGCAACATATCCGCTTCCACCATCCCGGCCTCTTCCTGAAGCTGCTGCATATTTTCTGTAGATACATCCAGAACATCCTCTATATTATCAGATGTCTTCACAAGAAGCAAGTTTCGCAGATACCATGTAAAATCCGTGGCAAGCTGCGTAAGCTCCCGCCCCTGCATCACCAGATCATCGACGATATCAAGCACTTTTGGGACATCTCGTCTGATCACACTGCGCAGAAGTCTGCTGAACACATCCGTATCGACTGCTCCCAGTACTTCCAGCACATTGTCATACGTCAGCTTCTGCCCCAGATAAAAGGCAATACACTGATCCAGAAGACTCAATGCGTCACGCATCGAACCATCTGCCGCCTTTGCGACATAGCGCAGCGCTTTTTCTTCTACTTCCACCTGCTCTTCCTGCATCAGATCACGCATCCGGTCTGTGATCGTCTCAATACTGATCCGCTTGAAATCATAATGCTGACACCGGGATAAAATCGTGATGGGAATCTTGTGAACCTCGGTTGTCGCCAGAATAAAGATCACATACTCCGGCGGTTCCTCCAGTGTCTTTAACAGCGCATTGAACGCCCCTATCGACAGCATATGCACCTCATCAATGATATAGACTTTGTACTTTCCTTCTGTCGGGCGGTATGCCACTTCTTCCCGGATCTCACGGATGTTGTCCACACCATTGTTCGAAGCTGCATCGATCTCGATCACATTCATCGATGTACCCGCTGCAATAGAGCGGCACATCGCGCACTCCCCGCAGGGACTTCCATTCACCGGATGCTCACAGTTGACTGCCTTTGCAAAAATCTTCGCAACCGTTGTCTTACCGGTCCCTCTTGTTCCGCAGAACAGATAGGCATGTCCGATCCTGTTTGCTTCAATCTGATTTTTTAATGTAGTAATAATATGTTCCTGACCCTTGACATCTTCAAATTCAACGGGACGGAACTTTCGGTAAAGTGCCGTATACGACATGTATTACACCTCTGTTTTCCAAATCTTTTATTGATCTCCAAAGCTGATGCCGATGGTTCTTGCCTCTTTGATGATTCCATCCTGCGGATCTACCATTTTCAGCTTTCCTGCCACATCCTGAAGCGGTACTTTTGTAATCTTCTGATTCTTCATGGCGATCATGTAGCCGTATTCCTGATTCAGGATCAGCTCTGCCGCAGCCGCTCCCACTCTTGTGGCAAATACACGGTCATACGCACATGGAGAACCGCCTCTTTGCGTATGCCCCGGCACCGTAATCCTTACTTCCTTGTCTGTCTTCTGCTGGATCTTCTCTGCCAGTTCGTAGGCGATGGACGGATATTTCCGTTTTGCAAGCTTTTCTTTATATTCTTTTTTCTTCAGCCTGGCATCTTCTTTTGAGATTGCACCTTCTGCAACCGCAATGATCGTAAACTTTTTATCTGCTGCCGCACGCTTCTGGATCACATCCGTCACCACATCGATATCATACGGAATCTCCGGAAGCAGAATCACATCTGCACCGCCGGCAATTCCCGCATGCAGCGTGACGTGTCCCACCTTATGTCCCATTACTTCAATGATAAACACACGGCTGTGAGAGGTTGCCGTCGTATGGATCCGGTCGATCGTGTCTGTCGCAATATCCACTGCACTCTGGAAGCCAAATGTCATATCCGTGCCCCACAGATCATTGTCGATTGTTTTTGGCAGTGTCACAACATTTAAGCCTTCTTCTCTTAACAGATTCGCTGTCTTGTGTGTTCCGTTTCCTCCCAGGATCACCAGACAGTCAAGACTTAACTTATGATAAGTATGCTTCATTGCCGCCACTTTATCCAAACCGTCCTTGTCCGGTACACGCATCAACTTAAACGGCTGTCTCGATGTACCGAGGATCGTGCCGCCTCTTGTCAGGATTCCGGAAAAATCCTTTGATGTGAGCATATGAAAGTTGCCATAGATCAGACCTTTGTATCCGTCTTCAAATCCATAGATTTCCACATCATCCCGTTTTGTGCAAACACCTTTTACAACACCGCGCATTGCAGCATTCAAAGCCTGACAGTCTCCGCCACTTGTAAGCATTCCGATTCGTAACATATCCGTATCCTCCTACTCTTTGATTTTATCAATTCCGCACCAGAAATCGGTGCTAAAAGACTTTATTTCCTGTTTTATCTTATCACAAACAGGCGAAAATGAACAGTTTTATATTCTCCCTCAATTTTTCTCAAACTTTCCGATTGGTAATTTTCTTTCCATTGTGTTAAAATAGACACATCGTAAAACAAAACAGATTTGAAGGAGATAACTAAACATGGAAAGAAATGATCCTTGCTGGTGCGGCAGCGGCAAAAAATATAAAAAATGCCATATGCCGATCGAAGAAAAAATAAAACTGCACAGGGACAGAGGGGAAATTGTACCTTCCAGAAAGCTTTTGAAGACTCCGGCGCAGATCGAAAAGATCAAAAAAAGTGCGGCTCTCAACACGGCTGTTCTGGATGAAGTTGCCGCACACATTCGCGCAGGCATGAGTACTGCTGAGATTGACAAGATCGTATATGATTTTACAACTGCACACGGTGGAATCCCGGCTCCTCTGAATTATCAGGGCTTCCCGAAAAGTGTATGCACCTCTATCAATAATGAAGTGTGCCACGGAATCCCGGATGAAAACATCATCCTGCAGGAGGGTGATATCATCAACGTCGATGTATCTACCATTCTGGACGGCTATTTCTCTGATGCATCCCGTATGTTCATGATTGGCGAAGTATCCGACCGAGCCAAACGTCTGGTGCGTGTTACAGAAGAATGTGTAGAGCTTGGTCTTGCAGCGGCAAAACCATGGGGACATCTGGGAGATATTGCAGATGCGATCAATACCCACGCACAGGCAAACGGCTACTCTGTTGTTGTTGATATCGGCGGTCACGGAATCGGACTGGAATTCCACGAAGATCCGTTTGTCAGCTATGTCACACCAAAGGGCAGCGAGATGCTGCTCGTACCCGGAATGATGTTTACCATTGAGCCGATGATCAACGAAGGCAGCCCGGACTTCTTCGTAGATGAGGACAATGACTGGACGATCTACACCATTGATGACGGACTGTCTGCACAGATCGAATATATGGTTCTCGTAAAAGAAGACGGAATTGAAATTCTTACAAAATAGTCAAAAAGCTGCGTACACAGGACCTCTCCTGCTGCACACAGCTTTTTTATTTACTTCATCAGCATATGCAGATATTTTTCATACTCGACTCCGTCATTGCGCGGAATCTCTTCTTTCACTGCATCTGTAATCGCTTTCTCGATAAAGCTTCCTGCAAGTTCCATCATGGACTTCAGATTTTCTCCTCTTGCCAGTCCGCCTGCCAGCACGGAAGCAAACAGATCACCTGTTCCGGAGTAGCTTCCACCTACATACGAGAATGCTGCAAGATGTGTCTCTTTTCCCGTCACTGCCAGATTTCCCATCTTCTGGATCCCGTCTTCATTGTCACAAAACTGAATCCCTGTCACTACAACAGTTCTTGGTCCATCTTTCCTCAGGTTTTCCGCCAGCTGCCTGATCACCGTAAGAAGATGTTTTTCGTCCGTCATATTTTCGATCATCCGATAATCTGTATCCGTCAGAATACAAAGCTCCGTCAAATTTGGGGTCACAATATCCGCCATCTTCGCAAGCTCCCGCATCTTTCTGCAAAACTCTATGGAGAAGATATCAAATTTGTATCCATGATCCCCCATGATCGGATCTACCAGCAGAAAGGCTTTCTTCTTATGAAATGTCTCCGCAATATGGATCATATGACCGATCTGCTCTTCATCTGCTGCAAATCCTGTATAGATACCGTCAAACCGTGCCTCCATCTTTTCCCAGGATCGCCGAAACTGCTCCATTTCTTCCGTAAGGCTCACGCAATGATAGTCTTCATATCCTGTCTGTGCACTCAGCACAGCTGTCGGGAGCGGACACGCCTGCACGCCCATCGCTGAAAGCACTGAAATTGCTGCCGTGAGAGAACATCTCCCAAATCCTGAGAGATCGTTAATTACTGCTACTTTCTTTCCCATACTCATCCACCTGCATTTCTCTGACTGGCTTCATGATCAGAACAGAATGTTTTCCCATATTGACAACAGTCTCTCCATCCTCCACCAGATAAATGTCTCTTTCTGTCGTATAGCTCTTTTCCCAGGAGTACATCAGACGCTCCATCTTTCCTTTCATAGGCACCTCCGCCTGCCACACCGGGATTGTCACTTCCTTTAGTTCCTTACTGTTGTTTAACACAACAATGATCTGTTCACCTTCCTGAAATCTTGCATAAGCAAGAACATTGGATGACCAGGAAAGCATCTTCAGAGAACCTGTACGCAGAGGCTTCTCACGCTTGTGGATCCGGATCATTTCTTTATGGAACTCTACAAGTTCTCTGTTTTCCTGTCCCCATGGATAGGTCCTGCGGCTGTCCGGATCGGTAAATCCACAGACACCTGCTTCATCTCCGTAATAAACCGTAGGTGCTCCTACCCAGGTCATCTGAACTGCCACTGCCTCCCGCATCACTGCCAGATTGATCCCTTCTTCTGCCGCTTTGCTTCCAAGCTGTGCCACTCTTCCTACAATGTGATTCGTTCTGGTCAGGAACCGGGAATGATCGTGGTTAGACAGTTCATTCATCGCCACCTGTAATGACGGGGTCAGCATGCTTGCCATAAAATGATTCATCGTATTGACAAAGTTGTCTGCATTCCCCCACAAGTCTGTCCTGCGCTCATCACTGTGCTTTTCCATTCCTGTCAAGAACCAGGTCAGCGGCTCCATAAAGGCATCATAATTCATCACGCTGTCCCATTCATCGCCCTGAAGCCATTCTCCCGGATCTCCATAGTGCTCCGCCAATATCAGCGCCTGCGGATTGGCACTTTTTACAGCTTTTCTGAAATTCTCCCAGAAGATGTGATTGTATTCATTGCTGTATCCCAGATCTGCCGCCACATCCAGACGCCATCCATCGGCATTATACGGCGGCGATACCCATTTCTTTCCGATGTTTAAAATATATTCCTCCAGCGTGGGAGAATCTTCATAGTTCAGCTTCGGCAGCGTATCATGTCCCCACCATCCGTCATAGTTTTTATTATAAGGCCACGCTTCTTCTCTTTCATCAAAAAAATGAAAGAAATCTCTGTACGGGCTCTGCGCACTGACATAAGCACCTTTTTCGTATTCCGGCTGCGGTTCATAAATCCGTTCCCGGTCCATCCACTTATTGAAAGAGCCACAGTGATTGAACACTCCGTCAAGGATCACCCGCATGCCCCTTGTGTGCATCTCCTCCACCAGTTTTGCAAACAGGCGGTTGCTTGCCTCCAGATTCCGAATGTCCCCTGTCCGCTTCTGATATTTTGTCGCTCTGGTATTGTCCTTTTCTCCCTCTGGAAGAACCTCTCCTCCGTCTTCTATAATCACGCCGTAATGCGGATCGATGTAGTCATAATCCTGAATATCATACTTGTGATTCGACGGGGAAACAAACAGTGGATTGAAATAGATGACTTCAACTCCAAGCTCTTCCAGATAGTCCAGTTTATCCAAAACTCCCTGCAGATCTCCTCCATGAAATCTGCGGATATCCATTGCCGCCGGAAATTCATTCCAGTCTTTCACTTTACAGACCGGCTCTCCGATATAAACGTATTCTCCATCCTCCACATCATTGGATGGGTCTCCATTACAGAAGCGGTCTACAAAAATTTGATACATCACTGCGCCTTTTGCCCATGCCGGTGTGGAAAATCCAGGCATGATCCGGAAATTGTAATATTCCACCGGATGTTCCGATACGCCACATCGATGATAGCAGAGCTCTTCACTCTCGCTTTTTATCCGAAAATAATAAACAAACATCGTATCTGTAAGCTGCACTTCTGTTTCATAATAATCAAACACTTCCCCGGAGGATATCTTCTGCATCTGCAGTGCTTCTCCTCCTGAAATCAGACAGACCTCCTGAGCGTCATCTCTTGCCGTTCTGAATCTCAGCCTGACTTTTTCATGGATACCCGGTTCCGCAGGTATGACATAATCCGATGTCCCATCACAGAACAGCGCATTTTTATTCATATAAACCTCCTTTGGGGCAAGCCCCTTAAAATGCCTGCCCGGCATTAAAAACAGCTTGCCCCATTCTACACCTACTTCTCAAAAAGTGCTTCAAACTCACTTCTTGTAATCTTTTCTTTTTCCAGCAATAACTGGGCACAGGCTTCCAGTACAGACTGATGCTCCTCCAGAATTGCTTTTGCTTTCAGATAGCACTCATCAATGATACGTTTGACTTCCTCATCGATTGTTCCCGCCACTTTTTCACCGTATCCTCTGGATGTGTGACCAAAATCACGTCCGATAAAGACTTCATCACTGTCATTGTCATAGTTGATCAGACCAAGACGTTCTGACATACCGAATTTGGTGATCATGGATTTTGCGATCGCAGTTGCCTGACGGATATCCTGAGATGCACCGGTTGTAATATCATCAAAGATCTGTTCTTCCGCTACACGTCCGCCGAGAGACACTGTAATCTCCTGAAGCATATGTCCTTTTGTATTGAACATATCATCGCCTTCCGGAAGCGGCATCGTATAACCGCCTGCTCCTCCTGTCGGAACAATGGACACACTGTAGACAGGTCCCACATCCGGCAGTACATGGAAGAGGATCGCATGTCCCGCCTCGTGATATGCTGTAATCCGGCGTTCTTTTTCAGAAACCACACGGCTCTTTTTCTCCGGTCCGATCCCGACTTTGACAAACGCATGCCGGATATCGGACTGCTGAATATACACTCTGTTTTCCTTTGCAGCCAGAATCGCCGCCTCATTCAGAAGGTTTTCCAGATCTGCTCCTGTAAATCCACTGGTTGTCTGCGCAATCTGTTTCAGATCTACATCGTCTCCCAGCGGCTTGTTTCTCGCATGTACTTTCAGAATCTCTTCTCTTCCTTTGACATCCGGACGTCCAACTACCACATTTCTGTCAAAACGTCCCGGACGTAAGATGGCAGGATCCAAAATATCTTTCCGGTTGGTCGCTGCCATCACAATAATACCTTCATTAACACCAAAACCATCCATCTCTACCAGCATCTGGTTCAATGTCTGTTCTCTCTCGTCATGACCGCCGCCAAGTCCGCTTCCTCTGCGTCTGGCAACTGCATCGATCTCATCGATGAAAATGATACATGGGGCATTCTTCTTCGCATCCTGGAACAGATCCCTGACACGGGACGCTCCCACACCGACAAACATCTCTACGAAGTCAGATCCCGAAATCGTAAAAAACGGAACCCCGGCCTCTCCGGCAACTGCTTTTGCAAGAAGGGTCTTACCGGTTCCCGGAGGCCCCTCCAGAAGCACTCCTTTTGGGATTCTTGCTCCCACCTGAACATATTTTTTCGGAGATTTCAGGAAATCGACAATCTCTGCAAGCTCTTCTTTTTCTTCCTGCAGCCCCGCAACATCTGCAAATGTCACTTTCTTATCATTCTCAGAACTCATACGGGCACGACTTTTTCCAAAATTCATTGCTTTTGCATTGGCACCGCCACTCTGTCTGTTCATCATCATCGTGATAAACATGAATCCGACAAGCATCAGCACAACCGGAAGAACCGTCGTACTCAGCACCGAATCCTGAGGGATCGCACTTATGCGGTATTCCACGTCATTTTTATCCAGCAGCTTCTGCGTCTCATTGACATCCGATACGTTGACACGTCCCGTTTCCCTGCTGTCACGCAATGTCAGTGTGACCACTCCGGTAGGCACTGCCTTATTCTGGTTGATCACCACCTCTGTCACGTTGTCGTCCTTTATCTCCTGTTCAAACTGAGTAAAAGTCATCTCCTGTCCGCGCATCTGCACACGGCTCGTCATCCAGAGTACAAAAAAGACCACAGCAATAAACACAACAACTGTTACACCGCTTATGCCTTTATACTTTTTGTCATTCAATGATACTGCTCCTTCCTATTCCACACCTTCTACGACTCCGATGTATGGAAGATTTCTATATTTCTGTGCGTAGTCCAGTCCATATCCGACTACGAATTCGTCCGGTATCTCAAATCCGACATAATCTACTTTTACATCTCTTTCTCTTCTCTCCGGTTTGTCCAAAAGAGTACAAAGCTGAATGCTCTTCGGATTTCTTTTCTTCAGAACATCGATCAGATAATACAGTGTACGTCCGGAATCAATGATGTCTTCCACGATCAGAACATCTTTTCCCTCGATGGATTCATCCAGATCCTTTGCAATTCTGACAACACCGCTGGATGTTGTCGCATCCCCGTAGCTGCTTACACACATAAAGTCCAGAGAAACCGGCACACTGATTCTTTTAGCCAGTTCACACATGAAAAATACTCCGCCTTTGAGTACACAGATCATATGGATCTGCTTTCCTGCATAATTTTCGCTGATCTGTTTTCCCAATGTTTTGATTCTTTCATTTACTTCTTCTTCTGAAACTAACACTTTAATTGTCTCTGCCATGTTTTTTATCCTCCATTATTTTGATCTCTATTATCCTTTTTGTATGTTCAGATATCTGATATCTGCTGCTCATCCGATATCCGACAACCCACAGTATCTGATGCCCCTCGGCGATCAGCAAAATCCGTTCTCTGCTTTTTGCAGGAATCTTCTCATTGATAAAATAAGATTTGAGCTTCTGCGTACCGCCCTGTCTGTTGACACCCAAAACATCCTCCGGCTGTCTCGTTCTTACGGTGAGACTATTTTTTATTATATCATAGTCAAACCATTTCGTGTAGGGGGTTTGCGGTATCTGTTCTATCGAAAAATTCTTATCTTTTTCCCAAATTGTACAGCATATTCGCAGATTCCTGTCTTTTAATCGGGTAATTCCGGGAATTATAAGTTCTTCCCGGCACTCTGTCTGTCTTTCCGCTGTCTGTTTTATCAAAAGTATTCCTTCATAATTCCTCTCTGCACAGATATTGTAGGGAAGATTTCGCTTTCTTCCGCTCTGCTTTTCAAACAACTCCGCCACTGCCGCAACGTGTACAGACACAAGATCCTTTCCTGTTCCCGCCAGATTTTCCAGACACTTCTGAATAATCCCGTTTTGGATGACCGGATCACACTGCATCCATTCATCCCACAGAAGCAAAAGCCCCTCTTCCTCCTGCCTTACCACACATCTGCAATGCGCTTCGATTTCCCGCTCCAGATAATCTCTGATCTGATTTAACTGCTCCATCGTTTCATTCATGTGACGGACGGCCTGCCTGTTGACCTGCTCCTCCAGCATAGGAAGGATCTGATGCCGGATCCTGTTTCTGGTATATTCATCCCCGGCATTGGTCTCATCTTCACAGTAGGAAAGCTGATGTTCTTTCAGATAATACTCAATTTCCTTCCTGTTTATTCCAAGAAGCGGACGGATCATATATCCATTGACCGGCCGGATCCCGGAAAGCCCCCGGATTCCGGTTCCTCTTGCCAGATTCAAAAGCATCGTCTCTGCATTATCGTTCTGATGATGCGCAAGCGCGATCTTGGTCCCCCCATAACGGATCCGCACCTCCTCAAACGCCTTTCTGCGCACCAGACGCCCTGCCTCCTCCACAGACAGCTTTTTCTGTGCAGCGATTTCTTTTACATTCTCATGATACACAATACATGGAACATTCCGCTCCCTGCAAAATGTTTCCGTAAACCGTTCATCTCTTTTTGCATTTTCTCCACGAAGCCCGTGATTCACATGCACTGCGATCACATCAAATCCGATTTTTTCCTGCAGCCTCAAAAGTACAAAAAGCAGGCATATCGAATCCGCGCCGCCCGATATCCCTGCGATTACTTTATCTTCTTTTTGCAGCATATGATATTTTTGAATAAAATTTAAAACTTTCTTTTCCATACTGTAAACTATACCGAATCCGTCCCCAAAATGCAAGTATCCTGACAATTCCAAATCCCTACTGCCAGTACTGTCATATCATCCATCGGTTCTTCTCCGGTCCAGTTTAATACCTGCTCCAGAATGTGATGCGCAAGCTCTTTGGGATTTCCGCCTGTCGTTCCACCAATGATCGTTTCCATCAGAAGGTCCTGTTCCCCAACCGGGAGAGCATCCAGCACACCGTCCGTTATCATAACAACAAAATCTCCGTCTTCCAGCGTTCTCTGCACAGATTCGATTTCAATGGAGTGCATGACCCCGATCGGCAGACTGGACGAACTGATACGCTCCACTTTGTTTCCTTTTTTGATAAATGTGGAAGAAGCTCCTGCTTTGATCAGACGACATTCTCCTGTATACAGATCAAACATGCTCAGATCCACCGTGGAAAAATGGATTTCCTCACGCCCCATCACCAATGTCGTATTGATCATCTGAATCGCCGCCTTTGCCGGAAATCCGGCTTCCAACAGCTCTTCCAGCAATTCCATGACAAGCGTACTCTCCCGGCATGCCTTCTCTCCGGATCCCATTCCATCGGAAAGCGCCACTGCCAGTTTTCCTCCGCCAAGCTCACGCATCATGAAATTATCACCTGAGATCTTGTTGCAGTCCTTCCCAATCCTTGCCACACCGTAAAGTGTATAAAACACCGGACCTTCCATGCACACAATCGTCTGATATTCTTTCCCCAGCATAAACGCCTGATCACTCTCTGCAATAAACTGCCTCCCCATCACTTCCGAGACAGCCTTTACAAGCGCTTTGATCGTAACGCAGGTATTTTTCACCGCTCTTGCGGTAAGATGTACTTCATATTTTCCTTCTCTGTTCAGGAAAAAACTGCTGTACAGTACACGAATCCCTCTCTTTTTTAAATGAGATGCCAGCTTTTTTTCCAGACGCTCGTCCGAAAATAAACTTTTTTCCAGCTCTTTCGCCGTACTGCGGAGCATATCCGCAAACGTATCCATCTGAACCGCGCACCCTTCCCTGCCAAGTACGATCCGGTTATTCCACATCATATTCTGTCTTGCATCGTGAAATGCACCCAGCATCTCCTGTAAAAACGCTTCCCACCGCAGACACCTCTGCTGAAGCTTCCTTTTTGTTTCTGTATTCAGTTCACTCCCGTAATGATCGATGGCAGATAAAACTTCATATCCCATCTGATAGGTATGTACAAAATCCTCTTCCCAGCACCAGGAACATTTTTCACAGCTTTTGCAGGCTCTTTCTTTTGTCCGGTCAAACATATCCTCAATCTCCTCATTGGAAAATGCGGATTTCTTTTCCTCCAGATGAAGAAATGTCCGGGAAAGCTGTTTGATAGAATCTGCGTATTTTTCAATCTGTGTCACATAGGGGCTGGTGTGCAGTGCCTGTCCATTTTTCATGGCGATGTCCTCCTAGTTCTTATGTATGTAATATTAGAACATGCAAAAAGCCCCAGGAATTTCCCGGAGCTTCTCTTTCGTATCGTCACTATTTTGCCGGCTTGAAAATGATCTCATTCGGATCCACCAGCCCTAATTTTTCTTCTGCAATCTCTTTCACGTAATCGTCTGTCTTCACATACGCTTCGTATGCTTCCACTTCCTTTGCACGCTTTTTCTCTTCTTTAATCTGTGCTTCCAGTTCTGCTTCCTGCTTCTTGTACTGTGCGTTTCTGCTGCGCAGAGATACTGCATTCACTGCAAGTACGCCTACCAGCAATACAAGAATCATACTGATCAGCATCATACTTTTTTTATGATACCGCCATGCAGAATTCGTCTTCCGGCTTTTTGATCTGCCAGCGACTTTCTTTTTCTGAATCGCCATGATACTCACCCTATCAAATCTAACTTCTATTTCCATCCTGCCTGCAAATAAATTTGCCTGACACAAGTATTCTATCTGCTTTTTTCTCTTTTTTCAAGTTATTCAGCCGTTTTAATCAAGATTTCCTTGTTTTTTATGTTTTTTTCAATTTCCTGAAAATTCGTTTCAACAAATGCTGCACCCCAACAGCAGTCAGCAGCCCGGCTGCGATTCCCAGAACAAAGAACCAGCGGATACTTCCATAAGTCGTACAATACATCTGACGAAACACATACGCGCTCACCAACAGCCAAAAGCCGATATCCTCCACACCGACTGCCAGCGGATGATGCCGCACGAGTCTTCGTATCAGCAGCAGAATCTGATAACCGCAAAAAAGTACCATCCCCGTAAGCGCCGCATAGAAAAAAATCACAACTTCTGTTTCAATTCCGAGCATCATAATAACGCCTACTTAAATAATTTTGACAGAAAGCTCTCATTTTGCCCGCCCTGATTCACTCCAGAATAAGCAATACTGTCAATATTTCCGGAAAGGTCTACTTCTCCCTTCTCAACACTGAGCCGGTTCACATGGAGGTCTGTGCCTTTCACCATAAGCATCCCCTGCTCTGTCTCCAGAAGAATCTCATTCAGATCAAACGAGAGAACATCCAGAACTCCGGTAACCATACTTGTCTTTCTGTTATTCACGATCAGTTTATGTGCCTTCGCCGGCATTTGTCGTTCTTCCATACACTTTCCCCTTTCCTTCTGCTTTTCTATATATATGAGGGGTTGTATTATTTTATACCGGAAAAACGAATTTTTCTGTTTTATAAATAGCGGAACAGGTCTTTCGCCTCTTCTTTCTTGGTCGTATCCTGAATATCCAGCACTTCTACTTTCACCGTTTTTGTACCGAACTGAATCTCGATCACATCTCCCACTTTCACTTTTACGGATGCCTTTGCAGGCTTTCCATTCACCAGAACTCTCCCTGCATCACATGCTTCGTTGGCTACGGTCCTGCGTTTGATCAGCCTGGAAACTTTTAAAAATTTGTCCAATCTCATCAATCTTTTCTCCTTCCTTCTCCTGTAACTGAAAAGAGAATACAACCGGCTTGTCCGACTGTATCCTCTTATGCATCTTTATCTGTTCGTCAATTATGCGTTTACAGCATCTTTCAGAGCTTTTCCAGCTTTGAATTTCGGAGCTTTGCAAGCTGCGATCTTCATTGTCTTTCCTGTCTGAGGATTTCTTCCTTCTCTTGCTGCTCTTTCGCTTACTTCAAAAGTACCGAATCCTACTAACTGTACTTTTTCTCCTTCTTTTAACTGCTCTGTTACTACATCAACAAAAGCTTTTAATGCTTTCTCTGCATCTTTCTTTGAAATTTCTGCCTGCTCAGCGATTGCTGCGATCAATTCTGTTTTGTTCATGGATAATTCCTCCTCTTTATTATGCTAGAATGATTATTCTAAATTGGTAAAGGCCGCATGTCTCTACCCTTTACATGTCGATACCCTTATGTACTGTTATAACTGGTGAAACTGCTTTTGTCAAGCAGTTTCACAGATTTACCATGCAAAGCAGTACTGTTTACAATAACAGCAACATTTTTACATAATCTTATCAATCATTGCCAGCACTTCTCTGCCCATAGCTGCGGATTTTTCATCTGCATCAGAAAGGGAGGTTCCTTTGATACCGTAGTAGAATTTGACTTTCGGCTCTGTTCCTGACGGTCTCACACATAACCATGCATCATCAGAAAGATCATAGTACAATACGTTCGATGTCGGAAGACCTGTCGAAGATACTTCACCAGTCTGCATATCCTGGATCGTGTCTGCTTTGTAGTCTCTCGCTTTCAGCACTTTGTAGCCTGCGATCTCTGCCGGCGGATTCTTACGGAGTGTCTCAAGGATCTCCTGGATCTTTGCAAGTCCTTCGATTCCTTTGAGTGTGATAGACTGGATATCATCTTTGTAATATCCGTATCTCTCATACATCTCGATCATGGCATCCCAGAGAGTCATGTCTTTTGTCTTGTAGTAAGCAGCTGCCTCGCAGAGTGCCATTGTCGCAACGATCGCATCTTTATCTCTTGCGTGTGTTCCGATCAGGCATCCATAGCTTTCTTCAAATCCAAATAAGTACTCGCCTTTTTTGCTTGTCTCAAATCCCAGAATCTGCTGTCCGATATATTTGAATCCGGTCAGAACTTCAATCAGCCCTGTGTTATAGTAATCTGCAATCGCATCTGCCATATTTGTTGTAACGATCGTTTTGATGAGATATCCATCCTCAGGAAGTCCTCTCAATGCGTTTCTCTGTCCGATCTCATAGTCTGCAAGGAGACAGCCGGACATATTTCCTGTCAGATCGTGATATTCACCGTTTTTATCTTTTACCCGGACACCCAGACGGTCTGCATCCGGATCTGTAGCAAGCACAATGTCTGCATCCACTTCTCTTGCCAGCTTAAGTCCCAGTTCAAATGCCTCTGCCGCCTCCGGATTCGGATAAGAAACAGTCGGGAATTCGCCGTCCGGCAGTTCCTGCTCTTTGACTACGTATACGTTCTCAAAACCGAGCTCTTTTAAAATTCTGCGGGCAGGAATATTTCCCGTTCCATGAAGCGGACTGTATACGATCTTCAGATCTTTTCCAACTGCATCAATGGCATCCTGATGGATCACCTGCTTTTTCAGCTCTGCTATGTAGGCATCATCCACCTCTGCTCCGATCACTTCGTAGAGTCCGGCTGCTTTGGCATCCTCTGCCGGCATCGTCTTCATAGTCGTATAATCTGTCACTGCCTTGACTTCATCCATGATTCCTTTGTCATGAGGCGGTGTGATCTGCGCGCCATCTTCCCAGTATACCTTATAACCATTGTACTCCGGTGGATTATGGCTGGCTGTAATGTTGATTCCGGCAATACATCCGAGTTTTCTGACTGCATAAGAAAGCTCCGGTGTCGGACGAAGAGAATCGAATACATAGGCTTTGATTCCGTTCGCAGCCAGGCAGCATGCCGCTTCCTGTGCAAATTCCGGTGACATCCGGCGTGAGTCAAATGCGATGGCAACTCCTTTTTCTGCGTTTCCACTCTTTAAAATATAGTTTGCCAGTCCCTGTGTTGCCTTTCTCACTGTATAAATATTCATACGGTTCGTTCCGGCTCCGATAATTCCCCGAAGTCCTGCTGTACCAAACTCTAAATCTGTATAAAAACGCTCTTTGATCTCGTTCTCATCTGATGCGATACGCTCCAGTTCTGCTTTTGTATCTGCATCAAAATAAGCATTTGTCAACCACTCATTGTATATTTCTTTGTAACCCATCTTAGGCACCTCCTGCAATATAGTATGGTTCTATTATACAACAGCCGCCTATAAATGAAAAGTGAATATATTTTCTAAAAATCGCTCTTTTTCTGCCTGCTGTCCGATTGCAGTCTGCAGTTTTTCTACACTTTTCTCCGGAATCCGCGCCTTATTGGAGTTCGAATACAGATTTGCTGTCTTCCAGAACTTCTCCGGATAAGCCAGGCAAAGTGCGAGAAATTCCTTTTCCCTGTCCTCCAGAGGACGGACGCTCTCATACATCTCCAGAATCTTTCTTCCCAGACTTTCTTTCCACTGATATTTTTCCATCACCTTTCGCAGGAAATAATACAGATCCTGTACCTGTACATCCATTCTGAAATGCTCAAAATTGGTGACTGCAATCCTGCCGGAACTGATCCAGATGTTGTGATAATTATAATCTCCGTGTATCAGCTTTCCGGCTTTTAGATTGTCTTTGTACAATTCCGGATATCCGGAGCATTCCATCCGTTCTGTCACACTTTGCGCCATCTCATACATTCTCTCAAAATGTGCCAGAAAACGACGCTCAAATTCATTTTTTGTGACCCTGGAACGGATAAATGCCCGCACTTTTTTCAATTCCCGGTTATGCCGCCTTAATTCTGACAGCATATCTCTTCCTGCAAAAGGTTTCAGTTCTATCTCTAAAACAGGTTCATGATCCGAAGCCTGAGGAATCATCTCCTGCATCTTTTCTTTTGTCCACGCACCGTCGCCAAGAATTTCTCCCCAATCCATTCTCTGATGCAAAAGTCCGAGAGCCTGTGCCGCTTCCAGCACATCCCGCTCCCTTCGTACCTCACACTCTCTTCCCGAAACCCATTTTTTCAGCATGTACTTTGTTCCATCCTGGGATACGCTAAAGAGTTTTCCCGCCTTCGTAAAGATGGGTGTGTCCACCTTCATTCCGTGTCTGGATTCCAGATAACAGAGCAAAACATACATCAGAGGTGCGCGCCCAACCGAAATTCCTGCCGGTCCGAGCAGCATCAGTCCCTCCTTTGTATTGCAAAAATAAGCACCCCTTGTCTTGCGGGTGCTTATTACTTCTATGTCATACTGTTCCAGAACTTCTAACTCATATTCTCTCATACTTGCCCCCTGCACTTTGCCCCGCCGAAAGCAGGGCGGATTCATGACTCTTTCTAATCTATGAATCCCGGTGAGCAAGTATGCTAAAAGCCAAATCTTTCTTTCACGTAATCACACAATTTTCCTTTTTGATTCCATGCCGGATCTTCGATCACCATATCCAGCAGCTCATTTAAGAGCGTTCCCAGTTCTTTTCCCGGCGCTATTCCGAGATTGATCAGATCCGTTCCTGTCACTGCCAGATCTTTTAATGTCACACATTCTTTGTTTCGCAGCGCATTTCGATACAGTTCTCTGATCTGAATGATATTTTCCAGCTTTCCTCTGCGTTCATAAGAACTCTGCGCTTTTGTATCTGCAAGCCGGACTGCCAGATAATATGGAAAGAGTTCCACCCCGATCTCATGCATGGCGCGGCGCACGTTCGCTCCGGTCGGTTCCATCCGGTAATCATGATACGCAACAAGCTTTGTTACTTTTCGAATCGTATCATTATCAAATTTCAAACGTTTCATCACTGTTTTTGCAATTTGCTCGCTGGCGATCGCATGCCCTTTGAAATGGTCTCTTCCATTTTCATCTGTGGTCTTCATTACTGGTTTTCCCATATCATGGAACAACATGGTTAGTCTGAGGACTTTATCATTCTTTACATTCTGCAGCGCATGAACTGTGTGTGCAGCTACATCATATTTATGATGTGGCGTATTCTGCTTCACACCGACCATGTCATCCCATTCCGGAAGCACCACTTTTGTGATTCCCAGCTCACAGGCATCCTGAATCCGCTCCGGATGATCGGATACCAGCAGTTTTACCAGCTCTGCCTGAATCCGCTCTGCACTGATCTTTTCCAGATTCGGAGCCAGACTTTTGATCGCTTCTGCGGTCTCCGGCTCGATTGGAAATGCCAGCTGCGCAGAAAAACGTACTGCGCGCAGAATCCGAAGTGCATCCTCTGAAAAACGCTCCTTCGGATCACCCACACAACGGATCAGGTGATAATTCAAGTCCCTCATTCCGCCAAACGCATCCACCAGGCGCTCATCATCATTGTATGCCATGGCGTTGATCGTGAAATCCCGTCTCTTTAAATCTTCCTCCAGCCGGCTTGTAAATGTCACCTCTTTCGGATGACGGCCATCCTCATACAGTCCGTCCACCCGGTAAGTGGTCACCTCAAATCCGTCTTTTCCAATCAGAACTGTTACCGTCCCATGCTCGATCCCGGTGTCCACGGTACGTCGGAAGATCCGCTTCACCTGCTCCGGCTTTGCAGAAGTCGTGATATCCCAGTCCTCCGGTTTTCTGTTCAGAATGGAATCCCGGACACAGCCGCCCACCGCATATGCATCATAACCATGTCTCTGTAAGTTTTTAATAATCAAAACTACTTTTCTTGGCAATTCTATTTTCATTGAAACTCTTCCCCTTTATTCTATGGTCTACCCTGTCTTTCCATTTCTATCTCATTTAAAATTTCAAGTTCACGTTTTTGGCAACTAAGTATTATAACCTGTCTTGACTGTTCGCTCAACCATTTTAGCGTATATTTTAATCTTTTTTCGTCATAACATCCAAACGCATCATCCAGGATCACCGGAACTTCCTCGCCATACAGAATCTCAAGAGCTGCCATTCGAAGCGCAAAATAAACCTGCTCCACGGTTCCCCTGCTGACTCGTTCTGCCGGGATCCGCCGCCCTTCTGATAAAAGGATCAGTTTCAGAGAATCCTCAATCAGAAGCCTTGTATACTTTCCATCTGTCACTTTCGCAAGGATTTTTGATGCTTTTTCATTCAGTACTGTACCGAAATCTTTTGACATGGATGCCGCTGCCTTCTCCATTGTCTCGGATGCAATCTCCAGTGCCCGTGCCGTCTTTTTCAGCCTCTGCTCCTCTTCTCCGGAAAAATCCAGCTCCTCCAACTGTTCTTTTACATTATTTAAACTGATGTGCTTTTCCTTCTGTTCCTCCCCGATGCGCTGCAGCGTCCAGTGCAGCTTCTGCTTTTTCTCCCTGTAACCGGATTCCATCGTTTCTCGTTCTTTGATCCGGACACTTTTTTGTGTCTGCGCGTCTTTCATTCCCCAAATAAGAAACAAAATACTTGCCATGACTGGAATCAATGTATATACACTGTGCAGAAGCATGCCAACTGCCAACAGACATATGGCTGCGATTATCTGCCAGCTGATTTTTTTCTTCTCCTCTTCTGTCACATGCTCAGGTTCTCTTAAATCTGCAAGCTGCCGCTTCTTTTCCTGCATCTCTGACTCCAAACGCATCTTTTCCTGCTGAATATACTGATATTTTCGTTGAAGTGCCTGCCGTTTCTCTGCTTTTTCCGATTCCAGCTGCTTCCATTTCCGGGTGATTTCCTTTTTGCGCTGCTTTAAGCGCTCCTCTGCCCCTGCCAGATCTACTCCGCTGTTTCCTGTTTCGTAATAATTTGCTGCATAATTCTGAAGCTCTGCCGCCAGACTTTGCCCGGGTCTTGCTCCAAGCTGTCCAATCGCTGCCGTATTTTCAAACTGTTCCGCTGTCAATCCATTTAACAGCATATCCAGATCACCATGCTCCACAGAAAGTTCCTCACCGTCGTCCTCGCAGATCAGCACTGCGCCTTTTGTGTACCGGTCAAAACGCCGTTTCAGACAAAAGGTCTTCTCACCACAGGAAAACCGCATCGCTCCGGCGTATTCATTCGGATTCTCCCACGGTTCAAACCGGCTGAACGCATCGTTGTGCGCCGCTTTTCCCCGTCCTCTTTCCATCCCGAAGAGCATCGCTTTTAAAAATCCGTAAATCGTGGACTTTCCGAATTCATTTTCTCCATAGAACACCTGAATCCCGTCCCGAAACACAAATCTCTGATTTGAAAATTTTCCAAAGTTTTTGATCTCAATCTCTTTTATCTTCATGCCTTCTCCTACTGCCGGTTTGCCATCAATGCCTGAATTCCTTCACAAAGCGCCTCATACTCTACGCTTCCTGTCTCACATCCCCCAAACGCTTCAATGTATTTTCCGATCAGATTCTCCTGATTTGCCTTCCACAGTTCTTCAAAATCATAATCCGGAATCGTCTCATCCACAATTTCCAGAATATTCCCATATCTATCCTTGGAACCCGTATCAAATTCAATATCCGGATCCCTCTTTCCCGTCAGAATGAATTTGTAGAGATTCTCTCTTCCATGCTCCTGAATCTGTCCCCGGATCAGTTCCCGCACTTCTGCATTTCCCATCCGGCTCTCTGTCTCGAGCACCAAATGCAGATATTCCCGTTTTGCCAGTGGTACAAATTCAAATCTAGTGCCTCTTTCTGAAATCTCTCCCCTGATAAATCCATGCTTTCCTGTATCATTCTTATCGGTCGGTTCCAATGCACCCGCATATGCTGCAAGTCCCGGGATCACCTGCTGCGGCTTGTGGATATGCCCCATGGCAATATAGTCGAATCCGCTTTTTTCCAACAGACTTTTCTGTATCGGAAGATGTTTTTCATCTCCGCCGTGAACCAGAAGAATCTCATACTTTGCGTCTCCTTCCGCACGGATCCCTCCATCAAAAGGTGTCAGTATCTCCCGTGACTCATAGCTGAATCCCGTCACTGCCACATCAAGATCCTCAAAGATCACACACTCCGGCTCTTTGTCAAACAGCGGATATACATTGCTGCTCCACTGAAAGCTCCGGTAGTAAGAATCCTGCTTTAAAAAATCATGGTTCCCGGCAATCAGAACAACCTTTGTCCGGGAAAGTCGGGAAAAATAATAATCCACTTCTTTTAATTCTTTCTTCAGCGGCTGTCTGTGGAACAGATCCCCCGCAATGAGAAGCAGATCCGTCTGTTCTCGCTCACAGATGTCGATCACTTCCGCAAAGGTATCCCACAATTCCTGCGGCCGCACCTTTGAATAAGCGTCTCCCGCATCCGGAGACGCACCCAGATGAACATCCGCAATGTGAATCCATTTTACCATGGTATCTCCCTCCTGTCTCTTTTATCAGCAAAGAGGGTGCTCAAAAGCACACTGCCTTTGGCCACCCTCTTTCAATTCTCTTATAGACTTCTCCCTGGAAATCTTATAAATCACAGTTATTTACAGTTCTCGGGAACGGAATCACGTCACGGATATTGGACATACCTGTCAGATACATCACACATCTTTCAAATCCAAGACCAAATCCTGCATGTCTCGTAGAACCATATTTTCTCAGATCCAGATAGAACTTGTAATCCTCCTCGTTCAGATCCATCTCTGCCATTCTTGTGCGAAGTTTTTCGAAGTCGTCCTCTCTCTGGCTTCCTCCGATGATCTCTCCGATTCCCGGTACCAGACAGTCTACTGCTGCCACTGTCTTGCCGTCATCATTCTGTTTCATATAGAATGCTTTGATCTCCTTCGGATAGTCTGTCACGAATACCGGACGTTTGTAGATCTCTTCTGTGAGATAACGCTCATGCTCTGTCTGCAGATCTGTCCCCCAGGAAACTTTATATTCAAACTTGTCGTTGTTCTTCATCAGAATATCAACCGCTTCTGTGTAAGTCACTCTTGCAAAGTCTGAATTTACCACATTGTTCAAACGGTCAAGCAGTCCCTTGTCCACAAATGAGTTGAAGAAGTTCATCTCTTCCGGAGCATTCTCCAGAACATAGGAGATTACATATTTTAACATGGACTCTGCCAAATCCATATTGTCTTCCAGATCTGCAAATGCAATCTCAGGCTCGATCATCCAGAACTCTGCCGCATGTCTTGTCGTGTTGGAGTTCTCGGCACGGAATGTCGGTCCAAATGTATAAATGCTCCTGAATGCCTGTGCAAATGTCTCTCCGTTGAGCTGTCCGCTCACTGTCAGATTCGTCTCTTTTCCAAAGAAATCTTTGCTGTAATCAATGCTTCCGTCTGCACTCTTTGGTACATCTTTCAGATCCAGTGTCGTCACCTGGAACATCTCACCTGCACCTTCACAGTCACTTCCTGTGATCAGTGGTGTGTGTACATACACAAATCCTCTCTCCTGGAAGAACTGGTGGATCGCATATGCGATCATGGAACGTACTCGAAATACGGCCTGGAATGTGTTCGTTCTCGGACGTAAATGAGAGATCGTTCTCAAATATTCAAAGCTGTGGCGCTTCTTCTGCAGCGGATAGTCCGGTGCGGACGCTCCCTCTACTGTCACTTCGTCTGCCTGAATCTCAAACGGCTGTTTTGCCTGTGGTGTCGCTACCAGTGTACCGGTCACAATGATCGCTGCTCCGACATTCTGTCTGGAGATCTCATCAAAATTCTCCATTTTGTCATGATATACCACCTGCAGAGGCTCAAAATAAGAACCGTCATTTACCACGATAAATCCAAATGTCTTGGAATCGCGAATACTGCGGATCCATCCCCCTACAGTTACTTTTTTATCCAGATACTGTTCTCTATTTTTAAATAATTCCCGAACTGTCACTAATTCCATACCGCTCACTCCTTCTTTTCAAATCTGTCTCTGCCGCAAAATGGACATTCAATAAAGGCTATTATATCATATATCCTATGCTTTTGTCCACCGGTGTATCGTGTCCGTTCCCGGACTGCACAATTCCAGAACCGTATGATCTTCACTTAATGTATACTCATATTCCAGACTGCCGCCCTCCATGACCAGATTCAGTTTCAAAATACCTTCTGCATCTTTGACAACGCCAAATGTTCCCTTTGTTTTTCCTGAGGATCCTTTGATCACAACAGTTCCGTCTTTTTTGAATGTGTATTCATTCTCATTGTCATCTTTCCAGGTTCCCAGAAGCCCGGATGCCTGTGCATCTGATATATCAATACGCTTGATGTCCGACTGAAACAATTCCATATCCTTGCCTCCGTCCAGTGACTTGAGCTTCAGACCATACCCTGTCGTATCATCCTCAATCGCATACAGCTGTTCTTTCTCTTCCCCGTCCATCTTGATCCCCATTGTAATATTGTCATCTTCGTCAAATCCACACTCAAACGTAAGTGCTTTTCCGTCCAGTGTCCCGGTTCCATCCTCCTTCAGATCATAAACCGATTCTGTTCCGACTACATCCCATTTCTTTGCCAGAACCTTTGTCACTGCCTCACTCGGCAGAATATAGCCGTCACCAAGCTTTTCTTTCAGTTCATCAGATGCCTGATTCACTTCTTCTGTTTTCGATGCTGCCGGTGTATCCCCTGTCTTATCCCCCTGGCATCCTGTCATCATGATCGCAGCTGACAAAAGCAGCGCTATTGCTAATTTTTTCATGGTAATTTTCTCCTGTTTCTGTTCGTTTTTCATCTACGAATAAGGATACCATAAGCACAGCTTTTTTTCCACTTTTTATCTATCCATCCCACACGCACTGGCTTTTTCAACCAGACAACGATCTTGCATGACTGCTTCGTAAAACCGAAAGCCACCGGAAAAATTATAGGCATCATAACCGTTTCCTGTTAAAATTCTGGCAGCAACATAGCTGCGAAGCCCGCTCTGGCAAATGACGTACACTGGTTTTCTCTTCTCAATCTCATCCAGATGTTCACGTAAGACGTCTACCGGAATATTCCGAAATCCTTCCAAATGACCTCCTGCATATTCCCCTTCTGTCCGGACATCCAACAGTGTCACACTTCCATCACGCGGAAGTTTTTCGATGTCTTCCAAAAACCACTGCTTCAAATATCTATTTTCTATATTTTCGATCATATACCCTGCCATATTAACCGGATCTTTGGCTGAAGAATATGGAGGTGCATATGCCAGATCCAGTTCTTTGAGATCCGTCGCCTTCATCCCCGCATGTATGGCCGTTGCCAGCACATCAATTCGTTTGTCTACCCCCTCATATCCCACGACCTGAGCTCCCAGCAAACGATTGGTCTCTTTTTCAAAAAGTACCTTCATTGTCATGACTTTTCCACCAGGATAATAACCGGCATGGCTCATAGGAGAAAGAATGACTTTATCTGTATCGATCCCCAGTTTTTTTGCTCTCTTCTCATTTAAACCAGTTGTTGCAGCTGTCATATCAAACACTTTGATCACAGAACTTCCCTGAGCTCCCGAATAAGAACTGTTTCCACCACAAATATTGTCAGCGGCAATGCGTCCCTGTTTGTTCGCAGGGCCTGCCAGAGAAATCAGATCCTCTTCACCCGATACTGCATTTTTAATCTGCACGGCATCTCCAACTGCATAAATATCTGGAATGGATGTCTCCATACGTTCATTGACAACAATACTTCCTTTGATTCCCAGTTTGATTCCTGCCTCTCCTGCCAGTTTTGCATCCGGCGCAACACCAATTGCCAGTATTCCCATATCTGCATGGATCGGATCTTCTCCTTTTAAAAGGACATCAATGCCGCCTTCTTTTTCCACGAATCCTTCCACCGTATGACCAAGTGCCAGTGTCACGCCGTGTCTCCTCATTTCACTATGAATAAAAGATGCCATATCCGGATCAAATGGATTCATCAGTTGTTTTGCTCTTTGAACAATCGTAACATCCATCCCGGACTCTCGAAGATTCTCCGCTAACTCCAGCCCGATGAATCCTCCGCCTGCAAGCACCACTGATTTTGGCTGATGAGTTTCTATATATGCTTTGATTCGCATCGTATCTTCCACTGTACGCAATGTAAACAAATTTTCCAGTCCCACCCCGGGGATCTCCGGCTGTACCGGTCTTGCTCCCGGTGAAAGAAGTAGTTTATCGTAATGTTCTTCAAATTCTTCCCCTGTCTCCAGATTTCTGACCGAAACTGTCTTACGCTCCGGATGAATGGAAAGCACTTCATGACGTACCTTCATGTCTACATGGAATCGTGAGAAAAAGCTCTCCGGTGTCTGTAATGTCAATTCTTCGGAATCTGTGATCACATCTCCGATATAGTATGGAAGCCCGCAGTTTGCATAAGAAATATACCCGGAACGTTCAAATACAACTACTTCTGCTTCTTCATTTAATCTTCGGATCCTGGCTGCCGCCGTTGCCCCGCCTGCTACTCCTCCTACAATTACAACCTTCATTTAACGTTCCACCTTTCCTGTATATGAGGCAATCCCGCCTATATTTTTTACATTCTCATATCCCATCTTCTGCAGAGCACCAACTGCCTGACGACTTCTTGCACCACTGTGGCAATATACAAAAACAGGACTGTTTTTACTCTTTACAACGGAAAGAGCCTTCTCAATGCTTTGTAATGGAACATTTTTACTTTTGGGGATGTGTCCTTCCCTATACTCCTGAGGCATACGCACATCCAATAAAACTGCTCCTGGTATTGCTTTATATTCCTGTACTCCCTGATTAATATCCGGGGTTTTAAAAAAATCGAAAAAGGCTTTCTGAATATCTATCACTGACATATCGTTTTCCTCCTCTATCTCTGTTTGATAAATATAGAATAACCCGTTTATGAAAAAATTTCCGTGATAATATCACAAAAAATCCGTGTAAACATCCACACACTATCTGTGTGATATTTACACGGATTTTTTATTTCTTTTCTCCTATAACTTTTCTCTAGTAAAAGTTATATTATGAAATTCTACATTACAATCCTGAGCAAACACACCTATTCTAAATGGCATCTTGCGATATGTTCGATAAGAAAATGCAATCATTTCACCTATAAAAATTTCAATCATGGAATCTGTCAAAATACATTTGACATTAATAATGTCACCATCTTTAAACGGAAACGATTTTTCACATACTCTTGGTCCATCCACTTCTCCTGCAATAATTTCTTTTCCAGAAAGTGTTGCCCAGAATGGATCTAACGGAGCTGGAAGCTTATTAATAGAGACTGCTTGCGTTGCACGATTGAATGCCAAAAGATAGCCATTATCAATATCCTCATCTGTATTAATCGTTAATCCAAAATAATCTGCACAATCAGATGCCTTAATGTTACATTCCATCATAAAATTATTTTGTTCTACCTCGAAAAATCCATATGACAAGGTTCCAACAGACAATATTTCAAGAGCCTTTTCTCCATACATTTTAATATTTCCCAACTTTTTATTGAAAGAATGTTTCAATTTTTGTGCTTGAAAATATTTTTCAATTTCTTCCGGCATGACTATTTTAAGGTTCCCGTCTCCCATCGGAATGGCCTGATGAGGAATTGCGAAATCTCCCCCTGTCTGCCATAATTCATCATCCGACTGTTTTTCTCTTTCCGGAGTCCACGCAAAATAAATTCTTCTTCCCCTATTATCTATAAGAGATTTTGCTGCATAAAATCTTCTATTATCAATTCCATCAAATTTAGGTGTTCTCCAAGGTCCATAAGGTGATTTTGAATATCGATAGATTGTTTGTGCCCGCTCTGAAAAACGTGAATATACCAAATACCAATACTCTCCCATTTTATACATTTCCGGACATTCTGGACAATTTGTATGCCATGGTTCATAAATCACACCCCAATGTTCAAATTCTTGCAAATCTTTTGATTTATAAAGAACCACGACACCTCTTCTGTTTGATGGTCCACTATTCTTTCTTGCTGCAATAAGCATCCAGTATTCCATTTCCTCTTCATTATAAAAAATATAAGGATCACGCCAGTCTATATTCTCATAATATCTTATATCCGGAACAATGATCGGATTGTTCAAATCTTTTTCAAATGTAACACAATCATCGCTTACCGCATGACAGATTGTTTGAGGAAATTCGGAATCAATATGATATCCCGTATAAAAAATATGATATTTCCCCTCTGCATAAATTACTGATCCCGTCCAACATCCATCCTGATCAAGCTTTGTTCCATCCCCAGGAAGAAGTGCTGGTTGCATTTCTTCCCATTCCACAAGATTTTTACTCACAACATGTTGCCATGTATTTCTAACTCTCTCAGGATATCGTACAGTGTTTTCTGGTACAGATAAGAAAAACAAGTGATACATGCCATCATGATAAAATGGAATAGAATCTCCACACGACAATCCATTTGACAATCTTCTAAATATACTCATTTTATTTCCTCCATTATCTGTTTTGTATTTTTATAAATTTCATGATATATTTCAAAATACTTTCTATATATTTTTGTATGTTCAGAAATGGGAACTATAATCTTTTCATCAAAAGTCACATAATTCTCAACCGCATCCTCTATCGTAAAACTTTGAGTACCTGCTCCTGCTAAAATACATGCTCCAAGACACGCCTGCTCCTTCACATTACATACTTTAATCTCTTTTTCAAAAATATCTGCTTGCAATTGAAGAAACAACTCGCTGCTCGCGCCACCTCCTGATGCAATAACTTGATCACTATCAATTCCTAATTCCTGTAAAATCAGAAGACAATCCTTCAAGCTATAAATGATTCCTTCCATCGTAGCGCGAATTAAATGTCTCCTGTCGTGCTGTAACTTTAATCCAAAATAAACCCCCTTTGCCTTTGAATCCATCACAGGTGTCCGTTCTCCTGAAAGATATGGTAAATAAACTACCCCCTCACTTCCCGCCTCTATTTCTTCTGCCATTTTTGTGTATTTTTCAAACTGATTTTCTTCACCTAAAACTTTGTTGCACAACCAATTTAGGGAATTACCACTGTTTAATGTAGCTCCAAATACAGAATAACCTTTTCCAACAGCATGGCAAAATGTATTTGTTCTAAGCCTCCTATCAGACACAAACTCATTTGAATACGCAGATACCTGACCTCCTGTCCCAATATTTGAAATCAATTTTCCTTCCTGATAAACACCATTTCCAATACTTTGTGCCATTTGGTCTCCACATCCATATAGCACAGGAATTCCCTCCTTAAGCCCTGTCAGTTCTGCACATTTCATAGTAACATATCCGGCAATTTCACCCGATTCATAACAATCCGGGAAATTATCTCCAGATAACCCAACTCTCCTTATCAACTCTTTTGCCCATCTCCGATTTTTTACATCATAAATTCCTGAAGCTGAGGCATCTGTCACTTCTGTCGCAATCTCCCCAGTCATTTTGAATCTGATATAGTCCTTAGGTTGAAATACTTTCCAAATTTTTTTATAATTTTCAGGCTCATTTTTCTTGATCCACAACAGGGAAGGACATGAAAAGCCAACACAAATACGATTCCCCAAAACAGTATTAATTTCTTCTTCACTTAGTTTTCCCAAAATTTCATCTACTTCTTGTACAGAACGCTGATCAAGCCAAATAATTGCTGGTCTTACTGGTTTTCCATATTCATCTATACTCACTAATCCATGCATTTGTCCTGAAAAGCTGATTCCCACCACAGATTCAAATGCTTTCCTGCATCTTGAATCGGAACGAAACTCTTGAAAAATTTCCACTAAATTTTCCCACCACAATTCAGGATTCTGCTCGGCACAATTTGGTGCTGGTATACTAACAGAATATCTTCTTTTTTTTACATATATTTTCCCTGATGCAATATCCAACATCATCGCTTTTATACTTGATGTTCCAATATCAATTCCTAATAATGTACGCATCTTTTATTTTTTACTCTTCTCCTTCTTAATATAATCAATATACACTGCCAACAACACCACAATTCCCTTTACCACATATTGCCATGAAGAATCTATTCCCATCAGATTCATTCCATTATTTAAAATACCTATCACGAGACATCCTATCAATGTCCCACTAATTCTTCCCACACCTCCTGTCATACTTGTTCCACCAAGCACTACCGCAGAAATAGCGTCCATTTCCGCTCCATCTCCTACATTAAATTGTCCTGAAAATGTTCTTGCCGCGCTCAATATTCCTGCACAAGCCGCAAATAAACCCGAAAGTGTAAACACCAAAAAAATAACTTTTTTTGAATTAATCCCACTATAAACTGCCGCTTGCTGGTTATCACCGACTGCATAAATATTTCTTCCAAATTTGGTTTTATTCAAAATCAAACCTGTAATTATGACCACAACAACCATAAACAGTAATTGAACAGGTATTTCTCCAAATATTTTTCCACTTCCAATCCAAATAAACAACTCATCATTAACCAATATTGTTGTAGCATTTGTATAAATTCTTGCAAATCCTCTGCCAATATTCATCATCGCCAATGTTACGATAAATGGTGGGATTTTTGTATTCGCTATAATCAATCCGTTAACTGCTCCCACTAAGGTTCCTATTATAATTGCCAAAATAATTGCCAAGCCTGACGGGATACCATTATTTGTAATCAATCCCGCACACAAGCATCCCGAAATTGCAATCACTGATCCAACGGATAAATCAATCCCTCCTATCAGAATTACCATTGTCATTCCACATGCTAAAAATACATTAACTGAAATTTGTCTCAAAACGTTAAAAATATTTGTTGAAGTTGCAAATGAATCTGATATAAAAGTAAGGCCAATGCACATGATAAGAAGTCCTATCAAAATTCCCAAGTTGGACCGGACAATTTTTATAATCCCATTCTCTCTCCATAAGCTTTCTTTTTTCTTTGCTGATTGATCCATAATATCCTCCTGATTCTTATCGTTCCGTTGCCATTGTCATTATTCTTTCCTGACTGAATTCATTTCTGCTCAATTCACCCGTTGTATATCCTGATGAAAATGCAACAATTCTATCACTCATATTTATAAGTTCGGGAAGCTCCGATGAAACCATGATAATCGCTAATCCTTTTTTCGCCAATTCATTTATTAATGAATAAATTTCTGCTTTTGTCTTTACATCAACCCCTCTTGTCGGCTCATCTAAAATTAAAATTTTCTTAGCTGACAATAACCATTTCCCAATTAACACCTTCTGTTGGTTTCCACCACTCAAATCATTAACAATCTGTTCCTGCCCCGTTACCTTAATCTGAATATCCTGAATCATTTTATTCACAATATCTTTTTCTTTTTTTGAATCATGTCTAAGAAGCTTAAAAATCTGATGTAAAATCGTAATTGTCGTATTAAACCGAACATCTTGTTGCAAAAACAATCCTGCATTTTTTCTATCTTCCGGAACAAATCCTATCCCGCTTTTCATCGCTTCCGTAGGTGATTTAAAACAGACCTTATTTCCTTCTATCCACACTTGCCCTCCTGTCCTCTTAGTAAGTCCAAAAATGCATTCCATTGTTTCACTTCTCCCTGCCCCTACAAGACCTGCAATTCCTAATATTTCTCCCCTCCTCACAAAAAAATCTACTTTTTTTACCATCTTTCCATCTGATAAATTTTCCACTTTTAATATTACATCCGACGATGGCACATTATCTTTCATATAATATCTTGTTAATTCGCGTCCCACCATCGTATTTACTAATTTACTGCGTTCTACAGTCGCTGTACTAAAAGTCCCTACATCCATTCCATCACGCAATACTTCTATCCTGTCTGTAATCTCAAACAACTCATCTAATCGGTGAGAAATGTAGATGATTCCAACACCTTGTTTTTTTAACATTCGTATCATCTGAAACAAGATTTGAACTTCCTTTTCAGATAATGAGGAAGTAGGCTCATCCATTACAATAATCTTACTTCCAAATGAAATTGCACGGATTATTTCCACCATCTGTTGCTGCGCAATCGTTAAATTCTCCAGTATTTCTCCCGCATCCAATTCGAGTTCAAACTGATTTATAATAGATTGTGCCTTCTCTTTTTGCATTTTTAGAGAAACAATTCCTTTTTTATGACAAATTTCATTTCCCATAAAAATATTTTCCGCCACTGAAATATGACTACATAGCATTAATTCCTGATGAATAATACTAATACCATAGGTTCTTGCATCTGAAATATTATTAATCTCTGCCAATTGATCTTTCACATAAATTTGCCCTGAATCCTTCTTATAAATGCCGCCTAAAATTTTGATAAGAGTGGATTTTCCTGCTCCATTTTCTCCTAGTAATGCAAGAACTTCCCCTGAATACAATGAAACATTTACATTTTCCAAAACTCTATTACTACCAAAACTCTTATTAATATTTTTCATCTCCATCAAAGCATTCATATCTTTTCTCCCATTCCGCCGAATGACTACTGCCAATCAGAATCTGAATATTCTGAAACATTTGATGCATCAATTGCAAATGTTGAAATTAATGTCTCCTTTTCAAAATCTTTTCCTTCCAAAATTTTATATGCAACTTCTGCACTTTTTTGTCCAACTGTAAATGGTGACTGGGCAGCTGTGCATTTCCAGATTCCTTCTGCTCCATCCTTCTTTATTGCCGCTTTCGCTTCTGGACCACCATTCGCACTATAAATTCCAATATTTTTTCCAGATGCTGTAATCGCAGAATATGCACCCTGTGCACACTCGTCATTAATACAATAAATTGCTACAAGATCCGGATTTGCCTGCAAAATATCTTCCGTAATTGAAAGTCCTGTCTCTGGTTTTCCCCCTCCATCTAATCTTGATACAACCTCAAATTTCTCTCCTACCGTATCCAATAATCCCTCAATTCGTTGTGAAGCTGCATTATCATTTGTTCTATCAAGAATTGCAATCTTTCCGCCTTCCGGATAATCTTTTATCATATGCTCTCCTGCCACTACCCCTGCTGAATAATGATCCGTAGCTACAAATGCATCAACATCATCTGTATTGGCTACTGCAAGATCAAAATTTACGACTGGAATCCCTGCTTCTTTAAGTAACATTAATGCTGGTCCAGAAGCTTCCGCATCTACTGGATTATAAAATACACAATCGACATCCTGCGCAATAAAATCTTCAATAATCCCCAACTGAATATTGCTGTCTGACTGCGCTTCAACTCTGATAACCTCTCCCCCTTTTTCTTCCACAACAGACATGACCCCATCATAACACGCGTCAAAAAATGATCCCGCCGCCCATTCTGTAAATCCAAACTTATATCCTTCTTTTGTTGATTTTTCTTTACTTGTATCTCCCTCTCCACTTTCCTTACTACATCCCAGCATCCCTACAACCAACATCATTGCTACAATCACGCTCATCATTTTTTTCTTTTTCATTTTTTCCTCTCCTTTGTTTAATCGTTTTATTAGTTTATTCATTAAACTATTTGCTTGTTGAATTAACTTTAGCAAATTATAAATCCATTGTCAACATATGAATATTACTTTTTATTTTTTTGTTACTGTTATACAAAAAAAGAGTCTGCTTTTTATGCAAACTCCTTTTCATTAATTACTATTACTCTAAAAAAACATTGAATAATTATCGAATACTTTTTTTGTGCACATTGCTCCTATTCCATGCAATACTGAATCTTTTACTGCTCCACTAATTTTTACTGTTAATTTTTCATATATCTCTGGAAGAAGTCTTTCTTTTAATACCTTATCCACTTCATTCAACATGATTTCCTGATCTACATGTGTCAGTTCATCTCCAAGAATGATTACTGTTGGATTATAAGTATTTACTATATTTACAATCCCATAACCTAGATAACGACAAGACTCACGATAAATATTGATTACTTCAATATCATCACCTTTTATCATTTCTTTAATTTCTTTTAAACTATATTTCTTTCCTTTTGCTTCTTTTAGTCTACTTCGGACAGATAAAAGTGAACAATATTTTTCGAGACACCCTCGGTTCCCACATTCACAAAGCTCGCCTCTATAATCTATTGTCATATGGCCTATTTCTCCAGCTGTTCCCAATTCTCCATATACAATTTTTTGATCAATAATAATTCCTGCTCCAATTCCTTCTCCTGCTGCAACATAAATTAAAGAATTTTTTTTATCTATTTCCTTATCATACCATAATTGTGCAAATGCTCCCGCTTTTGCATCATGCTCTACAATTACTTTTATATTCAACTGATTTTCTAATTTTTCTTTAAAATCAATTTGTTCAAATCTCCTTCCTCCAGTAAGTACCCCTATTTTTCCTCTATCCTTAAAAAATGGTCCTGGTATTGCCATTCCAACCAAAAGAAGTTTTCTAAATTGATTTTGTTCTATGAAACTTAAAATCACCTTAATGATTTCTTTAAATGTTATTTCCGCGGGGTTATCTTCACTAATTTCTATGCGTCTTAAATCTTCCATTTCTCCTCTAAGATTAAAAGAAGCTACTTTAAAATAAGTTCGTGCAAGCCTGATTCCTATTACATAATATTTTTTATCTGACAAAGTAATACCTATAGAACGCCTTCCTTTTCCATTCGATAAAAGTCCCGTTTCCTCCACACACTCTGACAGTATAAATTCATTCACTGTATATGTGATTGTAGCCTTATTTAAACCGGATAATTTCGAAAGAAGTGCTCTGGAACACACCCCTTCCTCTCGAATTAAATTCAAAACTAATGATTTATTCAATTCTTGAATCTTATCCTGATTCATCCCTTCCTTCATTATTCTCTACCCCTCCATTTTGTTTATTCATTCAACAAAATAATACCTCTTCTCATTCACATTTGTCAATATAAACTTAAAAAGGACAATCTTCCCCGACTGTCCCTTTTGCATAATTTTTATTTTACAACAACCTTACGGAAGTTCTTCTTACCTTTTTTCAGAACGATACCGTCTCCTGACAGCGCATCTTTTGTAAAGACCTCATGAATGTCTGCAACTTTCTCTCCGTCTGCTGCAACTCCACCCTGCTGTACCGCACGTCTTGCTTCCGATTTGGACGGAACCAGTCCGCTCTTTAAGAGCAGCGTCAGAATGTCAATCTCTCCATTTTCGAAGTCTTCTTCTGTCAACTCTGCTGTCGGCATCTGTGCTGCATTTCCCTGGCTGAACAGCGCTCTTGCGCTTTCCTGCGCTTTCTGTGCTTCTTCCTCTCCATGCACAAGTTTTGTCAGTTCGAATGCAAGGATTTCTTTGGCTGTATTGAGCTGTGCCCCTTCCCAGGAATCCATCTTGTCAATCTCTTCCAACGGAAGGAATGTCAGCATACGGATGCATTTCAGAACATCTGCATCTGCCACATTTCTCCAGTACTGATAGAAATCAAATGGAGAAGTCTTATTTGGATCCAGCCACACTGCACCGGACTGTGTTTTTCCCATTTTCTTTCCTTCCGAATTCAAAAGCAATGTAATTGTCATAGCGCTTGCATCTTCTCCCAGTTTCCGACGGATCAGCTCTGTTCCTGCCAGCATGTTGCTCCACTGGTCATCCCCGCCAAACTGCAGGTTACATCCGTATTTCTGGTACAGTGCATAGAAATCGTACGCCTGCATGATCATGTAGTTAAACTCCAGGAAACTTAATCCTTTCTCCATTCTCTGCTTGTAACACTCTGCAGTCAACATACGATTCACACTGAAGTGCGCTCCTACTTCACGAAGCAGCTCTACATAATTAAGATCTAACAGCCAGTCTGCATTGTTGACCATCAATGCTTTTCCCTCTGAGAAATCAATAAATTTACTCATCTGTTCTTTGAAACAGTCACAGTTGTGCTGAATCTGCTCCGGTGTCATCATAGAACGCATATCTGTTCTTCCAGACGGGTCTCCGATATATCCTGTTCCTCCTCCGATCAGAGCGATCGGTTTGTTGCCTGCCATTTGCAGACGTTTCATCAAACAAAGTGCCATAAAGTGTCCTACATGAAGACTGTCCGCTGTCGGATCAAATCCAATATAAAATGTTGCCTTTCCTTCATTAACCAGTTTGGAAATTCTCTCCTCGTCTGTCACCTGTGCGATCAGACCTCTTGCTTTCAATTCGTCATAAATCTGCATCTTTTGCATCCTCACTTTCCTAAAATATAAAAAGAGCCTTCATCCGAAAGGACGAGGGCTCATAAGCTCGTGGTACCACCTTTTTTCACAGACGACTCGCGCCATCTGCCTCTGTGAGTCAATCTCGCACCTTTTCGATACTCAATCACTCAGTGCAGTAACGTGCACCAATCCGTCACAGCCTACTTTCCTGTAAGAGTTCGGTGTGAAGCTCTGAGATGTATTCATACAAGATGTCTTCCTGCGCCTCTCATCAGCCGGCTGCTTTCTGTCTTCGTCCATTCCTGTACTACTTGTTCTCTTCTTTGCCTGTTTCATATACTATCGAAATCTTATCCCATTCCCCCTTGTTTGTCAAGGCTGATTTGAGATTTTCTAAAGTTCCTGCAATACCTGCACTGCTTTACGGATGTTCTCTGCCGAAGTCTGCCAGATCTCAAATTCACTGAATCCCGGAATCCCCATCGGTACACCTTCTCTCCGAAACTCCATCCGGCTGTCAATCACGACTTTCCCGGACATATGGTATGCCTTCGCATTTGTGTAAGGAGCCAGTTTTGCGATACTCTCCGGATTGATACCTGCCCCCGCCAGAATCTCGATCCTGCCTGCACTTTTCTTCACCAGATCCTTGATCAGATCACGTCCCTCCCAGGCAGAGCTTTTCTGTCCGCTTGTAAGGATCGTATCAATCCCCAGTGAAATACACTGCTCCATTGCCTCATAAGGATCCCGGCAAACATCAAAGGCACGGTGCAGCGTAATTCCCATGTCCCCCGCTTCTTCCACAAGAGCCTTCATCTGCTCCATATTCAAAGTTCCGTCCGGATTCAAAATTCCGATCACAATGCCGTCCGCCCCCAGTTTACGGAACATTCTGACTTCATCCAGAATCATACGAAACTCGTAGTTATCATAACAGAAATCCCCAAATCTTGGACGAAGAAGTACACGCACATTTAAACCTGTCTGCTCCTTCACCTGACGGAATAGGGATTCTCCCGGGGAAGTCCCTCCGATCACCAGATTGGAACAGAGCTCGATTCTGTTCGCTCCGCCTTTTTTCGCTTCGATCGCGGACTGCACACTGTCCGCACATGTCTCTAAAATGTAATTCATTTTGGTCTGCCTCTCTACAATTTTTCATTTTTATTTTCACTTATTTCTCTTATCAAGAAAGGTAAGCAACGCAATATAATAACTTCGTATGCTGTCCTGTGCGCCCCCTGTCACAGGTCTTTCCTGTTTGAGAGTCTATCATACTTTCCATTTGATTTCAACAAACTTCTTATCCCCTCCACTCCACTCAAAAAGGCCGCTTACAGCGGCCTCATGAGTAAAGGGATTTAAATTTTGATTTTATTTACACAATTTTTTGAACTCGTCAGCTACGAACTGAACTTTTGTTCCGATGATAACCTGTACGGATGTTTTTCCAGGACGGATTACTCCTGCAACACCTGCAGATTTGATCTTCTTCTCATCTACTTTTGTGTAATCTTTGATTTCAAGACGAAGTCTTGTGATGCAGTTGTCGATGGATGCTACGTTTTCTTTTCCGCCGACACCCTCCAGAATAATTTTAGCAACTTCTGTGAAGTTATTGTTTGCAAGTTTTACTGTTGTCTCATCTACATCATCATCCTCGCGTCCCGGAGTCTTTAAGTTGAACTTCACGATTGCGAAGCGGAACACCACGTAGAATACGATGAATGCTGCGATTCCAAGAGGAATGATCATCCATGTTTTCTGAGCAGCCGGAAGGGATGCTGAGAATAACAAGTCTGTCGCACCTGCTGAGAAGCTGAATCCTGCGCGGAATCCAACCAATGTTGTAATTGTTACGAAAATACCATACAGTAAAGCGTAGATTACATACAGAACTGGAGCAAGGAACATGAATCCGAACTCGAATGGCTCTGTAACACCACATACGAATGCTGCGATCGCTGCAGAAGCAACAAGACCGATAGCAACTTTCTTCTTAGCAGGTTTTGCTGTATGTACCATAGCAAGCGCAGCACCAGGAATACCGAACATCATACATGGGAAGAATCCTGACATGTACATACCAAGGCTCCATGTAACATCTGCTGATGTCTCGCCTGCCCAGAAGTGTGTCAGATCTCCAAGGCCGATCGTATCGAACCAGAATACGTTGTTCAGTGCATGGTGCAGACCGAATGGGATGAGCAGTCTGTTGAAGAATGCATAAATACCAGCTCCAACAGCATCCAGGCTTACGATTGCTTCTCCAAGTGCAACCAGTGCTCCGAAGATAACCGGCCATACAAACAGCAATACAACAGATGCAATGATAGATACAACACCTGATACGATTGCCACACAACGTTTACCGCTGAAGAATGACAGCCAGTCAGGAAGCTGTGTATTTTTAAATCTGTTGTAGCACATAGATCCAATCAGACCTGCGATGATACCAATAAATGGATTCGCGATTTTATCGAATGCTAATGTAGAAGTTTCTGACAGAGTTCTGATAACAGAAACGTTTGCTGTAGAAAGCAGGTTTGTGATCATCAGCCAGGAAGCCAGCGCAGAAAGAGCAGCTGTACCATCATTATCATCTGCCATACCAACACCAATACCGATCGCGAACAGGATTGCCATATTATCGATCAAAGCTCCCCCTGCTTTTACCAGATAAAAACCAATCTGCTGAATGATACCGTTAATTTCTCCACCCTGCATTGTAGCCGGACACATCCAGTATCCAAGTCCCATCAGGATACCACAGATAGGCAGACATGCTACCGGGAGCATTAAGGATTTACCTAATTTTTGTAAAAATTTCATTTCTTTTCCTCCTTCTCAAAATCCTTTTCCTTATTGGAATCCCTTTATTTATTTTAATCCGGCAAGTACCACCGGTTTAAAACCATATCTATAAAACTATTTTTCTTCTACGGTCAGAACATCATCTCCGGCGTTGACCTCTTTGTCTGCCTGAGCTGTCACAGCCGCATAATCTGCTGTGTTGCAGATCAGCACCGGTGTGATGATATCATATCCTGCAGCTTTCACCTTCTCAAGATCTACTGTCAAAAGCAGATCTCCCTTTTTCACGGTATCTCCGGCTTTTACATGACCTTCGAATCCCTCTCCTTTTAACTGTACCGTATCCAGTCCCACATGAATCAGAACCTCTGCCCCAAAATCTGTGGTCAGACTGATCGCATGAAGGGTATCAAATACCATTCCGATCGTACCGTCTGCCGGCGCATAAATTTTGCCTTCTGATGGAATCACCGCAACTCCGTCTCCCAGAATCCCCTCACTGAATGTCGGATCGCTGACTTCTTTGAGAGAAACTGCCTTCCCTTTTGCCGGTGCTCCTAATACATGTGCTTTATCTTTTTTCTTCTTAAAAAGTCCAAACATCTTTCTTCCTCCTTTTATTCTTCCGCAGTCGTCACTCTCCGGATGTGGATCGCCAGATACATGATCTCCTCTCCTGACAGGCTGCATTTTGTCTCTTCTTCAATATATGCAGCAACCATCTTGCTGCAGTCATATTCTTTCTGATATTTTTTCTGCATCAGCTCCGCCAGTTCAGACTCCTCATCCGGAAGAAGCTCTTTTCGGTAGACCCGCTGAAGCAAAAACTTGATATGTGTTACAAATCTCTCATAATGGAGAGATGTTTCATCCAATTCAATCTGAAGCTTCTCTTCTACAATTTCCAGTATCTTTTTTACCAGATTCGGAAACTTCACTGCATCCCGAATATCTGTTCCATATTCTGCGTTCAGGAAATGAAGTGCGATAAATCCCGCCTCATCCTCCGGAAGCCGGATCCTCAGCTTTTCTTCAATCGTCTTGACCGCATACATTCCCAATTCATATTCCCTCGAGTAAAACCTCTTAATCTCCCATAACAATGCATTTTGCGGCTTAATCCCCTGCTGATATCTTGTGATCGCGAAATTAATATGATCTGTCAGTGTCACATATATACTCTGATTGAGCTTTAACTTCAGATTTTCTTTCGCATAGGTGATGATATCACTGGATACCTTTACATGCTCAAGCGGCATGTCTGCAAGAAGATCTTTAAACTGTTCTGCAAGTGTCTGACTTTTGATCCGGAACACTTTCTCAATCTTGTTCTCCTGAATCTGCCTGCCGGGCTTCATACCAAACCCAAGCCCGCGTCCCATGACAACAACTTCTCTTCCTTTGCTGTCTACAGCCGACACGATATTATTATTTATAATTTTTTCAATTAACATTCTATACCGAATCCTCTTTTATACGAATCTTTTTCCTGTTCTGTCAGTTGTGTCTGGAGTTCCCCGTAAAATAATAAAAACCAGCCTTTACAAGAGAATAAACCTATGGTATTACTCTCTCGTAAAACTGGTTTTGCCTGCCTGACAGTAACAATCCAATTTGATTCAATTCGTTATATAAACTATACCAGAGGTGACACCTCAAGTCAACCTTCCGGCAGCCCCGAATTTAGATTTTGGTAATATTGTTTATATTTTTTTTATATTTTCGTATAAATGTACCAACGCTTTTTTATCTTGGGATTTTAGACAGCGCTGCCTCATCTGCCACCAGTGTCACATCGCTGTGCATCTGCAGGATTGAAGCCGGAACCCGTGGTGTAACCGGTCCAAAAAATGCATCTCTTACAATATCTGCCTTATCTTCTCCGCTGACAATGATCAGAATCTTCTTTGCCTGCATGATCGTTCCGATTCCCATCGTATATGCCTGTCTCGGAACCTCATCTGCGGATGCGAAGAAACGCTTGTTTGCTTCGATCGTGCTCTCTGTCAGATCTACACAGTGTGTCGTCTTATCAAATGCATCTGCAGGTTCATTAAATCCGATATGACCATTGTGTCCCAGTCCGAGAAGCTGAAGATCCACACCGCCAAGAGAACGGATCAGTTCTTCATAGCGCGCACACTCCTTTTCTCCATCCGGCTGTGTACCATCCGGCACATTTGTATTCTCTTCCTTGATGTTTACATGATTAAACAGATGCTCATGCATGAAGTAGTAATAGCTCTGGTCATTTTTACGGTCCAGTCCTTTGTATTCATCCAGATTGACAGAAGTCACCTGAGAAAAGTCCAGATCCCCTTTTTCATACCATTCTACCAGCTTCTCATATGTACCGATCGGTGTGGAACCTGTTGCCAGTCCCAGTACACAATCTGGTTTCATGATCACCTGTGCAGACAAAATATTCGCTGCTTTTTTGCTCATATCATTGTAGTCTTTTGTTTCAATAATCCTCATGTTCCATTTCCTCCTCTATCCATACCAGCCCGCGAACTCCAAAATGCGGCCGATCATCATTCATCCGAAACGGATAAATCATATTTATTATATACTTGTTTCCTGCTTTTGTACAATCTAAAAATTGCTTTCCTTTTTAGATATTATTCTTCATACTCGATTCCTACAAGAAACAGCCCCTGCGGCGGAGCTGTCACCCCTGCGGCTTTGCGGTTCTTCGCTTCCAGAATCTCCTGTACCTGCTCCGGGGTATAAAATCCCCGCCCCACGCGCACCAGTGTCCCCACAATGATACGCACCATATTATACAAGAATCCATTTCCCTGTATCCGGATGGTAATCTCATCTCCCACCGGCAAAATATCCAGACTGTAAATCGTACGCACGGTATCCTCCACATCCGTACGCACATTACAAAAACTCACAAAATCGTGAGTCCCTACCAGATACTGTGCAGCCTTTTTCATCTTCTCAATATCCAGATCAAATGACACAAAATACCGGGTCAGCCTTCTTGTGGGATCCGGTATTTTCGCATTCAGAATATGATATTCATACGTTTTTTTTGAATTGCAGTATCGCGGATGCCAGTCTGCTGACACTTCTTCTGATCTGATCACAACAATATCATCCGGAAGCCTCTGGTTCAGGGCATATGAAATCCGCTCCGGCGGAATGGAGGTTTCAGAATCAAACACTGCCACATTCCCAAGGGCATGTACCCCGGAATCTGTTCTGCTTGCCCCGATGACCGTAATCTCTTCCCCTGTCAGTTTTCTGAGCGCACGGTTCAGAACTTCTTCCACCGTAATTCCATTCGGCTGGATCTGCCATCCACAATAATTCGTTCCGTCATAAGCAACGGTCAGTTTCAATCTTTTCATAATTTTCTCAATTCCTTCGTCCTAGAATATCCAGATATGAAACGGCACAAATCTTCCCAGCACAATGATCACAGCCAGATACACTGCTGTCACAAGATACGCAACTCTGTCACGGCTGTGATACACGAGCGGTTTCATCTTGGTACGCCCTTCTCCGCCACGGTAACAGCGCGCCTCCATTGCCATGGCAAGATCATTGGCACGGCGAAATGCCGATACGAACAACGGAACCAGAATCGGAATCATGGCCTTTGCTCTCTGAATGATATTTCCACTCTCCAGATCTGCCCCACGTGCAATCTGTGCTTTCATGATCTTGTCTGTCTCCTCCAGAAGGATCGGAATGAAGCGCAGCGCGATCGACATCATCATTGCCACCTCATGTACCGGAACTTTCACTTTGTTCAGCGGTCGGAGCAGCTTCTCTATCCCATCTGTCAGTGCATTCGGAGTGGTTGTAAATGTCATGATCGACGATCCCGCGATCAGATAAATGAGACGGATCGCCATATATACCGAGATTTCCAGTCCATCTTCTGTAATTTGAAAAATCCAGAAATGAACCAGCACCTCTCCTCCGTTATTCAAAAACAGATTAAATGCTACTGTGATCAAGAGCAGGATCATAATCGGTTTTAAGCCCTTCATAATAAACTTCAAAGGCACTTTACTTAAATGGATCACCCCTGCCAGGAACAAGGTTGCAACCAGATAGCCGAGTACGCTTTTCTGTACAAACAACGAGATCAGAAATAACAGTGTCGCCACGATCTTCACCCTGGGATCCAGACGGTGTATTACGCTGTTTGCCGGATAGTATTGTCCAATTGTAATATCTCGAATCATAATTTTGTTTCCTCCGGATGCTTCCCTCTAAAATAGCGCATGATCTCATCTGCCGCCTCTTCTACTGTCGTCACATCATTGCCGACCTGCAGTCCATTCTGCCGCAGATCGTGCATAATGTAAGTTACCTGCGGCGCAGCAAGGCCAACCTCTTCCAGTTCCTGATAATGTGCAAACACTTCCCGGGGCGTTCCATCTAAAAACTTTTCCCCGCGGTTCATCACAATAATTCGATCCACATATTTCGCGATATCTTCCATACTGTGAGATACCAAAATAACAGTGATTCCCGTTTTCTTGTGAAGCTCTGCAATCTGATCCAGAATCTCATCCCGTCCTCTCGGATCCAGTCCGGCAGTCGGTTCATCCAGTACCAGTACTTTCGGGCGCATGGCAAGAACTCCCGCGATCGCCGCCCTTCTCTTCTGTCCTCCGGAAAGCTCAAACGGAGACTGTAAATATAATTCTTCCGGAAAACCAACCAGTTCCAGAGCTTCTTTCGCCCGTTTCTCGCACTCTTCTTTTGAAAGCCCCTGATTTTTCGGACCAAAGCATACATCTGTCAGAACATCCACTTCAAACAGCTGATGCTCCGGATACTGAAACACAAGTCCTACCTGGCTTCTTAAATACTTCATATCGTATCCGTCTTCATAGATGTTCTTTCCTTCATAATACAACTCTCCGGATGCAGCTTTGATCAGACCATTAAAATGCTGGATCAGTGTTGATTTTCCGGAACCTGTATGACCGATGATCCCGAGAAACTGTCCCTGCGGAATCTCGAGGCTGACATCTTTTAACGCCTGTTTTTCATATGCAGTTCCCTGACCGTAAACATACTGAATGTGTTTTAATTTAATCGACATAATACCTCCACCAGTTCCTCTTTCTTCAGGATTCCTTTCGGGATATCCAAACCTCTTTTTCTCAGTTCATCTGCCAGCATCGTTACCTGTGGTACATCCAGACGATACTTTTTCAATTTTTCCTCCTGAGAGAATACCTCTTTTGGAGTTCCGTGCATCACAACATGACCCTTATTCATAACAAATACCTGATCGGCCTCGATCACTTCTTCCATATAGTGGGTGATCAGGATCACCGTTACTTTTTTCGTCTTCTGCAGACGGCGGACAGTTTTGATCACTTCTTTTCTTCCATTCGGATCCAGCATAGCAGTCGGCTCATCTAAAACAATACACTTTGGTTCCATAGCGATCACGCCCGCAATGGCAACTCGCTGTTTCTGTCCTCCGGAAAGCTTGTTTGGGGAAGACTTGCGATACTCCAGCATTCCGACATCTTTCAGGCTTTCTTCCACCCGCTTCCAGATCTCGTCCGCCGGCACGCCAAGATTCTCCGGTCCGAATCCGACGTCTTCTTCTACCACCGTTCCGATGATCTGATTGTCCGGATTCTGAAATACCATTCCTGCGGATTGTCTGACATCCCACAGATTCTCCGGATCTTTCGTATCTCTTCCGTTTACCCACATGGTTCCGCCGGACGGCACCAGGATCGCATTCATATGCTTTGCCAGCGTCGATTTTCCGGAACCGTTGTGTCCCAGGATTGCCACAAAAGACCCCTCCGGGATATCAATATCCACGCCGTCAATCGCACGCTTCATGCCGATGATATTTCCCTCTTCATCTCTTTTTTCATATTCATAAATCAGCTCTTTGGTCTGTATCATTTTTAGACTCCTTTTCTCTGTTTACAAAAATAATCCCTGCACTGACCAGAATCAGCGCCGCCAGATTCTGTATTTTCCAGATGTCCTCTCCAAGAAATACTGCTGAGAGTGCTACCCCGAAAACAGGGATCGTAAACCCAAACACCGCTACTTTCCCAACTGGGTTATACTTCAAAAGCAACGCCCATATGCTGAATGCAGCCGTGGACAGCAGTGCCATATACAATAAAAGCAACACGGACCGCATCGTAAATCCACGCACGTGGCCGCCAAGCAAAACACCTGCCAAAATCAGCATTCCTCCACCGAATAAAAGCTGAAAAGCTGTGATCGCAGTGGGCGTTTCTTTCCCCGAGAGCAGCTTCAATGTCACAGAACTTGCTCCATATGCCATGGAACAGACCAGGATCAGCCCTTCTCCCATCCACTGAAATCCACCGGCCATTCCACCCGGTGTCAGGTTAATCACGATCACACCGGCAAACCCGATCAGGCACCCGATGCTCTTCTTCCACGTCATTTTCTCTGATTTTATCATAAAATGTGCAAATATCAACGCAAAAAATGCGTTCGAAGCATTAATCACCGAACCTTTTGCCCCGGTTGTATGTGCAAGACCGATATAAAAACAGATGTACTGTATAAATGTCTGCAACATTCCCTGTCCGAAAACCGGCAGTACAGAACTTCTTCGGATCATAAGCCAGCGCTTCTCAAGAAAACTTCCGATCAGAAATGTAAAGATTCCCGCCAGGAAGAACCGGTATCCCGCAAACAGGATCTGGCTGCCCGCGCCTTCGATCGCCAGCCATTCATATCCTATCTTCACACATGGAAAGGCACTTCCCCACAATGCACAGCAAAGCAGAGCCAGAGCAAACACAACACCTGGATTTTGTAATTTCTTTTCCATATACAATGTGATATCCTTTCATTTTTACCAGTTTCTTAGTATAACACATTTTTATAGAAGAAAAAAGTAGAGTTGTCGCATTGATTTTCATCAATATGACAACTCGTATATACATCCAAAGTGCATTTCAAAGTACAAAAACTACCCTTTTGAATATCGCTTTTTACTATTTATCAACTACGCCATCTCCGGCTCGCCGTACTCTTCTCCGAAAGTCTCGACTGTCACTTTTTTCATTACCTGAGGCTCCAGTGGCTTGTCACTGTAGTCTGTGGCTGTGTCTGCAATTTTATTCACAACATCCATTCCCTCTGTAATCTTTCCGAATGCAGCGTATGCTCCATCCAGATGCGGGGATTTCTTATGCATGATAAAGAACTGGCTTCCCGCAGAATCCGGATGCATTGCACGTGCCATAGACAGAACACCTTCATCATGTGCCAGATTGTTCGTCACGCCATTCTGAAGGAACTCTCCTTTGATTGTATATCCCGGACCACCCATACCTGTTCCGTCCGGACATCCTCCCTGGATCATAAATCCGCTGATCACACGGTGGAATGTCAGTCCGTCATAAAATCCTTTCTTTACAAGCGATACAAAATTTTTCACTGTGTTCGGTGCGATCTCCGGATATAACTCCGCTTTCATGATATCGCCGTTTTCCATTTCAAATGTAACAACTGGATTTGCCATATGTTTTCTCCTCTTTTCTATCAAACTGCGGCTTTGAAGAAGCCGTATATGAAGTTATTGTAGCGGATTTGCACGATTTCGTCAACGCATTGTGTTTTTCTGGAATTTTCTGAAAACTTGCTGAAAATCTCTTGATTTTTTCCTGTTATCGCAGTATTTTTAAATCGTAAGTAGTAAGTAATAAGTAAATATAAATTTTCTTATCCACGAGGAGGGTTTTCCTATGACGAACTTATCATTACAGGACCGTTTTTCACTCATTTCATTAAACGCTTTAAACAGCACACGTAATTCTACTGCAAAAAAAGCAGCAATTCGCTGTATCTCTGCTGCCGGTGTACTGGATCGATTTCTACAGGAAACAGAAGAGCTCACCGAAGACTCTGACGAATACCGCTCCAGATTGGATGCTTTATCTGTTTCTTTGAAGGAAGCAGCTCATTTATCTTCTTCTGCTGCAAAAGAGCTGGAACACACAGTATATACCCGTTTAAATAATCTGGGACTGATGACAGAAGCATCCTCCCTGGTCAGCTGTGATCTGGAGTTTTCTTCTGCCGGAAACAAGATTCTGGAATACCGCACGGATTCCGATGAATATTCACGGCAGACAGAGAGTCTTCGTGCAGAACTGATGGAAGAAGGCAACGTATTCGATGAAACCGTATGTATGCTCTGGCTTTTACGTGAAAGCAGCTGCTTTTATGATCTGTTTTCCAGGGAGGAACAAAAATACCTCACTTCCAGAATTAACGAGTTATACCTGAACTCCCTTCTGGCAAAAACACTGCTTTCCGTTTCCATCCACAATGCGCTTGACAGTGCGGCACTTGGGCTCTTTTCGAAAAAGAAAGCGATTTTTTCCACCCAGCTCGGTACCGGGGTTCTATTTCAGGTTCCGTTTATGGAACGTTCCAGTGCCGTTTTCATTGAGTCTGAAGAATTATATTGTAATGCCGAAAAGCGTCTGGAAAGCGTCATTGCCAGATTGGAAGAAAACGGAAATGAAGTCCATGTGATCCGCGCAGGCACGGTACCTCTTCTTCAGATTGACAATCTTTATTATGAATGTATCCCGACACAGCACAAATATTACCGGGTTCCTGTTTTCGGTGTTCAGCTTAGAAGATATATTATGTAAAAGGAGTGTTCTTATGTCCAGACAACGTTCTATGGAGAAAATTCTGGCCTCGGAATATGTTTCGATCGGCGAGCTGGTGCGCATCACCGGCTGCCGCTACAGTACTTTAAAATTTTATACAGAAGAAGGAATGCTGCCATTTGAACAGGCAGAAGAAAATCTGACACGCCGCTTCCCCAGAGAGGCGGCGGTCGCAAGAATCGAACAGATTCGTTCTCTTCGGCAGGACGGACTTTCCATTCCTGCGATCAAAAAGCTTCTATAGTCACTTTGTACACCATTATCTGTTTTTTTTAGTTACTCGTAACATTGTCTGTTTTGGCCTCCAAAGGTATACTTAATTACAGAAAACAACGAAACACTGATTTTAAGGAGGCTATTTAAAATGGCAAGTTTATCATTAAAAGGAATTCAGAAAATTTATCCGAACGGATTTCACGCAGTAAAAGATTTCAATCTGGACATTGAAGACAAAGAGTTCATCATCTTTGTAGGACCTTCCGGATGTGGTAAATCTACAACACTTCGTATGATCGCAGGTCTGGAAGATATTTCCGGCGGTACACTGGAGATTGACGGAAAAGTTATGAACGATGTGGAACCAAAAGACAGAGATATCGCGATGGTATTCCAGAACTACGCTCTGTATCCACATATGACAGTATACGATAACATGGCATTCGGACTGAAGCTTCGTAAAGTTCCGAAAGATGAGATTGATAGAAAAGTAAAAGAAGCAGCAAGAATCCTTGACCTGGAAAAACTGCTTGACCGTAAACCAAAAGCTCTTTCCGGTGGACAGAGACAGCGTGTTGCTATGGGACGTGCGATCGTTCGTAATCCAAAAGTATTCCTTATGGACGAACCTCTTTCCAACCTGGATGCAAAACTGAGAGTTCAGATGCGTATCGAGATTTCCAAACTGCATGAAAATCTGGGCGCTACAATCATCTACGTAACACATGACCAGACAGAGGCTATGACTCTTGGTACAAGAATCGTTGTTATGAAAGACGGAGTTGTTCAGCAGGTAGATACACCTCAGAACCTGTACAACACACCTTGCAACCTGTTCGTAGCAGGATTCATCGGATCTCCTCAGATGAACTTCATGGATGCTGTTGTTGACATCAAAGGAAATGATGTAACATTAACTGTCGGAAAACATACACTGAAAGTTCCTGCATCTAAAAAACAGGCACTGATCGACGGTGGATACAACGGAAGAACTGTTGTTCTTGGTATTCGTCCGGAAGATGTACATGATTCACAGGCATTCATCAGCAATTCACCTGACAGCGTGATCGAATCTACAATCAAAGTTTATGAGCTGCTTGGAGCAGAAGTATATCTGTACTTTGACTTAGAAGGTACACAGATGACAGCCCGCGTAAATCCTCGTACAACATTAAGAAACGGAGATCACGCAGTATTTGCTCTGGATATGGAAAAGATCCACATCTTCGACAAAGAAACAGAGTTGACGATTACAAACTAATGTTTTAAAATAGTTATAACTAAAAATGACAGGGGGCTGTACGATTGTGCAGCTCCTTCTCTGTCTACCGGGAGAAACACTATGAATCATACAGCAGAATTAGAGAAAGCATTGACAGACCTCAGACATATTACCGGAATTTCTATGGAGATTCACGCAGAAACAGAAGAAGAAGTGACAAAAGCGCTGGAGCAGTTAAAGCTCCTTTCCTCCGCATACAAAGAAAAGTATAACAAGATTCATTTTCTTCAGAGCCTGATGACAGACAGCATCCCTACATATAATGTATATGACCGGGCTGCCCGTCTTCACATTGCTCCGGAAGAGCCGCGTATCCTTTATCTTCTGGAGACTTCTCACAGCCTGGACGAAGATATTTCCGAGATTTTAAAGAATCTCTTTCCATCCCAGTCAGGAGCATTTCGAATTCCGCTGACAGAAGCTTCCTGTGCCATTCTCTGTCCTGTCAGATCTCTGGCAGATTCTTCACAGGAAACTGTACATCTTACTGCCCGCATGATCGTGGATACCGTAAACGCGGAAGCTCTGGCACGTGTCCGTGTTTCGTACAGCAAGACTCTGCATAATCTGCTGGATCTCTCCACTGCTTTTCGTGAGACAAGTCTTGCACTGAAAGTCGGTAAGCTGTTCTATTCCGAACAGACGGTATTTCCATATAACCGACTTGGAATCGGACGTCTGATCTACCGTCTTCCAACTTCGTTGTGTGAGAATTTTCTTCATGAAATTTTCGGAGAGGAGATTCCACAGGCACTGGATGAAGAAACCACTGCAACCGTTAATAAGTTTCTACAGAATAACTTAAATATCGCAGAGACCTCCCGGCAGCTGCATATGCACCGCAATACTTTAATCTATCGTCTGGAGCAGATTGAAAAGCGGACCGGTCTGGATCTTCGCCAGTTTGAAGATGCCATGACATTTAAGATCGCCTCTATGGTAATGAATTATTTATATACTGAAAGGAATATACCACATGAATGACGCACTTTATGAACAATTAGTTACTCGTAAATCCCGACCTATGGACCTCGTGATCCGTATTTTGTGCATTGCCGCTCTCGTAGTCGTGCTTTGCGGAGGTATGCTTTTTATCGGTTCTCTGGCAGTTCTCGTTACGATTCTTCTCGGAGTTCTGATTTACTACTTTGTATTTCCGAAACTCGATGTAGAATATGAGTATACACTTTTGAACCACGATCTGGAAATTGACGCTATTTACAGTAAATCAAAACGCAAAAAACTCATGACTCTGGATATCCAGCAGGCTGAGATCATTGCGCCAAAAAATTCTCACCGTCTTGATTCTGTACACGCAGACAAGACAAAAGATTTTTCCGCAGGTACAGGCGAAGGTACTTATGCCATTGTAATCCCGGCTGAACAGACGATGAGCTGTATCCTGATCGATCCGGATGAAAAGATGCTGGATCATATGCAGCAATGGATGGGCATGAAGATGTTCCGTGACTAAGAAAAATTGCTGTAAAATGACTGAAAAAGTCTTTTACAGCAATTTTTTTATTGATATTGCTTTGCCAGTATCTGCAAAGCTTTTTGCGTTTCTGAGATTGTCTCGCGCACTTCTATTTCAGAATCTAATAATTTATATAACCATTTACACACTACTTCATCAATTTCCCACTGTGGAATCACCTTATTGTTCAACAGCTTTGGCGGAATAACTGGTTTCGTATATTGATAAATAGAGTAATATAACGGCAGCCATGGATACAAATCTGATAATTCATCATTTACATAAGTATTTGTCAGAACTGTCAGCCCTCCCAGCAACGTAGTATAATTCGCTGTTTGTTCTTCGCACGTCCATTTTAAAAACTGAAATGCTTCTTCTTTGTTTGAAGAATGCTGATTGATCCCAAGGCTCCACCCTCCCAATAAAGGGGTTCGCCCGGGAATTAAATGATACCCGATAGAACCTATCATACTATTTTTTCTCAAATCCGGAATATTTCTCAAGAATGACGGATAGGAAATTAACATTGCTATTTTTCCGTCTATAAAATCCTGCGCTGCGCTCATATCTGTTGCAATTCTATAGTCTGGTTTTGCAAATTTTATTGCTCGCAGGAAATTAATATATGCACGCAGTGTCTGGTCTGATTCAAACACTACATTTCCTTCCTGATCAAAAATGTGTCCGCCAAATGCTTTCAATCTCATGTAAACTTCTGGTGTTAAGCATTCGTTATAAGCCGTTGGAATTGAAGTTCCATATTCGATAATATTTGTTTTATCGGAAAAAAATTCAGAAATTGTATTAAATTCTTTCAATGTAACCGGTGGTCGCAGTGAAATATTGTTTTGCTTTTCGTACTCTTTTTTGACCGCAACATCTTCAAACAAATCTTTTCGATAAAAAAGTACCTGTGGTGCATACATAAACGGAATTCCAAAATATCGACCATTGAACATACTATAATACTTCAGAGCTCCCGGGAAAAAGAGTTCTAAATCCATCTCTTTCATTTTGTCAGAAATGTCTTCCAAAATTCCTTCTGCGGCCAGGAAGGAAAGCCAGGGCATATCATACATAAACACATCATAAGACTTTTCCTGATTTTCTGAATACGTCGTTAAGATCGTATTGTACAGTTCATTATGAGGCATTGTAATAATTTCCATTTTTATTCCTGTTCTTTTCTCAAAATTAAGAATCAATCCGGAAATAGATTCGACTTGTGGGGTATCCAACATTAAAACCCGTAATTTTTTCTGTTCTGATTCCGGTTTTTTCTTTACCGACAGATACCTCTTCTCATGCTCCCAGTCTGAACTGCATCCCGCCAATATAATTTTCTCCGATTCTTTTGTCAATGGTGATTCCAGTTGTTCTAATAATAATTTCGAAGCTGTCTTTCCCAAATTCATAGCCGGACGCACCAGAGAATTGGTTGCAAAAGAATGCGTATGGAGATTCCAGTGCTGTTCTCCCAACGTAAATATCGGAATATCGACCGTTGTATATCCGATCAAACGAATCCCTTCAATAATCCCCAATGCCAGCGATTCTGATGTTGTAACAATTGCATCCGGTTTCTTCCTCTTTAACAACTGTAATGTCTTGCGGAAAGCATCTTCTTTCCCCATGTTGGTTTGAATAAAATAGTCAGAAACGTTCTGTTTTCCATTGTTTTCAAATGCATCCCGCATTCCTTTCATGCATTCCAGTTCACAGTAAAATTTCTCTGGCCCTGACAGCAAAAATATGTTTTCCATCTTTCTTTTCAGCAATTCATCCACCATATTTCGAATCAGGACTCGATTATTACAAGACACAAAATTGGTTTCCAATCCATATATTTTTCTGTCGATCAACACCAAAGGAATTTTTTTCGAGGTAAAATTATCGTAATAAAATTTCCAATTTTCCGGCTGACATGAAACTAAAATCAACCCGCATATTTGTTTCCGTTTCAAATTTTGAGCAATGGTAACTTCCAGTTCGGGAATATTATTGGAAAACACCAAATTAATAAAATAGTTCGTATTTTGAAAATACGTCTTAATTCCTTGAAAAAGCTGCACATAATAAGAATCATTTAAACTCGGTAAGATCACACCAATATCCATATATTGTGCAGTCTTCAAAATCTTTGCATTCAGATTGAGAGAATAGCCCAATTCATCCACTGCATTTTGAATTCTTGCCCCAAGTTCTTTGCTTACAGGTTTTGTCCGATTTAAATAATTAGAAACTGTAGCAATCGAAACATCTGCCTTTTTTGCGACATCTTTTATTGTTACCATGAAATAACTTCCCTTTCATTTTTTTTTAGAATATCACAAATCTTTCCATCTTGTAAATATAGTTAAACGTTTTAATAAAATGCTTTTTAATTTCACCCTCTTTTGTTGACTCTGCTGAGCAAAACTCTTACAATGAGGGCATAATCAAGAGTGCACTTTTTATTCCAAATCAAAAGGAGGTACATTCCATGAAAAAAAAGGTAATTACAGCAATATTACTTAGTTGTGTATCCATCTCATGTCTATTTGGATGTGGTGAACAAAATACGCAGGCAGATAATACAACTGATAAAGACAAAGGCAAATATCATTTTGAGATTATCGTGCAAAGCTATCAATCTTCTTATTGGCAGGCTGCTGCGCTTGGAATTCAGGAAGCTGCCGCTGATCTCAATGTAGATGTAAATTGTACGGGACCTAACACTGAGTCAGACATTGCCGATCAGGTAAATATGATCAACAGCGCGATCAACAGCTCACCTGATGGGATTGGAATCGCTGCCTGCGATCAAAATTCTGTCTTAGACTCTTTGCAGAAAGCTTACAATAAAAAAATCCCTGTTGTGTGTTTTGACTCTGGTGTACCAGATGCCCCGGAAGGATCTGTCTACTCCACAATAGCAAGTGACAACTATAAGGCAGGGGAATTAGCTGCTGAAAATTTGTACGATGCTTTAAAAGATACCTTAGCTGCTGCTTCTTCACCGGTTAGAATTGGGGAAATCAACCAGGAAGCAACTTCTGAATCCATTATTTCCAGAGGAATGGGATTTATCGATAAATTTAGCGAACTGGCGAAAAATGACGGGAAAAAAGTAGCCGTAACAGGACATGAATATTATACCGACCACTGTAAGGATCCTGGAAATATCTCAGATGCGGACATCGTAATTGAAGTTGCTGTCCCTGCACAGACAACCGTAGAATTATGTGCAACAGAAGCTTCAAAAATTTTAAATAAAGAAGACACAGTTGCTATTTATGGCTCTAATCAGGTCGCCGCAGAAGGAATTTTAACAGCCAATGTCAATTTAAATGTTTTAGGATCCGATCCAACTCAAAATGTCCTGGCGGTTGGATTTGACGCTGGAGCAACGATCAAAACTGCTGTGCGTGACGGAATTATGCTAGGTGCTGTAACACAGGCTCCTATGGAAATGGGCCGGGTTACCGTGGAAACATTAACAAAAATCGCAGACAATGAAACTGTCTCCGACATTGCAACCCCTTGCTATTGGTACCATGCTCAAAATATGGACGAGGATAAAATCGCCCCGAACTTATACGACTAACTATGAGGTGAACTTTATGAATTATGGAAGTAAAATCTGGATATTTCCAGATGCGGAATGTCCGCCTGAAGGCGTAAACAGTATACCAGGACATGAATCTATTATAATAACGAATACATGTGACTGTGATGCACATATTACGCTTACCTTGTTTTTCACAGACAAAGATCCTGTTCAACTGTCTGAGGTCACAGTAAATGCCAGACGTGTACGATGCCTTCGGACAAATAGTGAACAGGACTTTGGGAACTATACTGTGCCTATCAGCGAACAATATGCCATTATGCTGGAAAGTGATTGTCCTGTCATCGCACAATACGGCAGAGCTGATCCGAGAACTGTAGCTTTTTATACAACACCCGGGTACAACACAAATTAGCCTGACATCAACCATATCAAATGATAGAAAAGGAGAAAACAATGAGTACAAACAAAAGAATTTTTATACCTGATCATGAATACCAGGAAAGAATCCAAAATGCTGCAAAGCTGATTGAAAAAGAACATCTTGATGTTCTGATTGTCAATTCGAATGAAGCTGATTACGGAAATGCAAGATATTTTTCTGGCTTCTGGCCACTTTTTGAACGTGCCGGGGTTGCCATCTCTGCATCCGGAGATGCTGCCCTTATGGTAGGGCCTGAAAGCCGCTATTTTGCCGCTGACCGTTCTAAGATTGAAAAGATTTTTATTTTAAAGGAATATAGAGAGAGTGCAGACCCAGCCTATCCGGAATTAACTCCAGATACCTTCCAGGATGTATTTCATGCAATTGGAGTGACACAAAAAAATATCCGGATTGGCGTAGCCAGCTATTTGGATACATCCGTTGTGATTATGGATGGAATCAGAGCTGCTTTTCCAGATGCTGAAATCGTACGCGCAGATCATATCATGACTGCTTTGCGATCTGTAAAATCAAAAAATGAGATCAATTGTTTAAGAGAAGGATATCGCATTGCTGAATTGGCAATGCAGCAGGTTATTCAGGAAATACAACCAGGAATGACCGAATTGCAAATGGTCGGAGTCGCTCAGCGCGTAATTTATGAAAATGGTGCAGAATATGAAGGACTCCCTATGTACGTTTTCTCCGAGTCCTCTACCAGACATGCTATTTCACGGTCTTCGTACCGGGAATTCCAGAAGAATGATATCGTACAATTAAATTTATCCGCAAGGATTGATGGGTACTCTGCCGCTGTCGGTTATCCAATCGTATTGGGAAAATTGGAAGGAAGACGCAGAGAAGTGGTTCTTTTCGGATTAGAGGCTCATCGGTGGACTCAAAAACAAATTAAAGCTGGAATCCCGGCATCTCAGATCGCCAAAAACTTTTATAACTATTATGTAGACAATGGATTTAAAGATAATTTTGTTTATGGACCTTTACATGGCACGGGAATGATCGAAGTAGAAGCTCCTTGGGTAGAGACTGATTCCAACTACAATTTACTGGAAAACATGACATTCCAAATCGATACCTTCATTTCAACAGATACCTTTGGTGTTCGCTGGGAAAAAGGCATTGCCGTAACAGAAAACGGCTGTGATGTTCTGTCCCAGGAAATCGGAACTTTATATGAATTAGATTTCTAATTTACATTTTACATCATTTTCCTAAGATATAGAGAGGGCAGTTTCCGCCTGCCCTCCCGATTCATTTCCAGTGTTGTTCTGGCGTCTTTATCGAAAGTCAGGAAGGTATCGGAACACGTGTGTTTATTCGTTTCCCGCAAATTATAGATTAAATTTTCGTTTTTAAGCCCCCTGACAGCAACCAAAATGCTGTCAGGGAATTTTATTATGAATTTTTAATGATGCCTCCTTTTCGGCTTCCTCTATGATTTCCAGTACTTTTCTACCTCCTTCGCTGCATCTGACAGAGAAAACTGAAATTTTTCCTGAATTTTTACACATACAATTTCTTTCTCCATTCCCATTTCCCGAAGCAACTCTACCACGACCTGTATGCCTTCTTGCCGGCCCTCCTGTCGCCCCTCTTGTAGGCCCTCCTGCCGGCCCTCTTGCAGCCCCTCCTGTCGCCCCTCCTGTCGGCCTATTTTTAGGCCTTCTTTTCGTCCTTCTCTAAGCCCAGTTTCTTTGTAAACAGTAGAAAAATACTGGTGATCTCGAATCGCACGCTCTCTTGCTTCATATTCTAGACGCTTTTCTTCATCTGCACTGATCCGGTTCAGATCCTCATACGCCTTCTTAATATATTCGCTTTTTTCCGCTGCCATTTCAAATTCCTCCTTGCTCTCTGCATTGATAAACTGAAGCCATTTCAACAGTTCTGTCTCCGGATACTCATGTTTTGCCAGCTTGGGAAGTTCCAGCGTATGGATTTCAAACTTATCACTGTACATCTTTCTTCCCTGATCCGACCAGAAATGAAAGCGGGAATAGTATTCTTGATCATCAAACAATGTAAAATTTAAAATCCCGACATGAATACATTTTTCTAATTTTTGATAGTCTTCTCCCGGTTTTAGCTGATCCACAAACATCTTTCCCAGATAAAACAAGGTACGTTCTGCCCAGTATTCACTGGATGTCACCTGGATTTCAATATCAATCTGCTCCTTATTATTTAGCAATACCCGTACATCCAGAATCCCCAGTTTATCAGCTTTGTCTTTCTGACGCAGGTGGGACGGCAAAATCCTGCTCTCAACGATTTCTTCCAGATTGATCCCAAGTACTGCTGCCAGAAATGCATTGCGCACCTCTTCATCTTCCATCAGTTCTTTAAAACAGAAATCTACCTTTGGCTTCATTAAAAATTGTGTTGTTTTTTCTTTCTTCATACACACTCCTCCTTTGTTCTGATGGAAACCAGAATATTTCGGCGAGTATGTATCTATATCTTTGATTTTATTATATCTTTTGACGCGATGTTTCACAATCGCAAATACAGACAAACTCCCTCTATTCTTTTATCCATCTCTTTACTCTTTATCTGGGAATAACTTTTGAATGGCAATTCTTTGCCATATTTGAAAATTGAAAGGGATTCCTTTCAAGATTGATTTTATTATACTTGAATTTTGATCAGGATACAATTAAATTTCCATAAATATCCTGTAAAAAGTTACTGTAAACAATAACTCTGCAAGCCACAGTAACAGAGCAGTTCCACATGGAACTGCCCTACACCACCGGAAACCAGAGTCTGATTTCCATTCCTTTTCCGTAGACTGACACTGCTTCTACTTCTATCTTTAATTCCTGTCCGATCTGCCGTACCAGATACAATCCCATCCCTGTCGATTTTTTCTGGCTGTTCTCTCCTGTAAATCCTTTTTCAAAAAGATAGCGGAGTTCATATGGTTTTACGCCACACCCATTGTCGCAGACAGAAAGGCTGACTCTGTTGTTCTCATTTCCGGAACTGATTTTCAGCTTCGGACACTTTTCGGCTTCATATCCTGTGTATTTGATGGAATTCGCGATCAGCTGACTGAGCATAAAACACAGACTTTTCCGGTCTGACAGTACGGTTTTCTCTTTCAGATCCAACTGCACCAGGATCTGCTTTTCTTCCAGATACAGACGGTATTCATCCAGCACCTCCCGGCAGCATTCTTCCAGACTTATCTCTTCAAACAAATACTCTTTATTCACTGCTTTAACCCTGGCATAATATAACATCTGCTCTACATAGGACTGCATCTGCAGTCTGACATGCTCCATTTTTTTGTATACTGTCGGTGACATCTCCTCACTTCTGTTCTCAAGCAAAAGTGTAAAAAGAGATAATGGAATTTTCACTTCATGTGTCCATAATTCTACATACCGTTCATATTCTTCTTCCTGTATCCTCCCTGCATCAGCCTGCCTGTATGCTTTTCGAAGATATACCCCGATCTCCCGCAGGATTTCCTGTTCTTCATTTCCTGCTCCCCCGATCGCAAGTCTCTCATTTTCTTCACTCGGATCCGCCAGAAATGTAAGAAACCGCTCTTTCTTTTTCTGCTCTTTCCTTACGTTCCAGATTACTGCATACAAGAAAATAATTACAAAACAACTGGTTTCCAGTCCTGCCAGAACTTTGAACTGCTCTATCCCCGACAGCCACAGAAAGAATAGCGATACCAGTTCTGTACACATAAGGATCACAAACCATATTTTTTCTTCTTTGATCCCGCTCCAGATTCGTCTGATATATTCCATATTACTGCTCTCTCTTCCACCGATATCCTCTGCCACGGATTGTTTCTATCCGATTCTCCAGACCAAGCGCTTTTAATGTCTTTTTCAGCCTTGTCACATTGACTTGAAGCGCATTTTCATCAATGTATTCGGTTGTTCCCCACAATACCTTTGAAATGCATTCTTTTTTCACCTCTGTTCCTGCATATTCCAAAAGAATTTTTAAGATCTTCCCCTGATTTTCCGGAATATGACAGGCATCTTTCCCCTGACAGACCGTATAGGTTCTGGTATCAAAAAGAAAATCGTCTCCATCCAGTAAATGTGCATTCCCCATTGCCCGTTTCAGCAGATTTTCTGTCCTTGCCAGCAGACGGTCTTTATGACACGGCTTCGTCAGATATTCGTCAGCTCCCAGCTCCAGTGCTTTCAACTCATCCTGCATTTTATCCCTGGAGGTCAGCACAAGAATAGGAAGGCTGCCTTTCTTTCGTATTTCTTTACAAAGTGCAAATCCACTGATTCCCGGAAGTCCCAGATCCAGCACTAACAAATCCGGATGCTCTGCCTCACAGACAGCACCGGTTTCTGGAAAATCCGTTACACAGCATACCTCATAGCCTGCCTTATGATAAATATTTTCCAGTTCTTCCCGAAGGAATTCATCGTCTTCTACGATCATGATTTTTTGCATGCCTGTCTTCTACTCCTGCCGTTTTCTCTGAATAAATTTCAAAATCCTGCGATTGCTTGTCTTTATAACTCCTATTATATAAGCTGTTTCTATCAGACACAAGAAAAGAAACACACTTCCTGCCATCTGCCAGAAAACTTTTACTTCCTGCACCTGTCCAATCAGCCGGAACAATGTCCAGACCCCAAACACACTACTGAAAAATGCAACGCTCAATACCAGTCCATAGTGCCACCAGATCTGAACTTTCGCACAATGACAGAGCTCTTTGTAGTTACTTCCCAGTGTAAGCAGAACGCTGTAGCGTGCCCCGGTCTTCTCCTGCTGAATTAAAAACTGAACTCCAATAAGTGTATTTGCGATAATCAAAAAAATCACAGCCAGATAGATCGTCGTATATCCCAATGCCACCTGATAAAACATATGCCGTCCGGCTGTTCCCAGATAACTTTCATAATGCAGATCGGTTGTTTTTAGACGGTCATTGACAGACATCACTGCTTTGAGCAATCCTTCCTCCTTTACCAGAACCGGACCAAGAATCCCGTTCCAGTAAGAATAGCTTCCGTCTGCTACAAAGACATCAAAAACCTCGTCCGGTACAATAAAACCATACATGATCGTCAACATCCGGTCTGCCACCAGATTGTCATTGCATACTCTTGGAATGATTTCATAATCGGTCTCTTCTATCTGCACAAAAACTTTCTCTTTCAGAAGTTTCTCTACGCTCTTTGCAGTCTCATCCGACAAATATGTGGGGTGCCCGTAAATTGCCATCTGATGTTCCTTTAAGTTCAAAGGTTTCATTCCTTTTGAACGCAAAATCTCATTGTACCCTGATTCTGCGATCAAAAACGGGGATTCTTCCCAAGAATATGGATTCAATCTGTTTTTCAGACACTCATGTAATTCCTCACAGTCATATGCATATACTTTTCGCTCCTCCATACCTTCCGTAAAATCCAGATCTGTCCAAAGTAATCCGTTTCGTACTTCAAACAGATTTGAAAAATATTGGTCTACTTTCTGAGATGACAGCACTTCTTCTAACGTTTCTTTTTTCTCGTCAAATGTAAAATCGATCCCTGCCGTATCCTGTTGTCCCAGTTGCCCGCTCATCCCGACTCCATAGGCACAACATATGATCGCAAACAGAATCAGAAGGGAAGAAATTGCCAACGAAACTGATTTTAAAAATACAGCTTCCTGCAGCTGACGGCATGTAAATGTCCAGAGCTTTTTCCCCGGAAGTTTTCTGCATATCCTGTCAAACAGATATGCCAGGCCCTGAAAGAAAAAGAATGTACCGAGTACTCCACAAAAACATAAAATTGCAGTCATACGAAACATTCGTTTTATCCCAAGTTCCGAACTCAGTATCCCGCATCCGATCCCATAGGCTGCTGCCAGAAGAATGATTCCCATCATCAGCTTCACACACGTTTTTATGGGCGAAAATGCACGCTGTTTTTCCTTCTGTTCACGGGATAACAATTCATAAACCTCTTTTTTCCAAAGCTTCATGCAAAGCACAAACCGGGCAAGCATTTTAATTCCGCAAATCCCAATGACTGTCCACAATGCAGCCGAACCGGAAAATGTAAACTGATGACGCAGAATTCCAAATCCTGCAAGCTTCGCCGTAATCAGGCTTGTAAGTTCCGAGATCAGCAGAGCCCCCGGGATCCCGATCACAAGAGCATACACAATATTTCGCAGATCTTCCAGAAAAAGCATTTGAAACAGACTTCTTTTCTTCATGCCAAGCATCAAATAGGTTCCAAACTCATGACTTCGCCGTTCCATCTGATACTTATCCGTAAAATATACCAGGAAATAAAGCAGGCACAGAGATACCACATATAAAATCGGAATCAGCATCAGCAGCTTGTTTACAGCATCTCTCTCCATCTCTTTCAGAAAGATCATCACATCCTGATGATCCAGCGCAAGGATAATATAAAATGCCGCCACCGTCAGAATCATCGTAACAAAATACAGCGTGTTTTCCTGCCGGTTTCGTTTACTGTTTCGTCTGATCAGTTCAGAGAACATAATTGCTTCCTCCTCCCAACTGCGCCATCACGGACAAAATGCGCTCATAAAATTCCCGGTTTGTCTCCTCCCCGACTCGCTTCCGTAATTCATGAAATACTTTTCCATCCTGAATAAACAAAATTCTGGAACAAAAACTCGCAGCCTGTGCGTCATGTGTCACCATCAGAACCGCAGCCTCATCCTCTCGATTCACTCCGGAAAGTTGTTCCATCAGACTTCGTGCACTTCGGCTGTCAAGCGCACCGGTCGGCTCATCTGCCAGTACGATCTGCGGATGCAAAAGAAGCGCTCTTAATGCGGCTACCCTCTGCTTCTGTCCTCCGGACATCTGATTCGGAAACTTTTCCAGCACCTCCTCGATCTCAAAATATTCCGCCAGCTTCTGCATCCTTTTTCTGCTTTCCTTTTCCGGCATTTTGTGAATCTGTGCCGGCAAAAGAATATTTTCTCCACCCTTCAGATTATCCAGCAATTCAAACTGCTGAAACAGATACCCGATCTGTCTTCCCCGATACGCTGCCAGCTGAGCATCCGTATACATTCCGATATCCTGTCCTTTCAGAAGAATCCTCCCCCTTGTAGGTCTTAAAACCGAAGCAATACAATTTAACAGCGTCGTTTTTCCCGAACCGCTGCTTCCCATAATTCCGAGGAATTCTCCCTGATATACTTGAAACGAAATTCCTCTGAGTGCCTCTGCTGCATTTTCCTTTTCCCCATATGTTTTGTACAACGATTCTATTTCCAAAATAATACGGCTCATAATATCCCTCCCTTTCGTGATAAGAATATTATAAGCCGTATCGTGGATGAAAAACACTTACACTTTTTGTAAGAAAACTCCATCCTCTTTATGGTCTGCTATTCACAGTAAATTTTTATGAAAGCTCCAGTTTTCCGGTATATAGCTGGTAATACGTTCCTTTCATTTTGATCAGATCCGCATGATCTCCACGCTCGATGATCTTTCCGTGTTCCAGAACAATAATCGCATCACTGTTGCGGATCGTAGAAAGTCTGTGCGCGATAACAAATACTGTACGTCCCTTCATCAGGTTATCCATACCCTTTCTGCACAATACTCTCCGTACGGGTATCAATGCTGGAAGTTGCTTCATCCAGAATCAGTACCGGCGGATTTGCAACTGCTGCTCTCGCAATGGACAGAAGCTGTCTCTGTCCCTGTGAAAGCTCTTCTCCATCACCGCTTAACATAGTATCGTATCCCTTCGGGAAGCATTTTGATAAACTGATCTGCATGAGCCAGTTTTGCAGCCTCATATACTTCCTCATCAGTAGCATCCAGTTTTCCATAACGGATATTATCCATAATGGTTCCTGTAAACAAATGGGTATCCTGCAGTACAATTCCCGAGGGAACGTCTCAGATCATCCTTTTTAATCTTTGTAATATTGATTCCGTCATACCGGATCTTTCCTTCCTGAATATCGTAAAAGCGATTGATCAGGTTCGTGATGGTTGTTTTTCCTGCTCCGGTAGAACCGACAAATGCCAGCTTCTGTCCCGGTTTTGCAAACAGACTGATATCTTTTAGGATCACTTTATCTTCGTTGTATCCAAATGTCACATCTCTCAAAACGCACATCTCCGGTCAGTTCTGTATAAGACACACTTCCGTCAGCCGAATGTGGATGCTTCCAGGCCCACATTCCTGTTCTTTCTTTGCATTCTGATAATATTGCCGTTCTCGTCTTTTTTCGCATTGACCAGTGTTACGTATCCCTCGTCTTTTTCCGATTCTTCATCGATCAGATGCAAAAATACGCTCTGCTCCGGCAAGTGCCATAACAATGGAGTTAAACTGCTGCGCCACCTGCATAAACGGCTGTGTAAAGCTCTTTGTAAACTGCAGATAAGATGCCATAACTCCCAGAGTGATCCCTCCGATTCCCATAATAGAAAGGAATCCTCCAAGTACAGATGTACCAGTACAAACTGCAGGTTTCCGATGTTTCCGATTACCGGTCCCATCATATTTGCAAAGGTATTCGCTCTGTGCAGCACTTTCAAAGAGCGCCTCGTTGAGTTTGTCAAATTCTTCTTCTGACTTTCTTTCGTGGTTGAACACTTTTACTACGCGCTGTCCGTTCATTCTCTCTTCCACAAATCCAGTCACATCTGCCAGAGATTTCTGCTGACTGACAAAATATTTTCCACTGTTTCCACCGATCTTTTTTGTTACGAAAGATCATAAGACCAATGACTCAGAACTGCTAAAATTGTAAGCAGCGGGACTTAACGATCAGCATTGAAATAAAGGTTACGATAATCGTAAAAAAGGACATCAGTGCCTGTGGGATCGACTGACTGATCATCTGTCTGAGCGTATCTGTATCATTCGTGTAAAGACTCATGATAGAACCATTCGTATTCTGGTCAAAATAACGGATTGGAAGAGTCTGCATATGTTCAAACATATCATCCCTTACTTTTTTAAGAACACCCTGACCAATGTAGACCATCAGTCGTGTATAAGTAAATGTAGCAATGACTCCCATCAGGAAAATGCTTCCCAAGCACCGCAAGTGCCCGATATAGTTCTGCAAAATTCGGATCTCTCTGTCCGATCAGAGGACTGATAAAATCATCGATTAAAAACTTGAGGGACAATGATACCGAAATTGATGCGATCGAACTTAACAGAATACAGATAAATACCGATCACAAACCGAACCTTGTACGTTCCGGTCACATATTTTAAAAGCCGCTTTGCGGTCTGTAAATTTTCTTTTGAAACCTTTGGTTTTCCGTTTTGATTCTTATTCGTCTCTTCACCTCCCCTTTACCTGAGATTCATATACTTCTCTGTAGATTTCATTTGTCGCAAGCAATCTCTTCGGATGTGCCGACTCCCATGCATCTCTCCTTCATCCAGTACAATGATCTGGTCTGCATTTTCTATAGAAGAAACTCGCTGCGCAATGATGATCTTTGTAGTATCCGGGAATTTCTTCCCGGAATGCTTTTCGAATCAGCGCATCTGTCTTTGTATCTACCGCACTTGTGGAGTCATCCAGAATCAGAATCTTCGGTTTTTTCAGAAGTGCCCGTGCAATACACAGACGCTGCTTCTGTCCGCCGGAAACATTGTTTCCGCCCTGCACGATCATCGGGTATGATAACCTGCCGGAAATTCTTTTACGAATCCATCTGCCTGTGCAAGTTTGCAGACTCTCTGAACCTCTTCCTCGCTGGCATGTTCATTTCCCCAGCGGATATTATCGTAAATCGTTCCTGTAAAGAGAACGTTTTTCTGCAGATACCATAGATACCTGATCGCGCAGTGCCTCCAGATTATACTCTCGTGACATCCAGTCCGCCGACTTTTACAGCTTCCCTTTTGTCACGTCATAAAGTCTCGGGGATCAGCTGTACCAATGTTGACTCGCACTTCCGGTTCCTCCGATGATCCCGACTCGTCTGTCCGGATTTAATATGAAGATTGACATCTTTTAACGAAAGATTTCCGCCTTCTCCTCGCATAACTGAAATCTACATGCTCAAATCGGATCTCTCCGTCTGCCACTTCTGTAACCGCATTCTTTTTGTCCTGCCATCTCCGGAACTTCCGCCAGAACTTCCGTAATACGGTCTGTAGACGCTTCTGCGATCATGATCATAACAAATACGAAATGTAACCATCATCAGAGCCATCATGATCTGGAAGCGCATACACGATCACACTGGTCATTTCTCCTGATTTCCATCGTCACCGAATACAATCTCTCTTCCTCCGATCGCTACCATCAGAAGCATCGCTGTATAGATCGTAAACTGCATAACCGGTGAGTTCCATGCCACGATCTCTCTGCTTTTGTAAATAATGTCATAGACATATTTTGAAATTCCATGGAATTTTTCAGATTTCATGATCTTCCCGTGACAAAGGCTTTTACCACGCGGGATGCATTGACATTTTCCTGTACGGAATTATTCAGATATATCATACTCATCAAATACTTTGATAAAATGTGGATACGCTTTCTTTGCAATAAAGATCAGTGTTCCTCCAAGCAGCGGTATGATGATCAGGAACAGCAGAGCAATTTTCTCATTGATCATAGTGTCATGATCCCAGGATAGAGCAATCATGATCGGAGCTCTCGCCAAGCAGACGAATGCTCATCATATATGCCATCTGTACGTTGGTAATATCTGTTGTCATACGTGTGACAAGACCGGATGTGGAAAACCGGTCAATATTTTTGAAATGAAAATTCCTGTACTTTATAAAAAATATCATGTCTCAGGTTTTTGGCATATCCTGCACCTGCTGCTCTGCTGCCATTTTTCCTGCTATAATACCGAAATCACAGAGCCAGCATAGCCATAATGACCCAGAATCAATCGCGCCGTACGATATAGCTCAAATTTCCCCTTGGCATGATTCCAACATCAATGATCTTCGCCATCTCCATCGGGAATCAGAACTTCCATTAAAACTTCCAGGATTACGATATGGAGCCAACACAGACTGCTTTTTGTATTCCCGGACTGATTTTAAAAGTGTTTTATTCATCGTTCTCTGTCTTCCTCCTTATTTTCTTTTTTGTTTTCTGCAAGATTTTGACATCATCTGCATCAAGCACCTTTTCTGCACAGATCTTTACATCCTTCTCTGATCTCATCCCTCTGTCATCAGCCGCTTTTCCGTATCTCTGATGTGCTCCAGAATCTCAGGTCTGCAGTGGCTTCTGCTTTTGGGGTCGGTACAGGATACGTTTTAGTCTGGCATCCTCTTTTCGAACTTTCCCGGGAAATAAATCCCGATTTTTTCCATGAGCTTGCAAAATCCCTGTGGCTGTGGACTTCCGGATTTGAAACTCTTCTTCTATATCTTTCTGATATACTTCCCTGTGCATCGTTTCCAGAGAATATGCTTTAACACATGCTTCTGCATGGTGGTCAGGCCATCATCTCCCACTGCTTCAGACGCATTTCTGCGCTTCATCTGATTGGAAAGAATGTGAATCAGCCTGCCGGTATTGATGTACCTTTCCTTATCTTCTATATCCTGCATAATTCCATCCCTCTCTCTTTATATAGTTAGTTCCCTAACTTTTAACCATTATACGGAGGATATTTTTTATTGTCAAGAAGTTTTTTCAGATTATTGAAATCATAAAACTTATTTTGCCACGTCTGAATATTGCCTGATGGCAGCAGGCAGCCCGGTACGGAAAATAACAGAAATATAATCGATCGTCTGCTGCCTGTCATACTTTTCTTTGTTCACGATCCATTCCAGTAATGTCTCCGCAATTGCCTCTGTATAAAAGAATCTTTTTAAGTCCTTTATAACCTTACCAACATCAATGTGGCAGAGCGTATCCGTGAACTCTCAACCATTAAGGTTCTCGGATTCTACGACAAAGAAGTAACACTCTATATTTACCGGGAAACAATACTCCTTTCCCTGCTCGGTATTTTAGCAGGATTTGGAGTCGGTGATCTGCTTTACCAGTACATACTGGCAGTTGTTCCACCGGATGAAGTGATGTTTAACCCCGCTCTTTGTGCAAAAGCATTTGTGATTCCTGCCATTTTGATTGCAGTCATTACATTTATTCTAGGATACATAATGAATCGAAAACTCAAATACTTAGATATGCTCAGCGCATTAAAATCTGTAGAATAGCAAAAAATTTAAAAGTCAAGGGACTGACACAATGCAGTTCCTTGACTTATTACATCTGTACTTGCTATCTTTCTCTTAATTTCCACATTCAATACTGATTGCATTGAATTTTTCCAAAATATCTTCTACTTTCAATTCCTGTTTTTCTTTTGCTGACAGATCCATCACTGCTTCCCCCTGATGCATCATCAACAGTCTGTTTCCATATTCTACTGCATAGCGGAGATTATGTGTCACCATGATCGTTGTCAGGTTTTTCTGTTTCACGATCTTATCTGTCAGTTCCATGATCAGATCTGCCGTCTTTGGATCCAGCGCCGCTGTGTGCTCATCCAGGATCAGAAAATCAATCGGTGTCATGGTTGACATCAGAAGTGCCATTGCCTGACGCTGCCCGCCGGAGAGAGAACCGACTTTTACATTCAGCTTATTTTCCAGTCCCAGATTCAACTGGCTTAATAGCTCCTGATAATGAGACTTTCTGTTTTTATTAATTCCTTTTCTCAATCCGTAAAAACTGCCTTTGTTGTCTGCAAGAGACATATTTTCCAGAATTGTCATGGAAGGACAGGTTCCAAGCGCCGGATTCTGATACACTCTTCCGATCTTCCGGTTTCTTTTATACTCTTTCATGCGGGAAATATCTTCCCCATGCATCAGAATCTGTCCTGCTTCTACCGGAATACTGCCGCACAGGATATTAAGCATGGAAGTCTTTCCGGAGCCGTTGCTTCCTACCACAGAAACAAAATCTCCCTGTTCTACTGTCAGATTAAAATCTTCAAACAGACACATTTCATTGACTGTTCCTGGATTATAATATTTATGAATATGTTTTAACTCAAGCATTTGTCTTCACCTTCTTTTTCCGTTCCATTCCAATGAGTAAGATCGCGAGGAATAATACCGCTGTGATCAGCTTCATATCCTGTGGTTCAAAAAACTTCAAAGCAACTGCCACGCAGGCTTTGTAAACGACAGAACCGATCAGAACTGCTGTGGTTGCTTTCAAAAATGTCAGATTCTTAAACAGGCTGGTTCCGATGATCACGCTTGCCAGCCCGATCACGATAGCTCCTGTACCGCTGGAAATCTCAAATACTCTCTGCTCCTGACAGAAAATTCCGCCTGCCATAGCAACCATTCCGTTGGCGATCGCCAGTCCTAAAATCTTTACATTTCCCTGATCCTTTGCAAGGGAAGTCACAAGATTTGCATTATCTCCCACAGCCCTCAGAAGAAATCCGGATTTTGTCTGCAGATACAGATCCAGAATTATTTTCACGATCACTGCAAGAATAAGTACTACTGCAAGAACTTTATATTTCGCTGCCCCGCCTGAGAAAATCCCATTCATTGTCTCATTGTCGAAAATATTCTCTTCTCCAAAAATCGGAACATTTGCTTTCCCTGCAATCCTGAGATTGATCGTCCACAGCGCAGTCATCATAATGATACCGGAGAGGAGATCCCTGACCTTTCCTTTGACATGGATCAATCCTGTACAGATTCCGGCTGCTGCTCCTGCCAGAAAAGAGACCGGTATGGTCAGGTACAGATTCACTCCCTGTGTGATCATTGTCGCCGTCACTGCAGCCCCCAGCGGAAAACTTCCATCCACTGTCAGATCCGGAAAATCCAGAATTTTATATGTGATATAAACTCCAAGAGCAAGGATTCCGTAAATCAGTCCCTGTTCCAAAATCGTTACAAAAATGTCCATCTCAATTCCTCTCCGTTTCTACTTTTTACTTTGAAATACTGTCAAACGTTTCCGCTGCACCTTCAAGCAGTGTCTCGTCTACCGTAACTCCCAGTTCTTCTGCTGCCTTTGTATTGATATAAAGTCCAGGTTCAGAAATCGTCTCATAGTTCATCTCAGACGCCGTCTTCTCTCCTTTTAAAATCTCTGCTGCCATCTTTCCGGTCTGTTTTCCAAGCGCCACATAATCCAACCCCTCTGCTGCCAGACATCCCAGTTTCACCTGTTCAATCTCGCTTCCAAACACCGGGATTTTCTTTTCATTGGCTTTGTCAAGAATCGTTGCCAGAGAATTTACAACCGTATTGTCCGTCAGATTTGTCAGACAGTCCACCTCGGATAAAATCTCTTCTGTTGCCAGCGAAATATCTGCTGTCTGCGTCACACCTTTTTTCACAATCGTAAATCCGTAATCTCCTGCCAGCTCTTCATATTTCTCAATTGCTGATACAGAGTTCACTTCACTTGTTGTATAGAGGATCCCGATCTTCTCTGCATCCGGCAGCATCTCGCGGATCATCTCCAGCTGCTCTTTGATCGGAAGCTCATCACTGGTTCCTGTGACCTCTCCCACCGGAGCTCCATCGTCATTTGCAAGCTTTGCTGCTTTTGGATCTGTCACTGCTGTATAGATTACCGGAATCTCTGTATTCATTGCTGAATTGTATGCCGCCTGCGCGCTTGGAGTGGCGATTCCACAGATCAGATCCACATCGTCTGAAACAAATCCATCACTGATCTGCTTTGCTGTTCCCTGATCGGCCGCCGCATTCTCCTCTTTGATCGTAAGATTCTTTCCTTCCTCAAATCCGGCTTCTTTGAGTCCTTCAATAAATCCCTCTCTGCAGTTGTCCAAAGAGGCATGCTCTGCAAACTGGGAAATCCCTACTGTATATGTTTTGGTACCATCTTTTGTCTCATTTTCCTTTGTTCCACATGCCATCAGGCTGACTGCCATTACACTTCCTAAAATAACTGCGAATACTCTCTTTTTCATAATTTGGTTCTCCTTTTCTATTACTATATTCCAAAAGCAAAGGAGCCGATCATGTGGATACAGGGTGGATGCTCTGCAATGATCGTATAAAAAAACCGCCCCAAGCTATATGCTTGAGACGGTAATAAATACAAATTCATTATCGCGGTACCACTCAAATTGACAAATGTCCACTTTCTCACGTACTGACATACGCTCCTGATTGATAACGGGTTCGGTTCCCGACGACGCCTACTCTTTTCATTTCAGGCCGCCCTCGAAAGTCCATTCAGAATTAAAATCCATACAGCAATCTCACCGCCTGCTGCTCTCTGTGATCTCTTTTAAAACCTACTCTTCTTTCTCATCGGTTTTGCTTTTGATGTTTTTAATTGTAATGTCCTATTTAGGATTTGTCAAGTACTTTTTTAAGGTAAAGTGGTGATTTGGTGAATTTAAAGCTATTGCTTACGGTATTTTTCTGATATTTCCACAACCTTTTTATATGATTATATTTCTGTCAAAGTTTTCAATTATTCACCATCTTTTCTTGAACGACTATATATCATTTTCTTTGTCAGAATAAAGATTACCAGCGCTGAAAGTACAATCACACCACCAATAAGAAATACATTTGCATATGTAGATGCTGCACCTGCCTCTGTTCCTGCAATACTTCCGCCAGACATCACTCCTGCTGACATCATCTGACCAAAAATTGCAACTCCTACAGACCCAGTAATTGCCTGGATCAAATCATTTGCTCCCAAAACACGTCCTGATTCTTCTGGAGTCACAGTTAATGTTGCAGTATCAACGATCGGTGAATAGAAGAAGGATGTTCCATAGTAATATAAACAAGGTGCAACTGCAAGTGCTGCGATGCTTCCGTGCGGAATTGCAAATGCCACTGCAATCAATCCTAATCCCATCGTCAGCAATGCCATAATAATCGCTGCTGAACGTCCAATTTTCTTTACAACCGGTCCACATACAAATCCCAAAACAGCTGCCAATAAGATTGACCATACCAGCAAATTGGAAACCTGTGCTGAATCAAGTCCAAATACATCCAACCCAATTGCATTTACTCCTGCATTCAGTGTATAACTAAAGAAATATCCAACAAAGATTACAACCATTGTTGCTACAAATGCAGGATTTTTGAAAAATGCAGGTGTAATAAATGGATCTTTTGCTTTATTAATATAAACAATAAATGCTACCAAAGTTACAATAGATGCTACTGACCACAGTAAATTCATATCCGTAAAGAACATTGTAACCGCACCTGCAAAAGCACCTATCAGGGTAAATCCCCATCCATCAATCTGAGCGCCTTTCGCATGTTCATCCGGTAAGTTCTTAACCAATGCCGGAATGAATAAAACGGAGATGATTGGAATTGCAAACATCCACCGCCAGTCCAGTTTTGTGATATACCCAGCTGCCACAACACCAAGAGCTGCTGAAAATCTGAAAACCGCTACGAAAATACCATAATAAACAACACGTTCTCTCTGAGATACATACTTAGATACAAGTACTAAAAATACAGAACCCGCTACCTGACCACCAATTGACTGAAGCATACGTGCAATTACAACAAACCAAATGCTCATTCCACCACACACGAATCCGATCACTGAACCAATCACAAATACAATAACTCCAAGCAATGTCATCTTTTTTAGAGAAACAAAGTCTCCAAGTGACCCATAAATAACACACACAATCCCCAATGCAATCCCCGGGAGTGATGTGATTAGTGATGCCAATTCCGGAGTTCCCAACTGCTGACCGATATTTACGAAAATCATTCCAAACGCCTGCTGTTCCAGAATACCAAAAATAAATATAATCAGAACTAATGGAATCGCCCTTCTTGCCATGCGATTCATTTTTTCAAATTCCGGAGTTCCCTCTGCCGGAACTGGAATTCCAGTTACTTTTGTCTCATTTGTACTAGCCATTACTCATACCATACCTTTCACTATTTTTACTTTTTTATTTACTAACATTTAACCTCTGCCACCCTCTGTACATAACGTCTGCGGAAGCGCTCGACATCTACATCTACACAAACCTTTGCATTCTTTTGAGCACACAATGTACCATCATAATCAACCACTGTTGCGCCAATCGTAAGAGGGCTTGAAATTTCAACATCAATAAAAGCATCTTTTACTTCAAATAACTCTGGCTCCATAAGGTACATTGCCGCTGATGGATCATACATCTTAATTCCTTCCTCAATATGTCCTCCATCATAGGAGCGAAACAGCGAACTTACCATATTTCCAGCTTCTCCACTCTTTTCAAGGGTTTCAAGATCTTCAACAGTCAATCGTGCTTTTCTGCCTATGTCAAGCCCTACCATCGTAATCGGTATACCTGATCCAAAAACCATTTTTGCTGCTTCTGGATCAATCATGACATTAAACTCACCATAAATACCTATATTTCCTCTTTCTGTTGAGCCTCCCATCATAATAATTTCATCGATTTTTTCTTTAATTTCCGGAAAAGTAGCAATCAAAAGCGCAATATTTGTCAATGGTCCCAATGTCAATATTGTTACTTTTTCATCGGAATTCAGCAACGTATAATATTCATTCATTACAGCATTTTCTTTTAAAAGAAGCTCTGTTCCAAATTCCGGAAACTCAAATCCTCCCATTCCCGATTTTCCATGTGCATTTGTTGCAAAACGATTCTCTCTCATTAATGGGGCTGCCGCTCCCTTTGCAACTGGAATTTTCTTGTTTAAAAATGTCAAAAGTTTCAATGCATTATTGGTTGTATGCTCGATTCCAACATTTCCTGACACACTTGCAATCAATTTGACATCCAACGATGGTTCCGATAATAGAATTGTGATTGCTGCCGCATCATCAATTCCTGGATCTGTGTCAATAATCAAATTTCTTTTCTTCACGATATTCTCCTCCTAATATTAGATTTTTACAATTGTTGGTATTGCGTCACCTCATCTCTACTTGGAATTGACGGTGCTGCTCCTTTTCTTGAAACCGCAATTGCAGATGCTTTTGCAGCCATATCCAGCGCTTTTTCCACTGGCATCTGCTGAATTCTTCCCGCCAGATAATATCCTGTAAATGTATCTCCGGCCGCCGTTGTATCAACTGCTTCTACTCGATAAGCTCTCTGGAATATGCATCTGTCACCTTTCAGATACATAGCCCCTTGTTCTCCAAGTGTCAGCACTATTTCTGCATTCGGAAATCTCTTCACCAGTTCCTGCTTTAATATCTCCTGATCTGAACTTGTCTTTGTAAGCTCTTGTGCTTCTATTTCATTTAAAATAAAGCAATCTATGTAATTTAGATTAATCTCAAAAATACGCTTATTCATCGGTGATGGATTTAAGATTATTTTCATCCCTTTTTTATGGGCCTGCTCAACAATATAAGGAATTTCATTTATTTCATTTTGTAATACTAGCCAATCTTCTGATGCAAACTCCCGTAACACTGTATCCACAAATCCCTTTGTTATCTCTTGATTTGCACCGCCGTACAATATAATACAATTATCACCCTGCCTGTTATTCTGTATGATTGCATTTCCTGTTCGCACAGATTCCGATTTTTTCAGATATTTTATATCAACTCCCGATTGCTTTAATGTTTTTTCCAAAAACGTTCCATCATGTCCAATCATTCCTGCATGACAAACATTCACTCCTGCTTTAGAAAGAGATATTGACTGATTCAGCCCTTTTCCTCCACTAAAAACATTCAGTTTATTGGATGAAATGGTTTCTCCTTTTTTTACAAAATCTTCAACACTATAAACATAATCAATATTTAATGAACCAAAATTAAGAACTTTCATAACTTACCCCTTTTTAGGAAATTATTTTCCGAAACTATTTTCTTAAATAAAATTTATCATTTTTTTATACTTGTGTCAACATTTTTTGTAATATACGTCGTTTTATACAATTTTGCTCTTCTTTTTTTGTTCAATATAACAAAAGAGATATCTTTTCTTCAAAAGATATCCCTTCCATCATTTTCTTAAAATGCCATTTGATAGATTTTCTGACAGTCTTCTCTATTCAACCGCATGATCCCCCCAATACAATGATCTTCCTGACTAAATGCAATTCGATTCAACATTTCTTCTGTCCCGTCCGTAGGAATCTTAAAGTCATGAAAAGATACAGGCATCCCCATATGTTTAAAGAAGTCTTCTGTTCTCAGAATTCCTTGGTACGCCGCCTCTATTGTATTTTCCGGCTCCCATTTTACCCCAAATACCTCTTGTGCATATCGCGCAAACCGTTCAGGCTTATTTTTATACACATAACGCATCCATGAGCCCATAATAATAGACAGTGTAGCCCCATGAGGAGTATCATAAAGCGCACTCAACTCATTTCCTATCTCATGGGTTGCCCAGTCCTGGACTCTTCCTACACCAACTGTATTATTATGGGCAATAGTACCAATCCACATAATCTCTGCTCTATAAGAATAATTCCTCGGTTCTTTTAATACACGAGGTCCTAGATCTACTAAAGTTTTTAGAATGCCTTCACTCATTCTGTCAATTACCCCTATTTCATCATCCGGAGTAAAGTATCGTTCACATACATGAGAAAACATGTCTATCACACCACATGATGTAAGAAAACGAGATAAAGAACAAGTAAGTTCCGGATTCATAAATGCAATAACCGGTCTTACAAGCGGATGACTCACAAGTAGTTTCTTCCCCTCTTCTGTATTATTTACAACTGTAACAGCGCTGGATTCGCTTCCCGTAGCAGGACAGGTCAGGATTACGCCAACAGGAAGAGAGGATTCCGGAACTGCAGCTCCTGTAAAAAAGTCCCATACATCACCTTTGATAACAGCTCCCAATCCAATTGCCTTCGCTGAATCTATTACACTTCCTCCGCCTATTGCAATTACAAAATCTACATCTTCTTTCTTTGCAATCTCAATACCTTCATACACAAGGGATAGTCTTGGATTTGGCAACACACCTCCTAGTTCTACCCAAGATATCCCCTCTTTTTCTAAATTTCTACTAATACTTTCTAACAATCCTGTTGCATATAAAAACTCGCCATTGTCATGATGAATTAGTACCCTCTTTACTCCTCTTTTCTTCAATTCAGATCCTATCTGATTCTGCGCATTTTTCCCAAATACAAACTGCGTTTGAATACAAATGTTAAAATCCTGAAGCATTTTATGCACCTTCCTCTAATATTTTTTTAAGCTCACAAACAGAATCCACACAAAACCGTGGATTTTCCGCTAATAATTCTCCTGTATCTCCATCTCCATATGTAACTCCAATGCAGTCGATATTATTTTCTCTTGCTGCTATTACATCACTCCAAGTATCTCCTATATAAACTGTTTCTTCTGGTTTACATCCTGTTTTTTCTAGGATATAAGAAATTAACTCACTTTTCTTTTTCTCTTTCCCGTCAAAAGAATCTGGAGACAGACAATCCGTGAACAGATTACTCCACCCTTTTGTTTCCAAAATCCGTTCTAATGCCGACTTTGGTTTCATCGTAATCACGTAATCTGCTGCATCCTCCACTTCTGCACTCTCCAGAATCTCTGCAATTCCATGATATAAATAGGTCTCCTCGTACATACTTATTTCTCTGTAATGTATTCTTACCAACTGTTCAAATTGCCCAAATTTCTGCTTCCCCGGATACGGCATCACTTTCTCAAAAATTTCTGCCAGCGGTTTTCCCAAATTACTGTCCTTTTTCATATAATCTCTGTCAATCTCACCGCCACATTTCTTTGCTGCATATTGAATAGAATTCCAGACATCTCTTCCTGTATCAGCCAAAGTTCCATCAAAATCCCATAATCGTATTCTATATTTCATTCTGTTTCTCCCAACTTTCCTGATAAGTCTAAAGTAAAAAGCGGTCACACTCCTGTTAAGTGAGTATTATAACCGCTTTGTGCCCTTATACCATCCTATCTATATTCCGCTAATGTCTTATACAACAAATTCATAAATCCCGGAAAATCCAGTTCCAGTGCTGCTTCTGCATTTGGCTGTTTGCCTCGAAACTCCATCTGTGGTTCCCTGTATAAATCCACTGCTGGTTCCACACCTCGAAGATGTCTGTAATCACACACTGTCATCCCCCTTGTCAATTCTCCTTTCAACTCAATATCGATATGCATTTCTGCTGATTTTATTAAATCAGGATTGATCAACCAGGCAACTGCACAAGCATCATGCATATTTGCCCCTGAAAGAGAAGCACTTTTAATCGTTGTGTCAATGAAGAATTCTGTAAGATCTGCTGCGAAATTCGCCGCCTTTGTACCAATTTTACGAAATTCAGCTACATGCTCTGCTGTCAGACAACACTGTCTTGTTAAATTGATTCCAGACATCTTTATGTGTAATCCAGAATTAAATACACGGTATGCCGCTTCTGGATCCACATAAATGTTAAACTCTGCAGCCGGTGTCCAGTTTCCAAAAGTCACAGAACCACCCATAATACTCAATTCTTTTACTCGTTCTACAATTTGGGGTTCACGATTAATCGCTGCTGCAATATTTGTCAACGGCCCTGTTGCAATCAATGTTACATCTTCTGTATTCATCACAGTTTCTACGATAAAATCTACAGCATGCTTACTTTGCGCTTTTATTGTCGGCTCTGGCAGTACCGGTCCATCCAGTCCGGTTTCTCCATGAAACTGCGGTGCCGTTACAAGCGGAACTGTTGTCGGACAGGAGTGACCTGAAAATACCGGAATATCGGTTCTCCCAAGAACTTCCAGCACCTTCAGCGCATTTCTTGTAACATTCTCCAATGTACAATTCCCGCCAATCGTTGTTATTCCCAATACATCTAAATGCTGCACTGCCAACATCATTGCAAATGCATCATCATGCCCTGGATCGCAATCTAAAATTACTTTCCTCATCTTCTCTCCTCCACTTCTGCCTGGTGTACTCTTAAAAATCTTTTTAGTTCTGTTTGATCAGGGCTGCTTCGTGCCCCTTTTCTGCTTACCGTATATCCAGAAACGGCATTTCCTAAAATCAAGCTCTCTTTTAGCGATTGCCCATTCAGCCGTGCACTGATAAATCCTGCATTATAAACATCTCCTGCTCCAACTGTATCCTCGACTTTAACGTTAAATGCTGCTGCTTTCTCCTCTTCATTTATTGAAAAGCCGTACGATCCATCTTTTCCATTACGCACAATTACCGTCCTTGTATCAGAAACAAACTTAAGCGCATTTTTTCTCCAGTCTTTTTCTTCACCTAGCCAAATAAACTCGTCAGTTCCTGAACCTAACAAATATGTTGTGTATTTGATAATCTCACGTACAGCCTTTTCATATTCTGGATCCAACGCTCCATTATCCACCCTCAAATTCAAATCGAAAGAAGTCGGTATTCCTGACTCATACGCTGCCTTAAATATTTTTATGATTGTGCTCCGGGCTGAGCTCTCATACGCTAAGCACATTCCCGATGAATGCACCCAATCTGCTTTGTAAATTTTTTCGAATGGTATTTTTGTTTCATCAAGGACTTTAAAGGATTGTGCTGTTCTCGGCCAACCCCAGAGATATCTCTCCCCATTCTCATCGATAAACGCAAATACACCAACTGTATTTAACTCCGGCTCAGTAATCATGTCAGCTATATTCACGCCTTCACTTTTTAAATCCTTTTTTATGTACCGCCCATACTGGTCTTCCCCTACTGTTCCCCAAAAGCTTACTCCAACCCCCAATTTTGCAAGGGCTACAGCTGTATTGGCAGATGTTCCGCCTCCCTGTAATTCTGGCGTTGGATAATCCACTAATGTTCGCTCCTTATTTAAAAATCTTGGGTACGGCACAATAATGTCTACATTGGCATCACCAATTACAATTACATTATGCATTCTGTGAAGCCTCTATAAACGCCTTTACTTTAGCCGGATCTTTGCAATGAAGAGTATCTGCACGCTCATCATCATAATTGGTTAAACTAAATGAATCAACACCATAAGGATGTGTGACATGAATTGCTTCCGCTACATTATCCGCATCCAGACCACCTGCTATAATGCATGGCACCTTTGTACTTTCTACAATCACCCTGTCGATTTCCCGATCATGTGTCAATCCTGTCGCACCAATATCTCCTGCCATGGGAGCTTTTGTATCAATCAGGAAGAAATCTGATACTGGCTCATACTCTTTGATATACTGCATTATTTTTTGTTCTTCCAGCGGCACACCTGATAATACTGGTATAGCCTGCATGATTTTAAGTCCGGGAAATCTATTTTTCAGCTCTTGTACCTCCAATGGCGATATCCCCTCTATATCCCCTGAAAGGTGTAAAACATCCGGTAATACTTCTTTTAAATTTTCCGTAATTTCATCAATGTCTTCTGATACTGTTAGACCAATTTTTACTGCTTCCGGCTGTACCCCCTCAAAAATCTGTTTTGCCTGCTCACATGTAAGCTGCCCTGGAGTTCTTTTGATTTTCCCATAGGAGACTCCTATATGATGCGCTCCCTGTTCAACTACCATTCTTGCATCCTCTGTTGTTCTGATTCCATAAATTTGAATAATTACATCTGCCATTTTAACAATTCCTTTCTTCTTCAAAAATTTTTATAAATGCTCCCGTTGTAAAAACGGTCTTTTTAAGTCCTGCCCCCTGTGCAATCCTTGTGATTGGCGGAGGAGTGACAAAACTTTGTTTTAGCAGTTCTGTTTGTGCAAATACATCTTCCGCATTTCCATCCAACAGAATTTTCCCCTTACACATTACAATCACTCTTTTAAAATTTCTTACTACAAATTTCATATCGTGTGAAATTGTAATGCAGAGTTTCTCCCTGCTTTTCAGTTCTTCTATAATTCTCTGAAGCCTGGAGTTTCCTTCTACATCCTGCCCACAAGTTGGCTCATCAAAAATAAGAATCTTGGGATCCATCATGATTACAGCGCCAATTGTACAAAACTTTTTTTCCGTAGACGTTAAATCGAAAGGATGTGTATCCAATTTCTCTGATAACCCCACGATATCAGCAACCCAATTTATCCTCTCATTAATCTCTTTTTTTGATATTCCAAGCTGTTGTGGTCCAAATTCAAACTCTTTTCTCACAGTTTCCAAAAATAATTGATCATCCGGATTTTGAAAAACATATCCCACCTCTCTTGACCACTGAGCAGTAGAGCGATTCTGAATATTTTCTCCATTAATGAAAACATCTCCTGAGGCAGGTCTTAAAATACCATTAAAATGTTTTACTATTGTTGTTTTTCCGGCACCATTTTGCCCAATAATCGCAACTGGATCTGTTCCTTCTATTGTTAAATCAATCCCTTTTAATGCTTCTTCTCCTGTAGGATACACATAGCGCATTTTCTTTAATTCTATTTTCATCTTCCAAGCGCCTCCCTTACCAGTGCGATTGTTGGTTCTTCTGTAATCTCTATGTCTCTGTCTGTATATCCCCTATTCTTAAGTTCCTGTATAACTTTCACGTAGTCTGGTACATCAATATGATAGTTTACGATATCAGGATCCCCAAAGATTTTGCCAGGGTGATCAATTGCAATCACCTGCCCTTTATCCAGTACCATAACTCTATCTGCATACTTCGCCACTCTTTCCATCTCATGATCTACCATGATTACAGTAATACCGCCGCTGTTAAGTTTTTTAACAATATCAAAAATCTCTTCACTCCCCAGTGGATCTAATTGAGTGGTACATTCATCCAGGACAAGAATTTGAGGTTCCATAATAAAAGTAGAACCAAATGCTACTCTTTGTACCTGTCCACCAGATAACTCCAACGGATTTTTGTTAAGAATATGATCTATACGCATTATTTTGGCAACATACTCTACTTTCTGTATCATCTCACTTCTAGGTATCCCCCTGTTTCCGAGTCCATATGCCAATTCTTCTGCCACTGTTCCAGCAGTATATGACAATTGATTAAACGGATTCTGAAAAACCAGGCCAATTTGAGCAGATAAATCCGAAATGCTACTATCTGAAACCCTTGCTCCAGATACCAGTACTTCACCTGACATTTTTCCTACAAAATAGTGAGGAATCAATCCTACCAATGAATTACACAAGGTAGACTTCCCAGCACCATTTGCGCCGATAATACAAAAAAATTCTCCCTTTTTCACCTGAAAATTAATCTTTTTCAAAGCTTTTCTTTTGGTCTGTCGATATTTAAATGAAAAATCTCTGACTTCTAATACTACTTCTCCCATTTTTAGCTCCTTCCTTTATATCACATTTGTTTTCATTAGTACTGTGATAAGCAGTACTGACACAAAAAATACAATCAGTAAGGAGCGTAATACTTTATCCAGTTTAGATTTTGTAACTTCTACATAACTTGTCTGTTTCACACCTTTAATTCCAAATCCACGTGTTTCCAAAGTCATCCCTCTTTCCTGTGCATCTGTTAAAGAAGACATCACCACCGGCCCAAGCAAAGGAATGTATGCTTTCACTCTTGATATGACTCCTCCACCCGTTTCTACACCTCTGGCATTCTGCGCTTCCTGAATGACAGACATTCTTCTTTGCATTTGAGGAACAACATTCAGACTTGCAAGAATCAAATATCCAACTTTTGGTGGAAGCCCTGTTTCTGTTAATGCAGCAACTAATTTCCCTGTATAAGTTGTTTTATTCATAATATAAAAAGAACCAAGAAAAACTAATAATGTACTGACAATTTTCAATGCATATAAAACTCCTTCCAGACCAAGACTGGCAAATCCAAAGTCTGCAATCATTGTTTTATTTTTAGGACTGTAGAAGCCCTGAATAAACATTAACATTACTGTAATCGGTATTCCAAATCCCAGCATTACTTTTGTAAACTCTTTTAAGATTTTTGCAATATATGCTACTATAAATAATCCTATAATTACCAAAAGTCCAAGCCAGGAGTTAGGAAAAATCAATGTTCCCAGCCCCAAAGAAAAAATTGCCAATACTTTAGTCATTGGATTTAATTTCTCAATCACTGTGTGCTTTTCCACAAATGTATTTGATGTTTTGACCATGATTCCCTCCACTAATAAAAAACATCCTATTTTATTCAGCTTCGTCTTCATCCTCATCATCTTCTTCCATTGTATCTGCCGCATACTGACTTAAAAATCTTTTTGGTATTTTCTGTACAATAATATAGGCAATGAAAAATGCAATCCCTTTATCTATTAAATTTTCAATAAAGGAAGAAGAAAATACAGACATCATAATATCTTTCGTCGCTGCAATCAAAGTTGCCGTAAATACAGAGGAACCTGTAACTCCTGTCGCCCCTCCATATACAAAAATGGTAATTAATGATGCTGACACCGTATTAGTAAGTGTGCATGCAATCCAAATTAACACAGTTCCCCATATTCTTTTAAATAGTCCGGCCTTCACCATATACCCCGTTATAAGACCACATAAAACACTGACAATGGAATATGGCAGATAAACTGGATTTGCAACCAGAGCTAAAAATACATTTGTCAACAAACCACAAAGCGCCGACACCCATGGACCTGACAGACAAGCAATCACAATTGTACCTATCATATCCAAAAATAATGGGAGCTTTAAAGCGGAACATAAAGTTCCTCCAATCAGATTAATCCCTACTGCTATCGGGATTAATACAATTGATTTCGTAGAAAACTGCGCCTTCATTCCCTCTGTAAAGGTCATCTTATTTCTCTTCTTTGTCATCCCCTTACCCTCCTTCTTCTAGTCAGTTTCGAAACCTTTCATTCTACTATACCTACATTTATTTTAAGAAATAGATTTCCGAAACTATTTTCTTATATAAGTTTTATCACTTATTTACTCCTATTGTCAATATATTTTCACCAATACATCAATACCAACAATTTTAGAGAGTAAAAATTGTGCACATTTCATATGAAGTGTTTTGTTGACATATTTTTATAATTTCTCTATCATGGATATATCAATAATTTGGAGGAAAATTTATGAATATTAAAGAGATTGCCCAACTTGCAGGAGTTTCCACCTCCACTGTATCCAAAATCGTAAACCAAAAAGACGAAAGTATCAGTCAGGAAACACGTGAACGTGTATTAAAAATTGTGAAAGAATATAATTATACCCCCTACTCTTCAGCTGCATCGCATCAAAAAACATGGGTTATTGGCATACTACTGCGTTCCTCTATTTCTTTCGATAAGACTCTGGATGGAATTATTCAGACTGCTCAAAAAAACGGATATACGACTATTGTGTGTAATAGTAACTCGAGTACAGAACAAGAATTCAAAAATATCACTGCTCTCTGTAAAAACAATGTCGATGGAATTATCTGGGAACCTATTGAAACAAAAAGCCTTGATTATGCTTCTTGCTTTAAAACAAAAGATATACCCTTCCTTACTATTGGACCTGTAGGCGGAAAAAATTCCATATTCTTACCTTATGAAGAATTTGCCTATCGGCTAACGCAGGAACTAATTGATCGAAAGCACCACAATATTGCCTGCCTGCTTACAGAAGGGCGGAGAACTGACGCATTTTTATCAGGATATAAAAAATGTTTATTTGATAATCATATGAAATTGGATAAAGAATTCATTTTTTACGAGTTTACTGACTCCTTAATCTATAAAGTAAACACCCATCGTATAAGTGCTGTTATCTCTTCACATTATCAGAAAGCACTTGAATTTTACCAACTTATGAATTCTTTACATTACCGAATACCTGAAGATTTTTCTCTTATCTGCCTGAAAAATGACGCAACAGAAACCCTGGCGTTCCCTGAGATTTCTACTTACACAGCATCCAACAAAGACTTTGGTGTTTATTTATGCGAAAAAATAATTGCCAGAATAGAAAAATCTCATACAAGGACTCCTGGATTTTCTGAAGGATTCAAGATAGATAATACGGCTACCATTGGTATACCATTTAATTTGAACTCTTTAAAAATTACAGTTGTAGGAAGCATCAATATGGATACTTATCTAAATGTTCCACAGCTTCCACATACAGGAAAAACAGTCATCACATCGACCTCTTCCGTTTATCCTGGCGGAAAAGGAATCAATCAGGCTATCGGTGCTTCCAGACTTGGACATCGTGTAACACTGATTGGAAATGTAGGTTCTGATCTTGATTCTGACAATATTTATCGTGCATTAAATGAAAATGGGGTAGAAACCCATGGAGTAAAAAGATGTCTGCAAACCGATACAGGAAAAGCATATATCTTTGTAGATTCTAATGGTGACTCTATGATTTCAATTCTCACAGGGGCAAACGGAATTTTCACTCCTCAGGATATTTGCGAGAAAGAACATTTATTTGAAAACACCGGATATTGTCTGATTCAATCAGAGATTCCATTGGATACTATGCGAGAGGCATGCCGTATGGCACACAAATATCATGCAAAAACCATCGTAAAGCCTTCTGCCTGCTCTTCTATGACACGGGAAATGCTTGCTGATATTGATATTATAATTCCTAACGAGGATGAACTATTCGAGCTATGTTCTAAATACTATCCATCTATGGAAGCACAGGCAGCTTCCATGCTGGAATGTGGAATATCTGCTGTAATTGTTACATTACGGGAAAAAGGCTGTTATGTAAAAACAAAGGACTGGGAACAATATTTTTCTGCTGCCGATTTTTCTGCAGTTGACAAAACAGGTGCCAGCGATGCCTTTATCAGTGCACTCGCTTCCTATCTGCTTTATGGATATGATTTAAAAAAGGCTGTTCGAATTGCAACATATGCTGCTGGATTCTGCATTTCAAGAGAAGGGGTCGTTCCAGCATTAATAGACAGAAGCAGTCTTGAAACTTATATTCGCCAAAAAGAACCTTCGTTATTTCAAGATGAGACTTAATACATAATCAGCGTTTCATATCAGAAGGGGAAATATGATATGTTCAAACACCATTTTAAAAGATCTTTTTCCATCGAACTGGATGACCAGAATTGTTTTCCAAATGAAAAGGATTTTGTTTATCCAAACTCTCTGGTCATACAGGCCGCACTGGAAAATTACTGCCTGAAAAACGGAATCCACCTGGAGTATATCAGTAAGTATAAACCAATCACTTTTATATTGGATGGAAAAACAAAATATACTGCCGAAGCACAACTTATCCGCGGACGATTTTATTCTGGATACACTTTGATCTGTACAGAGATATTAGAAGATACAGAAACATAAAAAATAAAGGAGGTTCCCATAAACCTGTTCATTTTACAGTAATCTCCTTTATTTATCGGGTTCTATGAAAGTTAATAATCTCTCCGGATCTTCTATTCCAGAAATTCAGAAAATGTAACCTATCACCTTGCAGAATTGATGCAGATGTGCTATATTGAAAATACAAAAGGAACAACCGCCCACAAGGGGTTGACCTCATAGCATTAGTGACAAATCATAGAATTGCCACCCTCGGCACTCGGTCAAAGTTTAGAGGGTGGTTTTTCTATACTTAAAACATTATCTGATAAACGTAAATACGAATGTCAGCAATGCCAGAATGAACATTCCAAAGGCCATAAGATCTTTAAAGTCAAACGGTTTCTTGTCCATCAGCACCACCCCCATTCTATGTAAGAATAGAGGTCAGCCACCCTGTAACACGGTTGTTCTATCGAAAGTGTATCACATTCTTGACTGTATTTCAATTTCCTGCTGCCAATGCATCCCATTTTCCAACCGTCTGTATTCACTCTAAGTTAGCAACTCCCATTTCAAATAGAGTATATAATTACTTTTTCATTATTGGTATCAAAACGGGATATATAACTCCCGAAGATTGAAAAGCGTTAGCTCGCGGTATAAACTCACAGAAAACACAGCTTTCATTATATTTTAAAAATGAGAGACTTGAAAAAATTCTAGAAGAATGGGTTACTGTTGATTCCATAACTATCCAAGATGCTGGAGTGAAGGAAAAATTACTTCGCTTATGGAAAGAAGAAGTATTAAGTACAGCACGATCGAGAAAATCAAAATGGAATTTCAGAAATGAAGAAGACGGTTTGCATTTGTATAGATATATAATGTCAATGTTTGATAAGCGTCAAGCTATTTTAGAACGTGGATTAGGCAACATTGGATATAACAGCGTAACAAAAGAAGGAATCAAATTAGCTGAAAAATGTGTACAAAAATGCTCTGTCTTTACCGGCTGAATCCTATGATGTTGTTAGAATGGATGGAAAACAAAATATACTGCCGAAGCACAACTTATCCACGGACGATTTTATTCCGGATATACTTTGATCTGTACAGAGATCTTAGGCCACTTATAAATGATTTTCTACGCAAAATGGCAAAATTTCGGCATCAGGAAAATCAAGATGTAAGCGCTGGAACAAGGATAAGGTTTTTTATCGATAAACCAGCAGCTATGATCTCTTTTCCAAGAGCCGTTATCAAATATTTATAGGATCCTGGGATTTTTTCAATCAGTCCATGGACTTTCAGACGTTTAAAGATCCTTGTCATGGCAGACGGAGTGATTTTCGGAAGATGCTGGCGGATCTGTTTTCCTTGTATCCCGAATGTCATGTATTCCCCTTTGCTGATGGCTTCCAGTACAGACAGATCACGGGAATCAAAAAAGTTGAATCCGCGATAGGTTCGTTCCTTTTCCCTCCGGGAATGACTGACTTCATCCAATTTCTTCCTGCCGCTGCTGTGATCATCAAAGGATGAGATAAATTCAAGATATCTGTAATTCGCAGATTTCAGGATTGTGAATAACTGATATAAGCTGTAAATACTCTTTTTTAAAGGGGCTTTCCGAATATCGGATGTTCCATCCCTATGCTGAACTTCCCGCTCCACACGGAACGTACTGATATCATTGCAGGTGCTTTCAATTCGCAGTACACAGCCAAACTTGTCATACATTTTTATGGACACATCACCCATGTGGTGCTTGATCCTCGTTCCGAGGATGCGCTGATTATAGTTTGTGCCAATCTCTTTGGTACAGTTATAAGTGATTCGCTGTCCAAGGAAAGTGGCGATGTTGTCAGGCTTCACAGTATATATCGCAGTGTGGATGATTTCATCATAGATTGGTGCCAGGTATTCCGGCTTACGGAACATGATATCCGTGGCACATTCGATCTGCTGAACCGTCCAGGTATAACCCAGCCCGAGAGATTCCGGAACGGGACTGTAGCGTCTGGCAAAGACATCGAGAACTTTATGGAGCCCTTGCGGGTTGATACGGTCAGAAAGTTTCTGAGCAGTTTCAATATCGGAGATTTCAAGGAACGCGTTGTCCTGCATTCGGTAAGAAAGCTGTTTTTTGTCAAGCTTATAGGCGAGCAGGTTATGACCGTTCATGTAAAACTGAAGACGGAAAGGCGGCCATGTAGGGACACGAAGATAGCAAAGGCCAAGTTCCCTGTCGATAAAATAGAAATAGTAATGAAGACACTTGCTCTGGTCAAACTTCAGGAAGGTCTTCCCAGTTGTTTTATCATGCCAGGGCCTGTAGGTATTACAGCATTCCATAGCAGAAAAGATATGGATCAGACCTTCCGTTTTTCCGGTTTCGGCAATGATGTTCTGGATGCGGTCATCTTTTCGAAAAGCATGGAGTTTTCGGATGAACTCAATTTCCATTCCATTTTCGTGAGCAATCTTTTCCGCATTCTGACGGACCTGTTCCGTAAGGGGCTGGGAGAAACTGGTGGGATAATCAAAAATACGGATACCGTTGAGTTTCATATAGGCAGTCATTGCTTCCGCATGGCTCCAGTTTGGGATATATCCCTGAATGATCATGCGGTCATAACAGGTAATGATGCCATGAATTTTATCAGCGTATTTATCAGTGAGTAACATATAAAAACCCCCTTTTTCTTTAGAATAACACAAGGGGTAGAAAATAAAAATAACTTTTCCGGTTTATCCGGGTTAGGGACTGTAAAATGTAACCTATTATCTTGCAGAATTGATACAGATGTGCTATATTGAAGATATAAAAAGGGAAACCGCAAGCGGCTTACCCCGAAAATTTAGAAACTGTTTTTACAAACAGCCGTCATTATTCGCAGTAATGGCGGCTATTTTCGTTTATCCTTGAAAATCTCATAACAAAGACTAACAAGGGCAACAATGAATATTAACAACTGAATCAGATCAGTATATGTAACACACATTGGCATCGCCCCTTCGTAAAAGAGGGTAAGCCGCCCGGCTTTGGTTTCCCATGCCGAGATTATAGCATATTCTCAACTTGCTTTCAATTCCTCTGCTGCCAATGCATCCCATTTTCTAACGGTCTGTATTTACTGTAGTATTTCAATGAAAAATCAATTTTACCCCTTTACCCTAACATTTTCCTCACTGAATAGATTTAAACTATAATTTCCTCTATCCTGTATGGAGTTTTAAAGCGCAGAATTGATTTTATGATAACTTCTTGAGCCGTTCTGCAATTTCTTTCCGCTGTTCTTCTGTTAATTCTCGCTTAATATCTCTTGACCGAATTGTAACGAATCTTTTTGGAAAGAAATATTCTTTAGACACAATAGTACCCTTCACCCGTTCCACTCTTCCTAATCTGAATTGCTCTGGATTCTGTTGCAATAGCTGAATCAGACGGACGTGCAGGGCCAGGGGGATCTGGGAATACGGGACCATGGATGAAAGCAGTAATGCATGGGTATGTCCGCAGATTTTGCAGTACACACGAACAACGGAAAGGGAGAGGATCCTGTCAGCAAGCTGGATGCTGCGTTTATAAGAGCTATGTTTAGGTGAAGGCAGAAACTAAACTTTGGTAGGGGAGGTTTCTGCTTTCTTAATTTCATGGTTACAAAACCATATGATAACACAAGAGGTCTCAGGATAAAACAATTTGATGGAAAATACATCAGATTCCTTTATTCCAAGACCTCTTTTATTACGCCTTAAAGATGAAAAATAAGTTTGTTATAGTGTGCTTGATAATAATATACTTCCCTTCTTCGTTCTGGAACGTCATGCAAAGAGCTTCTCCCTTTTCTCCGGTCTCCCGGTCTTTTGTCATGCAATCTTCCAGATCGATCAAAACGCACTGTCTCAACTCTTCCATGTCCTCTGATCCATATACCGGATGTTCTACAACATTCTCTGACTTCGCTTTCTCCATTCCAAGCCGGAAGGCTTTCTGGATTGCTTCGTACTGATCCACGCTTTCTGCATTGATCTGCATGATTTCTTCCGCTGCCATTTCTGGCAACAGTCCATCTTCTTCCAGTGATGCATACTCTCCGATCAGCTTCTGTATACCGCTCATAGCTACCCCTAACGAACTCAGCACGCTCCGCTCTGTTTCTTGATGCTCTTCTCTTGTCATAGTGCCGTTGCCGTATCCGTTGATCCCGGTTGACATCTGGTACTGCGCATATTCCAGACTGTTTAAAATATTCTGTAACTGTGCTTCTGTTTCTGTCATTTCAAAAAATAATTTGCTCATACTTTGTTTTCCTCCTACGCTTCTAACATTTGAATTCGATACATTGGAACTGACGCAAGGATGCCGCCCTTTAAAACTACAATTTCCGATGTTTCCCGAAACTCTATCAGTTCCCCTTCCACCTCATGGAATGTTTCTTCATTCTCCCCAACTCGTTCCCCTGCATCTGCCAAAATGGATACCCATTCTTTCTTGAACAGTAGTCTGCTCTGCTTCATGTTTCGCTTTCCTTTCCAATTCGTTTGCAAGTGCCAGTGCTAATTCTTTCGAGAACTCTGTCTGGTACTTCCTGTAAAATCTGTCGGTATCTTCTACTACTTTCTCCCAGTATTCCTTTGTGTTCTCTACGCTCCAGACTGATTGCATCATTTTCCAATAGTCCTGAAACATTTCAAATTCTTCACTGCCTTTTAATAATTTTACGCTGCCCATCTTTTAATCAAACGGTGTCGGTGTCCGTACCGTCTTGAATCCATCTTTGCTTTTGAGTTCCTCTTCTGTTTCCTGGAATCGCATTTCATTTCCATCAAAGCGGTATACAATCTTCCCTAGTTCTCCCTGCCGGTTCTTATCCACTTTCAGACCTTTCCTGGTCTTATCCTCATTGTCCAGATTCCACAACAAAATGATAATGCTTGCATCCTGTTCAATGTCTCCGGCTTCTGATACTTGCAATGACCGCATGGCGCAAAGAAGACGCCGAGCTAAAGCTAAACAAAATAAATGAAAGCACTCCCCGGATCGAGTGCTTTTATTCTCATTGTGGGTAAATTGTGGGTACAGCTTGATTTTTACGCTTGTCTGTGCTACAATTCCACCTGCTGAAAGTGGCGTATTTAAGGCATTTCCAGCAATCAACTATCGTGTGTTCGAGACCTTCCACACGTAAAATAAAACTAAAGGAGATTTTGATCTATGAAAAAAGAAAAAACAATCAGCGTACTGTTTCTGGTACAGTCAGCAATGATCGCTGCGATTTATGTGGTCCTGACCATCGTATTTGCCCCGATCAGTTTCGGACAGATTCAGTTTCGTATCGCAGAAGCACTGACCATCCTGCCCGCCTTCACTCCGGCTGCAATTCCCGGACTCTTTGTGGGATGTCTGATCGGAAATATTTTAGGAGGCGCAATTCTTCCTGACATTATTGTCGGAAGCATGGCAACTCTGCTCGGTGCTATTTTCACCTATCTTCTGAGAAACCGCAGCAAATGGCTCGCACCACTGCCGCCGATCATTGCAAATACAGTTCTGATTCCATTTGTTCTTTATTATGGATATCAGATTCTGCTTCCAATTCCATTCCAGATGCTTACCGTGGGAATTGGTGAAGTTCTCTCATGTGGAATATTGGGTATGATTGTCTACACCGCTCTGAATAAATATAAGACAGTTATTTTCCGTCAGTAACAAAAAGGAAGAAGTTCTTTCACAGAGAATAAATTCTCTCAAAGACTTCTTCCTTTTTCTGTTATTTCATATAACCGATAAACGTGTTTCCACTTCCTGCTATCATAGCGCTCATCTGTTCAATCGAAACTGTATTTTGGGATGCTGTATCCGGATCGATGTAAGTGATATCCGTCATACTATATCCTGTCAGCAGGATCGCATGATTGGCATCTGTCATCGCAATGACCGGAAGGCCCTTGTTGATAATATACAGAACCTGTTCCAGACTACATCCGGTCAGGTCTACTTTTTGGGCATTATACGCTGCCATCACCTCTTCACAGGTCTGAAGAGAGGTCTTTCCTTCTCCATTTCCAAACGGTGCTGTCTCTGTATCATAAACCAGATCTCTGTTGCCTTTTTCCCATACATATGCCTGTTCTGATGAGATTACTACTCCCGAAATCTGCTCTGCTCTCTGAATTGCATAAGCCGCCTTATCGTAAATCGCAACCAGTTCTCCCATTCCATATACATAGTACTTTTCAGACTTCGACTTGTCATTCAGCGTGATCGTGATCGGCTTTTTCCCCACCACCTGCTTCGGACGCAGGATTTTAGGAACAGTATCGGAAATTCCTTTTTCATAAGTCAGCCGCATCTGCTTTTCTTTTAAATCTGTACTGAAAGCTTCCAGAGTTATACTTTTTGTCTTCTTTTCTTCGTTACTGCTGATATAATCCTGACTGGTAACTGTATAAGTCTCTCCTGATTTTACAACCCTGTTCAGAGTCATCATATTTTCTTCAATAAATACATCGGATATATAAATCTGATCTGCTGAGTATGTCTTCATCACTTCATTTTCTGAATTTCTGATCTCTAGCTCATACATCGGGAACAGTTCCCCTCCCGCTGCCGTATGACCGACATCTTCCTGCCGCAGATATCCATACACAAAATCTGATCCGATAAATCCAAGCGGTCTGATTGCTTCCCCTGATTTTGCGGCTACAGCATTTTCTTCATCTGTTTTCAGATTCAATACCTTGATTTCCTGTGCGGTATTGATCGTTCCTGACGTCTGGTATGCGATCAAATGCCCGTCTGCAGACACCGTATACTGCCCTTCTTCCAGATTTTTTGCCAACACTGTCTGCTCATCCTTTGTCAGATCTATCTTGTAAAACTTTCCGCCTGCCAGAATATACAAAAGATTCTGATCCTGATTGTAATACACCATTTTTCCAAGCTCTTCCTCTGCGATTGCAAATGATTTTGTACTTGGAATAAACGCTTTTTCCTGTACTACATTTTTTTCAATATCATAATAGTAAATATCAACTCCGACTTCTCCCTCATGTGCTCCGCGATTCATATACCCATAAACTGCAAACGCAGTACTTCCATTCTTTTCCACACTGATGATCCGGATATTATGCTGGTCACACCTGCTCCGAGCATCATTTCCTTCGATATTGCTAAAACTGAATACCTGTGCAAGCTCATTCTGCTTTACATTGTATGTCCATAAATTTCCATTTCTCACGAAAGAAACAATATTTCCTGACGAATTTGTTTCATACAATATATCGGACGATGCTATACCCAGAAGAATCCCGTTCTGATCCAGCACTTTCTGATTTGCATCAAAAATCTGTTCCATCTTCCGATTATAATCCAAAAGGTAGATTTCCCCCTGCACGTAGCGAATCCTGAAAAACTCGCGGACATCATACGTCTCGATCTCTCCCGTATCTCCGGCACATGTCACCTGATACTGTGCAAGCAGCGACGTATAGACGGAATTGCTCTCTTTAATGCTCCACTCCGGTTCCTCAACCACCTGCGGACTCAGATTTCCCCATGTCACATGATCTGCATCAGAATGGATGGTAACAGTCTGGTAAGTTGTATTGTCCCCTTCTGCACTCGTTTCAAGATAGTTTTTCAATTCCTCCTGACTGTTTTTTTCCAGCGTCTTTGCATGAAAATCCTGGGCAAAATCCAGACATTCTTTTAAAGAAAGTTCATCCGGTCTTGTAATTCTGGTATAAAAGTGAGCCTGTTCCTCCTCCATGGAAAGAATCACTTCCAGAACAGCTTCTGAAACTTCATCCGGAAGACCTTTTTTCAGATCCAGCAAAATCGTCTCATCAGAAATATCCTTCTGTTTGCCTTCCAGATAGGTTTCCTCTCCATTCAGCGAATACACTTTATATTCAACGCCTGTGATTTTATTTCCAAACTCTTCAATCTGTATCTGAAGTGTTCCGTTTGCCTCCAGGGGTGTAATGGTGTCCCGCATTGCCGTAACATCCATCTCATTTACATAGCCGGCCAGAGCATTCACAGTCCTGCCTTCCTTTTGAAATGAGATTCTCGGAAGTGTAGGATCTCCCAGATCGATGATCTGATCGTCTACACCATTGTTCATAAACAGACTGCTGACAAAAATTGCTGCCACAAATACTACAAGGAGTATTCCTGCCTTTCTCATTCTTTTTTTCATGATTCTGTCCCCTTATCTAATAACACTCCCAGCATTGGGTCAATCCCCAAAAATTTCCTGCACTCCCAAACCTGGCTTTCACTCCCCTGTTTTGCCTGATTCGTCTTTACTGCACGCAGAAGAATATTTTTCGGCGTATGTTCCATATCGATAAATTCCAGAACCTGAGTCTCATAACCAGACTGCTCCAAATATTTCGCTCGAAGTCCGTCTGTCAGAAGCGCCGCAAACCGCTCTTTTAAAAGACCATAATCCAGAATCGGCGCCAGCTTATCATATCCGGCTCCTTCCCGTTGCATCTGCCCATTCAATTCATGCTGACAGCATGGAACCGACAGGATGACCTTCGCATTCCATCCCACCGCTTTGGCAAGTGCAAAATCTGTCGCTGTATCACAGGCATGAAGCGTCACAACCATATCCACTTCTCTGACACCTTCATAATCCGCGATATCTCCCACCAGAAATTCCAGTTTGTCATATCCATATTTGCGGCTTAACTCATTACAATGATGAATGACATCCGATTTCAGATCTAACCCGATGATACGGATATCGTATTCCTTCAGAACATGCAGATAATAATACATGGCAAATGTCAGATACGATTTTCCACATCCAAAATCCAGAATCGTGATCTCTCTGTCTTTCTCAAGTTTTGGAAGAATATCCTCAATAAATTCCAAAAACCGGTTGATCTGCCGGAATTTATCAAATCTGGAATGTACAATTTTTCCATCCTTTGTCATCACACCCAGATCCTGGAGAAATGGAACCGGAATTCCTTCCTCTAAAATATATTTCTTACTTCTATTATGTGACAATTCTACCGGTCTTACACTGCCTTTTGACGCTTTTTTCTGAATGGTTACCTTGCCTTTTTTGCTCACTAAAACAGTGTAATTCATATGCACTGTAGATGCCTGCATCTGCCGGAATTCTTCCATATATTCCAGCAATCGGTCTCGTGCCGAAATCGGGTCCAGATTCTCATGAAAGGCCTGTGTTTTTGTAAAAGACTCCAGTTGAAAAAATAAATTGCCTTTTTTCTCGATCGGCCGAACCTTTACCTTTAAAATTCTCTCTTTTTTCCTCGGATTGCTCAAAACTGCCTGAACAAATTCTATATTTAAAATATCTGATAATAATTTTTTGATCGTTTCCATGCGATTCCCCTTGTCATTTGTTTTCTATATAAGCTATGTGTGAACAGTAACTATTGTAAAACAAAATAAAGTCTCGTGCAATAAAACAAGTCTTAAATTAAAAGAAGACGGGAAAAATTCCCGCCTCTCCTACTCTTCTTCAGAATTCTCTCTGAAAAAACATGAATCTTGTTCTTTTTTATCTGCTTTTCTAAAACGAACTGTCGCCTTAAAAAGATCTCCGTCCAGATATAATTCCAGTTTTCCGCCCTGCATCTGTACCAGACTTTTCGCAATCGATAATCCCAGTCCGCTTCCTTCGGTACTCCTTGAAATATCACCGCGAATAAAACGTTCTGTCAGTTCATCTGCTGAGAAATTGAGCGGATACTCCGAAACATTTTTCAAAGAAAATATCACTTCATCCTTATCAGTGCGCAGATCTGCATAAATTCTCGTCCCCGGCATTGCATACTTCGCCGCATTATTATAAAGATTTTCCAATACTCTCCACATTCTTCTTCCATCTACATGAATAATCGCCGGCTCATTTGGAAGTGTCTGAATCAGCTCCAGATTCTTATGTTCAAATTTTTCTGCAAACTCTCCCGTCGTCTGATTCATCATCTCTACCAGATTGACATCCATCAACTGCAGATTGATATTCCCGCTGCTCACCTTGGATGCTTCTACAACATCCTCTGTCAATGTTTTCAGACGCTGTGCTTTTGCCTCCAAAATTTCCAGATACCCCTGTATCTTAGGATCTTCAATATTGGATCGTTTCAGGATATCCACGTAATTGATAATGGAAGTTAGCGGTGTTTTGATATCATGAGATACATTTGTGATCAGATCCGTTTTCAGACGCTCGCTTTTCACGCTTTTTTCCACAGCCTTCTGCAATCCGGTTCCGATATCATTCAGCATTTCTGCTACTTCACGCTGTTCTCCTCTGAGATGTTCCAGAGAAATCTGATATTCCAGATCTCCTCCTGCAACTGCTTTGATTCCTTTTATGATTTTATTCTTTGCAATCGCATTCAATACCAGATAATACACAATGAATGCATCTGCTGCCAGCGTGATCAGCACAAATCCCGGCGTTCTGAATAATGCCAGCATCCAGTGGATTCCAATCAGTATCACCCCTGATACAACCATTCTCCACACCACATTTCTGTTTCTCCAGAATATTCTAAAGAATCTGCAAAACGCATACAATACGCTGTTCTTCCACATCGTTCCCGCTTTTATCCTGCGGACCAGGCTCAGATATCCGACCAGGAACATGATCATGGTATAAGCCGCTGTACATGCAAGTTGGATCATATCTTGCATTGTCGGAACATATCCGGATGCATATTCATAAGAATATCCGATCGTTGCAGTCATCAAATCCGTACTTTCTGCAAAATACCCGAGGGCCATATTCCCATTATTCATCCAGAACATCATCGGAATTATCCAGATCCCAATCACAAACACTGCTGCAAGCTCCGTTTTCCATCTGTCAAATACATTCAAATGCACTCCGTCACTTCGGTTGTTTCTTCCGGCGATCACTGTCAGCCATATCAAACTCACGATTATCAGTAATACTGCCGCACCGAGCAGGATCACCGCACGATTGATATAAGGTGCATATTCATCATATAATTTCTTATCCAGATAAAAAGAATCCTGTATTGAAAACCTGGTATCTACTGCCGCTGCAAAAATAAAATCACCGTTGCTGTTTCTGCGCTGTGACTTTACAAACTCCTTCCAGTCATTTGCTGTGATATCCATATTGGTCTTAAAATCAGAAAGCTTTGGCTGAACAATCATATACTTCGCATTTTTCTGAATATCTGAGATATTTTCTTTTACACTGTTGTAATCCTGATATTCCTTGCGATTTGTATAAACTTTTTTTGTTTCTTTATCAACAAAAATATAGGCAAAGTTTGTATTTCCCTCTGTCCATTCTGCACTGTTCTGATAAGACTGGAAATCATAATAAAGATTTGACAGGATGCTGCCCAATTGTGCATACACTTCACTCAGCTTTCCATTCAGCTGCGGCGTCTGATTTACAACATCCAGAATATTATTTCCTCCATCCGGCCGCGCCTCTTCTTCAATGGCACCACTGAATCCCCAGAAATCCCGGTACACCGTCTCGCCTTTTTCATCCAGAATATCATGTCCGGCAAATTGACTGAGACTCACATTTCCAGAAGCCAGTGCATTTACAATCTCATCAGATGTATATCCATCTATATCCACTGTCAGCGTTTTCTTTTTCAGCAGACTTAAAAATTCATCCCAGTAATAGTAATGATAGGTTTTATCTGCTTTTTGACAGACAACGATGGGATTTTCCTGCGTTGCATAGTTATTTTGATACTCCTCACTCCATTTCTGAAGATCCGAGAGTTTATACCGCAGTCTTTCCGTCTCTTCATCATAGTGCCTTCCGTTATATCCATACTGCATGATATCGATCAGCTTATCCGGATTGTATTTTCCATCTGTCTCGAAAATATCTTCATAGGAAATCTGACCTAAAACATCCATCGTAGCCCGGCACATCTGATTCTCAAATTCTTTGGAATCTGTATACTCTGTCGGCTTTTTATTCCAGATTTCTTTTACACTTACAGAATATGTGGAAATAATCACCAGACTCAGCAGTGCCGTAATTGCCGAAAGAACAGAAAGAAAGATCAAAATGCCTTTTACAAGCGCACTTTTATACCATTTACTCATGAAAAACTCCCTTCTATAATTTCTCGATCTTATATCCTACTCCCCATACCACTTTCAAATATCGCGGTTCCTTTGGATTGATCTCAATCTTCTCCCGGATATGACGAATATGTACTGCTACCGTATTATCCGCTCCGATTGCATCTTCATTCCAGATGGATTCGTAAATCTGATTAATCGAAAATACTCTTCCCTGATTCTTCATCAAAAGCAATAAAATATTGTATTCAATCGGAGTAAGGCGCACCATTTCTCCGTCTACCGTTACTTCTTTCAGATCATCATTGATCCGAAGGCCGCCAACCTCATAAATCGTCTCCTGCGTACTACTCACATTCCCGCCAAGCTGTGTGTAACGACGAAGCTGAGATTTCACTCTTGCAACCAGCTCCAGTGGATTGAATGGTTTTGTCATATAATCATCCGCTCCGATATTCAACCCCAGAATCTTATCCGCATCTTCAGATTTTGCCGATAAAATGATAATTGGAATACTGTTCGTTTCACGGATCTTCAAAGTCGCCCTGATCCCGTCCAGACGCGGCATCATAACATCCAGAATCAAAAGATGCACCGTTTCCGTCTCCAGCATCTTTAATGCCTGCATCCCATCATAAGCCTTCAGAACCTGATACCCTTCCTGTGTAAGATATATTTCAATTGCTTCTACTATTTCTTTATCATCATCACAAACTAAAATACTATACATTTTCATCACCTCCTTTACAGTATACATGATATTCTCATTTTTTTAAGAGCCATTGGGGAAAATCTTAGGAAATTCTTAATTCGATTTCATTTCTGTTTGTAACAATGCCGTTATAATCCTTATGAAAAACAATCACTGCTACTCTGCACATATTCCTCATTTTTTCATATAATAAACATAAGAAACCCGTTTTTATATTTTATGAAAGGATTATATAATGCAAATAAAAGGACTGGATGTCAGCGAATTTCAAGGAAATGTAGATTGGGAAAAGGTCAAAGCCGCAGGCTATCAGTTTGCCATGCTCCGTGCCGGCTATGGTTTTAACACGATTGATCCACAATTTAAACGCAATGCCTCAGAATGTAACCGGATTGGTCTCCCGATCGGAGTCTATTGGTTCTGCTATGCCCTGACTCCGGAGATTGCACGTCAGGAAGCTGATGGCTGTCTCAAAGCAATCTCCGGTTATCGTCTCGATTATCCTGTATGCTACGATATTGAACAGGCATCTGTAAACTATGCCGCACAAAACGGAGTTACTTTCACACCGGAAACCGTAGGAAAAATTGTGCAAAATTTTTGTGGCAGAATGGAAAAAAACGGATATTTTGCAATGTATTACAGCAACCGGAATTTCCTCAAAACGTACCGTCTTCTGTCACTTTCTTCAAGATATGCACTGTGGTACGCTTTTTATAACAGCAAGCTGGATAATACAGACTGCCAGATGTGGCAATTCACAAGTCAGGGAGAGATCGCCGGAATATCCGGGGACGTTGATCTGGACTATGTTTTTGTTGATTATCCTTCTATTATAAAAAATGCAGGACTAAATCATTTGTCTCAGAAACCGAAACCACCCGCCCCGCAATATACCGCTTATGTGATACGATCCGGAGATACGCTGAGTGAAATTGCCCAGCGATTTGGAACAACTATTGCCACTTTGCAAGCATTAAACAACATTCAAAATCCAAATCTGATCTATGCCGGGAATACAATACGGATTCCAAAATCCTGACATGTTTTAAGAATTTCATAAGAATTTTTCTATTTCTTTAATAGATTCAACATACTTTGGACACATTTATTCCGTATACTAATACTCAGATAGTTGATAAACAACTATCTCCCCCCTCATAAAGTAACGGCATCTTGGGGCGACCCAAGATGTCACACTTTACTCTCATTCCTTTAGATAACTATAAAACAACGAAACCCGTTAGCCGAAAGGTTAGCGGGTTTTCGCTGTTCCTGCATCTCCCCCAAATGTCTTTTGGGCAAATTTTTCTAAAAGAATATCTGTTGATTTTATTCTTTAAATAATATCTTCCTATAAGTTTTGCAACTTTTCCATTTCTGATTTTGCTTTGTTGTCTGTAAGTTGTATTGGCTTATTACAATCTCCTTCTGCATTTGATAATACTAACATAATTTTCATAGCTGCCACTTATATTTCAAATTACTTGCATATATGGATTCTGACAAAATATCTTGTCATGCAACAATGTGTTTGATAAAATAAGACAAGGCACTACATGAGAATGGTAGGCGGTTAGTCCTTCAACAGGGGGACTGAACCCTCTGATTGCATATATTAATCAATCAAAAAAGTAACCGCCCCTCAGCCAAAGGATTGCGGTTACTTTTTTGTAACTTATTAAATCTGGGCTAACCAACTATCAGTAGTGCCTTATTTATATCTATAATATACCACCCGTTAAGCACATTGTAAACATGTAACTTTGTAAATATGTAAACATTTCAAACTATTTTCGGACTTTTTAACACATTATAATACTATATAAATTAGTTCAATAGTACCTATTTCCTCTTTAGATAACTATTTTTCTTTCATCCAAACTGAAGAGTCAGCGAAACTGCCTTTGAATTTGAACTGTTTAGAAACCATGTTCCAGACACATGAATTGTCACACAGACAATGTCTGAGAGTTTGATGTATTTCCTCTATACTACACGCTTTATTATGTCCCGCAGAAGTTACTTGATTTCTACGGGACATTCTCTTACTTTCTGGCAAAATGTATCTGCCGCAGTTCCTCTACATCATCGCAGATCGGATGCAGCGGACACAGATCGCAATCCAGAATAATATTTTTCAAAATATGGTCAAATGCATTTGTGATCTCATCCACCTTTTTCCCCTGTGCGATGAGCTGGTCCATCACCGGAAGCTCCCGTGTGATAAACAGAATCTGGACATGCTTTGCCTGAAATTCTTCTTTATATTTCTGGATCATCAGATTTCCCACGGTCGCAAAGTCCAGTGCTTTTTTCATTGCTTTTTTGCTCACCCGCACCTGTTCTTTTTGATCCATGCTGGACGACAGCATCATGTACCCTTCCGGAATGATCTTAAATTTTGCGAATTCCAGTTTTTTGATCCGCTGGTACGCTTTATCCTGATCTTCGATCGGATCAATCTGGATCCACGTGATCCTGGTAAACGGAACATTCTTTTTGATCTCCGGAAGATCCGGTCCATATAAAAGAATCTTGTCTTCGGGAAGTAACTCTTTCGAAGAGGTCACCGCCTGATAACACGTGGACGGCTGCGAACGGATTCCCAGCTCAAACGCCACTTCTTTTTGAAGCAGGAATTCATTTTCTTTGAGCAGATTCCATGGTTTTGCATGATTCCTGTTCAGCTCTTTTACCGGGAAAGGCTTCAGTAATTCTCTTGTTGTCTCGATAACTTTATCATATACTTGCATAACTAAATGTGATCCTCTACTTTTTTCGTCTCATGATAATGAAGCAGCTTGTCATAAATAAATTCGATCAGCTTGGAATCTGCATTGGTCATATAGATGGTAAACAAAACCGCTGTCACTGCACTCACGGCAAGAAACACTTTTGCAAAAAATCTGACTGTTTTTTTCATCCGGATCGCCCCTTCCTTATAAGTCTAATCCCTTTTGTCTCGCATATTCTGCCGCTCCGAGCGCACCCATCAGCTGTGGATCGATCTTAAGTTCTATGACCTTCATACGGAGCACCTTCTCAATCGCTGCTTTTAATCCTTGATTTTTCGCACATCCGCCCGTCAGTGTGATCGCATCTTTCGCTCCGGCTTTTTTCGCCATTACAAAACAGCGTTTTGCAACTGCCTGCTGAATTCCTGCCGCAATTTCATTCTGCGGTTTTCCTTCTCCGACCAGTGTGATAACCTCAGACTCTGCAAATACCGTACACTGTGCCGTGATCGGAATCACATTTTCCGCTGTAAGACTCAGCTTCGAAAATTCTTCCAGAGACATCTCGAACGCATTCGCCATGGATTCAAAGAAACGCCCTGTACCGGCCGCACATTTGTCATTCATCGCAAATGTTTTCACCGTTCCGTCCGTATCAACCGCAATTCCTTTTACATCCTGTCCGCCGATATCAATGATCGCCCGCACCGACGGATCTGTCACATGCACACCCATTGCATGACAGCTGATCTCGGAAATATTTTCATCTGCCTGCGGTACTTTGTTTCGCCCGTATCCGGTTCCGATCAGATACGTCAGATCGGAAATCTCCTTCAGACCGGCATCCGCGATCGCCTGATCCAGCCCTGCCTTGGCGCTCTGCGCACTGTTGATCTTACTCTTGATCGTATTTGCTGCAACGATTGCCCCGTTTTCATCCAAAATCACCGTTTTCGTATAGGTCGAACCTACATCACATCCCCCGAAATATTTCATCTTTTTCCCTCCTTACCAGGTCAGTTCATCACTGTAATCCAGATAGGTCGGATCCAGTGGTTCTTCTCTGAATACCGTTGACATATATTTGTTCACTGCATCGCGCATTGCTTTTCTGGACACAGTTCTCGGATCCATCAGGTCATGCTGTACCCAGATCAGATGAATACCCCGCTCTCTTGCCTGATCTTCAAACAATCCGTGAAGACCGCCAAAGTTTTTGCAGGAAACATGATCGTACATGATCACAATATTCGCATTAAATTTCTCACACATTTTCCAACATTCATCCAATGCATTGACATATCCGCCATTGCTGTGCGAACGCATCATCATCCGCTCGTATGCCATTGCCATATCTGTAAGTGCTTGTTCTTTATCTCCGATGTGATAGAAATGATAGCTCAACATACTTTCCATATCGACCAGAGTGCGGATTCCCCACGTATGTTCTGCCCAGGTCGTAAAATGTGTATAATAATGTGCCGGACAGCACCATACGATCGCACGGTATTTATAATCTCTTCTGTCTGCTTCCCGATCTTCCTCATACCCTTTAAGCATCATCTTTGTCACTTTTTCATCCTGCTTTGTCATAAACGGATCCAGACAGGCCGCAGTCTGGAATTCATATTCCCTCTGCAGGGACAGCGCACTTCCTATCACCTGTGGATAAGGCGTACAGTTGACATCCCATTTGTCCAGCATGCACTGTGTTGTCTTATTATATTCTTCTGCCTTTTTCCAGAATGCATCCCAGTCCCACTTCACGTTGTAAGTCTCTTCGATAAACCGGATACAGTTCTTCAGATCCTTGACTGCATACGCATTCGTCTCCGGTTCATTAAACCGCTGCGGCGGGGTCAACGTAAAGCTCGGCAGTTTTTTCATATAGCGATCCATAAACAGAGCCGCGCCGAGAGATCCGTCACACGGCATAGAACTTGTGATAAAAGAACTTCCCACCTGCGGATAGTCATCCACAATCGCACATCCAACCTCTGCGGATGGAAGCGGACACACATCTGCCGCCAGTCCCATACGCTCTGCCGCATCTACATACATAATATTTGCGTTCTGATCAACCTCTCCCGGAAGGCAGACCGGTGACATGGCAATATCGATCCAGTCCAGCATCGGAAAACCTGCCATAATGATCGACGGGGTCATCTCGTCAAACATCACCGTCTTTGCACGTAATTTTGCAGCCCGTTTATTATTTGGTGAATTGAGATTCTCATCTCGTTCAATGATCTTGGCGATCACATCTACCGAGTTATGTACCACTCCGTAAAACTGTTCCTGCGTATAACGGAGCTGTTTTCCGCGCAGCCCCAGCTTATGGCGATCCAGCATATTCGCCACCGTCAGATAAGAAGCCATCCACGGGTAACGCACAAAGGATTTCGTCAGCGCCACCGGATGCTTTCCAAGTGTCACTGCCATATATCCATATACCTTCAGCCAGGAGGCAAAATCATACGCTGTATCTCTTACCCCTTTCCACTCCCTCTGGTTCAGAGAACGGTACCCTTCCGTATAGTAATCTCCAAGCCCTTCATTATGCAGCTTTACCCTTGGTTTTGCATAATGCCTGACATCCTTTACAATCCCCGGAAGTGCTTGTTTCAACTTCTGGATTTTTGTTCCTCGTCTCATTTTCCGGCCTCCTCTCTGCGCGCTTTGATCTTCTTGATTTCCAGACTCTCCACAAATGCCTGTACCCGGGTTCGAAGCTGTCCGCTTGATTTTGCCTGATACGGCCGGTCAATTGATAAGGTCGGTATCTTATATTCTTCGGCAAGAACATGACTCTGCAGTGTTCTCTCAAAAGACCAGTAGGAACAGAATTTCATCTGCTCATAAATAATACCGTCTGCATGATATTCCTCCACCAGCTTCGCCGCCTGATCCTGTCTGTACTTGATCTTATTTGGCGTGACATACCTCGGACAGGAGGTCTGATCAATATTGATCCGCACAATCTGAGTGAGCACATCCTCCGTATCATTTAATACAATTTCCTGACGGCCCGGGATCGATCCATAGCAGAACCGGTCTGCGGCAACATAAGCACCGCTGTCTTCCACCAGTTCGATCATATCCGGATCATCGATCTCTCCGCCCACGATCACAACTCTTGCACGGAATTTTGATTTTTTATCCGGCTCCCTGTGTTTGAGTTCCTCCAGTGTTTCATACAATTTATCCAGGATCAGATCTTTTGGACAGACATAGGTTGCAAGAACAATCTTGTGAAATTCTGCGCCTGTGATCACCGGATTTTCTGCTTTTCGCATTTCTCCCATCTCAGAAATGATCCTGCAGATCTCATTATGCTTCTCCACAGCTTTTCTCATCGCCGCATCGGATATATCCGTTCCATACCGTTCATGCAGCGGTTCCAGCACCTTTCTTCGCAGCTGCTCTACCACATGCTCCACCGTGATCTCTTCATCTTTTCCCGGCACATCCACATAGCTGATAAAGAAATTCTTTTTCTCTTTCCCCTGGATCTCCAGCAGTTCCATATTTTCGTAACACCGGTTCATGCATTCACAGATATCACCCCCGGCAATCGCATCCAGAAACTGAAATCCGCCCTCGATCGCCCGTTCCAGCAATGCTCTGGAAAATTCGCAGGCACTGCTTGCCAGATAATACGTTGCAATCTCTGTAGAACCCATATACGGAGCCCGTAGTCTGACAGAAAAACAGTGATCCAGATTCAGCAGCACTTCCGGGATATGAAAACAGGTGTACCCAACAGCGACCCGGTTCTCCTTCTGCGCTTCCCGGACCAGATCGTTACAGGCACTGTCCAGTAACTTTTCAAAATAGATCATATGTTTTAGATCTTTCATAACAGCCCTCCTGACATTTACGGCAGAATGCCGAACTTCTGCATTGCATCCCGCACATTGACTACCACAGGTGATTCTTCTGGAAGCTCCATAATGCTGCGTCCTTCAAAATCATACAATGCCAGTTTTTTGTCTGACGGGATTGCTGCCAAAAGCTCCAGACCTCTGGTATCCAGTCTTTCGATCATCGCCGGGTCCTCCACCCGGTTCACGATCAGACCGATGCGGTCATATTTCACCAGCTCCATTGCAACATTTTCAATTGTCTTGATGACTTCCAATCCCTTTTTGCTGGTATCCGAGATCAAAAGCAGATGGGTCACTTTCTCCATTACACGGCGGTTGATCTGCTCAATGCCTGCCTCTCCGTCAATGACCACATAATCAAACTGCTCTGAGATCATCGTGATCACTTCTTTTAAATATGAATTGATGCGGCAATAACATCCGGCTGACTCCGGACGTCCGATTGCAAGAAACGCAAAACCTTCTTTTTCGACAATTGCCTCTGCAATCTTATATCTGGACTCAGACAACAATTCCATTGCTTCCTTTGTATTTCCATCCTCCACATTCGCAACAATTTCGTTTCGAATGTCATCCAGCGTCAGTTCCGGCTCAATTCCCAGTGCTGTAGCCAGACCAATCGCCGGATCTGCATCAATGGCAAGGATCTTTTTCTCCGGAAATTCCTCAACCAGAAGCTTTACAAGAGCTGCGGAAATAGAAGTCTTTCCCACGCCCCCTTTTCCGGTCAATGCGATAATTTTTGTCTCTCTGCTCATACCTTTTCTTCCTTTCCACTAAATCCGCACTGCAAGATGATATGCACCGCGTACTGCCTCCAGAACTCTTCCTGCCCGGCTGCTGTCTCCAATGTTATAAATCTCTTTTGCCAGATGTTCTTCTCCCGCTTCAAAGAAAAATGTCTCATCCGCTTTTCCCCCCATTGCCAACACGATCAGATCTGCCGGAATCTTCTTCTCCACGATTTCTTCTTTGATTGCTTTCTCCATCGGGTTCGGAATATTCGGAGGAAGCAGCGGCTGCCAGGTATTATACGGATCCGGCACAGTTTGGGACTGATTCTGTTCCACATAAACGCCGTCTTTTGCAAGCGCTTTTACCTTTGTACAGTTATACAGCCGCACCCCTGATTTTTCCAGATAATGAAGCAAATGTCCTCGGTTTGCTGTACAGACTCCCATCATAAAATGAGGCAGCATTTCCAGAACCGTAACGTTCTTTCCATATTCATTTGCCAGCCAGTGTGCAGTCTCACAGCCTACCACTCCACCACCTACGATCACGATATTTTCTGCACCTTCTGCCTTTTCCGGATGTTCCAGAAGGTCTGTTCCAAGGATTAGATTTGCCTCCTCTCTGCCTTCAAACGGCGGAAAGATTTCCTTTGTTCCATACGCAAAAATAACTGAATCATATGCTTTTTCTTTTAGAAGTTCTGCAGTCACCGTTGTATTTTTATGTACCTGAAGCTGATACTGCTCCTGACAAAGCTCCATCTGTTTCTCAAGGTATGCCAGATAGTTGCGCAGATCAAATTTGATCTTCGGAATACTTCCTACAGCAATCTTGCCGCCCAGCTTCTCTGATTTTTCATACAAGGTTACGTTGTGTCCGCGTTTTGCCGCGATCAATGCAAATGTAATTCCTGCCGGCCCGCCTCCCACAACAGCAATGTTTTTCTTTTTCTCAGCCGGTGTAAAGGTTTCCGGAAAACGTTCCTCGAATCCGGTTCGCGGATTGACTGCACACTGCGGATGCCCTCCCAGAATAAACTCATTAACGCAGCCTTCCTGACAGCCGATACACGGCCGGATCTCCTCCACATTGCCGGCAAACGCCTTGTTGCACCAGTCCGGATCTGCAAGCAGTGGTCTGGCAAGCATCACCATGTCGCAGTCACCATCCCGGATCGCTTTTTCTGCGATATCCGGATACCCCAGTTTTCCGACTGCAACAACCGGAACGTCCACTCCGGTATTCGATTTGATACGATTTCTGCGGAAGAATTCTTTTGCGATCTTGGACATATCAAGGAAACATCCCGCCGGCATTCCCTCCGGTGGATGCGGCAGCCACCAGTTGTCATAGCAGCCCAGATCCACATCAAACAGATCCACTCCGGCACGGACCAGTTTCGCCATATAATGCAGGGTATCCTTAATCGTTCTTCCATTTTTAAACCGCTTCAGACTGCTGACTTCATTCATCCGTTCCTGATAAGTTTCGTTCAGTGCCAGTGAGAGGTCAATCCGATACATGATCGGGAAGGAATCTCCCGCCCTCTTTCGAATCTCACGGATGATATCAAGCCCAAACATTTCATAATCTTTATAGCGTCCTATCTGTCTTCTGTTAAATGCCGGATTCGTCATCTGTTCCAGCAGATATCCTTCATGCCCATGCAGGTAGATACCGTCTAACCCCATCTCTTTTGCATCTGCTGCCGCCTGCCCGCAGTTTTTTACAATTTTTTTCAAATTGGCATCTGTCAGCGGAATACATGGAAGCTGCGGAATATAAAAGCTCGGATTCACGGACGCAGAAACCGGAATCTTATGTTTTGTCATCACACAAGTCGGAGGCCCGACTCTTCCAAGACCTGGTGTAATCTGGATAAAAATCTTACTTCCATAAGCATGCACTCCCTGTGCAAGATCTCTCCATCCTGCAAACACTGTTCTTGCATGATCAATCCGGGGAAACAAAGACAAATCATCTACTTCTGTTACGGTCGGATCAATTCCATGACTGACCGGGATCAATCCCGTTGTCAAAAGCCCCGTTCCTCCTTTGGCACGCGCAAAAAAATATTGAAGCATTTTATCATTCGGCCGACCTGACTCTTCACACATATTCAGATTCCCCATCGGTCCCATTACCACGCGGTTTTTGATCATAGTCTTATTCACCTGAATCGGAGAAAACAGGGCCTGATACGGATACAATTCCTTCGTCATCGCCCCGGAGCTCAGCCTGCAGTTTTCTTTTTCCTGTTTCACCCAATCCCCATAGGTTTCTTCCAGTCTGACTAACTTTTCATCACATTTCAATGTTTTTGCACCTCCTGTTTTACGACATCTTTTACCCAAACTAATTTTGAGCATTTTGCACTAAAATCATATTTCAATTATATCATTTCAGTGCAAAACAAACAACTCAAAAAAGACCCGAAAGGGAGTATATCACTTCCACTTTCAGGTCTTCTCTATTATTTATTTACGGATCATCTCCATATATGGCAGTACTTCATATCCTGCTTTTTTATAGACATGAACTGCTCTTTCATTTTCTTCTTCCACTTCCAGGCGAACTACCACGTCTGCGTATTTTTCTTCTATATATTCAAAAAACTTACTTCCGATACCAAGTCCTCTGCTTTCTGGCTTCATATACAGATCTTCGATCCAGACACACTGCTTTCCAAACTCTGTGGAAAAGCTTTTGGCTGCCATGGCATACCCCAAAAGCTGCCCTTCATTTTCAAACACATATCCTTCCAGATATGGACTCCCTTCTATGCATGTTCTGATATCATTCTCAAAAATCTCATCCGATCCATTACTCTGCACTGCGGGAGATGCGTAAAATACCCGCATCATATCCAATACTTCCTGTTTATCCTGTTCCATCATATTTCTAATTGTAAATTCCATCACTGTCCATCCTTTTCTTTATTCTGCCAATACGCTCTTATGCCGTTTCAGATATTTTCCGTCTCCTTTTTTACCTAAGAACTGATTCTCTTTCACGATCACATGCCCTCTCTGCATGACCAGTTCAATCTCACCTTTCACTGCCATCCCCTCATAACAGGTATAATCTACTGCACTGTGCATATCCGCATGTGTCAGTATGCGCTCTTTCTCCGGATTTAAGAGAATCAGATCCGCATCTGAACCCGGCAGCAGAGTTCCCTTCTGCGGATATAATCCATACATCCGGCTAGGATTCGTACACAGATAATGCACCATCTGCGGCAGTGTAATTCTGCCTTTCATCACACCCTCAGAGAACAGAATGCGCATCCGCTCTTCAACTCCCGGTGCACCGTTTGGACAAGCTGTAAAATCCTGCGCTCCTGCCTGCTTTTCTTTCCCAAAGTGAAACGGGCAGTGATCTGTTGCCACAACATCGATCACACCATCCTTTAATGCCTGCCATAATGCATCCTGATCCTCTTTTTTGCGAAGCGGCGGAGACATGATCGCTTTCAGCCCTTCCTTGGGATCTTCATACATCTCATCCGTGAGAGTCAGATATTGCGTACAGGTCTCCACTGCAAAATTCTTCTGGTGGGATGCCCGCGCTTTCATAACCTCCATCAGCCCTTCTTTGCTGGACAAATGTACAATATACAGCGGTGCATCACCTGCCATGGCTGCCAGATGCAGCAGACGGTCCACTGCCTCCGCCTCACAACGCGCCGGTCTGCTGAGCGGATGATACTTTGGCTCTGTACATCCCGACTCGCGGTATGTCTTCCTAAGATAATTGATCACACCATCATTCTCGCAGTGCACTGCGATCACTATCCCGTCCTTTTTTGCTTCTTTGAGTACCTGAAAAATCTCGTCATCAGTCAACATGTCATCATATGTCGTATATACCTTAAAACTTGTAATTCCATCATTTTCGGCAATCTCTTTCATCTCCCCCAGTATGGATGCATTGACATGCTGGATCACCCCATGAAATCCATAATCAATGACTGATTTCCCATCTGCCAGACGATGATATTCTTCCACCTGATGCCACAGGCTGCATCCCTTCGGGCCGAACGCCATGTGATCCACGATCGTCGTTGTTCCTCCACAGGCTGCTGCCACCGTTCCATCATAAAAATCATCCACTGCACGATACTTTCCTGACTGCAGATCCATATGCGTATGTACGTCCACACCCCCCGGGATCACATATCTGCCTGTGGCATCGATCACCTCGGCATCCTCCTCTTCCAAAACTGTTCCTATGGACTTTATTTTTTCATCTTCGATCAGAATATCCCCCTGAAATACCTGCGACTCTGTTGCGATCATACCATTTTTTACTAATAATTTCATAGGACTCCTCCTTTTTCCGGCATTTCTATCTGTTCATTTGATATTTATAGAATACTCTTATCAGCACATGAATTCAACCTGATTTCTGAAATATTTTCAGATGTCTAAATTTCTTTTAGCTTCTGTTTTCTTTTTATGATATAATGAGCGTTAACGAATCATGATATCATAGAAGACGATTACACATTTATCAGGAGAGGATGTAAACAATGGGATACTCTTTAGATCTATTAAAACAAATTGCGCACGGACTTGCACAGCAGTTCGGTGATTCCTGCGAAATCGTGATCCACGATGTACGCCATGGAATCGAAAACACAATCTTATATATTGAAAACGGACATGTCACTGACCGAAAATCCGGTGACAGTGCATCCAATGTCGTACTGGAAGCGATCAAAGCCGATCCGTCCACACTGCAGGATCAGTACGCTTATCTGACAAAAACAAATGACGGACGTCTGCTGAAGTCTTCGACCTTTTACATTAAGGACGAATCCGGAACGCTTGCCTATATTTTTTCTATCAATTATGATATTACCGCACTGGCTGCAGCGAATCAGTTCCTGCAGTCCTTTATCCAGACACAGAATCCCGCCGAGCCATCCGCTTCCCGCAGTGCAACTCCTCAGATTACACACAATGTCACCGAGCTTCTGGATACCCTGATCGAACAGGCTATCTCCAATATCGGGAAACCGGCAGCACTGATGACAAAAGACGAAAAAATCAAAGTGGTTCAGTATTTAAATGATGCCGGCGCTTTTCTGATCACGAAGTCCGGAGATAAGGTAGCTTCTATACTCGGCATCTCAAAATTCACATTATATAACTATATGGATGCCGGTAAATAAAAAATCCGCTGAAAGTGCAACGTTGAAACACTTTCAGCGGATTCTGATTATACTTCCATCTTACTCTGCATCCATTCGTATAAATCCTGATATACCTGCTCCCGGTCTGTTTCATTCAAAATCTCATGTCGGTCTCCGGCATACAGCCGCAAAGTCACATCCTGTATTCCGGCCGCCCGATACTTCTCATAGATCTTTCTGACACCTTTGCCGAATCCTCCGACCGGATCGTCCGAACCGGACACCATAAAAATCGGCAGCGTCTTCGGTATCATATAGATGCTTTCCCGCTTCTGCGTCTGCTGAATTCCGCAGAACATCTGATAGTAGGCATTTACTGTAAATACAAACGAACACAGCGGATCGGAAACATACTGATCCAGCTTTTCCGTATCACTGGTCACCCAGTCTGCCCTCGTCCTTGCCGGCTTGAATTTTTTACAGAAAGGTCCATTCACCATCTTGTCTACCAGCTTGCTTCGATAATGCCATCCTTTTAAAACTGCCAGTATCCTGCACAGATCTTTTCCAAGCTTGAGTTCCGTCTTATTCTGCTCTGACATGGTCCCCATGATGATCGCTCCACTGAGTCCATTGCCATACATCTGAATATATTGTCTCAGCAGAGACGATCCCATGCTGTGTCCAAGCATAAAATAAGGCACGTCCGGGTATTTTTTCATCGTCCGCTGTCTCAATGTATGTAAATCTCCAAGAACACATGCATTTCCATATTTTTCATTAAAAAATCCATACTCTGACTTACTCTGTACTGACTTTCCATGTCCCAGATGATCGTTGCCGACTACATAAAATCCTTTTTCGCAGAGATATTCTGCAAACTCCGAATATCTGTCAACATACTCAACCATCCCGTGACTCAACTGCAAGACTGCCTTTACCTGTCCTTCCGGTTTCCATTCAATTGTATGAATCTCTGTATTTCCATCTTTGGATGGAAAGTAAAATTCATCTTTCATCTTTCTCTCTACCTGTCATCTAATTTTATATATTCCCGATGAGGAGCCAGCGGCTTATATGCCGGACGGATGATCTTATCCGCATTCTTCAGCTCTTCCAGACGGTGTGCACTCCATCCTACAATACGTGCAGCCGCAAAGATCGGTGTATACAGTGACGGAGGAAGATCCAGCATACTGTACACCAGACCACTGTAAAAGTCCACATTCGCACTGACACCTTTGTAAATCTTGCGCTTCTCGGCGATTACTTCCGGAGCCATATGCTCTACCTTCTCATAAAGCGCATACTCTGCCTCGCAGCCTTTCTCCTGTGCAAGCTGCTTTACAAACGCACGAAATACATCTGCACGAGGATCAGAAATGGAATAAACCGCATGTCCCATTCCGTAGATCAGACCTTTTTTATCAAAGGCTTTCTTATCCAACAGTGCTTCCAGATACTGACGGATCTGCTCTTCATCAGTCCAGTCTGTCAGTGTTGCCTTCATATCCTTAAACATCTGTGTCACTTTTACATTCGCACCGCCATGCTTCGGTCCTTTCAGGGAAGCCATCGCTGCTGTAATCGTAGAATACGTATCGGTACCGGAAGAAGTAACTACATGAGTCGTAAAGGTGGAGTTATTACCACCGCCATGATCCATATGAAGCACAAGTGCCATATCCAGGATCTCTGCCTCAAGCGCTGTATACTTTCTGTCTTCACGAAGCATCATCAGGATATTCTCCGCTGCGGAAAGCTCCGGATGAGGTGCATAAATATAAAGATCCTCACCTCTTCTGTAATTATATGCATGGTAGGCATATACCATAAACATTGGGAACTGACTGATCAGATTCAGACACTGACGAAGTACGTTCGGAATCGAAATATCATCCGCTTTGTCATCGTATGTATACATACTCAGGATATAGCGGGAAATGTTGTTCATCATATCACTGCTCGGCGCTTTCATGATTACATCCCGTACAAAGTTCGGCGGAAGTGTCCGGCGCTCTGCGATCATGGCACGAAATTCATCCAGCTGCACCTTTGTCGGAAGTTCTCCAAACAAAAGGAGATATGTTGTCTCTTCAAATCCCGGGTGCTCTGCTTTTAAAAATCCGCCGATCAGCTCTTTGATATTATATCCACGGTAGTAGAGGCTTCCTTCACACGGAACTTCTTTGCCGTCTACGACTTTGGTATTTACAATATCTGAAATGTTGGTCAGACCTGCAAGTACACCTTTTCCATTTAAATCACGAAGACCTCTCTTCACCTCATACTTGGTATACAGTTCTTTGTCAATCGCTGTATTCGTCTCACAAATATGTGCCAGCTCCTGAATCTTGGGTGTATTTTCAAAAATGATGTTCTCAATGTCTCTCTGCATATAGCCTCTCCTTCCGTCATTTGTTTTATATTTCTTTATTATACTAAAGATTTTGCTCCTATACAATTAACTGTGTATTAAATATTTATGAACTATTGCTGTTTATTCTGTTTGGACCTGCACAGAAATCATTATGCGATTTGATCACTTAAATAGTTCGCAAGCTCTGCAAATTCTTCCAGAGTCAGGGCTTCTCCACGGATACTCGCGCCTCTGCCGAGATGTCCGATCGCCGCTTCGATCTGCTCCTTCGTAAAATCCAGCTCCGGTGAATTCTTCAGGCCATTCGCAAGCGTTTTTCTTCTCTGATTGAACGAAGCCCGGATGATCCGAAACATCAGTTTTTCATCTTTTACCTGCACCGGTGGTTCTTCATATCTGTCAAGACGGATGACTGCAGAACCGACCTTCGGGCGCGGCATAAAACAGTTCGGCGGTACATTGGCTACAATATATGGTTTTGCGTAATACTGGACCGCAAGTGACAGCGCTCCGTAATCCTTCGTTCCCGGTCCTACCTGCATCCGATCTGCTACTTCTTTCTGAACCATGACTGTAATACTCTTCATTGGAACATGATTTTCAAACAATCCCATGATGATCGGAGTCGTAATATAATATGGAAGATTTGCCACAACTTTGATCGGCTTTCCTTCATTCTCCTGTTTTGCAAGCTCAGCAATATCCACTTTTAACACATCCTCATTGATGACCTGCACATTGTCATAGCCATCCAGAGTATCCTCCAGAATCGGAATCAATGCCTTATCGATTTCTACTGCCGCTACCTTTCCCGCAGCGCATGCCAGATACTGTGTCATCGTTCCGATTCCCGGTCCGATCTCCAGCACAAAATCATCCTTAGTAATCTCTGCAGATCCGATGATCTTATCCAGTACATGCGTATCTATCAGGAAATTCTGTCCGAATTTTTTCTGAAACACAAAGTTATACTTCTGAAGCACCGCGATCGTATTCTGCGGATTTCCAAGTGTTGGTTCTTTCATCTGCACACCTCTTTCTCTACTTTTTGAAACGATATAATTTTTTTGCATTTTCTGTTGTCTGTCTTACAACCTCTTCGTAAGAAATCCCCTTTAATCCTGCGATCTCTTCTGCAACATACACAAGATTCAGGGAACTATTGCGTTTTCCACGATTCGGAACAGGAGCCAGATACGGGCTGTCCGTCTCAAGAACCAGTGACTCCAAAGGGATCTCCTGCACCACTTCTTTTAATTTCTTTGCATTTTTAAAGGTTACGACACCGCCGATTCCAAGATAAAATCCCATCTTTACATACTCTTTCGCCTGCTCCGGGGAATAGGAAAAACAATGGATCACACCGCTTAGTTCTCCTGCATACTGCTTCATGATCTCCATCGTATCTGCCGCTGCTTCCCGGCTGTGAATGATCACCGGCAAATCCAGTTGTCTCGCAAGTTCCAGCTGCCGGATAAACCACATTTTCTGTAAATCCCGGTTCTCCTTATCCCAGTAATAATCCAGTCCGATCTCTCCGACAGCGACCATCTTTTCCCTGGCAAGCAGTTGTTCCATCCGCTTCATCTTCTCCTCGTCCAGTTCACCCACTTCGTCCGGATGTACCCCGATCGCACCGTAAATGAACGGATATCTGTCTGTCAGCTGCTCAATCTTGTCCCAGGACGCAATATCAGAACCTGCATCTACGATCAGCTCTACGCCATTTTCCCGCATAGAACCAAGCAATTCTTCTCTGTCTTCTTCAAACTGTCTGTCATCATAATGTGCATGTGTATCAAAAATCATCTGCATTTAACCTCTTTTCGCGGATATACGGAAAAAGGAGAGAATCTGTCTTGTTTTCTCTCCTCTTTCCTTACCGTTTTCTATTTAAAATAATACCATACTGCCTGAAAATGTTCAATGCAGGACTCTCAATTATCTCACATGATTTACGAAATCGGACGCACGTTTCTACAGATTATCAAAGATATCAAACTGAGTCAGGCATACTAGGCGCTACGTGAGACCACACTTAGTATCCCTGCAATCTGCGAACTGGTTTGACATGAAAGCCTGGAACATTTTATGTGGATATTCCCAGTCGCCCATTGACCCTACTTCCAATATTTTTCCACTTCCTGTGCTGCTTCCTGTGAAGAAATGTGAAACTTTTCCTGAACTTTTCCACATATCACTTCTTTTTCCAGTTCTATTTCCTGAAGCAGCTCCACAACAGCCTGTATGCCTTCTTGTCTACCTTCTTGTCTGCCTTCACGTCGTCCCTCTTTTAGACCGGTGTTTTTATAAACCGTGGAAAAATACTGGTGATCCCGAATCGCACGCTCTCTCTCCTCATATTCCAGACGCTTTTCCTCATCTGCGCTGATCCGATTCAGATCCTCATATGCCTTCTTAATGTATTCACTTTTTTCTGCTGCCATTTCAAATTCCTCCTCTGTCTCTGCATTGATGAACTGAAGCCATTTCAGCAGCTCTGTCTCTGGATAATCATGTTTTGCCAGCTTCGGAAGTTCCAGTGTATGAATCTCAAATTTATCACTATACAACTTCCTCCCCTTATCTGACCAGAAATGAAAACGGCAATAATATTCTTCATCATCAAACATTATAAAATTCAGAATCCCCAGTTTATCGTCTTTATCCTTCTGACGCAAATGGGACGGCAAAATCTTACTCTCATTGATTTCCTTCAGATTGATCCCAAGTACTGCTGCCAGAAATGCGTTACGCACCTCTTCGTCTTCCATCAGTTCTTTAAAACAGAAATCTACTTTTGGCTTCATTAAAAATTGTGTTGGTTTTTTATTCTCCATACATGCTCCTCCTTTGTTCTGATGGAATTTAAAATATTTCGATGAGCATGTACTTGTATTTCTGATTTTATTATATCCTTTGACGCGATGTTTCACAATCGCAAATACAGACAAACTCCCGCTCTTTAGTTACTGTTCACCCCGATCAATAACTTCTTTTATCCATCTCTTTACTCTTTATCTGGGAATAATTTTTTGAATGGCAGTCTCTCTGCCATATTTGAAAATTGAAAGGGATTCCTTTCAAGATGAATTTTATTATACTTGAAATTTTTTGAGGATACAATGAAATTTTCATAAAGATCCTCTAAAAAATTTCATACATAAAAGACCAGATATCAAGTACAGCAAGTATACCTTGATATCTGGTCTTTGAAATTATCTCCTCTTACAACACCACATCATCCACTTTTTCAAAATTATCCAATCTGTAAGACTCCACTGTCGCCTCTGTCACCAGATAAAATCTTTCTCCCGCGTACAAGCCTCTCACTTCTGAATATCCGCTCAACTTTTTCTCAAATACACAAGTAAACCCTTTTTCTTTATCATAGGAATAAATGTAGTATTCCTGCTGGTTCTTGTATCCCGGGAATCCAATCAGGTTCTTCTCCGTATCTACAAACGCTGCCCGATAATTATAGGATACATCTGTTGAATAGCACTCCTCCAGCACTGTTTTCGCAACTTCTTTTACGTCTTTCGGATCCGAAATATCGAACATAGACAGTTTTACGCCATTCACTGTTGTCCCATCTTCCTCCACATCCATTCCGATTCCAAGAAGCAGCCCGTCTCCATACGGATGCAGATAATCAGAAAATCCCGGTATCTTCAGTTCGCCCAGTACTTTCGGCTTTTTCGGATCAGACAGATCTACGGAAAAGAGTGGATCAACTTGCTTGTAAGTTACAAAATAACAGGTATCTCCCATAAATCTTGCTGAATATACTCTTTCATCTTCTGCCAGATTATCCAGTTTTCCTGTTTCTTTCAAGTCTTTATCTAAAATATAAAGTGCATTTGTAGAATCTGCTCCCTGACTGCCTGTATTGCTTGCACTATCCGTCCTCAGTAATGGATTCACACCGCCGGATGTATCATCATTTTCACGGATTGTGGTCACAACCCGCAGATATCCGTTGTATTCATCAATACTAAAAGAATCATTGACCATACCATCGATCACAACATCGCCCGTTCCATCCAGCTCTCCATTTTTATAAGAAACTTTTCGAATCTCTGTCTGTGTCACCGGAGAGACTTTTGCGTCATAGATTGTGTCATACACATAAATATTATTCTCACTTACATAGCACTGACTGCCATCTCCGAAGAATGCCAGGTGATCGATCTGCTCTGTCGGGTCTTTCAGACTGAATGAAGTCACTACTGTATAAACTCGTCCCTTTTCCTGCTGCGGAAGTAAAATATAACTGCTGTCCATCACTTTCCCCTGCACTTCCGGTACATAACTGCTGACATCATTCTTTGACCCGGAAATATCGGCATAGAACGTACTAAGCAGATACACGTAATCTCCGGATACACGCATAGTATGGAAACTTCCGCTCTGTGACATCTCTCCCAAAGATTTTGGCTTTTCCGGATTGCTCACATCAAAAACTTCCGCCACAGTATGTGTCACACTTCTGACGACTCCCTGACTGTCTGTCTCATCGGTGGTTCTCGCATACACACAGACCAGTTTTTCATCTTTTAAATAAATCTCGATCAGATAATCATTTGCATCCATGGAAATGGTTCCTACTTGCTTCATCTCTTCAGATTCAATATTCAGGATCTGCACCTTATCCATGCTCATGATATACAGATACTTTCCGTCCGTCTTGACGACATCACCTTCACCGACCCCCTCTGTCCGCACATTCGTATCGGAATGTGATACAGCCTGATCAGCGACTGCTTTCTCCCCTGTATAAAGAGCCGCTCCATCAGCTCCCCCTGTGCCATACATGATCTCTTCCTCTTCTGCCGCTGCCTGAACGTACTTGTAAATCTGATCATAATCCTTCGCACTTGCCAACGCAGCAGTCGACTCAGCGACTGTATCGTCTGCAGCCTTTTCCGCTGCTTTTTGTGCTTCCTTATCCTGCATCATTCCACGTCCGGAAAGTGCAACTACCCCCACAACAAGACAACAACATGCCGCTGCTGCCACAATTCCATAAACTGGTGTCCGTTTTTTCTTTTTCTGTGCCAGTTTCTTTTCAATATTCTCAGGTTTTAAAGAATCAGGCACTTCCATCCCCTCTGCTGACTGCACAATCTTGTCTTTTATTTCCTCTTCTGTAAAATGTCTGTCTCTTTTATTTTCCATCCTTATACCTCCACTTCCTGAAGAACCACTCGCATCTTCTCCAGAGCTCTCTTTTTTCTGGAACGAACCGTAACCGGATTCATATCCAGCATCTGACCGATCTCATCACTTTGATATCCTCCAAATACTGAAAATGAAACAATCAGACGTTCTTCATCATCCAGTTTCCAGAATGCACTCTTTACATCCTGTGAGACAGCATAGTCTGACTCTTTTGATGGATAAGTCTCATCCAACTCATGTGTCTGGGCTCTCTTTCGAAACTGGTTCTTACAATGATTGCTCAATATGGTAAAGATCCAGCTTCTGAAAGACTCCTCCTTTTTGAGACTGGATATCTTTTCATAAGCTGTCACCACAGTATCACTGACTGCATCCTCCGCCTCCTGCGGATGCTTCAGAGTATAGAGTGCAAATTTATAAAGTTCCACATAGATTCTGGAATACAACTCCGAAAACGCTTTGACGTCCCCGCGCTTTGCACGTCGTATCAGAACTGCTTCCGCACTTTTTTGATAATCGTACATCCGCATCCCCTCTCTTTCTTTTTTGTTTGTGTTACTGTTCACAATAACTCTTTTGTCACACATAAGAGTCTTTCAAGTGAAGTTTTGTTGCATGGAAAATAAAAAATCAGGGAGATTTTTTGTTTCTCCCTGATTTTTTCATCTGTTTAATCTCTAACCTCTATAGTAATTGATCAGACAGCCCTTCAAAATAATCTCTCTTTCGGCATCTGTCAGATCACCCAGACGGAACTCTACTTCTTTCAGTTCATCTCCTACAACATAGGCCTTGATCACATCTGCCTTTTCTTCTACTGCGTTTCTCACATCCGGAATGAAGATATAGTCATCATTCTTAAATGGAAGTGCTTTGTCATCCGCATCTGTCAGAAGCGGCAGCATTCCCCAGTTGATCAGGTTTGAACGATAACGTTTTGTAGCATACTCGTTGGCAATGTTTGCCCATCCGCCCAGTACTTTCTGGCAGGATGCAGCCTGTTCACGTGCAGAACCGTCTCCCGGTTTCACTGCAAAGATCGTACTTCCGACTCCTACATTTCCTTCTCCGACCTGTGGGAATTTCTCCTGAACCTTCGCCATGACCGGTTTTAATTCTTCCAGCACCTCAAGCGGACATTTTCCTGCTTCGATCGCCTTCTGTGCTGCCTGTACTTCTTTGGCGCGTCCTACATATGCAGGATCTTTTCTGGAAAGTGCAAATTCTGCCAGTCCCAGCGGATTCGAACGATAAGAAGAAGTCTCACCGGACGGAATCAGTTCATCTGTTGTCGTAACAGGATCGTGGATCTCAGATACAACCTTAAGAACCAGATTCTGTGGAAGTGCTGACATTTCCGGCCAGTCTTTGATATTCGGACCAAACTTGATCTCTACACTTGGATCTGCCACGCCCTTGCTGTCAAATACACGATTTGCATAAATGTTCTGATCAAAGTGATATTTCTGTCCCTTGTACTCGACATCCATTGCTGTCGCCGGTGTCAGGAATCCTTTGTTTGCCGCTGTTGCCGCAATCGAACGGGCATCCATCAATGCAACAGAAGAAATCTGACCGTTCTGCAGCTTGGAACCTTCTCTGTTCGGGAAGTTTCTTGTTGTATGACGGATTGAGAACGCATTGTTTGCAGGCGTATCTCCGGCACCAAAGCATGGTCCGCAGAATGCAGTCTTCACAACGGTTCCTGCCTCCATCAGATCTGCGATCGCTCCATTTTTCACAAGTTCCATATAAATCGGTGTACTTGCCGGATACACGCTGAATGTAAATTCATCCGCACCGATATTTCTTCCTTTGATGATGTCCGCTGCCGCACAGATGTTTTCAAATCCACCGCCTGCACAACCGGCAATAATTCCCTGATCTACATACAGTTTTCCATTCACGATCTTGCTCTGGAGAGAGTAATCTACTGCTCCATCCAGACTGATCAGCGCTTTCTTCTCAACTTCGTGAAGAATGTCTGCCAGGTTTGCATTTACTTCATCGATCGTATAGACATTGCTCGGATGGAACGGCATCGCGATCATTGGTTTGATCTCACTCATATTGACATAAACCATTCCATCATAGTAAGTCACTGCTCCTGGATTCAGTTCTTTGTATCCTTCGCTTCTTCCGTGGATCTCATAGAATTCCTGAATCTTCTCATCTGTTTTCCAGATAGAAGACAGACAAGTTGTCTCTGTTGTCATAACATCGATTCCGATTCGGTAATCTGCGCTCAGTTTTGAGACTCCAGGTCCGACAAACTCCATGACTTTATTGTTCACATATCCATTTGCAAATGTAGCTCCGATAATCGCCAGAGCAACATCCTGAGGTCCGACTCCTTTTGCCGGCTCTCCATCCAGATAGATTCCGATCACTTCTGGTTTCTTGATGTCATATGTCTTATTCAAAAGCTGTTTTACAAGCTCCGGTCCGCCTTCTCCCATTGCCATGGTTCCCAATGCTCCGTAGCGGGTATGGCTGTCAGAACCAAGGATCATCTTGCCGCACTCTGCAAGAACCTCTCTTGCAAACTGATGGATGACTGCCTGATGAGGCGGAACATACACACCACCGTACTTTTTCGCACAGGTAAGCCCAAACATATGGTCATCCTCATTGATCGTTCCACCAACTGCACAGAGACTGTTATGACAGTTTGTCAAAACATACGGTACCGGAAATTTTTCCAGTCCGGAAGCTCTTGCCGTCTGAATAATTCCCACAAACGTAATATCGTGGGATGTCAATTTATCAAATTTAATCTGCAGGCGTTCCATATTGCCTGAAGTATTATGACTGTCCAGGATTCCATAGGCAATCGTATTCTTTGCAGCCTCTTCTTTCGAGACAGGAAGTGACACATTTCCCGTATCTTCCAGGATTTCTGTGCCGTTTAACAAGTACACACCGTTATCATATAATTTAATCATGGTAACCTCCTTTGTCTTTCCAATAATTTCACTAACTGTTTATCATTTTAGCATGTTAAAGAGGGAATTGCAAAAAAATTCTGCGGGATTATCTTGTCTCCCGCAGAATTTTTACAACTTCCAGTCTGGTCTCCCCGACCGTGATCACATCTTCTTTCTGGATCACAATTGGCTTATGAATCTGTTTTCCATTCAAATATGTATGGTTTTTTGAACCTTCATCTCTCAAGTACAGCTTATCCCCACTTCGGATGATCGCGCAGTGTACCTTTGATACTCTTAAATCTTCCGGCAGGGACAAAAACTTGTCATACTCTGACGATGCACTGACCCTTCCGATTCCCAGCGAATCATAAAAAATAAAACTATACTGATCCTGCTGATCCACATCTTCCAGAATGATCTTCCAGCGTCTCTTCGCCGGGGCAGAAGATGTACGGCGTTCTGCCTGTTCTCTCACCGGACGACATCTCGGTTCTGGTTCATAATCATCCTCTTCCTCATCATCATCTTCTTCGTCATCATAGTCATCATCATAGTCATCATCATAATCATCTTCAGAATGATATCTCCGTTCAAACTGATTATAATCTTTTTTCTCTTTTAATAATTTTGAAATCGTAAAGAAGATTACTGCTATGATCGCTGCGATCAATATTCCGATAATTACCCAATACAACATAATTCCTATCAACTCCTCTGAAGGTATCTTACTATACTTTCAGAATGAGGGCAAGCGAAAGACGAAGAAAATTTATCTTGTTCGATCCACTCTACTGCGCAAAAGGAACCCACGGACAGCGTTTTGCAATTTCCTGATTATATGCTTCCAGATTTTTCATCTGTTCTGCAATATGAGGCACATTCATCCGTTCCACAAGAACCTGAATTGTCTCTTTTCCTTCCTCAGCCAGTTCTTTACGTCTTTCTTCCGTAGGAATTGACGGTGTACTCATGTGGTCTTTCGGATCTCCAAAATAATATCCGATCGAACCACTTTGATATGCCAATGCGAATACATCATCAAACTCCGCACAGCTCTGCTTCTCCTGATGCTCATATTTTGTAGTCAGCGGTACATCTTCCAATCTGCCCAGCATATCATAAGCGCCCACCGTAATTGCATGGAATGTATCTGCAGATTTAAAAACATCCTGTCCATTTCTCATCAGCTGCATGATCATATCCATATACAAAATCGGAGTTCCTGTTTTATCCATAAAATCTCTTACCATCGGACTCACTGTCATATGTGCCGGACCATGTGCACTGATATAAATCTGTCTTTTAAATCCCTGGCGTAAAAGACTTTCCGCAATTCCTGTCAGATAACGAATTCCTTCCTGAATGCTGACCTGAACCGTTCCTCTTCCACTTGCAGTCGCTCCTGCATAAAAATATGGAAGGCCAGTTAATACAAGTCCGTCACATGCCTCCGCCATTTTAAGTGCAAACGCTTCACTGACTACGGTTTCCGAATCCAGAGGAAATCCCCCGTGCATTTCCACAGTTCCGACCGGAACGATCACAATATCATTTCGTGTAAGATATTCTTCCACTTCATCATTCAACATCTTTGGTATAATTCTTGTTCTCATTTTTCACCTTTCCTCTTATAACTGAAATATCTTTTTGGCATTCTCAAAACAAATTTTCCGGTAGGCCTGTGCAGATAATTTTCCTTCCTGATACTGTCTGTCCAGCCATTCTCCCAATGGAAATACCATATCCGTATTTACCATATCTGTACCGAACATCAGACGATCCTGAAATTCCTCCAAAAATTGTAAACCAAACTTTTCATCTCTCATAATAGCACATCCACCACTGTTTGCAGACAGATCTGCGTATAAGTTTTTATAATTTCTCATAAGACAGACCAATCTGCCGCCTTCCCTGACAGGACCTCTGCCCCATTCCATTCGAGATTTCAGATCCGGCTTCGCATCCTGACTGATTTCATGCCAGAACGGCTGACTGTGCCCTATGAATTTTAATCCGGGATATTTTTCTAAAGCTTCTTCCAACATCGGCAGTCCCGGTTCATCGACAATGCCATATTCATATCCCTCCTGCGGACTCATATGAAACAGGATTGGCATTCCCAGTTTTTCCGCCGCCTGAAATACAGCCTGAACAAAAGGATGGTTTATTTTTCTACAGATCCTAAACTCACCAATTCCTACAGCTCCCTGCCTTTGATATTCCCTGAGCCTCTCTTCAATGGTTTCTTCACAATTTTCATCCAGATTACACATCCATACATATTTTTCAGGAAATCTTCTGGCCAGTTCTCTGCATTTCTGGTTTCCGGAGACAGAAGCCATTGCTCCTTCTGTCTCTCCGGATGACATAACAACCGCTTTTTCAATCTGAAGCTCTTCCAGATGAGCAAGCATTTCTTCGCCTGTTGATATCTTGAATTTTTCTGTTCCCGGAACCGGATCTAGCGCTGCATGTAAATGAATATCTATTTTTTTCATAGCATACTCAGCCTCATTTTCTGTACTTTATTTTGCCTTTAATTCTGCATACATCTGTTCTGTAGTCTCTTTATTCAAATTAAAGATCAGCCCTACTCCAATCAACTCTAAAGCGCAAGTTACCACTGGAATGATATTGACCAGGAAATAAATTCCATTCACTGCTTCCGCTGTCTGCACGACATTAGAACCGGAAACAAATCCGATTGCTGCCAATCCGAAAGAAACTCCTGTAGAGGCAATGGTCGAACCTATTTTTCTACTAAATGTATATAAAGAATACATAGAACCATCGCTTCTTTCATTAAATTTCCATTCGCTGTAATCCAGACAGTCTGTAACAAGCGCCCAGATCAACATTGTAAATACTGTCTGTCCGATCGTTCCCAATACAACCAATGCCGAATACACATATACATTTTTAATTTCCATGACAACCGGGATGACACTAAAGATTGTACTGGAAACAATGGCTGCCATTAAAGTTGCTTTTTTTCCAAACTTTGCTACCAATTTCGGAACCAATGGGAAACAGATCACCAAAATCGGGATTGTCGCAAGACTGATAATAGACATTACATCTGTTCTTGCATAGTACTCTTTAAAAATGTAGCTTCTTACCTGGTTTGATCCAGTGATAAAGAGCATACTTCCTAATGTTGCCACCATAACTCCGATCAATGGTCTGTTGTGTACGGTTGCTTTTAATACTTTTCCATAATTAAATTTCTCTGCTTTTTCAGAATTCTGTCGAATACGCTCCTGTGTAAAATTCAGCAGAACAAAATAGCTGATAATACTTAAAACACCGAAGATTACCGCGATTAGTGTAAAACGTTCCGGAAGAATATTGCTCTGCTTGTCAAAGCAGACAACAGGAACGATGGAAAGTCCTACGATTCCTACGATCGTTCCACCGATACTTCTTGCTCTGGAAAGCTTACTTCTCTGGATCGGATCATCACTTACAACGCTGGCCATCGCACCAAATGGCATGGAAGTTCCTGTGTAGCTCATTCCATACAGAACATATGCAAATGCTACATAAGCATGAAGTGCAATCCCTTCCAATGGAACATTAAAAAAGCAAAGCACACCAGATAATGCCAGTGGAAGCATAAAAATCTTAATCCATGGTTTGAATTTATCTCCGGACTTTCCAATCATCCAACGATCTGGGAAAGATCCCATAATCGGATCATTGATCGCATCCCATAATCTGGCCACTAAAAATAACGTTCCCATCCATCCTGCGCTGATTCCCAATACATTGGTACAAAAAATCAGAAAATATGCATCTACAAATAAATTTACAAAGCTGCCCGCCATGTCTCCAAATACATACCCGATTTCATCCTTCACCCCGAACGGGCGAATTTGTTTTTTGTTCATCCTGCTTGTCCTCTTTTCTTTTTCTTTTCAATTCACGTGATTTGTGTTATCCTAATTATAAGTTATAATAATTGCAATTTATATTGCAAATTCATCAAATTACATTGCAAATCTAACATTTAATTTTATCGTTTTATATTATTTGCACAAAAACATGAGAGGATTTTTATGAAACTTCACGAAGCTAAATTATTATTAAATGACCCCACATTTTCCATCGATTCCATTACTTATCAGGAATTAGAAATGGACAGCGACTATGTGGATGTACATGAAGATATCAGTTACTCGAAAGACAATGTAGATTTACACAGCCATACTTTTTTTGAAATTTTATTTTGTCAAAGTGGTTCTTTACAATATATGGTCGGCAATACCCGTTATCAGCTGGTTAAAAATTCCATTGTATGCATTCCTCCCGGTGTCAGCCACTGTCCGCTTTATCTGGAACAGCTTTCAGAACCTTACCGCAGAACTGTGATGTGGATCAGCAATAAAATCTATCATCAATATATGAACCTTTTGAACAATGATCCAATCGAAAAATCGTCCTGTTTGCTACCGCAAAATGTATTCCTTCTATCCGGAAATATTCTATATCAGGTAGAAGAACTTTACGAAAAAATGTTAAACATTCCTCCTGATTTTTCGGGTGCAGAACTCTATAAGATTGGTTTGTCTGCGCAAATCGTTACTTTATTTCATCAATTTTTAAATTCTCATGAAATAAATCCTCTAAAGCCGGAAAAAACCATTCTTTTGGACGAGATCATTCACTTTATAGAAAATCATCTTTCCGAAGAATTAAGTGCGAAACGAATCGCAGCGCACTTTCTGGTCAGTGAATCTTCTATCAATCAATTGTTCAGTAAACAGATCAGTTTGAGCCTTTATCGGTATATTACACAACGCCGCCTGATCGAAGCTAAAAATTTAATTTCCAGTCAGACACCATTAAAAAAATTGCCTGAACTATGTGGATTTTCTGATTATTCCGTTTTTTACAAAGCTTTTACAAAACAATATGGTATTTCTCCAAAAGAATATAAAAACAGAATTTTTAAAATGCAGCAATGAAAAAGCCCCCGGCTGGGGAAAGAATCTTATCTTCCCCGCCGGAGGCTTTCTACTTGTCCTACTTTATTCTTTTCCTATTACAGTCTCTTCAACAGCTCTTCTCTCTCTGCTTCAAATCCAGGTTTTCCAAGGAGTGCGAACATATTTTTCTTATAGCTCTCAACTCCCGGCTGATTGAATGGATTCACACCGAGCAGATATCCGCTGATTCCACATGCGAATTCGAAGAAGTAGAATAACTGTCCCAGATAGTATTCGTTCTGTTCCGGAATGTTCACGATCAGGTTCGGTACATTACCATCTGTGTGAGCAAGGATTGTTCCGTTCATCGCGCTCTTGTTGATGAAATCAACTGTTTTTCCTGCAAGATAGTTCAGTCCATCCAGATCTACAGGCTCTTCATTGATGATGATCTCTTCTTTGGATGTCTCCACATTCATAACTGTCTCAAACAGGATTCTGTTTCCATCCTGAATGAACTGTCCCATAGAGTGCAGATCAGTTGTCAGATCTACAGATGCCGGGAAGATTCCTTTCTGGTCTTTTCCTTCGCTCTCTCCGTAAAGCTGTTTCCACCACTCAGATACATAGTGAAGGCTTGGCTCATAGTTTGCCAGAACTTCGATCGTCTTTCCTTTTCTAAGCAAAATGTTACGGATCGCAGCATACTGAAGTGCTCCGTTCTCTGCGAAATCATTCTCCAGAGCTTCTTTTCTTCCTGCTGCTGCACCTTCCATGAGTTTCTCGATATCAGCACCACTTACTGCGATCGGAAGCAGACCAACTGCTGTCAGTACAGAGAAACGTCCTCCTACATCATCCGGTACTACAAATGTCTCGTATCCCTCTTCTGTTGCAAGGTTCTTCAGTGCACCTTTTGCTTTGTCAGTTGTTGCATAAATTCTCTTTGCTGCTTCTTCTTTTCCGTATTTCTTTTCCAGAATCTCTTTAAATACACGGAAGGCAATGGCCGGCTCTGTTGTTGTTCCGGATTTTGAGATCATGTTGATAGAAAAATCTCTGTCTCCCACTACATCGATCAGATGTTTGATATATGTACTGCTGATGCTGTTTCCTACATAGTAGATCTCCGGAGATTTTCTGATCTCTTTGGATACCACATTTGCGAAAGAATGTCCCAGAAATTCAATGGCAGCTCTCGCTCCGAGATAAGATCCGCCGATTCCGATCACAAGAAGTACTTCTGAATCTTTTCTGATCTTTTCTGCTGCTTTCTGAATACGTACAAACTCTTCTTTATCATAATCAACCGGAAGATCGATCCATCCAAGAAAATCATTTCCTGCTCCGCTCTTTGCCACAAGCTTCTCTTTTGCCTGTGCCACAAGCTCGCTCATATATGCCATTTCATGCTCCTGAACAAAACCAGCTGCTTTTGAATAATCAAATGTTACTTTGTTAGCCATCGTTTATCCTTCCTCTCTAACTTCTCTACTTTATTGGACAAAGTCCACCCATTCAGCATCCATTCCAGAATGCCCGAACAGGTATCATTTACAAGCTCATTTTATCAAATCTGACTTTGTTAGGCAAGGAATTCTTCCAAAATCTGACGAATCGCATCTTCTTTGAGCGCCGGTTCTTCCAGATCCTCTTTTTCCATCGTCTTCTCCAGTTCTTTCTTGAATTTCTTCGGTTCTTCTTCTATATTGATGGCAAGCTCCTCATCCTGTTTCTTCACTACAGCCGCCGCTCTCTGCGATGCTTTCTGGGCGCCGGATAATTTCTGGGATTCTCCTGCCTCCGTACGGATTACCTCCAGATTTTTTTCATTTTTACGCATTCGTTTGTATCGGTGCGCACACACATTTTCCAGATAATCCACCATGTAATTCTCCGCCGCCTCGATTTTATACGATTCATCGGAAAGCTGGCTGATTACAAACAACGCTACCATCTCTGCTGCCCCAAGCGCACCATACTGATACACCTGCTCACAAAATCCATGCGCCATGAAATGTCCCACAGCTCCAATCGCCGCCAGAATTCCCGCAAACCAGATCGACTGAATCTGGATCTGTCTCCAGGTATGTATTTTCAGGAAAAACCCTCTGTACTCATAAATGTATTTTTCTACAAATGCATTCACATTTTCTACTCTGTCATGTACCATACAGGCATGTTCGTATTTTGCACGAACAAGCTTCATCAGTTTGTGTGTACTCTTTGACATACTCCCGGCCGCATTCACCAGCTTACGCAAAGTCACATAATTCATTACCTTTGCAAGTATCCCAACAATTCCTACTCCCAGCATCAGATAAAATATGATGCCTGTCTCCGCTACTGCTTCTTTCCACATAGTTAAACCTCCTGTTTATGGTCTTTTTCACAATTCGTTCAATTGTGTGCCTGTGGCCATTATAAAACAAGTCTCCCCAGGATGCCCGCAAAACCGTTCTACATAATTCTACATTCGGTCTGTTTCCATGCTTCTTTTCTCTGATTTCCCGCCTGGATTTTTCCCCTTTTAAACTTCACCTTTCCCTTGATTTTCAAGGCGTGAGCGTTTTTGAAAGTTATCCACAGTCCACTTTCAGATGTTGTCGTTTTTCCACAAAAACACTCGAATCCTGACATACGAAAGTGAATAAACTTCCTCTGGAATTTCTAAAACAGGTCTGTTATAATTCTTCTGATAACATACAAATGAATTTTTTAATTGGAGGTCTGATATTATGCATTACAAACCAACTGGAGTCTGTTCTCAGAACATCGAATTTGATATCGAAGACAATAAAGTAAAAAATGTACACTTTATCGGAGGATGTAACGGCAATCTTCAGGGAATTGCGCGCCTTGTAGAAGGAATGGATGTTCAGGAAGTCATTGACAGAGTAGAAGGAATCCGCTGCGGATTCAAGGCAACTTCCTGCCCGGATCAGCTCGCACAAGCATTAAAAACAGCAATCGGAAAGTAATTCCGATTGCTGTTCTTGTTTCATATCAATATTATTTTGTATCCCTGAGTGGTTGAAGCAGCCGTCATAAGCATGTCTGTTCATTGTGGTGTTTTCGTACAGGCTCTTATAATTTATTTTATAGTTGCATCATACTATGACGGCTGCTTCAACCACTCAGAGACTATGGAATTATAAAAGGTAAGTTATTGGCTATTTGATCATAATTCCGTCTGTGAAGGAATAATCCTCCTCATATGGATACTCCATACCTGCGAAATGATCTGCACGTACCCGGTAATAATATCCCGGTTCTACCGTGATATACTTGGAAGTACTAACAAAATAGTCATTCTCCACATCTTTACTCCATCCGGCAATTTGTCCCCATGCATCTTTTTCCGCATTATATCGATCTACATATATGATGGTAGAAACAAGATTTACAGTTGTTCTCGCTGTTGTTCCAGCATATACATAAATCCGATTCCGCCCAGCTTTTGTAATGGAGCATTCCCCTAACATGATGTACTGACCTTTTGCATCCTCATTCTGACTTGTGCCTGATGCACTCTCCTGCATGGTCAGATAAGAACCATCCACCTTTTTTGTCTGCTCATCTGACGCTTGTACCTGAGGAACCGTAACTGATGTAATCGTTCCCAGTAACATTGCAGCACAGAGTACAGACAATACTTTTTTTCTGATTTTCATAACTCTCTCCTTCCCCCTCTATTAAGTAAACAATCGAACTCGAAAAAACTGACGCGTTTTTTCAAAAAAATTTTAAATTTTTCACAATTTTTTTAAATTCTTCTTGCTCCATCATTCCTCTAAGTTGATAATGAACGCCATGCTCCTCAAATTCTGCTAAAAATCCCTGTTCTTCATATCCCTTTATCTGATATTCTGTAACATGTATTTCTTTTTTATTATTTTCAATGGTAAATACATCAATAATCTCATCCGACTCTTTCTGACCAAGAGATGAATCTTCCGCATTTACATAAATCGAATACCAAACTATCTCTCCCTTATATTCATAAAATACCTGAGCTCTTTTTTGCGCTTCATCAATAACATACCTTTGTAAAATCATATCTTCTGGTTTATACTCCATCCTTACAACCTGGATTCCCAGTTTTTCCTTTATCTCCCGATACACCTGTGTTTCATCCGCACTCTCACTTGCCTGCGTATCCATATCCTCCACATTGATCACCGATGCCTGACCTGTCTCCCCGGTAAACTTCTCAATGATCTCCTTGAGATAAGATTTACTCCCCACCGCAGTCACACTTGTTGCAACAGCCGCGATCATCAGCACTGCGGCAGCCACCATCACTCTTCTTCTGAAAAGTGGACTGTGCCGATGCACTTTCTTTTGACTTTGTGTCTTTTCATATGCCTGTATCTGCTCTGCCAGCCTTTTTTCCATTTCATCAGAGACTTTGATTTCTTCCAGTTTGGAGTCTTTCAGAATCTCTTTTTCGATTTTTGCCGCTTCTTTTTCTGTTTCTTCATGAAGTGAAAGCACGTTCTTTTTTTTCATCGTTCTACCCCTTACACGATTCTATTTATGGTTCCTACTTTTGTCTTGACATTTCACTAAATAAGGTTAATATGAAATTATATGTTTTCCTCGGCTATTTTCGTTGCAGCCGACTAACTAACACATTTTTTCTGGAGGTTTTTATATGAAACGAATCATACTTACCGGAGGTGGAACCGCCGGTCATGTTACCCCCAATATCGCTCTGATTCCACGTCTTTTGGAACTCGGATACGATATTCAGTATATTGGCTCTTATCAGGGAATCGAAAAAGAGCTCATCGAGCCATTCGGCATCCCTTACCACGGAATCTCTTCCGGTAAACTGCGCCGCTATTTCAGTGTTCAGAACTTTACCGATCCATTCCGCGTATTGAAAGGATTCGGTGAAGCAAAGAGACTGATCAAAGAACTTCAGCCGGATGTGATCTTTTCCAAAGGCGGATTTGTATCTGTTCCTGTCGTACTTGCCGGCAAACACAATAAAGTTCCGACGATCATTCACGAATCTGATATGACACCCGGACTTGCCAACAAGATCGCAATTCCATCTGCTACAAAGGTATGCTGTAACTTTCCTGAGACTCTGGAGCATCTTCCGAAAGACAAGGCCGTATTAACAGGTTCTCCGATCCGTCAGGAACTATTATCCGGAAACAGGATCGCGGCTATGGATCTGTGTCATTTTTCTGCTGACAAGCCAGTCATCCTCGTCATCGGCGGAAGCCTTGGATCCGTTGCAGTAAATAACGCTGTTCGTCTGGCACTCCCGGAACTTTTAGAGCATTTCCAGATTGTCCATCTCTGCGGAAAAGGCAAGGTAGATGACTCTCTGACTTCTATGAAAGGCTACACACAGTTTGAATATATCAAGGATGAGCTTCGTGATATCTTTGCACTTGCAGATATTGTGATCTCAAGAGCCGGTGCAAACGCAATCTGCGAACTTCTTGCTCTGAGAAAACCGAATCTGCTGATCCCGCTCTCAGCCAACGCAAGCCGCGGAGATCAGATTTTAAATGCCCGCTCCTTTGAACGTCAGGGCTTCAGCATGGTTCTCGAAGAAGAAGAGCTGACCAAAGAATCTCTTTTAGAGGCAGTGCGGAAATTGTATAACGATCGCAGCCGTTTTATGGATGCCATGCGTGATTCGAATCAGCAAAATTCAATCGATACAATCATCGATCTCATCGAGAATTCCCGCAGATAGTTTTATATCACCACTAAAATCAGCTGAACAGGTGTCGTTTTGACACCTGTTCGTTTACAGCTCCAAAAATTCCTCATACTCTACACCAAACTTTTTTCTGATCCATTTTCTTGCTCTGTAGAGTAAACTGTGCAGCACTTCTATGCTTATCTCCATTCTTTCTGCAACAGCAGACTGCGGAATCTCCAAGTAATATACATAACGAATTGCATCATACCAACGTGGATTATGCTTGTACAAGGCTGCAAAAATCTCTTCATGCAGACTGGTCTGTTCATCATCCTTCATTCTTTCCATGTATGTATCTTCTGCGCTGTCCTCCAGATCTAAAATAACAGGATCATCCCCTGTTTCCGAGAGAACTTCTCTTTCTGCTTTCTTGTTATAATTCAATGCCATATGCTTTGCAGTCGTATACATCCAAGCTTTGATATTGATATCCTTCAATTCATCGATATACATATATAATTGCAGAAATGTACTCTGTGTAATATCTTCTGCAATATCGTAATTCCCTGAATATTTATATGCTGCCTTCATAACGAGATTTTTGTATTTTTGGTATATCTCATCATAATCTTGTTTATCCGTCAACATGTTTTCTCCAGTAATTACTTGATTTTATTCAGAATCTCTTCCTTGTCTGCTTCTGTCAGTTCACCCATCTTCCAGCCAAGACCAACCTGATCTCCTTCATAACGCGGTATCAAATGCATATGAAAATGGAATACAGTCTGCCCTGCCGGCTCTTCATTATTCTGAACAATATTATATCCATCACATCCAAGAATATCTTTCATCTTACAGATCATCTTTTTTGCCAGCACCAGCGCTTTTGCTGCCAGTTCATCATCCAGATCATATAAATTGCGGTAATGTTCTTTTGGTATGATCAGTGCATGTCCTTTTGACGCCGGGCTCAAATCCAGAATTACACGAAAATCAGCATCTTCATAAATAGTTACTGAAGGAATCTCACCTGATGCCAGTTTGCAAAAAATACAGTTATCATCTTTCATTATCTAAGCATCTCCTTTTTTGTTTACTTGTAGTATAAAACATTTTTCCAGAAAATAGAAGAATATTTTACTTACAGAAATCGCCTTTTTTGTCGAATTTTGTCATACTTATTTTATTGAACCCTCCTTTTTCGCATGATAGACTACACTTAAACAGAACTACTTTGGAGGACATAACTATGCTATACAATATCGATATTAATAAAATGAACAAATTGATGAGCAATAATGAAGATGCACGGCAGATCATCCCGCAGCTTCTGCGCAATCACCGAAATACAATTTCCACGATCTCACATGAGATTCGCAATCCCCTTACTCTTGTTTCCTCTGCCCTGCAGGTAATGGAAAAACAAAATCCGGAGCTCAAAGACATTCCGCACTGGAGCCAGGTAATGGGTGACGTCGATTTTATTATTCAGCTTTTAGAAGAGCTTTCTGCCTTTAACAGCAGCAATGAATTGTATTATTCTGTCTTCTCTATAGAACAGCTTTTGAAAAACGTTGCAATCTCTTTTGCAATCTCGCTGGACACAAATGAAGCAGATATTGAATTTTCCTCTTCTATCTCCGACTCTCTCGGTGAATTTACCGGAGACAAGATCAAACTGCAGGAACTTGTCCTGAACCTGCTGAAAAATGCAGAGGAAGCCATCACCGAACAAGGCTCCATTCATCTGGCAGCTTCCCGCAGCGGAGATATCATTACCATCACCTGTACCGATACCGGCTGCGGAATCACTCCGGAGCAGATGGAATGTATCTTCCAGCCATTTGTCACCTACAAACCGGGCGGAACCGGACTTGGACTGGCATTCTCCCGCAAGATTGCAGAGGCTCACGAAGGAACTCTCACTGCTGTTTCCACTCCGCAGGAATCCACTACATTTACCGTTACACTTCCTGTCTAGGCACGTTCCTTCCGTGATACAAAAGCACGGCTGTCAGAAATCCACAGATCAGCCCGCCCACATGGGCCGCATTGTCTACGCCTGTACTGGTAAAGCCAAAATAAAGACTTAACAGTACCATAAACAGCATCCCTCTTCCGGTGAGCCTTCCGGCCTTTCCTCTGTTACGAATCACAACCCACAGAAGTGCCCCGAGCAATCCAAAAATTGCTCCGGATGCACCTGCTGAGACTGCCAGATTTCCAGTGTAAAAATCCATGGCAAGAGAAATCAGATTTGCCCCGATCCCGCTCACAAAATAAATCAGCAAAAATTTAAAACTGCCAATCTCCTTCTCCAGATTCCACCCCAATGCACCGAGCATTACCATGTTATTCATCAGATGATCGATCCCAAAATGTAAAAAAATGCAGGTTATCAACCGATAATACTGGGCATCTTCAAAAATCAACGGTGGGTACATGGCTCCGTATTTTATCATAAATACCGCATTTTCCGGGTTACCCAAAAATGACAATAGAAAAAAGATTCCCATATTGATCACGATCAGTGCCGCTGTACAGACTGTCTGTTTGTTTTTCTGCAATTTGAATCCCTCTTTTCCGCGCCCTTCATCAGGCGCAATTTAATACAGTCATTATAAGTGAGTGGATTCATCTTGTCCATCTGTTTCCAATATCAGATCATCCCAGCTTCCCCATCTTCCAAGTCTCCCTCTGCTGATTTTATGCGCCGCTTTTTTCCAGGCACTCCATACACCGCCGGATTCCCGGATGACCTCCGTATCCTTTGCTGGTTTATATTCCTCTTCCGTATCCAACGTAAACAGAGAATCAGAAATTTCCTCTTCTTCCCACGCTTCCTCTGTATCCGGCTCCTCCTCCTCTTCTGCTTCTTCGCATTCTGTACGGTATTCCTGCATAATGGCATCCAGATCATAGTTCTCCTCAAGTGTTGCTTTATGCAGCTCATAAGCAAGCGTGATCCCCTTCTCATCTTCATAATCCAGCTTTTCTACAAAATACTCTGTCATTCGGTGAAATGATTCACAGAGCTCCTGTTTCCCTCCAGGCAGATAGCAAAAGAAATATTTCTGTTTTCTGCAAAAAACATATTCCGGTTCTAACAACAGACAGCCCGGATGCAGCATATACTTTTGCAGCTGCGAAATACTCTCCAGAAGACAATAGATAAACTGCTCAATATCCCCTTTTTGAACCTGCTTGTTTTCAAATAAAACCGCCATGGAAACTAATCCTGTGATTTCATATGTATACCGGCTCTCTCCATCGATTCCGCAGCCGTTTACTTCCAGAATGCCCGGAATTTTATTTGCTCTCAGCATCGGCATCTGATAATCTTCCTCATAAATCTCCGGTACATGAATATGCAGACAGATTCTGTTTAATTCTTTTTCATATTTTGTATTCACTTCCAACTTCTCCTATTTTATTGTTTCCAGTTTTTTCTTCAAACGGATCTTTTTCTCCGGATGCGGGATTTTTACCTGTCTTGTTACCCGGATACACATCTTCCCTCTGGTCGCGGAAATTGTCGTCTCTGCCTCATCATCTGTCACATTCACAGACACCTCCGGCATAGAAAAATAAATAAGTTTCCACCTGATCCGTTCCCTGCAAAACGTCTCCACATCCGCTTCTTTCGCTTTTGGATTCCGTGCCGTCTGAACCGCTGTCGTAACTGCTTCATATGCCATCCCGTCTAAAATACTTTTATCATGATAATAAAATGTCGTACGGACAATGATCAGAAATACCAGAAAAATCAACGGCATCACATATGCCATTTCAACTGTGGTACTCCCTTTTACACACCTCATTTATATCCCTCCCAGACAGACGATCCCTATATACGCAGCCAGCAAAAACGGAACAAACGGAAATGCCGCATCTTTTTGAAAACCTTTCCTGATCAGCACGTATCCTGCAAACACTGCTGCCAGAACATATGCCCAGACAAGGAGATACAACACATTCCAAAATCCGAGATACACCCCCGTCACCGCGATCATCAGACTGTCACCATATCCGAAAGCCTCCTGTGTCAATCTGCTGATCAGAAGAAACACTCCGCCCACAAGCGCGCCTGTGACCATTAGTACCAGTGGAATTTTTCCATGAAAATATCCAAGACTTGCCGAAAGAATCCCCCCTGCCGCAATAAGCCAGACCGGTATTTCTCTTTTTCTGATATCCCACATGGAAACAACACATAAATATCCTCCAAAACAAATTTCTCCTATTTCGTACATCGTGAACATCCCCCTCTTCCTATCACCCTTGATTTCTGAACCGCATAAATCGTCCGGTTCAGACCGCCGCATGTGAGTGAGTTGTGATACTTGCCCCCTGTATTTGTAATATAAACTCCTGCCATTGCACTTCCATGGACACATTTGTCACATTTATAATATCTTCCGCCGTCTTCGTTCCGAATTCCGTCCAGGTCTGCATAAGGGATAAACCTGACAGAAAGCTGCAGATACGTACACTGATAATCTTCATGATAAACCAGCCCTGTTTTTGTAATATAGACGATCTGTTCATCTCCTGACTCCAGACCTTTCTTCTGAAATCCGTTCCAACTGCTGAATTTCATTTCTTCCTTATATTCTGCAGACAGATTTCCAAACTGTAAAAACGGAAGCCGGATTCCGTATCGTACAACAACATTCAGCTCATTCCCATTGGGATTACAATATGATCCCGCACATTGTATCCCTTTACTTCCACCGCTCACAATACTGTTCTCCAGACGCTTTGCTCCAATACTCCTGACAATTTCCGATTCCAGCTTCGATGTATTTAAGACCGGAACAAGTGCTGTATCTTCCGTACAGATCTTGGACGCATGAACTGCCGCTGCCCGAATGGTTGTCTGCACATTATGAATTTCAATAAAATAGATCAGACATACTACCGCAAAAAAGAAGATCGGTACGCTAAGCGCTGCTTCTACAGTAATACTTCCTCCCGCCCCCGGCACAGATGCCCGTTTTAGATTCTTATTGGATGGTTTTTGATTTGATTGTGTCATCATTTTTCCTTTCTTTAAAATTTGTGAGTGTCTCTGCCAGAGGGGACGTTTCGGCAGTAGATCCGGGCACCTGTGCCGGGTGCGGGAGTTGTTTATTCATATCCGAAATAGAGTGGAAATTCATAAGATAACCCGTTTCTGATCTGAACAAGGTTTTGCAGTCTGAGCTTTGTTACACATGCATCTGCACGAAAAAAGGCAAGTCCTTTTTCATAGATCAGATTTTGCTCCACCCGATCCAGCGTACGCATGGTAAGATGATCTCCATTTTCTAAAAACAACAGCATTCTCAGATAACTTTTGTAATCCCATCCATCTGTTACATCAGCCCCTTCCTGTGTATCTTCACTGGTTCCCATCTTCATCAGGGAAGAGAGCGACAGCTGCCAGTTCTCTGCTGTTTTTACCAGAGCAACGCGTTTTCCGGACATCAGAGAACGTAAATCCATGACACTTTCCCCGAATGCCCACGCTGCCAGCAATACCTGTTTGACTACAGGCTCCAGCATCGGAAGCGCTACTGCCGTTGCCAGCGCCAATGCCATAGCTCCTGCCTCCGCCTGTTTTGCTGTATCCGTCTGCAGATATACAAAATTCAGCCCCATCCGGATCAAAAGCATCTTGTTCAGCACCGCCTCCAGATTTTCCTGATCAGATGTCTTTCCCTCCAGAAGATATTCCACTTCATAGGCAAGCGATCGTTTTTCTTTTTCTTCTTCCACAGCATTTCCGAATTTTTTAAGAATGTACTCATGAAATAACAGCTTTTTTGTAACTTCATCCACATCACTTCTGACCGAAAATGTCCCCCTCCCTACCCGCAGCGCACGGGAGGAAGCCTGTTCTTCCCCTCGAATCTGCTTTTGGGAAACCTGCTTTTCTTTCGGAAATACCAGGCTGATCAGACTCGACTTTTTCAACTGTTCAATGTGGGGAAGCGGATTATTTTCCATCGGAAGAGAGCTCTGATTCTGATTCAACATATCATCCAGTTCTTCCAGACTCTGATTGCTCTCATCCTTTGTCTGTTCCCCGGTAATTTCCTGCTGTTCCCACTTTTCTGCCAGAGCCCCCAATCCTTGAATAATCGAAATCCCATACAGATCTTCCATATATTTGACAGCGCCTTCCCGAAATGCCTGTCCGTTTTGATCTGTGAGAAATTGAATCCCTTCTACTTCCGGCCAGATTCCTGACGCTCCATAATAGTGCATTCTGTCGATCAGCTGTTTCTCTGAGAAATTACCGGTTTCATAACTTCCCTCCACCGCAAAGATTCCATACTCTTCCAATAATTCTTTCTGATATTCTCCAAATACCGAATACACCGCACGATCCATATCCAGCCTTGCCTGATTTTTCTCTGCCTGAACGGATGCACTTTCCAGAATTGCTGTTACAAATGAGATCATCAGTACAAATATCAGGCTTAAAAATGCTGTGATCTCCCCTTTTTCCACGTTAGATTCCCGCACTTTCACTTGTGATCTTTTCGAAAATATCGTTGACCAGTGTGGTCAGCTGTGTTTTAAATATCAAGACGAGCGCAATGATCACGACCAATATCAATATCATCTCCACGACTGACAGCCCGGTTTCTGCCTGCATCTCTGCCACAAACATCTGCACCCGTTCTCTCATGCTCTCTGTAAATTTTCTCAACATATCGTCCTCTTCCTTTCTTCTTAAATCTGAATCGTCAAAAATGCCGGTACAACAATGATCATCAGCACCACTCCCAGCATCAGAAACATCGGTCCCAGCAGTCTGGTACTGGTCTCTTCTCCCAGTTTTCTGGCTGCTGCTTTGCGCTCTTCAAACGCTCCTGCTGCTTCTCTCTGAAGTAATTCTGCCAGTCCCTTTGTTCCTTTTCTTAAATTCTGAGACAGCATCACCGCAAATTTACGATAGACCGGAAGCCCGCACCGCATTCCAAAATGCTCATAGCATTCACTCTCCGGAGTTCCTCTCTGCATTTCCCGCATAGTATACACCATCTCCTCATACACATATCTCGTATTTTCCTGCTGCCGATAAACCGATGCAATCTGAAACCACGCTCTTCGTGCAGGCATTCCGGCTCCCAGATACAACGTGAATGTACTGATAAATTCCGGATAATCCATTGCCAGCTGATGTCGGCGCGCCTTCTTTTTCTGGATTTCATTCTGTTTTTCCAGCACCAGCATCAGGGCCGCTGCCACAATCCCCAGTATAAAGATTCCTACACTTCTCATATCTTTTGCATAATGCCAGGATACTGTTTTTCCTTCAATTTCATCCGGAAGCACCACATAGCCGGATTCACGGTCTGTCTCATCTGCTTCCTTCATTTTCTTTTCCAGCTGTCTTTGAAACTGCCCGGCATCATCCAGCTTTGGCGGAAACACTCTTGCCGAAAACTGATGTTCTGCCTTTGCATCTCCGTATGTGAGCAATGCTTTTAACTCAATGATCCTTCCCTCTTCCGACAGATTTTTATCCTGCAGTTCGCCAAGAATGTTTACTGTCTGGTAGTCACTTAACTCCCAGGATACCTCGATTCCCGTATCCGGTACTGTTTTTACAAGATTCAGATCATACCTCACTTCATCCAGACTCTTATTTTCCCCAAGTATCAGCGTTTCCAGCTTTTTCCCTGCTGCGTCAAATACTTTTTGCAATTCTTCCTGTGTATACGACTGTTCCTGTATTTCCACAGTGATTTTCGCTTTCTGATCTTTTGTTTTTGCGACCAGCTTTTGATTTTTCTCCCCCTGTCCGTGTTCATTCCGTTTTAATATACTGCTTCCGGATTTGTTTTGCGGAATTTTCCGAAAATTATCAGTCGCATATAAGGCTCCCGCCAGAATCGTAAACACTGCGATCACCAGTACTGCCTTTTGATATCCTTTTCTTTCTGTTTTCATACCATCCCCTTACACCTCTATCTGTGTCATTTTTTTGCCCAGCTGATAAGCTGTCAGATATACCATCAGGCAGATTGTCATAAACAAAGTGCCTGCAAGATTTCCGTAAAGCACTGCCATAAACTCAGGAAATGCGCTTCTCATATACAGAATAATTACAAACGGAATCACACACATGATCTTAAATTCCAGCTTTTTTGAAGTGAGCATCACCTGTATTTCTCTTTCAACTTCCATTTTTTCTCCGATTGCGTCTGCCGCATGCCGAATAATGGCAATACTGTCTCCTCCCAGACGTTTTGCAGCGCCAAATACCGTTACAAAATTTTCCACATCTTCCTCTTTAACACGATCGGCAAACTGCTTCATCACTTCTTCTGCTGTCATATTCAGATCCAGCTGATGAACCATCGTTTCATATTCCTTTATAATTCTTGTTTTTTTCTTGTAAATGGGGCAGATTTCTTTCCACGTTTCCCGGATTGCATTTTCCACAGAATACCCGACTTTTAAAATTGCGGACAATGTCTGTATGCTCTCGCGAAACTGTTCTCTGAATTCCTCTTTCTTCTGTTTACAGCACTCTTCTTCCCAGTTCTTCACATAGAGCAATGCGATCGGAACCATCAAGATCCACGCTGCCCAATGATCATAAAACAGATAGGCCGTCATCCCCGTGATCAGAATTCCTCTGCCCGCTGCCGCCATGTATTCCCGTTTCTGAATATCCTGCTGCCAGCAGTTTTTCTCTCTGAGTGATTTCATTTTCCTTCATAAGAGTTCCTTTAATTTTTCCATCTTCCATTCCCTCCTCCTGAAATTTATATAATGTCTGTAACTGAATCCTTCCATTCTCATACCCAAGTACTTCTGTAATCTCCAGTACTTTTCTGCTCTTATCCCGGAGTCTTCCGAGATGAATGATAACGTCCAGAGCAGAAGCGATCTGCTGCTGAATCGCGATCAGAGGCAATTCAATCCCCATCAGCATCATCGTCTCCAATCTGTGAAGCATATCCATCGGATTGTTGGCATGACCGGTAGACATTGAACCACTATGGCCGTTAAGCATTGCTGAAGATATCATGTCCACTGTTTCATCACCTCTGACTTCCCCCACAATGATCCGATCCGGTCTCATACGAAGTGCTGACTTGATCAGATCACGGATCGTCACCGCCCCTTCTCCTTCCAGGTTTGCGTTTCTCGCCTCCAGTCTGACCAGATTCGAAACACCCTTGATCTGGAGCTCCGCATTGTCTTCAATTGTAATAATTCGTTCATCTTTTGGAATATAGTCTGATAACGCATTGAGAAATGTTGTCTTACCGGAGCCTGTCCCTCCGCTGACAAAAATGTTATATTTTGATTCCACAAGAATTTTTAAGAAATTTACCGCTTCCTGACTGATACTTCCCCAGTCAATCAGCTGTTTCATTGTAACGGCTTCTTTTGGAAATTTTCGAATCGTCATGATCGGACCGTTTAATGCCACCGGACGCAGTACAACATTTACACGGGAACCGTCCTCCAGTCTCGCATCTACGATGGGAGATGCTTCATTGACATAGCGATTCGCACCTGCCGCAATCTGCTGGATCACATCTTCCAGCTTTGCAACTGACACAAATCTGCGATCTGACTCAAAAATACGCCCCGCTTTTTCCAGAAAAATATGATCCGTCCCATTGATCATGATTTCCGTGATCTCATCATCTTCGATCAACTCCTGCAGAATATCCAGTTTCCGGAACGCATTAAACAACTCTTTGCTGATCCGTATCTTTTCCTGAAGCGGAATAAACTCTTCTTTTGAAGCCTCCTCCAACACTTCGTGAATCAGCTCCTGCAGTTCCTCGTCTTCCATATCGCAGGTCATATCCATCTTTTCAATCACCCGGTCATATAATCGCTCTGTGTTTCTCATATGACAGTACCGCCGTTTCTCGACCTTACCACCTTCTGTACCGTATGCTCCAGGATTTTCTCATGTCCGGTCCGCAAAAGATTCTCCGTATACTGCTGCAGCTTTGCCTTTGCTGCCGGCTCTTCGATCGAAAGCGTATGAACAGAATCACATTTTTCCAGAATCGAAAACAGTCCGTTCACACTGTCTCCCAAATCTAGGATCAACACTTCATAAATACTTTTTTCCACAATCTGCTCAAACAGCTGCAGCCACTCTTCTGCTGTGACCGCCTGCAGATCCTGTACCACCGGAATCGGACGTATATAATCCATGTTTCCAATCTGGCCTGTCATCATGCTGATACGAAGTCCCAGATTTCCGGTCTCCTGTTTTGAATAATACAAGAGATCTCCCAGATTCTGTTCCTGTTCTTTTGAAAAATAATGCTCACCTCCTGCATACTCTTCCAGATTCAGATACAGAACAGGTCCTTTTTCTGCCAGCTCTTTTCCCAGTTCCAACGCATACTTCGTCTTCCCGATCCTGTGTATGGGTGAATAAACACCGATCAGACTTCCCCTTGTCTTTCGGAGCGTCTTTGCCACAGCCCGTTCCTTGTCCACAGAAAGCTCCAGAACCTTTGTCAGAATCTGATCAACTGACTGATACTTATAAAGCTCCTTTTCTTCGTCTGCCAGATACCTCCCTTCTGCTTTTACCAGTACAAATCGCTCTGCTGCCGGAATTTCCAGTCTTTCTTCCTGCGAATATTCCTCTCCGATCAGCAAGATCTGGATTGGCTTTTGTTCTGCGAATTTTTTCAGTGGTTCCAATTTCTGAAACATATGCATCTGAAATCCAAGCTCTTTTCTGCCTCCGATCATCTGCATAAGGTTTCTCGCATAATCTGCCTCCTGATCACAGATTACAAAATTTTTCTGATGCAACCTATCCCTCCTGTTCTGTATGATTCATTCAATCTTTTGGATGAAAATACCGCTGCGAACCGCAGCCTGAATAAAAATAACTGACGATCAGAATCCTCTGATCTCCTGATACAAAAGACCTGTGAAGCAGGTCCGATAAAAACAGCACTCGAATGATCTGCTGTGTGAAATGTATTATAAACGCAGTTTCCCGCCTTGTCCATACGCTTTTCCTAAATTGCAGTTTTTTGTGAAAACCTTACAAACTTTGATACACCAGAATTCCATAAAGCATGCAGACCCCAGGAATACCAAGGCTTCCGGATGTCAAAAAGGACAGCCCGTTGATTCCTACCTTCCAGGAATCCTGATCCGGCAGGACGTATTGATTGATAAAATATATCAGGCAGATTCCCATCACTGCCCGCAGAAAAAAGTTTAAAATCACAGCTCCCGCTTTATTTTTCATAACAAAACTACCTCCTGTGGAAACATCTGATATATCTTATTCCCACAGAAGGTAGTTTATGCGCAGTCTATAATTTTATTTTAATCTCCCGGTTTGATCGATGATACTGATGATACCGGACTCCGGCTGCATCCATCATCCGTTTGGATGCCATGACACTCGGGGTGTCCGCATACTTGTCACAATCATAAATGACCTCTTTAATTCCCGACTGAATGATCGCTTTTGCACACTCATTACACGGAAACAGTGACACATACAGCTTGGCTCCGACCAGGCTTCCGCCGCTGTAATTCAATATGGCATTCAATTCACTGTGTGTGGAATACACATACTTTGTCTCCAGCGGATTTTCGCCTTCCCTCGCCCACGGAAATTCATCATCTGAGCATCCTTTCGGAAACCCATTGTATCCCATGGACAAAATCTTGTTGTCCTGACTCACAATACAGCATCCGACCTGAGTATTCGGATCCTTGGAACGCATCCCGGACAGCATGGCAACTCCCATAAAATACTCATCCCAGGTCAGATAATCTTCTCTTTTATCTGACATGATTTTCAACTCCTTTATTTTGTGCCGAAAATACGATCTCCCGCATCTCCCAGTCCAGGCACAATGTAGCCATGATCATTTAAATGATCATCCAGCGCTCCGATGTACATATCGACATCCGGATGTGCCTCCTGCATCTTCTTGACCCCTTCCGGTGCAGCAAGGATACACATGAAGCGGATATGCTTTACTCCTTTGTCCTTGAGCATCTGGATCGCAGCAGCACTGGATCCGCCTGTTGCCAGCATCGGATCTACTACAAATACTTCTCTCTCACTGCAGTCTGCCGGAAGCTTGCAGTAATATTCTACCGGCTCTAATGTTTCCGGATCACGGTACAGACCGATGTGACCTACTTTTGCAGCCGGAATCAATGATAACATTCCATCTACCATACCAAGTCCCGCTCTTAAGATCGGTACAACTGCCAGTTTTTTTCCTGTCAGCTCTTTTCCCACCATCTCACAGATCGGTGTTTTGATTGTAACGTCCTGAAGCTTCAGATCTCTTGTTGCTTCATAACACATCAGACTCGCGATCTCACTGATTACCTCTCTGAATTCTTTTGTTCCGACATCCTCTCTGCGGATATAGCTGATTTTGTGCTGGATCAGCGGATGATCCATAACATGTACTTCTGACATTATTGTCCTCCTTTAGTAAATGAATTTAAAATTTCTGCTAATTTTTCTATCAACAACGTAATCTTCTCATAACACTCTCCATATGCAGTCAAAGGCTGCCCATATGGATCCGGGATCTCTTCTGTTTCTCCCGTAAACTCAGTAAGTGTATATACATTGTCTGTATATTCGTTCGGATATTCAGAAAGTATCTTCTCCTTCTGAGCCTGTGCCATCGTCAGGATCAGTGTCTCCGGATTCAGGTTCTTCTCCGTAAACGGTCTGGAAGTATATCCCTCCAGCGTCATCTGATTGCTCTTTAAAATAGCTTCTGCTTTCTGATTTACCGGCTCTGGAAACAAAACGACCATTCCCTTGGATTCGATCCAATATTCCTGATCTAATGACTGATGCCTGAAAATCTCTGCCGCAACCGGTCCGCGACAGGTATCTGTATTGCTGACAAATACGATTTTTCTGTATTTTTGCTCTTTCGTAAGAACTGATGCGGGGATCCTGCAGTGTCCTGCCGCCTTTTCCAGACGGTTCATAATGGCATTGCCGATTCCCTGGATCGCAAATGACTCACTGTAGATCTCTGACACATCCTCCTCGTCAAACTCTCTCAAAATTCGGTACAGATTCCTTGCAATAGTCTTCTCATTTTCACGGGAACCGATATTTTTTACCAGACCATGGGTATAAAACTCAACCGTTTCATTCGTCCCGATAATGCCCACCTGAACACCCTGACGGCTCTTTTCATAAGCAAGCTGCCGGATGGCAAACACTTCCTCCTTGAGACTTCCTTCTACGATCGTCAGCTTTGCTTTCGGCGCATAATGGCGATATTTCATACCCGGTGCTTTCGGCGCCTGACTGCTCTCACTGCCCAGAATCGTCTCATCCACGCTCACCACGCCGATCACTTCTTCCAGCATATCGGCAGTGATCGCACCCGGTCTTAAGATCATCGGCGGAGAAACTGTCATATCCAGGATCGTAGACTCCAGTCCGATATCTACACTTCCTCCGTCTATGATCATCTCGATCTTCCCGTTCAGATCTTCCCACACATGCTCTGCCGTAGTAGGACTCGGACGTCCGGATGTGTTGGCACTCGGCGCCGATACATATCCGCCTGCCGCAAGGATCAGCTTTCTCGCGATCAGATCACTTGGCATCCTCACAGCAACGGTATCCAGACCGCCTGTCGTGCCATATGGAACCAGAGAACTTTTTTCAAAGATCATCGTCAAAGGTCCCGGCCAGAAATGCTTCGCAAGAAGCTCTGTCTCCGGAGGTACATTCTCCGTAATCTCACTTAAATCTTCCAGATCTGCAATATGAACGATCAGTGGATTATCAGAAGGACGGCCCTTTGCTTCATATGTTTTTTTCGCTGCCTCCTCGTCCAGTGCATTCGCCCCCAATCCGTAAACTGTCTCTGTTGGGAATGCAACAAGTCCTCCTTCTCTGAGAATCTCTCCCGCTTCTCGTATTGCATCTTCGTCTATTTGGTTTTTGTCTATTTTCTTAATTATCGTTTCCATAGCTTTCATTATACCATTTTTCTTATCAGCGCTCAACATATTTCAGGATTCCATTGCCGATTGCCTGGGCAAGCTTCTGCTGATACGCCTCATCGATCAACATCCCCGCCTCCACCGGGCTGCTTAAAAATCCACATTCTACGATCACAATTGGTGACTTTGTATTCTTCAGCATATAGTATGTAGTATTTCCCTTGATCTCTCTGGCATGCTCCTGATCGAAATTTTTCAGTTCTGTCTGCATTACCTCTGCTGCTTTCTTTGCCTCCTTGGAGTGCGCAAAATAAAAAATCTGTGGTCCTCTTACGCTTTCCTGTGGATAACTGTTCTGATGAATACAGACTGCAAGTGCAGGAGATTCTTTGTCGATCAGCTCTACTCTGGCTTTCAGATCTTCCACCTGAGAATCTGCAAGTCTCTCATCCTTTATACGTGTCATCACCACCGTGATCTGATGTTCCTCCAGATATTTCTTCAATTTTTCTGCGATCTGCAGATTGAGTTCCTTTTCCTGCGCCCCGTTGATCCCGACTTTTCCGGGATCTTTTCCCCCGTGTCCGGAATCAATCACAACCGTCTTTTTCTCTGATATATTTCCGGAGGTCTCAGATACTTCCTCCCGAATATAATGACTGTGCAGATACTCTCCGGCAAACTGACATCCCGCTGCCGCCGCCAGAAGTACCCCGATCATCAGCAGCAGACGAATCTTTGTCCGCAGTATCCCCAATGCCTTTTTGAACCTCAAAAAAACATCCCCTTTCGCATATACTCTGTTTCATGTATATGCGAAAGAAGGATGTTTCATCCACCTGTACGTTTTTTATAAAACGTTTGCTGCCAGATACCCTTCTTCTACTGCACGATTGATATCTGCTGCTCTCTCATTGCAGTCTCCGACAAAGCTCACCTGTACGCCTTTGTCTTCCAGTGCCTGCACGTCAAACAGATTCGGTCTTGCTCCCACTGCGAGTACTACGTAATCACAAGGAAGAGACACTTTGCCCTCTGCATTTTCTGCTTCCACACTGTTTGCTGTAATGGCTGTTACTTTTGTTCCTGTCAGCAGCTGAACCTGATATTTTTCAAAGCTCTCAAATAATACCGGTCTTACTGTCTTGGATTCTTCTTTTGCGATTTCTTCCATCATCTCTACTACAGAAACCTGACATCCCATCTCTGCAAGAAGCTCTGCTGTCTCTGCTCCGACCAGACCGCCTCCGATCACAACCACACGTCCGCTCGGAAGTTCCTCATGATTCAATACTTTCCATGCATCAAATACATGTGGCATTTTACTTCCCTCGATCGGCGGAATCACATTGTGCGCACCTGCTGCCACGATCACATTGTCCGGATTCTCTGCCAGGATCATCTCTGCATCTGCTGTTCTTCCAAGACGTAAGTCTACATGCAGCTCTTTCATCTCATTTGTCAGATAGCGGAGTGCACGGTTCATCTCAGATTTTCTCGGAGGAACCGATGCAATGTTGAGCTGACCGCCAAGTGTCGTTTCTTTTTCAAACAGAACAACCTCATGACCTTTTACACTTGCAACTCTCGCTGCTTCCATACCTGCAACTCCACCGCCGATCACAACTACTTTTTTCTTCTCATCGGAAGGAGTGATCGTTCTCTCATACTCATATCCGTTTTCCGCATTGAGTACGCAGCTTAAGAATTTGCGGTTCTGGATCGCATCTGTACATCCCTTATTGCACATCATACAGTGACGGATGCGTCTTCCTTCTCCTGCTTCGAGTTTCTTTACATAATCCGGATCTGCCAGAAGAGAACGTCCCAGACCCACGATGTCGCAGACACCATTTTCGATCAGTGCTTCTGCGTTCTCCGGTGTGACGATACGTCCCACTGAGGATACCGGAATAGAGACTGCTTCTTTGATCTGTTTTGTATATTTTGACATGAAACAATATGGCTGTGTTCCCATCGCAGGAATCGTATCGTTCATATTTCCTGTATGGTTTGCCTGTCCTACATGAATCATATCCACTCCGGATCTCTCCAGAATTTTTGCAAACTCTACTGCCTCATTGATCATCAGACCGCCTTTTCCGCGCAGTGGGTTTTCTGTGACTACAGGTAATTTATAATCAATACAGATATCCGGTGCCACTTCTCTGATCTTATCCACCACACGAAGTGCAAAACGAATTCTGTTTTCAAAGCTTCCGCCGTAGGAATCTGTTCTGCGGTTGATCAATGTCGAACAGAATGATCCGATCAGACGGTCTCCGTGTACTTCTATAATATCAACTCCGGCTGACTGTGCACGTTTTACACATTCCCCGATCTTATCCAAAATACTGTTCAACTGCTCCTCCGTCACTTCTTGAATGAAATGTACCATATCATGACGCATTTTTGCACGTCCGCCTTCCATATCTCCTTTGCGGAATAATTCAGCCAGTGCCTCTACATCATACTCCGGATGGAAAATCTGGATTCCCAGTTTACAGTCAAATTCATGAACTGCATCTGCCAGTTTTCTAAATGCTTCGATCTGTCCGTCATGGAACAGCTTCGGTGTCGGTGAGATTGTATTTACAGGAGCAACATCTCCCAATACAATATAGGACACGCCACCTTCTGCCAGTCTCTTATAGAAGTTAAAGCTCTGTTCTACAATTGTGCCGTCTCTGCCTTCATATCCTGTTGTCATCGGCGGAAACATCACTCTGTTTTTCAGCTCGATCTTTCCCACTTTAATTGGTTCTAATAATCTCATAATCAGCCTCTCCTTAACATTTTCTTTCTGCTCAATACATGTTCTACTATACACATCCCCTGTTTTCTTTTATATGTCAATTAAGCTTTCTTCCTATCACTTTCCTGCTGTTTTATGAATTTGATTGAATAATAAAGCGCACTATATTATGATAGAAGCAACAATAAAAAAGGAGTTCTCTTATGCATCTGGAAATTGAAAATATCCACCATCCCCAAATTAAAAATATGAATCTGTCCGTCTATGATGTAGGATACCGTGCTGCCCACTTGCACCCGGAAATTGAGCTGATCCTGGTCTTAAAAGGAGATCCGGCATTCAACATCAACGGCAATACTACGTCCTTTTCTGAAAAAGATATCATCCTGATCAACGCCAACGAGCTCCACGAGATTATTTCGGAGAAAGCGCCGTCCACCCTGCTCTCCCTTCATATTCTTCCACAGTATTTTGAAGGATATTTTCCGCAGATGAGTCATATCAGCTTTCTGGAAAATACACTTTTGAGTAAAAATGAGCGACTGTTCACCTACTCGTTTTGCAAACTTTTAAAGATTTATCTCCTGCAGGCGCCTTATTACCAGCTGGAGTGTGCCGGTCTGATCAACATCATGGTGCATGACATCCTGCAAAGCTGCGCTTACTATGAAATGTATGGAGACAAACTTGCGCTCACTACCAAGAGAAACAGCCAGCTATCTGAAATCATCGATTACATTGAGGAACATTCTGCCGAAAGAGTGACTCTGTCTGACCTGGCAAAACACATGCAGCTCTCCGCTTCTTATTTATCACATTTTATTCAGAAAAATCTGCACCGTTCTTTCAGTGAATTTCTGACCTACACCCGGTATCTCAATGCAAAAGCACTGCTGATGAAAGGTGAACTTTCTCTGATTGATATCTGCTACGGCTGCGGATTTTCGGATTACCGCTATATGAATAATGCATTTAAAAAATATACCGGGCAGACTCCGAATGAGTTCAAAAAGAACATGAACAGCGACTCCCTCCCTCATAATAAAAAAGGAACCGTGAAGTCCTACACACCACAGGAAATGCTTGACACCGTCACCCGTTTTATGGAGAACAATCATTTTAATGAACATCAGATTTAGTTTTTTGTCTCTCCTGGAATTGACGCACATATTCTCCTGGTGTGATTCCAAACTCCCTTTTAAATGCCCGAAACAGGTTATTATAGTTTCCAAGTCCGCATATTTTATAGATTTCCGTCATAGGATATCCCTTTTCCAGAAGCCGTTTGCACAGATCCAGCTTCGCTTTGACAATATACTGATGAACGGTGATTCCTGTCTGCCGTTTAAATTCTCTGGAAATATGATATTTACTGATAAAAAATTCCTTTTCCAGACGTTCCAGTGAAATTTCTTCGTACAGATGATGTTTGATAAAAATAAAAATATCATCCAGTGCAAGTCGGGATCGTGTTTTACTTTTTGTGTGAAATTCCACATGAATACAGGCACGTAAAAGCAGCACGATCAGCATTGACAGAATACTGTCCTGAAACAGTGCATGCCCGAAATCTGTCGTTTCTTTTGGAAGAGTCAGAAGCCTTTTCGAAAGATTTTTTATCAGCATACTGATTTCTGATTCTGCCTGAATGACCACAACCTGATATGGCACCACATGAAAGCAGGACTCCAGATCCGTTTGTTCATCAGACAAACGTTTCAGCAGTTCTGCAGAAAACGAAATCTGAAGAAAATGCAGCGGAGTTTTCGACGCCGGATATTCAATTTCTACCGATGTACCCGGATTGACCAGTATGATTTCTTCCGTTGCACAAAAATATGTTTTCTCCCTGCTTCTGCATGTACATTTTCCGGCAGTAATAAAAAACACTGTATAATATGTAGTCGCCGGAAATTTCTTACATTTTGATTGTGTATATTTGTATTCCTTTGCAATATATTCTTTCATGATCACCTCGTTAAAATATATGAAAATCACTGTAAATCCCTATTAAAACTATTCAAAATAAATAGTATATCAATTTTTGATAGTTTTCAAGCAAGAATTGGATATGTTTCCTATTCAGATAAAGATATAATGAACATCGTAAACAAACGAAAACAAAAAGCCACACGATAAGGAGGAAGAATTGTGAGAGAGTTTTCAATGAAAGACAAAATCGGCTACACGCTCGGAGATCTGGGGTGCTGCTGTACAGAACAGTTTCGGGCAATGTTTTTGACCGTATTCTACACGCTCGTACTGAAAGTAAATCCTTTACATGTCGGAACGATTCTGTTGATCACTAAAATCTGGGATGCCATCAATGATCCGATCATCGGCGCTTTGATCGATGCCAGAAAATCTACGAAAGGCGGACGTTTTATTCCATGGATCAAGGCATTTTCCATTCCTATGGCCATTATGTGCGTGATTGGATTCCTGGATGTGAGCAGCTTTGATTATAAATTAAAACTGATCTACATTTTAGTAACCTACGTATTATATGAAGCCCTGTATACATGTGTCAATGTACCGTTTGGTTCTCTGTCCAGCGTTATGACAGATGATGTCAATCACAGAACAGACTTGTCCAGATACAGAAGCCTTGGCGGTACAATCTTTATGACAGTCGTCGTGATTGCAGGTCCTTTGGTTTTATATAAAGACAACAACCCGATTCCTTCCAGATTTACCCTGATGGCACTGATCTGTGCAACAATCGGTGTATTCTGCCTGATGATCACAAGCAGCTGGTGTAAAGAGAGAGTTTCCATCACTGTGGAAAAAAGAGAGAAATTCAACTATTTTGAAGCACTCAAACATATCATTAAAAACAGAGCGCTTCTGGGACTCATTTTCTCCAGCCTTGCAGGTATGATTGCAGCCAGTGTGGTAAACGGACTGAATACTTATTTATTTAAAGATTACTTTGGTAATGTTCAGATCATGGCAGTATCCGGTATGCTCAGTACCGTATATTCCATTATCACTTTTGTCGGAACAAAATTTGTATCTAAAAAATTCGGAAAAAAAGAATGGTGTATGTACGGAGCCGGTTTTGCCGCTATCGTATTCGGAATTTTATTCTTCTTCCCGATCAAGAATCCGATCTTGTTCATTGTTATCAACGGAATCTGCTACCTCGGTGCAAGTGGTTTCCAGGTACTCATCTGGGCTATGGTAAACGATGCGATCGATTACCAGGAACTGACCACCGGCGACAGAAAAGAAGGTATGGTCTATGCAACCTATTCCTTCTTCCGCAAGCTTGCTTCCGCAGTAAGCTCCAGCTTAAGCAGCTTTACCCTGGCTCTGATCGGATATAACGTAAATGAAGCTGTACAGACAGCTGCTGTAAAAGCACATATCTGGAAATCTTATACTGCGATCTATGCGATCGGATATTTGATTGCTGTACTGATCCTGTATTTTGTGTATCCGCTTTCCAAGAAAAAGACAGAAGAAATGTTAGAAACACTCGCGAAAAAAAGAGCAAAACAAGGAGAATAATATCATGATTCGTTACACAGAAATTAAAAACAGAAAAAATCATACTCTACGGGCAATGTTAAATCTTCCGGATGGAGTCAGCCATCCTCCGGTCGTACTCAATCTTCACGGATTCGGCGGCAGCTTATCCGGTTATAAATACGCACATACACATCTTGCCCGCGTTCTGGAAGCAAACGGAATCGCCTGTCTTCGCTTTGACTTCTACGGCTGCGGAGAAAGTGACGGAGAATTCGAAGAAATGACCTTCACCGGACTTCTGGAAGATACTCAGGATGTCTATGAATGGCTGAAAGGACAAGATTTTGTAGATACAGATAAGATCATCTTATCCGGACAGAGCATGGGCGGATTTGTCGCTGCTACCGCTGCTCCAAAGTTGAATCCTTACGGACTGATTTTGATGTGCCCGGGTGCCGGAATGTGGAATGGATGTAAAGAAAAAGCAGATTTCTTCAAAAATCAGGGAATGACATTTGCTGATATGGAAGGACTGAAATTCGGTCTTGATTTCAACTATGACCTGGCAACCTACTCTCCTTTTGAGGATGCAAAAGGATATGACGGCAAAGTCCTGATTCTTCGCGGAACAGAAGATAATCTGGTAGATGATAAAACCTGTGAAACATATCTTGAAGGATACAACGGAAACGGAACTTTTGTAAAAATCCCGAAAGGAAATCACAACTTTGCAAGTATCCCTGCCAGAGAGGCCTGTGAAAGCGAAATCCTGAATTTTGTCAAATCGATTCTCTAATTCAACTTTACAGAAAACAACGACGCTGAAATTCCAAAGCGGAATTTCAGCGTCCTTTTTATATTCTTCTATTCACTTTTTAATTGATGTACTGCGAGATCAGATCCCATACTCCCGAATTCTCCCAGCCAAGGCGCCATTCGGCAACACCAGCAAAATCATTCTTTTTGATCAGCTTTAACTTCTCTTCCAGTGACTGACTGTCTTCCAGCCAGATCTTGTATGTTCCTCCGTCTGCATCCCACTGTGCATAATTCTGCCTTGTATCTTCATCCCATGACGCCTGTACACCGGCTTCCTGCACCCGTTTTTCGGCATCCTCCATTCCCAGTGCCGTACTGGTCACTTTATTTGGATAATCTGCCGCTTCTGTACCGGCTTCTGCTGCCAGCTCTTCCTGCGTCTTCGGTGTCTCAAACCACAGTCTTGTATACAGCGGGATCGCATTGATCAGTTTTTCCTTAGGAACAGACTTTAACGCATTCTCTATGCCGTCTTTTACATATCCGTAAGACGCCACAGAACCTGCTTCATAAGAACCCTCCACATGCTCATCATACCCCATGATCACCACATAATCAGCAAATACTGACTGTTCTTCCAGATCATAAAATGTGTTGTAAGGCATCGGAACATAATTATCTACGGAAAATGCCAGTCCATTCTGATGGCACTTGATGGAAAGTTCTCTCACAAACTGTACATAATCTTCTCCGCACTCTGCAGAAATCAGTTCAAAATCCAGATTGATTCCATCAATCCCAGCCTGCAGAGCTGCTGCTATAACCTGATCGATCAGGTTCGTTCTCCTGGAAGTATGACTTAACACCTCATAAGTCTCATCCGCCGAATTGATTCCCCCATGAAAATCCCTGAGAACAGCCCACACTTCCAAATTGGACTGATGCGCATAATTCACATAATCTGCGTCCGCAATTGAATTCAGATTCCCCTGCGTATCTGCAATATGAAACCAGGTCGGTGCGATCGTCGTCAGACCTTTCGTGGATGCAAGCATATCCTGAATATACCCGTTGGCAGTCGTATTCTCTACATTGTGCCAGGCCATATTAATCTTGTAATCTTTCGATATACCTGTGTACTGTGGTTCTTCAAAGCTGCTGGAAATCGTCTCCTCTTTGATATGTTTCAGCGAATTCGTCTGTACATATCCGATAAATCCATCGCTGGTGCGAACTTTCTTCCAGCCATCCTCATCCTCGATCACAGTCACTTTTTCTGATTTTTTTACCTCTGTCAGGATCGGACTCTTTACTCCACCCTGAAACCGCACTTGTGTATCCCGCTTCATCTCTGCCACAGTCGTCTTTCCGAACTCATTCACGATCATCACACGATTCGGATCTTGATATTCTTTGCATTCCATATTCGTGTACTTTTTCACAAAGTCCAAAGCAACATATGCCTTATTATCAACTGTCTGCCAGATGACATACTCTTCACTTTTTTGTTCGCTGACTTCTGTATATTCCTTACTTCCTATGTTTGCAACAACACTTCCCTGCGGCAATGTATACAACAGTAAATTCTCATTCGCATCCCAGTAAAAGCGCTTATTCACAAAATCATGCAGAACAGAATATTCAATGTAAGCCTGTCCGTCTATCAGACGGCCTCCTGCCCCATATTCTCCGTTATCCGCTTTTGCGATCACCTGATTATTCACGATCACTGCGATATCGTCCGTACCTGTCATTCCATAATATTGTTCCAGATTCGCCTTCTCATTCGATGAGCCATATCGCTTCCAGAAAATCAGGCCCCCAACAGCCACTATGATCAATATGATCACCAGCAGCATCCTGATCAGCATATTTCTTCGTCTTCGCCTTGCCCTGCGGCTCTTTTTCCGTCTCTTAGACGGCGGTATGCGATTCGAATCCATCCTTGTATCCTCTGGTTCTCCGGCAATCCTGCGTGGGCGCCTTCTTGTTTTGTTTTGCTGTGTTCCCGCCGTGCTGCGGGTTTTCACAACCCTCTCTTCTCTTTCGTCCATGCGTACCTCCTATACAGAACCATTATAACATACTTTTTTTACCAGTCATTACTAATTTGCCATTTTAAGAAGTATTTTAAACATTCTTCAGAAATATTTTAAATCTTTTTGTCCGACGTAAAAGGGGATCTACGCCTGTTCTTTTGTCTTGATATTTACAAATGAAAGTGATTCAATATATCCTTCTGTATCCAGAATATAGTCCCGCATATAACTTCCTTCTTCCCTTGTCATATGTGCCGCTACAATCTGCATCGGACTGGCCGGGAATCCATCCATACTGATGTATACTCCTTTATTTTCATATTTTTCCAGTTCCTCAAATAATTCCTGATAAGCTGTCTCATCAGATTTCATGTTCTTCTCCTTCCCTCCGTGAGCTCTGATAAATATCCCCGGTAATAACTGACCGCAGAAGGTATGTGACGTACCTTTGAATTATCACGGTACAAAAGATAGCATGAACTCACATTGAATTTACTTTTCTGTCTGATATTGATTTCGTCCCCGATTCGAGAACATTGAATTTCGAATATTTTAATGATAGATATGCTCTTTGATGTCTTGATAAATGAAAAATTCAGCAACTCGTTTCAGATGATCTGATCGTCTTTTTTGTATCCCTCCTTCTTAAATAAGTGATATTTATCCGGAACACTATCTTCTGTACTGCCAATTATAGGGATTGTGTTCCGTCATTTCAATGTGTTTTTTGTTTATAACTACTTCCCTTTTGTTGATAACATGAAAGAATGCAGAAGTCTCACTATTTTCCTTTACATCTTTTTTCTTTTTGTTTATACTAATAGTGAAGAAATATAAGTTATTATTTTCCTACTTAATGACTATATTTTTCAACATTTCAATTCGTAAGGATGTGAGCACATGAAAATCGAAAAACTGAATGAAAATCAAATTCGTTGTACATTGACACATGCTGATTTAGCAGCTCGTCACTTAAAACTGAGTGAACTGGCTTACGGTACGGAAAAAGCAAAATCTCTGTTTCGGGATATGATGCAGCAGGCATCCTTTGATTTTGGATTTGAAGCGGAAGATTTACCTCTGATGATTGAAGCGATTCCTTCATCTGGTGATTCCATCGTTCTGATCATCACAAAAGTAGAAGATCCCGAGGAACTGGATACAAGATTCTCGAAATTTACACAAAGCATGGATTCTGAAGCAAGCCCGACAGAACAGCTGGAAAAGCTGGAGGGCGCAGAAGACTTCCTGAACCTGCTCAATAAAGTAAAAGAAGCGGCAGCCGACATCAAGCCTGCCTCCAAACCACAGGAGGAACCAGCACCGCTCAATGTACGTCTGTTCTCGTTCAACCATATTGACCTGGTCATTCAGGCAGCCCATCTTCTGGCTCCTGCGTACCACGGTTCCAATACACTGTATCGAGACGATGAAGCAGATATGTATATTCTGGCACTGACACCATCGGATCATTCCGCCAATGAATTTAACAAGATCTGCAATATGCTTTCTGAATACGGCAGTCTGGAGAAAGCCTCTGCCTCTGTTCTTGCATTTCTGGAAGAACACTGCGAGGTCGTGATCTCTTCCGATGCGATTCAAAAGCTGTCACAGGTATAAACGCATCTAAAAAGAGTGCGGACTTAAGCTTCACTGCCCAGTCCGCACTCTTTTATGTTATAAGTCTTATTTTGCTGCTGCTCTTGCCGCATTGATCTTCTCTACCAGGAGATCTGCATCGATTCCGTGAACCATCGCTGCCTCACCCAGTGTCTCCATCTGTGCAGATGGGCATCCAAGGCAGTGCATTCCAATTTCCATTAAGATCGGCGCACATTCAGGATATACTGATAATAATTCGCCGATTGTTGTATTCTTTGTAAATGTTTCCATTATGATTCCTCCTTCTATTATTCAGTGTTCTTTATTATAATCCCTATTTTTTAAATTATCAACCACCAAAACCGGAAAATACGTTTTAAAATCAACCTTATTTTGCTTGAATTTTCTGAATTGTTCCCTCTGTTTTTACTGCTTTTCGAATACTCAAAAGTCAATATATTTTTCTTTCTTTTTCGACAAACAAGCAATTTCATAACAACCTTACAAAACATCCGTTCTTTTTTTCACAAAAGTAATTCACAAAAAACACCTGTTTGAGTGTGGATAATGTGAATAACTTTTCGGAAATGTCGTGTTTTCCACGCTTTTTCATATTTTGAGTGTGGATAAGTTGAAAACTCCTGTTTTTCAAATTTCGACATTTTTTTACATTTTTGTGCATCTTGCCATTTATTTATTTTCCTGTTGACTTTTTTGTTTCTTTCTATCTCATTTTACTCGAAAAAATACCGCATTTCAAAGTCAGTCAACTTTAAAATGCGGTCTGAATTTACAGAACTCTTCTGATCGTTATGATATTTGTATAAGTTGCGCTGCAGATTCCAATCCCGTCAGCTTCGTTCATTGCATTTACAATCGTCCCGTCTCCCATGTACAGTCCGACATGCCCGTCATACAAAACGATATCTCCGGGAAGTGCCTGTTCATAGCTGACAGCAACTCCCACATTTTCCATATCCCATGTCGTCCTTGGCAGGCTAATCCCGAAATGTGCATACACAGACTGTACAAATCCAGAGCAATCCGCTCCTTCTGTCAGACTGGTACCGCCCCATACGTACGGATTTCCAATAAACTGACAGGCGTAATCTATGACAGCCTGTCCCGAGGCAACCTGATTCTGCACAATACTCTGGGCGGAAGCTTCCTGAACCTTCTGTGTTTCCTGCACTATAGTCTGCTCTTGCTTCTTCGCCTCTTCTGCTTCTCTCGTCTCTGCGTAAGAATACGTTGTCTCTATACTGATATACTCCCCGGATACCCAGCCGGCGATCTCCCCTGCCTGCACCGGATACCATCCATCTTTTGGTTCCCCGGTAATTTCATACTCCTGATTCTGCATAATCTGTGTCAGAACCTGTGTCTCTACTCCCTGACCGGCCCTCACATTCAGAACATCAGCTGTTACCGTTGCAACCTCTTTTTCGTATTCTCCTGCATGTGACTTTGCATCTTCTCCCAGGTACAATGTATCTGCCGGAACGAATCCCTGCGCATCGCCTGACTGGATCTTCACCCAGTCTTCTTTATATTCGAGAACTCTGACTGCCGAATCCGGATACAATTTTCCGATCCAGTCACTGTTCTCATCCGGCGCACTTCTTATATAAGTAAATTCTTCACCTGTATTCGAAAACGCCATATTCAAATACTCACCCTCACCTGTCGGTACCAGATATAACTGCAGATTCTCCTTTACTTTCGTTTCATAACAATCTGTTACTACTGTTTCGATTCCTGCAGCCGGCAAAACCGGATATACTTCTGCTTTCTGATCTGCCGCATAAACTTCACTCCCCGGAATCATCATCATTCCTACCAGAGCAGGAATAACTATTTTTTGTTTCATGTGTGCTGCTTTCATATAAAACCTCCTCTGTTTTCTGTCTTTATCTTTTGTAGGAAGTTTTAAATGTTACATAATTATTAAATTTGTTACAGTGTGATTATATCAGTGGTTATACGATGTGTCAACAGTTTTAAAAGGGTTTTTTCTCCTGTATTTCGACATATCACGATATATTATGTCTGTTTATTTTTTATTTATTAACTTTTTTGTAACATTTTATCAAATAAAATATTCTTTTTTCAAAAATCCTATTGACAAACTTTCAAAACTGTATTATAGTCTAAACATAGCAACGATTACTATTATTGTTTTGAAAGGAGAACTCACTTGGCTACTTTGAAATACAGCAGACAGCGAGAGTCCATCAAGAACTATCTGGCATCGACCACTGAGCATCCAACTGCTGATACGGTCTATATGCATGTCAAAGAGGAGTTTCCGAATATCAGTCTTGGAACTGTTTACCGGAATTTAAATCTGCTGACTGATCTCGGTGAGGCAGTCAAGATTACAACTCCTGACGGCGGGGACAGATTTGACGGTGATGTGAGACCTCACAACCACTTTTTCTGCACTTGCTGCAAAAGGGTTCTGGATATCAACATGGATATGCAAAATGTCACAGAGCTAAATGAAATTGCTGCTAAAAATTTTGATGGAATCATTGATTTCTGCACGATGACTTTTTATGGAAAATGCGGAAACTGCATCAAAAAATCTTAAATTTGTCCATAATATGGAAAGTTTTCTGATTCCGTATTATAATATTAACCAAAGACCGACTCATTCCGGTCAAATTCAATTAAGAAAAGGAGATTTGAACTATGAAAAAATTTGTTTGTACAGTATGTGGTTATGTTCACGAGGGAGACGCTGCACCGGCTGAATGTCCAGTCTGTCATGCACCAGCTGATAAATTCAAAGAGCAGACAGGAGAAAGATCTTGGGCTGCAGAGCACGTTGTAGGTGTTGCTCAGGGCGTAAGCGAAGACATCCTTGCTGACTTAAGAGCAAACTTTGAAGGAGAATGTACAGAAGTTGGTATGTACCTTGCTATGGCAAGAGTTGCTCACAGAGAAGGATATCCGGAAATCGGATTATACTGGGAAAAAGCTGCCTGGGAAGAAGCAGAGCACGCTTCTAAATTCGCTGAATTGTTAGGTGAAGTTGTTACAGACAGCACAAAGAAAAACCTGGAGATGAGAGTTGATGCTGAGAACGGAGCTACAGCTGGTAAATTCGATCTTGCAAAACGTGCAAAAGCTGCTAACCTGGATGCAATCCACGATACAGTACACGAGATGGCAAGAGACGAAGCTCGTCACGGAAAAGCTTTCGAAGGTCTGTTAAAGAGATACTTTGGCTAAGATTTTCCTATCTTAATATAGAACCTTTAAAGAGGCCTGGTCTTGATCAGTGCCTCTTTTTCTTTTCTGGACAGCTGTTTGATGGCATATTCTCTTTTCATTGCCTCTTCTCTTGTCTGAAATTCTTCATAGTAGACCAGTTCCACCGGTCTTCTGGCTTTTGTATACTTGGCTCCCTTCCCGGCATTGTGGCTTGTAATCCGCTTTTTCAGATCATTGGTCCATCCGGTATACAGAGAATCATCTTTGCATTTTAAGATATATGTATAGTTCATTTTGTCACCTCTTATCAATGTCCTCTATTTTACTCCTCTTTTGTGCTCCAAATCAAGCATCGTTATGGAAAATAAAAAGGGATACGAAACATTTTATTTTTCGCACCCCCTGACTGTTATTCCATATATACTGCCGGATCTTTCGCTTCTCCGTCTTTTGTCACCTCGAAATAAAGATTTGGACCTTCTACGCTATAGTATTTTGTCGGTTCACTTAAATATCCTACAGTCTGTCCCTGTGCCACAAAATCCCCAATTGCAAGCGGCACATCTTTGAGCTGCCCGTAAACTGCACTGTAACCGTTTCCCATATCCAGTGTGACTGTCACTCCTGTCTGTGCAGTTTCTTCAATGTTGGTTACGATTCCGTCTGCAGAAGCTCCTATCATTTCTCCGGCTTCTCCTGCGATAATCATTGCAGGATTATACTTGTACTGTTCCAGTGTCTGAAAAAATACCGTCTTATCCATGCTGTATCCAAGGATCACACTTCCACTTGCCGGCCATGCAAGTGTACTGTTCTCATCAAAATAAACTTGTTTTGCCGGTGCCGCTGTCTGTGTCTCTGTCTCTGCGCCCTCATTCGTACCTGTCTCTGATTCATTTTCTGCGGATGTATCTTCTTCGGCCTGCGGCAGAACAATATCATTGGTATTGGTTGTTCTGGTCTCTTCTGTAACGGTGTTGTTTTTTGCAAGCTGACTTCCCGCTGCTCTTCGATGATAGCTGTTGTATACAACGGCTCCCACGACAGATACTACAACGACGAAACAGATCACAATCGCAACTGACATTCCTTTACTTTTTAAGGAAGGCTTTTCATTGTTATTCATATTCATCACCTCTGGCTATATTTTTGCCAGAAGCACTGCTGTTTATTCTGGTTTTTCCAAAATTTCTTCGGAGTTTGTGATCGTTGTTCCCTCAAAGAAGAATTCCAGAATCTCTTTATAATTTTGACCGTTTTTCGCCAGTTCATTTGCCGTCCACTGGCTCATCCCAAGTCCGTGCCCTTTTCCCATTGTGGTGATTTTGAGTCCTCCTGATTCTTCCTGTATGGAAAATGCACTGGATGCAAGAGATAACGCATCTCGAAATTCATCTCCGCTGCAGACCGTGTTTCCAATCCGAAATTTGGAAACATATCCTGCAGAATCTTTTTCCTGGATTTCAAAATCTTCGAATTTCAGCGCTTTTTTGGCTTCTGCTTCTCCCTCTGCCGCTTCCAGGAACGACCGGCACTTTTTCTTGACCTCATCATACGAAAACTGATACACATGCATCTCATCTTCCGCCTTCACATCCTCCGGACATTCTCTTGTCGCAAGATACGGATATGTATCCCCGCCGATCACTTCTTTTCCGCTTCTTGTCTTTCCGTTACTGGATTGATGATACGGAACCCAGGCATAAGAACCCTGATAAAAAAGCACTTGTGTCTCTGTTTCATCCAGCACCTCACTTAATTTCTTATAATACTTTTCAAAATTTTCAGCTCCCCATTTTTTCTTCAATTCTTCCGGTGTCAGATATGCCTCTTTGAACACAACATCCTGTGCAGCCTGCTGATACAGCATGGTACGAATTACTACTGCCTGTGCCTTCAGCGCCTCTTTTTCATAGGATGCAGGCATTGTTTTCCCTAAAATTCCCATCATGTATTCTGTCCACGGAACCGTCCTTACAGTCTTCTCACCATCCGGATCTTCTGTTTCTGTCTGAACACACGTTTCCTGCGACATTCCCAGTACATCGATTCCATTTACAAAAACTGTGACTACATAGGGAAGCAATAACAGGATTGTCAAAAACGCTCCCGCTGATTTTAGTTTTTGATGTTTTATCTTCATAAAAAACCTCCATGATGCAGTATATGCACCATGGAGGTCTGATATCCTTTTATTCTTCTGCAGATGGTTTGTCATCTGTTTTCGGTTCTTCTTTTGTCCCGCCATACGTATAGCTGGAAGTCATCTGCTCATGCTCCGGTCTTGGCGGTTCTTCCACCCTGCGGTATTCTCCCGGGATGATCTCTTCGTCTACTTTCTTAAACTCTCCGTCTACCGGATCCGCTGTATTCTGATCTTCTGCAGGCGTTTCCTCCTGCTTCGGCGCAGGAGCAGCCGGTATCTCTTCCGATGTCTGCCGCGGCATCTCAGGTGCCGGCGCGATCGGCGGAGGTGTTGTCATAAACGGTGTTCCCAGATCCGGTTCTTTTCCCGGATTATACGGACGATTCCGCATCACAAACAGACAAATGGATTCATACAGCGGAAGTAATACTCCCAGAACCGCATGTGCAACTGCCATTCCCGGTGTTGTAAATTTCTCATAAATCTGACGGTTTACAAGAATTCGAAGCACACTGTAGACTGCATTGTACACTGTAAAAAATACAATGACGATAACTGTCACGATAATGATTCCTGTCACTGCGCCAAAGCTAAAGCCGCCGTAAGATGAGAAAACCACACCAAATCCAAGCACTACCCATATGACCACATACAGGATACCGGTAACGATGGAAGAAATAAATGGCAGTACGATCAGCCAGATTCCCGGATTCTTGATCTGTTTATTTTTCAGATGTACCGTTCCGCCAAGCTCTCCCTGAAGGTACGTTCTGGCAAATGGTACAAACGCCAGCCATGGATAATCCATTCCTTCTCTTTTTGCCATGTTGTACATTCCGATTCCGCGGAAAATATAGTTTACGACCGCAACGGTCAGTCCAACCAGTAATATGATCAGATAAAACATCAAAATTCCTGTCAGAATACTGCCTCCCACCTCATGAGTGGACGGAGTATCATAATACCCAAACTCTTCGTATGGTATTTCACTGTAAAATCCCATAGGCTTCCTCCTATTCTTCTGCCGGTTCTACAACAACCTTCTCCAGTTTCCAGATATCCGTTACATACTCTTCGATCGTTCTGTCGGAAGTAAATTTTCCACTGCAGGCAGTGTTCATCATCGCCATTTTAGACCATCTGTCCTTATCTTTGTATGCTTCTTCTACTTTCTTCTGTGCTTCCGCATAGGAACGGAAATCTTTCAAAATAAAGTACGTATCTGCTCTGTCTGTACACTGTGTATTCAAAAGTGAGTTATACAGATCCTTGTACATCTCATGATCCCCATTTGCGTAGGTACCATCCATCAGCTGATCTACCACACGCTTGATCTCCCAGTCATTGAAGTAAATCTCTGTCGGATTGTATCCGCCATGATTTTCATAGTTGATAACTTCTTCTGAACTGAGTCCGAAGATAAATGCATTTTCAATGCCGACTTCATCCACAATCTCTACGTTGGCTCCGTCCATCGTACCCAATGTCGGCGCACCGTTGAGCATGAATTTCATATTTCCGGTACCGGAAGCTTCTTTGGAAGCTGTAGAAATCTGCTCACTGACATCTGCTGCCGCAAATAAAAGCTCTGCGTTGGATACACGGTAATCTTCGATAAATACAACTTTTAATTTGCCATTGATGCTTCTGTCATTATTGACTACATCTGCTACGGAGTTGATCAGTTTGATCGTCTCTTTTGCACGTTTATATCCGGCCGCTGCTTTTGCTCCGAAAATAAAGGTTCTCGGATAGAAGCTCACCTCCGGATGTTCTTTGATCTGATTGTACAGATACATTACATGCATGATATTTAACAACTGACGTTTGTACTCATGAAGACGTTTTACCTGTACATCAAAAATGGAATTCGGATCTACTTCAATTCCGTTGTGTTTTTTGATATACGCTGCCAAACGGACTTTGTTGCGGTATTTGATCTCCATGAACTCTTTTCTCGCCTGCTCATCATCTACATAGGCTTTCAGCTTTCCGATCTGGGCAAGATCAGTGATCCAGCCGTCTCCGATCTTATCCGTGATCCAGTCTGCAAGCAGCTGATTTCCGTGAAGCAAAAATCTTCTCTGCGTGATTCCATTCGTCTTGTTATTAAATTTCTCCGGCATCATCTCATAGAAGTCTTTTAACTCTTGGTGTTTGAGGATCTCCGTATGGAGCTTTGCAACACCATTGACAGAATATCCTGCAATGATCGCCATATGTGCCATTCTTACCTGACCATCATAGAGAATTGCCATCTTGCGTACCTTCTCTTCATTCCCAGGATATTTTGCACGCACCTCAATCAGGAATCTTCTGTCAATCTCCTGTACGATCTGATAAATACGCGGAAGCAGTCTGGAGAACAGATCAATCGGCCATTTTTCCAAAGCTTCTGACATAATCGTATGGTTCGTATATGCACAGGTCTTTGTTGTCACATCCCATGCTTCCTCCCATGTGAGCCCTTCCTGATCGATGAGAAGACGCATCAGCTCCGGCACTGCCACGGTCGGGTGGGTATCATTCATCTGAATCGCTACCTTTTCGTAGAGTTTACGCACATCACTGTGTTTCTTTTTATACTTTTCAAGCATTGTCTGCAAGCTTGCGGAAATAAAGAAATACTGCTGTTTCAGACGAAGCTCTTTTCCTGCATAGTGATTGTCATTCGGATACAATACATCTACGATCAGTTTTGCAAGATTCTCCTGCTCTACGGATTTGTGATAATCTCCTCTGTCAAATGCGTCCAGCTGGAAATCTGTGATCGCCTTTGCATCCCACACACGCAGTGTATTGACTACGTGATTACCGTATCCCACGATCGGCATATCATATGGGATTGCAAGTACGGATTCATAATTTTCCTGTACAAAGATATCTTTTCCTGTCTCCGGATCTTTGTCAAAATGTACATTTCCTCCGAAGCGCACTTCTTTTGCATATTCCTCGCGGCGCAGCTCAAACGGATTTCCTTCTTTGAGCCAGTTATCAGGTGTCTCCACCTGATAACCATTTTCTATTTTCTGCTTAAACATTCCATAGCGGTAACGGATTCCACATCCGTATGCCGGATAATTCAAAGTGGACAATGAATCCAGAAAACATGCTGCAAGTCTTCCGAGTCCTCCGTTTCCAAGTGCTGCGTCCGGCTCTTCATCCTCAACAACGTTCAGATCGATGTCCATCTCTTCCAGTGCTTCTTTGACCTCTTTGTATGCTGTCATATTGATCAGGTTATTGCCAAGCGCACGTCCCATCAGAAACTCCATGGACATATAGTAGACGGTCTTTGCATCTGCTTCATCATAAGCCTTCTGCGTAGCGATCCAGTCATCCATAATAATATCTTTTACGGCATAGGAAACTGCCTGAAATATCTGCTGTGGAGATGCTTCAGCAATATTTTTCCGATACAGAGTCCTTACATTTTCCCTGACTGCCTCTTTAAATGTTTCCTTTTCAAAACGTTTGCTGTACATGTCGATTATCTCCCTTCTTTTTCGACTCCCATGAAAACAGCTTCTCCATTAATCTTCCATTCTTTTACGAATCCGGCCGGCTCTGCTTTTTCTGCAGAAACTGCCAGAACCTCAGAACAGATCTGTGTACCGTTCGCTGCGAAGACTGCCTCTGCCTTTTCGCTTCCTTTGTAGGTCACTTTGATCTTATCCATCACTTCAAATCCGGCTTCTTTTCTCATTGTCTGGATCTTACTGATGATCTCTCTTACAAATCCTTCCTCCAGAAGCTCTTCTGTCAGATTTGTATCCAGAACAACTGTGATTCCATTGTCATTTTCAGAAACATATCCTTCAATCTGTGCAGTATCGATCAACAAATCTTCTTTGAACAGTGTTACTTCCTGTCCGTTAATATCCAGTTTCAGAGAACCTGTTTCGTTAATCTCATCCATTGCTGCATTGCCATCGAGCTGGTCTAACGCAGCCTTGATTCCACCCAACATTTTACCATATTTTGGTCCGACTGTCTTTAACTGTGGTTTAAAACTATAAGAAGTAAAGTCTCTTACATCATCTGTAAATTTTACATTTTTTACATTCAGCTCATCTGCCACGATCTCCTGATAAAATTCCGGCAGATCGAATCCTGCTTTCACGAACATCTGTCCGATCGGCTGACGGTTTTTGATGTTGGATGCGTTACGGCATGCACGGCCCATGACAACCAGTTTTAATACATTGTCCATATCTGCTTCCAGTTTTTCATCGATCAGTTCGTTCTGAACCTCCGGATAATCACAAAGGTGGATACTTTCCGGAGCGGATGCATCAACACTCTTCACCAGGTTCTGGTAGATTTCTTCTGTCATGAACGGGATCATCGGCGCAGCAACTTTCGATACTGTCACAAGCGCAGTGTACAATGTCATGTACGCATTGATCTTATCCTGTTCCATTCCTTTTGCCCAGAAACGCTCACGGCTTCTTCTGACATACCAGTTACTCATGTCATCCACGAAATCCTGCAGTGCTCTTGCACTTTCCGGAATTCTGTAGTTTGCCAGATGCTCATCCACTGTTTTTGTCAGTGTATTCAGTTTGGACAGAAGCCATTTATCCATGACTCCTAATTTATCATATTCCAGTGTATATTTTGTTGCGTCAAATCCATCAATATTTGCATACAGTACGAAGAATGCGTATGTGTTCCACAGAGTTCCCATGAATTTACGCTGTCCTTCTACAACTGCTTTTCCGTGGAAACGGTTTGGAAGCCATGGTGCACTGTTGCTGTAGAAGTACCAGCGGATCGCATCTGCTCCGTATGTCTCCAGTGCGTCAAATGGATCGACCGCGTTTCCTTTGGACTTACTCATCTTCTGTCCATTCTCATCCTGCACATGTCCAAGAACGATAACATTCTTGTATGGAGCTTTGTTGAACAGCAATGTAGAAATCGCAAGCAAAGAGTAGAACCATCCTCTTGTCTGGTCTACCGCCTCGGAAATAAAGTCTGCCGGGAACTGCTGTTTGAACAAATCTTCGTTCTCAAACGGATAGTGGTGCTGTGCAAACGGCATGGAACCACTGTCAAACCAGCAGTCGATCACTTCCGGTACACGGTGCATCTGTTTTCCACACTCTGGACAAGTAATCGTCACATCGTCGATATATGGGCGGTGCAGTTCGATATCATCCGGACAGTTATCAGACATCTCTTTTAATTCTGCAATGCTTCCAATAGAGTGCATGTGTCCGCATTCACACTCCCAAATATTCAGCGGTGTTCCCCAGTAACGGTTACGGCTGATTCCCCAGTCCTGAACATTCTCAAGCCAGTCTCCGAAACGTCCTTTTCCAATACTTTCCGGAATCCAGTTGATCGTGTTGTTATTTGCGATCAGGTCATCTTTTACAGCCGTCATTTTGATGAACCAGGACTCACGTGCGTAGTAGATCAGCGGAGTATCACATCTCCAGCAGTGCGGATAGCTGTGCTCAAATTTCGGAGCGTCAAAGAGAAGCCCTCTCTCATCCAAATCTTTGAGTACCATCGGATCTGCTTTTTTCACAAATACTCCTGCAAACGGAGTCTCTGCTGCCATATCACCTTTTTCATCAACAAGCTGTACAAACGGGAGCTCGTAATTTCTTCCGACATTCGCATCGTCTTCACCAAATGCAGGCGCAATGTGAACCACTCCGGTACCGTCTGTCAGTGTAACGTAATTATCACATGTCACATAAAATGCTTTTTTGTGCTGTTTCTCTGCACTGTCAGCTGCACACTGGTACAATGGCTCATACTCTTTGTATTCCAGATCTTTTCCTACATATGTCTCCAGAACCTCATAAGCCGGTGTTCCTTCTTCTGCAAGCTTTCCAAGAACCGTATCAAGAAGCGCCTCTGCCATGTAATATACATAACCGTCTGCTGCTTTTACTTTTACATAAGTCTCACTTGGATTTACACAAAGCGCCAGGTTTGACGGCAGTGTCCAAGGAGTTGTTGTCCATGCCAGAATGTATGCGTCTTCGTCTTTTACCTTAAATCTTACGATTGCGGAACGCTCTTTCACATCCTTGTATCCCTGTGCCACTTCCTGTGCAGACAACGGAGTTCCGCAGCGAGGGCAGTAAGGTACAATCTTAAATCCTTTGTAGAGGAGCTTTTTGTCCCAGATCTGTTTCAATGCCCACCACTCGGATTCGATAAAATTATTGTCGTATGTTACATAAGGATGCTCCATATCTGCCCAGAATCCAACCGTGCTGGAGAAATCCTCCCACATTCCTTTGTATTTCCATACGCTCTCTTTACATTTGTCGATAAACGGCTCCAATCCGTATCCTTCAATCTGATCTTTTCCGTCCAGACCAAGCAGCTTTTCTACTTCCAGCTCTACCGGCAGACCATGGGTATCCCATCCTGCTTTACGAGGAACCTTATATCCCTTCATTGTGCGGTATCTCGGGATCATATCTTTGATAACACGTGTCAGAACGTGACCGATATGCGGTTTTCCGTTTGCTGTCGGAGGTCCGTCATAAAAGGTGTATTCCGGACATCCTTCTTTTTCCTCCATACTTTTCTGGAAGATATCATGCTCTTTCCAGAATGCTTCAACTTCTTTTTCACGTCCTACGAAATTCATATCCGTGGAAACTTTCTTATACATAGCGCTTTTCCTTTCTACTACTTTTTCATTATCGTGTTGCTGTCTATGCTGTACAGGACTCTGTGCTGCCTTGCTTTTTATAAAAAAAACTTCCGTCCTGTAATAGGACGAAAGTTTAAAATTCTTACGTTAACCACCTGTTACAACATACTTGGATACATTTACAATATCCGTTATATGCGTTCCTTTAACGGCGGAACCCCGTCAGCCTTTACTTCTTACGTTTCAAGGACTGCAGCTCGAAAGTGATCTTCGGAAAACTCTTACTGATGCCGGACTCACACCACCGCCGGCTCGCTGAAACGTTCAGAAAAATCCTACTCTCTTTGTCATCGCTTTTTTTTATTAAAATACAAAATTATTATAAGAAGAAACTTGGGAATAGTCAAGGGGTTCTGAAGGAAAGGCTTTGATTTCCTCGTGATTATGCAAATTGACTTGTATAAAGCGCTTGATACTTTTCACCCTTTTGCATCAATTCCTCATGGGTTCCAATTTCTTTGATATCACCATCTTCCATATAAAGAATGACATCTGCATCTCGAATGGTAGATAATCGATGTGCAATTACAAAACTGGTTCGCCCTCTCATCAACTCTTCCATTGCTTTTTGTATTTTTACTTCCGTATGCGTATCTACATTGCTGGTAGCTTCATCCAGGATCATAATTTCCGGATCCGATGCAAGGGCTCTTGCAATCGTCAAAAGCTGACGTTCACCCTGGGAAATATTTTCCGCTCCATGCTCCAAAATCATATCATATCCTCCGGGAAGCGTTTTTATAAAGCTATGAGCACACGCCGACTTTGCACTGGATATCACAGTTTCCCGCTGCATGTTCTCCTCTGCATAACCAATATTTTCCGCAATTGTTCCCTCAAACAGCCAGGTATCCTGCAGAACCATTCCAAATCGACTTCTCAATTCTTTTCTGGACATTTCTCGAATATCCACTCCATCTACCAGAATTTTTCCGCTATTAATTTCATAAAATCGCATCAACAAGTTGATCAGTGTTGTTTTTCCTGCTCCGGTCGGCCCAACAATCGCAACCTTTTGTCCTGGTTTTATCGTCACATCAATTCCTTTCATTAACAAAGAATCCGGTGTATAGCCGAATGCGACATTTTGGAAGGAAACACTCCCTTTACAGTTTTGTGGTATCACGCAATGGTTTGATTCCGGAATTTCTTCTTCAGCATCCAATAATGCAAAAATTCGCTTTCCTGCTGCAGCTGCTGCTCCAAAACTGCCAGCCATTCCTGCAATGGAAGAAAACGGTTCTGCAAACTTTCTTGTATATTCCAGCATGGCCTGCACATTTCCAATTGCAATTCGCCCTGCAATTGCACCGATACACCCCAGACCCGCACAAAGCACATACCCGACGTCATTGACAACCGTGGTAATTGGCGTAACCGCTCCTGCCGTTGTTTCTGCCTTGAATGCACTTTGACAAAGCTGCTCATTTAACTCTTCAAAAGCCGCCTGCGCTCGTTTTTGATAATGAAACGTTTGTACAACCTGGTGTCCATGATATATCTCCTCAATGTATCCATTTAATGTTCCCAGCAACTGTTGTTGACGGTTATAATAAGTTCCACTTAATTTCATCATTTTAGCCGCACTCAGCAATGACAGCGGCACTAAAATGATCGGAATCACGGACAATTTTGGACTAATAGACACCATCATCAAGAAAATCCCTGCTGCAGTCACTGCCTGCGTCACAATTGCCGTCAAATTTTGGCTCATTGTATTATTAATGGTATCCACATCATTTGTAATCACACTTAAAATATCTCCATGCGTATGTGTGTCATAATACTCTAATTTCAATCGATGCATTTTATCGTCAATATCCTGCCGCAGCGTTTCCATAACCCCTGCTGTAATTTTAGCCATTCCAAATCCTTGTAACAGTGAAAAAATTTGCGAAATAAAATACAGTCCGATCAATATCAATAGCAGTGTTCCTATCGTTTTCCAATAAAATCTACCATCCTGAATACTTGCAAATAATGTTGTTGTAATTTCTCCGATTACAAACGGCGCCAATACCATAAAGATGGTACTGATTCCTGCAAAAACCAAAACCATACAAAGCCGCAGACGATATTTTTTCAAATAACCAAGCAAGCGCCTAAAGACATGCTGATTGTTCATCCTTCCCGTTCTCCTCTCCCAATTGTATACTCGCGATTTCCCGATACAACGTACAAGTTTGCAGCAGCTCTTTGTGTGTTCCCTGCCCCACAATACGCCCGTCATCAATGACCAGAATCCGATCTGCATCCATAATCGTACTAATGCGTTGTGCAACGATAATGACCGTTGCTTCTCCCATTGCCTCTCTCAAATTTTGCCGCAGTTGTCTTTCTGTTTTCATATCCAAAGCAGAAAAGCTGTCATCAAACACATAGATTTCCGGCTGCTTCATGACCGCTCTTGCAATTGCCATTCGCTGTCTTTGCCCTCCAGAAAAATTAGTTCCTCCCTGTGCAACATGTGCATGATATTGCTGCGGTTTCTTCTGAATAAATTCTGCCGCACATGCAATTTCAGCGGCCCGATTCCACTCCTCTGCTGTACCATGTTCCTTCCCAAAATTGAGATTTGACCCAATATCGCCTGAAAACAATACATTTTTCTGTGGTACATATCCAATTAGTGCTCTTAAATCCTGCAGTCGGTATTCCCTCGCATCGATTCCATCAATTAAGACTTCTCCTGCGGTTGGATCGTACAATCTGGGAATCAATTTTAAAATACTGGACTTTCCTCGTCCCGTACCACCAATAATCGCAGTTACTTCTCCTGGTTTTGATTCAAAACTAATTCCTTTTAATACTTCCTCCTCCGCATCTGGATAAGAAAATGTTACATTTCGAAACTCTACCGTGGCACGTAATGGACGATTTTCAACCAAAGCTTTTCCATCAACAATCCTGCTTTCCGTTTGCAATACCTCTGCGACTCTTCCAGCACATGCATATGTGGTAGGAAACATCATCACCACCATTGCAAATAACATCACAGCCATCAACACCATGCTGATATACTGGCTGTTCGCTACTAAAAAGCCAACCTCCATTGTTCCGCTTTCTACATAGCCCGCTCCCATCCCAAGCACAGCCACTGTTGTCATCCCAAATACTACATTGATCGTCGGCAAAAGCCAACTTGTGATCTTTCCTATAGTCATTGCCGTATTGGCATAGTCCTGATTTGCCACATGAAATCTCTCACTCTCTTTTTGCTGTTTGTTAAATGCCCGAATTACTCGCACACCCTCCAAAGATTCCAAAAACAGACCATTGATCTGATCTAATTTCTTTCGAAGTTTTACAGAATATTTTGAAGCAAATATAACAATCACTCCAAGACCTAACAACAATACTGGAATTGCTACAACCAGGATAATGCTTACCTTTCCTCCCGTTCCAGCAGAAAACACCAGCCCTGCAATTGCCATCATAGGCGCTAAAATCCCAATACGAAGCAGCATCGTCAAAAAATTTTGTATATTAGTAATATCTGAAGTACTTCGTGTCACAAGACTGGCTGTTCCAAATTGATCCAATTCAGCAGAAGAAAAACTCTGGACTTTTGTAAATACCTCTGCCCTCAGTTTTGCTGCAAATTCTGTAGAAATCCGCGAAGCAATTTTCACAGATACAAAATTCAAAATACAGGCAAATACACAAATTCCACACATCAGTGCCATAAATATCAAAATACTTCGGTGTTCCTGTTTTGCTACCCCTTTATTGATCATCTGTGCCAAAAGAGATGGAAGGAGCATTTCCCCTACTGAAGAGAAGAAAATAAAGACTGCCAGTATTTCAATTTGTTTTTTTTGTAATGTTACTTTCGAAAAAATTGTCTTCATAACCGTCTCCTTCTAATTGACCAGTTGAATCTTAGATAAACGGAAGAATAATGCTCCCAATGCATATTTTTGTAAACTAAGATATTCTTCAGGTGTCACCATTCCCCCATAATTTAGCACTTCCATGGCACCACTCGCTCCCTGAATAAAAATTCCAGAAGACGTAAATCCATTTTTTAAATAAAATTTTCTTCTGGCAATTCTCTGCTCTTTATTCTCCGCCTCGTCTTCCAGACGTTCAATTAGTAAAACAACTTTTTTCCCGCTAAATCTTTGGCAGATATCCTGCAACATCCGGCTTCCCGTCCCCCGACTCCTGGTTTTTGCAGATACTGCCAGATAATCTACCATAATCATATTCTTAAAAGGAATCACAACAATAAATCCTTGTACTGCATTGTTTACGGTTTCTACAAAAATTTGTACTTTTCCACATTTTACAGAATGTTGCAAAACCCAAAATGGTTTCCGTTCTTTTTGAGGAAATGCCTCTATATAAATGTTACGGATTTCCTGCCACTGATTTTTTTCTACGCTTGAAGCTATCATGCTTTTACTCCTTTTCCTTGTTTTTTTCTTTTGCATGAAGTATCATAATATGTACAGTAACTGTACAGTCAAGAGGTGATTCTATGAAAAATAAAAAATATTTGTTTTCATCTGGAGAATTTGCCAGATTAAATGGGATTAACAAACGTACGCTCCATTATTACAATGATATTGGCTTATTCTGTCCGGAAGTCATTGGAGAGAATGGATATCATTATTACACCTGTTTTCAAACCGTACAGCTGGAGTTAATTCTTACCTTACGGCGAATTGGATTGTCGATTGATGATATCAAATCCTACGTCAATCACTCTTCTGAAGTACCCTTCCACGAAATTCTGGATAACAAAAAAAAGCTGATCGATCATTCGATCAACCAACTGTTAGCAGCAAAATCATTTTTACAGCAAAAATCAGATAAACTGAAATTAAGCCTAACGGCAGAGCATGGAAAAATAGAAGAAATCCAACTCCCTGCTCAACGTATTCTACACTCTTCCCCTATTACAGGCAATTATGATGATCATGATTTTTTAATTGCTGCTGAATTTTCGCTTCGTCTGAAAAAAGCATTCGGACTTTATGATAATTTTGGCAGCCGTATATCTGCTCAGTCTATTTTAGATGGGAAATTTCATCAATATGATGCTTTTTTTGCATATGGCCATGCAGATGTAGAAGACTACGATGAAATACGTCCCGCCGGAAACTATCTTCAAACATTTTGTATCGGCGATTGGGACAAACTGCAAGAAGTGTATCAGTCTATCCTTTCTTATACAGAAAAACATCATTACACTTTATACGGGTATTTTTATGAAGAAGGCTTAAACGAACTATCCATTCGCAAAGAGGCCGATTATATTACGATGATTACAGTTGCTTATCAAAAATAACACATATTTCTTTTTAGGAGTGATCAAACATTGACGTTACAACAATTAAGATACATTGTCACAATTGCAGAAACTGGAAATATTACAGAAGCCGCAAGACGACTTTTTGTTTCACAGCCAAGCTTAACAAATTCTGTTCACGACTTAGAAACAGAATTTCAACTTACTATTTTTAATCTAAAAAAATGCCTACGGCATCTCAGCTCCCCCGCCCCTCAATCTTGAGGGGTAAGGGCTTGCTTTCTCTCCTACTTTGTTTCATAATAATCTTATGAATGTGATACAGAAGATGCTCAGAGATTATTATGAAATAATTGAATACGATTTAAAACCAAGACCTGTTGTAATGGAAAACATCGAAAAAGTAATTAACTGTGGCGATCCTTCCTATGGTGGCGCCATGTATATCTGCACACATTGTAAAAAATGAAAATTTGTCCCTTTCCGTTGCCACAGTCGTTTTTGTCCTACCTGTGGCAATAAATATGCCATGGAACGCACTACCAGTATGTCTTTTAAACTCGTGAATGTGAATCATCGACATTGCGTTTTTACCATTGATGAAAATCTCAGGGACTTCTTTCTCAATGACCGGTCTCTGCTCAACTGTCTTTTTCACGCGGTGAACAGTGTCATCTCTCGTATGTTTTTTCAACTGAATAAATCCAAAAACTTTACCCCCGGCTTTATCATGGTCTTACACACTTTCGGCAGAGACCTCAAATGGAACCCTCATATTCACTGTCTCATCTCGGAAGGGGGATTTAGCGATGATGGTTTCTGGCGCCATGTCAAATATTTTAACTACAACTTTCTTCGCAATGCCTTCCGTACCGCTCTACTGAATGAAATGGAGACGATCATTGGTCCTTCGTTTAAAAAGGTGAAATCCAGATGTTACCGTGAACATAAACAAGGATTCTACGTTTATGCAAAGCCGAATCTTTGTGACCCTAAGAACGTTATCAAATACATCGGGCGTTATCTTGGCCGTCCTGTCATTGCTACATCCAGAATCGACAACTATGATGGGGATACTGTTACTTTCCATTACAATCGCCATGAGGATAATAAATACATAGAAGAAACTCTTCCTGCCATTGATTTCATCAAAAGATTAATCCGCCATATCCCCGAGAAACACTTCAAAATGATTCGATATGGCGGCTTATATGCCAGACACAGGGAAATCGATAAAACCCTTTTTCGTGCGATTTCTAAAAATAAGCATCGTATTTATCGAAATTTCAATCAATGGAGGACCGCCATCCTGCTCTCCTTTGGCTATGATCCTTTAGAATGTCCCGATTGCAAACACAAAATGGTGTTACTTGAACTTTATTACAAACACAAACGCGTACCTCTCGAAGAACTCTATGAGAAAGTAATGTCCAACTCTCTCGGAAAACGTTCTTCTGCATGATTTCTTTTTTTATATTCTATGCTATAATCCTCTGTAAGGAGGACAAGAACATGAAACCTAATATCGAGGAATTACGCAAAAAATACATGGATCATCCACCGGAAGGATTCACATCTGAGGACATTCGCAATATGAGCGAAGATGAACTTCTGGATATGGATTATTTCTTAAATGAAGATGACTTATTTTCCGATGAGGCTGGTGTAGAAGGTTTTTATATCTTTTAACCAGTGCCATCTCTTTATCATGCTCGCTTTTATGCGGGCTTTTTTCATTCATGAATCTAACAAATATCGAACTTTCCTATAAAGTAAAAAAACAACACCTGACGGTGCTGCTCTCTCATTCCATCTATATATCCTGTACCTTCAAAACTGCATACAAAGAATCATCCTTTTCCTATCACCTTGCTTGGTTATGCCCTCGACCTATTAGTAACAGTCAGCTCCATGTGTTACCACACTTCCACCTCTGCCCTATCTACCTCGTCGTCTTCAAGGGGTCTTACTAACTTGACGTTATGGGATATCTCATCTTGAGGGGGGCTTCACGCTTAGATGCCTTCAGCGTTTATCCCGTCCCGGCTTGGCTACTCTGCCATGCATTTGGTAATACAACAGATCCACCAGCGGCCAGTCCACCCCGGTCCTCTCGTACTAAGGGCAGCTCCTCTCAAATATCCTACGCCCACGCCGGATAGGGACCGAACTGTCTCACGACGTTCTGAACCCAGCTCGCGTACCGCTTTAATGGGCGAACAGCCCAACCCTTGGGACCTACTTCAGCCCCAGGATGCGATGAGCCGACATCGAGGTGCCAAACCACTCCGTCGATGTGAACTCTTGGGAGTGATAAGCCTGTTATCCCCAGGGTAGCTTTTATCCGTTGAGCGATGGCAATCCCACTTTATACCACCGGATCACTAAGTCCTACTTTCGTACCTGCTCCACCCGTCGGTGTCGCAGTCAAGCTCCCTTCTGCCTTTGCACTCTTCGAATGGTTTCCAACCATTCTGAGGGAACCTTTGAGCGCCTCCGATACCCTTTCGGAGGCGACCGCCCCAGTCAAACTCCCCACCTGACATTGTCCCCCAGCCGGATCACGGCTGCTGGTTAGAAATCCAATACTACAAGGGTGGTATCCCAACAGTGACTCCCTCACGACTGGCGTCATGAGTTCAAAGTCTCCCACCTATCCTGTACATGCAATATCGAATCCCAGTATCAAGCTGGAGTAAAGCTCCATGGGGTCTTTCCGTCCTGGCGCAGGTAACCAGCATCTTCACTGGTATTTCAATTTCACCGGGTGCATTGTTGAGACAGTGCCCAAATCATTACGCCTTTCGTGCGGGTCGGAACTTACCCGACAAGGAATTTCGCTACCTTAGGACCGTTATAGTTACGGCCGCCGTTTACTGGGGCTTAAGTTCAAAGCTTCGCCTTACGACTAACCTCTCCCCTTAACCTTCCAGCACCGGGCAGGCGTCAGCCCATATACCTCACCTTTCGGTTTTGCATAGACCTGTGTTTTTGCTAAACAGTTGCTTGGGCCAATTCTCTGCGGCCACTTTTACATGGCACTCCTTCTCCCGAAGTTACGGAGTCATTTTGCCGAGTTCCTTAACAATGCTTCTCCCGTCGGCCTTAGGATTCTCTCCTCATCCACCTGTGTCGGTTTACGGTACGGGTATATCATAAACAATAGCGGCTTTTCTTGGCAGCCAGCTCACATACTTATGGCTTTACGCCCCACATCACGTCTTCAGATTGTGCACCGGATTTGCCTGATGCACTCCTACCTCGCTTGTACCGGTCTTTCCACTCCCGGCTTATGCTCTCTGTCTGCGTCCCCACAGTTCTGTTATGATATAGTACAGGAATCTTTACCTGTTATCCATCGACTACGTCTTTCGACCTCGCCTTAGGCCCCGACTTACCCAGAGCAGATCAGCTTTACTCTGGAAACCTTAGATATTCGGCCGGAAGGATTCTCACCTTCCTCTCGCTACTCATTCCGGCATTCTCTCTTCTTAACAGTCCACTGCTCCTTCCGGTACAGCTTCGCCCCGTTAAGAATGCTCCTCTACCAATTGACATTCGTCAATTCCTAAGCTTCGGTAGTGTGTTTCAGCCCCGGACATTTTCGGCGCAGGACCTCTCGACTAGTGAGCTATTACGCACTCTTTTAATGGATGGCTGCTTCTAAGCCAACATCCTAGTTGTCTTCGAAATCCCACATCCTTTTCCACTTAACACACATTTTGGGACCTTAGCTGTAGGTCTGGGCTCTTTCCCTTTTGACTACCCAACTTATCTCGGATAGTCTGACTCCCATGCACCATCTACACGGCATTCGGAGTTTGATATCCCTTGGTAAGCTTTGACGCCCCCTTAGGAATTCAGTGCTCTACCTCCGTAAGACTTGCATGAGGCTAGCCCTAAAGCTATTTCGAGGAGAACCAGCTATCTCCGGGTTCGATTGGAATTTCTCCCCTATCCACACCTCATCCCCACCCTTTTCAACGGATGTGGGTTCGGTCCTCCATTGCCTTTTACGGCAACTTCAACCTGGACATGGATAGATCACCCGGTTTCGGGTCTACTCCGACTGACTATTTCGCCCTGTTCAGACTTGGTTTCCCTTCGGCTCCACACCTTCAGTGCTTAACCTCGCCAGCCAGCGTAACTCGCCGGACCGTTCTACAAAAAGTACGCGGTTCATCATATAAAGATGTTCCACAGCTTGTAAACATATGGTTTCAGGTTCTCTTTCACTCCCCTCCCGGGGTCCTTTTCACCTTTCCTTCACAGTACTATGCGCTATCGGTCACTAAGGAGTATTTAGCCTTACGGGGTGG